>LNAP01001553.1_pt3 | contig 39317 bp, 39 predicted proteins | sample 602601 | NCBI WGS metagenome assembly LNAP01 (sample SAMN02440304, study PRJNA202911) | soil metagenome | biome: Subtropical and temperate rainforests or woodlands; isolation source: soil samples (1 kg each in a 20% v/v slurry with milli Q water) were... ... | reverse complement strand
GGTTAAGGAATGAACGCCCGCCAGTGTAAAGCAATAAGCGGGTGCGGCGAAATGTTGCAGGCAACTGCCTAAACATCTGCTACCGGCGGGCGTTCTGGCCTGGCCGCTCAGGCCTCTGGCAGCGTTTCCAGCAACAGGCGCTGCACATTGCCACCCATGATCGCGGCGATGTCGTCCTCGCTGAAGCCTGCCTTGAGCAAACCCTCGGTCAATTGCGCCAGACCGGTGCTGTCAAACGGCGCGTGGATGGTGCCGTTAAAGTCCGAACCCAGCGCCACATGGGCGACGCCAACTTTGTCGGCGGTATAACGAATAGCCTTGACGATGGCCGGCACCGACGTCTCGCACACCGCGGTTTCCCAGAAACCGATGCCGATTACCCCGCCGGTAGCGGCGATTTTCTCGATATGCGCGTCGCTGAGGTTACGGGTGCCGGGGCAGGTGCCTTCCACACCCGTGTGAGAAACCAGCACCGGGCGCTTGGCCATGGCCAGCACATCATCAATCAACGGCCGCGACGCGTGGGCCAGGTCGATCAGCATGCCCTTGTCTTGCAGACGGGTAATCACCTGGCGGCCCAGCGGCGTCAGCCCGCCTTTAACCAGACCATGGGCCGAGCCGCCGACTTCGTTATCAAAAAAATGGGTGAGGCCGGCGATACGGAAATCGGCGTCATATAGACGGTCAACGTTATCCAGCTTGCCCTCAATCACCTGCAAACCTTCGGTCGCCATAATGCCGGCGACGCGGTTCGGGTCTTTTTTCCACGCTTCTATAAAGGTCGCGAGCCCCTCACGGCTTTTGATCACCACCAGCTTGCCGTTGCTATCGGCGGCGGCTTGATGGAGTTTTTCGCTCTGATACAGCGCGCGTTTCAGCAGGCTTTTCCAGGTGGCTGTGGGCCAACGTTGGGCCATCACCAGCAGAGTGATGTCGTCGCTGTCGCTGCCGTTCTTTTCGTAATTGAGGTTGTGCGGGGTTTTGGTAACGGTGGAAAACACCTGCAGCGCCACATGGCCCTCGATCAGGCGGGGCAAATCGGAATGGCCGTAACTCACGCGCTTGAGAATGTCGCGCTGCCACAGCAGTTCATCGTTGTGCAGGTCGGCGATAAACAGCGTTTTGTGCAAAGTTTCGGCTTGGGCGCTGGCGGGGTAGGGCGCCGGGTTTTCCACACTGTTTAACTTACGGTCCAGATAAGTCGGCAGGGAGAAAAACACGCCAAGGCCAACGGCCAGCAGAACCAATACCACAATCGTGAGTTTACGCATGGGTAGCATCCGAGCTTGTTGTTGTCGGGCGACTGTAGCAAATCGATCGTTAAATTGTGCTGGGCCTTGCCCTCTCCCCAGTCCTCTGCCTTCGCCGGGCGCCGGCAAGCAGCAGAGAGCGTTGAGTGAACCAGTCCGGCTATCCCTTTTCTATTCCCCTCGCTCGCTTGCGGGAGAGGGGCTAGGCGGGAAGCCCGACCTTTACGCAAGCTAAGGCATTCGTCGGAAACCCCCGGCAAGCAGACCCCGCTTCGGTAAACTGCGCCGCCGTAGCGCCCCGACCCAGGCCGGCGCACCGTTAAACAGGGCTTTTTGCAGTGGCCCTGAAGCAGAGGTTGTAGATGTCGTTGCAGGCGCTGTTTTCCCTGGCATTGTCCCACCCCGCTCAAACCATCAACGCCCTGGCCATGTTCTTTGCCGTCGCCGGCAGCTGGCTGTTGATCGCCACCCATATTCGCCAACGCCGCGCCATCGCCGGCCTGGTTGCCGACAGTGAGGTGGCCGATAGCGCCAACCTTGCTGACATCGACGCCGCCACCCAACAGCTCAACCGCTTCTTTACCCGCTTCGGCTATGCCTGCTTGGGCATCGCTTTGGCTGTTTCTTGGTTTAGCACGCGGTTTTGAAATCCAACCCATATAAAAAAGGCGGCTCCCAATCCTGGGGCCGCCTTTTTTGTTTCTGCTAACCGTTACAACGGCAAGCCCGCCTTGATCCGATACTGATTGCGCACTGGATTGGCGTACTGCACCACCAAATACGGGCGCTGCTCCGGCGGGCAATTGTCCAAACGCTTACGCCACTCCTGCTGCGCCGCCGCCAATTCATCTGCCGCGAACAGCTCGGTCACATCCGGCACCGGCAACGTCGGGTCGCGCTCGGCCCACTGCGTATAAGCCAGGTAATGCACCGGGAACAGGCGGTAACCGCTAAGAATCTGCCGGTCCATCTCCACCGCCAGCTGTTTGCTGTCCTCAAACCCGCTCACCACCGGCGGGGCAAAGTTCAGGTGCACGCGGCCTTTATAACCCGTGATGCCCAGGCCGATGCTCTGGTCATCCTCGCCCGCGGCCTTTTCATAACTGCCGGTGGTGGCGCGGATATACAACTCACGCGCCTTGGCCTGATCGCACGGGTCGTACTCATAACTGATCGACACCGGCACCAGATTCAACCCGCCAATCACCTCGGCAAAGGCTTCGTCCTTACGGCTCATATGAAACATCTTCAAAATTGCCGAATCGGTGCGGTCATCACCATCCTTCGCGCGGCCCTCGGCCTGAGCGATCCAGATCGACTCCTGATCGTTGCGAATAGAGTGATTGATATACGCCGACAACAACTGAAACGCCGCCAACTTCTCGCGCCGCCCAGTTAGCGAGCGGTGCACGATAAAGCTCTTATTCAAGCGCATCAGGTCGCTAACAAACGGCTTTTGCAGCAGGTTATCGCCAATGGCAATGCGCGGCGTAGGCAGCCCCGCGTGGTACACCGCGTAATTAACAAACGCCGGGTCCATCACGATATCGCGGTGGTTCGCCAAAAACAGATACGCCTTACCCGACTGCAAGTGCTCCAAACCGCTATAAGTCACGCCATCAGTAGCCTGCTCAATACTGCGGTCGACATACACCTCCACCTTGTCCTGCAACGCCGCCACCGAATTAATCGAAGCGAACTGCGAACGCAGGCGATGGGCAACAACGGGTTTCAGCAGCCAGGAAAAATGCTTGGCCAGGCGAGGAAAACGGAAGTGCGTGAGCTGGGTCCGCCATAAGGCGCTCCAACACAGCAGGGACTTCGGCGTCAGCGTACGGTCGGATGGCATCGAATTCGCCCATCATGCTCTCTTGTTTTGGTAACGGTTGCGGGTGGAATGTTGCGGTCAGCAATAGACCGGCGAGTATACAGGCAAGTCACAGTGGCGCCCTGAGCTTGTAGCGGTAGGCTTTACCCCTGACGACGCATGTATTCCGAAAAAAGCGGCACGGTAAAGTTGAGATAACCATGATCGGTGCTGTAGATCATCCCTTTGGAAATGATATTGGCCCGTGTTGGTCCAAGTGAGGATTGTGTGCGCCCCATCGCCTTAGCTATATCCGCCATGGCATAGGGGCCATCACCAAGGTCTGCCATGGTTTTTACAAACTGCACCTCGGACTTAGTCAGGCGATCAATTCGTACCCTGAAAAAACCAGCATCCAGAGAGGCCAATGTTTCTGCATAGGAGTTGTCTACGTCACCCGCCGTGATCCTTGGCCCGTCGGCATTATTCCATGCAGTGGATGCCCACTCTTGCAGAAAGAACGGATACCCTCGCGTTCGATAAAAAATGTTCTCCAACGCGGCCTGCTCGATTGAGGCTTCTTCGCCTAAGATCGGTTTTTCCACCGCTTGAATAGCCGATAGCTGATCAAGCGGCCCTACTTCCGGGTACAGAAAAAGCCGTTCCGCATACGACTTCGCTTCGCCCGCCAAACGGGCAACCTGAGGCAGCCCTGCCCCGACCAGTAGCACCGGAAGCCCTTCTTGGGACATATGGTGGATTGCCACGATTAGCGCAGACAGGTCAGTCTCGGACAGGTACTGCACCTCATCGATAAGCAGGATCCAGCCCCTACCAGCCGCTTGGGCTGCTTGGCCTATCACCTCGAAAAGATCGGGAAGGTCGTAGCGCAGATCACCGCTGTCCACGAAACCAGGCTCGGGTTCAACACCTACTTCAACGCCGGCGATATCAATGGTGAAGAGCGAAGCAAAGCTGCGAAGTCCCTTTAACCCGCGACTAGCAATTTGTTTGGCGGCTTCGACCCCGGAAAGTGAACGCATGACCTTACGCATTTCAGGGTAGAGAAGACGGGCCAGGCTTTCACGTTCAGGTGACTCTACCTTGGAGACCAGCAGGTCATGTTCCTTGGCGATTTTCCCAATTTCGTTTAACAGTACTGTCTTCCCGGTGCCCCTCAAGCCGAGGAGCATGATAGACCGAGTGCTGCGCCCGTTAACGGCGCGTCCACAGGAGACTCTGGCAGCTTCTAAAATCGCATCACGCCCCGCCAATTCTGGTGGACGACTTCCCGCCCCAGGTGCAAACGGATTACGGAACGGATCCATATTGACCTCTACTCTATCAATCTCTAACTAAATATAGGTGTGTATAGCAAATTTTCCTATGTGCTTGTATTTTTTGCTATGCGCAAAGATAGGCGTAAGGAAATTTGGCCCAAATGATTCACTCAGTAGGCTTATCTTGTGGATCGCCTGTCACCCGGAAACGGGCCTGGAGGTTGAGCGCGCTGCCTACTGCAGTGAGGGGCCGTGATTTACGACTCCATGCAAGAAGAGCCTTTTTTATCGCCGAGTTTTAATGCTCTAGGGCTGCTTGAACAAGCAGTGTTCAGGCAGCTCCCTCTCACTCACCAAGTGGCGTTGCTAACAGCTACTTAGTTCCCAGCAGACGTGTCAGTCATCACGCTGAGCTGCCAGTTAATTTTGCCGGATGGGTGTTGGGCGTGGTTTCGCGTGGGGAAGCCGTCGCCTTTATTGCAGGTGACTTCGCGATTGCAGCTGGTGCAGTAGTAAATACCAGACGCCGGCACCGTATCGCTGGGGCCGTATTGCGTTGTCCATACTTCGGTAAGTGCGCCCACGGTGATTTTCGACTTTAAGGTGGTAATAGCCATTTCAAATTTCCTTTTCGAGCTGTTCAGAACTGATTGTGAAAATGAACGTAAGGCCAGGCGGTTTAGGCGTCTGGTCGCTCAAAAATAAGTGCTTGGAATCGGCCAACGGTAGTGTTTTTTTGCGTTTGGAATTCTTTGGGAATGTTCGTTTTATTTATAGTTTTCGCATGTCTATTTTTCGGAAATTTCCTGGTTTTATAAGTGTGGCGGGCCAGTACGCCAGGCCTCTAAATAGCCAACTTTCAACCCGGTTTGGGGTCTGCACTTAAGGTGTGTTTGGCCAATGCTTGGCTGGGGCGCCCCTTCCTACGCGCCTCGTCGCTCAAGCAGTTTTGCAGGCGCTATAGTGCTGTTCAGGCTTTCTTATTGCGGAGTGCCCCATGCTCGAAACCCAACCCTACGACTGCCCCTACTGCGGCGAACCCGCCGAGGCCCTGCTGGATTTGTCCGGCGGCGACCAGCAGTACATTGAGGATTGCCATGTGTGTTGCCGGCCGATTCTTTTCGATTTACGCACTGATGGTGATGGCTGGGAGTTGGATGTTCGTGCGGAGAACGACTGATGCAGCGTATTTACGAGCCGCAAGATTTGCTCGAGGCCGAGTTGTTGTCGGGCATGTTGGCCAGTGAGGGCATTGAGGCGCATGTGACTGGCGGCCATTTGTTGGGCGCGGTGGGGGAGTTGCCAGCGTGTGGCTTGTTGGGCCTGTTGGTGGCCAATCAGCAGGCTGAGCACGCACGCGGTTTGATCGCCGCGTACAATGCCGCGCAGCCGCTGCCGGGTGACGAGCCCGAGGAATTCCAAGGCGTGCTGCTCTGTTAACTCTTTTCTGATGAGCCTTTTGCCTGATGTGTGGACGCTACGCCCTGTTCCGTTGGACGCCCGCTTTAGCGGCCACCCCTGGTTTCCCCGCCGACCAACAGCCGGGCTGGAATATCGCGCCCAATAGCCAGGTGTTGATGATGCGCCAGGTTGAAGGCCAGCGCCGTGCCGACTTGGCGCGCTGGGGCCTGACGCCGCCGTGGCTGACCGATCTGTCGAAAACCCCTGCCCATGCCCGCGCTGAAACCATTGCTGAACAGCCGATGTTTCGCGATGCCTTGCGCCAGCGCCGCGCGTTGCTGCCGGCCAATGGCTTTTATGAGTGGCGCGGCACGGTGCGTAAGCGCCCGTATTGGATCACCCGTGAAGAGTCGCCGCTGTATTTTGCGGCGGTGTGGGAGGCGTTTCCGGTTGAGGGCCACATCTACTTGAGCGTGGCGGTGGTGACGCAACCGGCCGCGGGTTTGCGTCGGCCGTTGATTCTGGATGCGGCGGGCCAGGACGTGTGGCTGGCCGACGAGACGCCGCTCCCCGCGCTGCAAGAGCTGCTGTGCCAGCCCAACCCGGTGTTGCGCGAGCGGGCGCTGGCGCATTTTGTTAACGACCCGAAACTCAATGCCCCGGAGTGCCTGACCCCGGCTTAAGGCTGCTCCGGGAACAGGTTGGCGTTGGAGAACTGCGCCAGCAAGTGGTCGAACACCAGCCGCACCCGTGGCGACACCGGCCCACGTTGCGGCCGGTAGATAAACAAATCCCAGGCCGGCGGCGCGATGCTGTCGAGCACGCTCACCAACGCACCACTGCGTAAATGCGGCACTGCCAGGTAACTCGGCACCTGGCCATAGGCGAGCCCGGCCAACACGGCTTCCAGCTCGGCTTCGGGGTCATCGCTGATAAACGCCGCGTGGTCCGGCATCAGTTGTCTGTTGTCGGCAAACGACCAAGGCCACGGTCGGCCGCTGCGCCGGTCGATCAATGCCGACAGCGGCCGCTGCTGCAGTTCTTCTAGGGAGGCGGGTGCACCGCTACTGGCGATTAACGAAGGGCTCGCCACCACCGATAACGGCACTTTGGCCATGGGCCGGGCGATATAGCGGCGGTCGCGGATCATGCCGACGCGAATGCCGATATCAATCTGCGCGCTGACGGCATCGGTCATTTCATCCTCCAGGCGCAGTTCCACCTGCAAGCCGGGGTGTTCGCGCAGCAAAGGCACCAACAGTTGCACGAGAAAACGCCGGCCAATGGCATGGGGCGCGGTAAGGCCGACGCGGCCGCTGATTTCATTGGTGGCGCCGCGGCGGTTGCGTTGGAACAGGTGGTCGACGCTTTCCAACGCTTGCCGCGCTTGTTCCACCAGGCTTTGGCCAAAGGCGGTGATTTGCACCTGACGGGTGTTGCGGTGGAAGAGGATTTCGCCGAACTGTTGCTCCAGTTCTTGAATCGCCCGGGTCACGCTTTGCGGGGAAATGCTCAAGCGCGTGGCGGCGCCTCGAAAGCTATTGGCGTCGGCGGCGGCACAGAGAATTTTCAGCAGTTCCATGCGGTTAAGCATTGGCTAGAACCTCGGTTGGTTTGTTCCATTTTGTGGAATAGCCAAATCCTATCTGTTCCATTTTCAGTTGCAAGCTCGCTGCGCATACTTGCCCTCAACCGGTGCCAACCTCCTGGCCCGCACTTCTGAGGACATGACCATGAGCAACAATATTGAAGGCAAAGTTGTAGTCATCACCGGCGCCAGCAGCGGCCTGGGCGAAGCCACCGCGCGGCACTTGGCCGCCCTCGGTGCATCGGTGGTGCTGGGCGCGCGCCGTAAAGACCGACTCGACAGCCTGGCCAGCGAAATTACCGCTGCCGGCGGCAAGGCCGTGGCCTATGCCACCGACATCACCAAGCGCGAAGAAGTGGACGCGCTGATTCAAGGTGCGGTGGACAGCTTTGGTCGCGTCGACGTGCTGATTAACAACGCCGGGTTGATGTCTATCGCGCCGATGAGCGAGACCAAGGTGGACGAGTGGGACCGCATGATCGACATCAATATCAAGGGTCTGCTCTACGGCGTTGCCGCGGCATTGCCACGCTTCCAGGCGCAGAACAGTGGGCACTTTATCAACATCGCCTCGGTGGCCGGCCTCAAGGTATTCAGCCCGGGCGGTACGGTGTACAGCGGCACCAAGTTTGCCGTGCGGGCGATTAGCGATGGTCTGCGCCACGAAGTGGGCGGGGCGATTCGTACCACGGTGATTTCGCCGGGTGCGGTGGATAGCGAGTTAAAACTCGGCAGCTCGCACCAGGCCAGCAGCGACGGTTTGCAGGAGTTCTACAAAATGGCCATTCCCGCAGAATCAGTAGCGCGGGCGATTGCCTACGCCATTGAACAGCCCGCGGATGTGGATATCAGTGAAGTGGTATTGCGCCCGACTGTGCAAGACTTCTAAGCACGCTGCGAGCCCACACCATCGTCATTCCCGTGTAGGCGGGGGATGCAAGATGTTTGTCTCGACTGGGTAATTGAGGTTGACGTAAAACTCTGGGGCCCCGCCTATGCGGGGACGACGGAGTTTTTTGCATCCAGCACCGTCATTGCCGTGTAGGCGGGGATGCAAGATGTTTGTCTCGACTGGGCAATTGAGGTTGACGTAAAACTCTGGGTCCCCGCCTACGCGGGGACGACGGAGGTTTTTGCATCCAGCACCGTCATTGCCGTGTAGGCGGGGATGCAAGATGTTCGTCTCGACTGGGCAATTGAGGTTGACGTAAAACTCTGGGTCCCCGCCTACGCGGGGACGACGGAGGTTTTTGCATCCAGCACCGTCATTCCCGTGTAGGCGGGGATGCAAGATGTTTGTCTCGACTGGGTAATTGAGGTTGACGTAAAACTCCGGGTCCCCGCCTACGCGGGGACGACGGAGGTTTTTGCATCCAGCACCGTCATTCCCGCGCAGGCGGGAATCCAGAATGTCGAGGCGAACCTGGCGGTGCGTACAGCATCAATCCTTACGGCGCTTGAGCTGATCGCGCAATTGCGTTGGCAGGTTGCGAATGGTCAGGGTGCCTTGCTCTTCGTTGTAGTCGATGTTTGAGCCCAACAAATGCGCCTCAAAGCTGATCGACAAGCCTTCAGCGCGGCCGGTAAAGCGGCGGAATTGGCTGAGGGTGCGTTTGTCGGCGGGAATCTCGGGCGACAGGCCGTAGTCTTTGTTGCGGATGTGGTCGTAGAAGGCTTTCGGCCGTTCTTCGTCAAGCAGGCCAGAGAGCTCTTGCAGGGTCATCGGCTCGCCGATTTTGGCTTGGCTGGTGGCGTAGTCGACCAGCGTGTCGGTCTTGGCGCGGGCTTGCTCTTCGGGCAGGTCTTCGGCTTCAACAAAGTCGCTAAAGGCTTTAAGCAAGGTGCGGGTTTCGCTGGGCGAATCAACGCCTTCCTGGCAGCCGATAAAGTCGCGGAAGTATTCCGAGACCTTTTTGCCGTTTTTACCTTTGATAAACGAAATGTACTGCTTGGACTGCTTGTTGTTCTGCCACTCCGACAGGTTAATGCGTGCCGCCAGGTGCAGTTGGCCGAGGTCGAGGTGCTTGGCCGGGGTGACGTCCAGCGCGGCGTTTACCGCGACGCCTTCGCTGTGGTGCAGCAGAGCGATGGCCAGGTAGTCGGTCATGCCTTGCTGGTAGTGGGCAAACAGTACGTGGCCGCCGGTGGAGAGGTTGGATTCCTCCATCAGCTTTTGCAGATGCTCCACGGCCTGACGGCTAAAGCTGGTGAAGTCCTGATCGCCGGCCTGGTACTGCTGCAACCAACCACTGAACGGAAACGCTCCCGACTCCGCCTGAAAGAAACCCCAGGCCTTTCCCTGCTTGGCGTTATAGCTTTCGTTGAGGTCGGCGAGCATGTTCTCGATGGCCTGCGACTCGGCCAGCTCGCTGCTGCGGGCATGCAGAACGGCGGGCGTGCCGTCGGGTTTTTTCTCGATCAGGTGGACGATGCAGTGGCGAATGGGCATGGGTTTACCTTTGACGCTAATCGGGTGGCGGCGAAGCGATAGAGCGGGGTCGGCCGAGGCCTGCGCTTGCTTGCAAGTGGCGCAGAGTGTACCTGAGCTCGCCGACCGGGGGCATCGCCACGCACTTGTCGGCGCCGGTAGACGCTCGCTACAGTGCGCTTCTTTGCGATTGACCACGGATGGTAGCGATGTCCTTTTCCACGCTTGCACCTAGCCCCACCGACAGCACCGAAGCCCAGGCCTTGCTCGATCAGATTGAGGCGCTGGCTGACGTCGGGCTGTTCCTGCAAGCCCATGAACTGGGCAAGCCGCTGGGCGATTACCGTCAGTGGCGCGGCCCCCGCGCCATGACGTTGGCCGTGCGGATCACCAGCCGTTTAGGCGCGCCCCGCTTGGCGCGCGTGCTGACCTACCTGGGTTACCGGCGCTATCCCCACGCGGCGCAAACGCGCTTGATGTACGCCCGCTCGCTGCATGCGCAACGCGGGCATTACCGAGCCTGGCAGTTTGTGCAGCAGTTCGCCGGCTGGCTTCCGGATGAGCCGCTGTTGCGCGCCGAGTGGCTATCGTTCAAGGCCTATGTGTACGCCTCGCTGCGCGATTTTGATCGCAGTGCCCAGCTGCACGCCGAGGCCCAGGCCTGTGGTGTCAACGATCCCTGGTTGTTGGTTGAGCAGAGTTACTGCCTGGAAATGGAAGACCGCTTTGCCGAGGCCCTGGCCTTGTGCGAAACGGCCCTGACCCTGTGCCCACAATACCGTTCGGCCGTGGTGCAGGCAGTGGATCTGCAGCTGCAGTTGAATCAGCCCGAGCAGGCTTTGGCGCGTCTGCGCGACGCCGCCGCGCGCATGGAAACCCCCACGGTGAGTGCGCAACTGGTCGACTGTTTGATTGAGCAGGAGCAGTTGGACGAAGCCTTGCTGTGGCTGGAACGCGGCGAACGCCTGTTGGCTGTTGCCGAGAAGCATCAGGGCGCCTGGTTCGCCGCGCGCCGTTGCGACATTGCCTGCCTGCGCGGCGATTACCCCTTGGCGCACCAGTTGACCGAAGGCCACCCATGGCCGTTCTACCAACACATTTATCAGCGCCTTGGCGCACCGCAGGGCAAGCGGGTGATGTTGCCCGTCAGTTTTGTGCGCCAGCACCATATGACCTGCGCGCCCGCCACCCTCACCGCGTTGTCGGCGTTTTGGGGCCGCGAGGTGGCGCATCTGCAGGTGGCCGAAGATATTTGTTACGACGGCACGTCCTATCAGGCCGAGCGCGCCTGGGCTGAGCGTAATGGCTGGCACGTGGCTGAGTTCACCGTGGACTGGGCCACCAGCCGCGCGCTGATCGACCGCGGTTTGCCGTTTACCCTGTCGCTGCAATACACCGGCAGCGGGCATTTACAGGCGGTGGTTGGCTACGACGAACCACGCGGCACCTTGCTGATTCGTGACCCCGGCCAGGCGCAGTTTGGCGAATCGCTGGGTGTCGAGCTGTTGACCTCGCAACAGCCATCCGGCCCGCGCGGCATGCTGCTGCTTCCGCCAGAGCAGGTGCAGCGTTTAGAGGGCTTGCAGTTGCCCGATCGGGCGCTGTGGGACCTCTACTATCAGTTGACCTGCGCGCTGGAAACCCATCGCCGTGACGACGCCATGCTGTGTTTGCAGCAGCTGCGCGAGCAGGCTCCCGAGCACCGCCTTACCTGGCAAGCACAGCGCACCCTGGCCTGGTACGACGGCCGTGAGCACCAGGTGCTGGAGGCCACCCAGGCGCTTCTTGAGCGCTTCCCTAACGACGCCAACCTGATTCTTTCCAAGGCCACCTCGTTGGCCTACCTGCAATCGCGTGCGGTGCAATTGGAATGGCTGGCTAGCCATTGCCAAGAGCGTTGGAATGAACCGGTGATTACCGTGCGTTATGCCGAGTTGCTGAGCAGCGACGAGCGCATGAACGCCCAGGTGCAAACCTTGTTGGAGCGCGCCTTGCGTCAGGCGCCCACGCAAGCACAGGCGTGGAATGTGTTGGCCAGCCTGCGCTGGACTGAAGGGCTGCGTGAGGAAGCCTGCGAGTTATATCGCCTGGCGGCCTGTTTACACCCTACCCAAGAGGGCTACAGCAGCCAGTATTTCCGCGCGCTGCGCAGTCTCGGGCGTACGGAAGAGGGCATGCAGTTTTTGCAACAGCGCCGGCAACGTCTGGGGCGATTCGACTCGGGCCCTAGCGTGACCTACGGCGACTTTCTTGAAGAGTTGCAGCAGCCCTACGAAGCGCGTGCCGTGCTGGAAGCAGCAATTGCCCAGCGCCCCGACGACGCCCATTTGATGCTGACCCTGGCGGACTTCTGCGGCCGTAACGGCGACCTCGAAGCCAACCGCCATTGGCTGAACCAGGCCGAGCCCTATAGCCGGCGCAGCACCTGGCTGCGTGCTGCGGTGCTGCACAGTCAGCGCAGCGATGGCGATGTACAGCAGGCCCTGGCCTGGTGCCAGGAAGCCTCGCAGTTGGAGCCGTTGAACCTGTCGTTGCACCGCATGCATGTGCGCCTGCTGGTGCAGACTGCCGGCGAGAGCGCAGCCGATGCTTATGTCGATGAGCTGGTTGCCAGCCACCCGCATCATTTTGGTATTGGCGAACTGGCGGTCGAGCGTGCGCAGCGGCGCTCGTTGGAAGACGCCGAGCAGGCCTTGCGGCGCTTGCTCAGCAGCCACCCGCAAAGTGCCTGGGCGACCCGTGAGTTGGCAATTAGCCTGGCGCGCCAGGGCAAACGCAGCGACGCGCTGAGCTTCTGCGAGCAGGCCTTGGCCCTGGAGCCGCAAGAGTCTTACAGCTTTTCAACCCAGGGTTTTGTCTTGCTTCAGGACGGCCAACGCGACGCGGCAGCCGCCGCCTTTCGCACCGCCGTGCAGCTGTCGGCAGACAACGACTATGCCAGCGACATGCTTGTGGATATCAGCGCCAGCCAGGACGCCGCGCGCCAAGCCTTGAGCTTTATTCATAGCGAGTTGATCCGCCAGGTGACCTTTGGCAGTGGCTGGATCAACTACGCCCAACTAGGCCAACGCCTGCTCGAAGCCGAGACCTTGCTGGAGCAACTGAGCGATGCCCTGCAACATCGCCCGGACCTTTGGCAGGCCTGGGTGGCAGTGGCCCGCCAGCACGCGGCGATGGAGCATTTCGACAAAGCCGATAGCATTTTGCAGGGCGCTATCGAGCGCTTCCCGTTGTTGCCGCGCCTGTCCCTGGAATTGGCGCAGTTGCAGAAAGAGCAGGGCTTGTTGGACGAGTGCCAGGCCACCTTGCGTGACAGCTTCAGCATCAGCCCGCTGTGGACGCCAACCGTCAGCCTTTATATCGACTGCTTGCTGGAACAGGGCGAGCGCTTGCCCGAGGCCGAAGCGCTGCTGCGCAGTGTGCTGTTGCGCTCGCCCGATGACCATGAGCTGCGCGCCTACCTTGGCTATGTGCTGGGCGAGCAGGAAATTTACGTGTTTGCCGCCGACGAAGCCGAACGGGTACTGCACGCTGAGCCCGGCAACGGCTGGGCGTGGAACCAGCTGAAGCGCTATAGCGCGGCGCTCAAGGAGCCGCTGCGCCCGCTGAATTTGGCCCGTGAACTAGTGGCCCGGCGTGCTGGTGATATCGATGCCTGGCTGGCGTTGGCGGAGCAGGAAGGCGAGTTGGCCGACAAGGAACAGGCGTTGCGGCAGGCGCTGTGTTTCAACCCGCGGCACCGCCGGGTCAATGAGCAACTGCTGACCCTGTTGCTGGACGACGGGCGCTATGAGCCGTTGCGCGAGCTGCTGGCAGCGCCGTGCTGGGGCGGCGCGCTGCCGGTGGAGTTGGCCTTGTTTGAAGCCAAAGCGCTGCATGCCGGCGACGATGTGGAAGCGGCGGTCAAGGCGCTTTGTCACACGCTGCAAGCACATCCCAACCACTACGCTGGCTGGCGGCTACTGGCCGATTGGCACGACCAGGCCGGCAAGCATCCGGCCTATATCAATGCGGCGCGGGAGATGGTCCGCATCCAACCCAAGGAGCCAATTTCCCATGGTTACCTAGGCCACGCGCTATTGCTCAACGGCCAGGCTGCAGAGGCCTTGCCGTGCTTTGCCAAGGCCTACAGCCTGGACGGCAAATATATCTTCGCCGGCCTCAACCAAATCGATCTGCACCTGCAATTGGGTAGCCCCGCCGATGCACGCGAGGTGCTTGAGCGCCTGTTAGCCAACTGCCAGGAGCCCCAAGCCTGGAAGCGCGCCCTGCAACTGGCCCAGGCCCTTGGCGATGATGAACTGAAGCGCCGCGCCTGGCAGGCGCTAGCCAGCGACCCGGATGCCCAAGGCAGTTGGCATGAGCGAGTTGGTGAAACCCAGCCGAAGGACAAGGTGCTGCAACAGGTGCTGCGCGAAGGCATCGAGGCCGGCACCTTGCATGCGGCAGCCATTGAAACCTGGCTGCGTCAGCAGGACGCCCGCCGCTGGCCCGGTTCCCTTGGTCGCGCGGCCACGCTGGCGCTGCGCAACGACTCCGCACATATGGCCAAGTTCGCTCTGCTCCGGCTGTTGGCCAAACGGCAAAACTGCAACCGCTTGCTGGAAACCGCCCTGCAAGCCAGCCGCGCCGCCATGGCCAGCGACGGCGAACTGTGGGGCACCGTGGGCTACACCTTGGTCAACCACCGCCGCTACGAAACCATGTTTGCCTGGATGAACGACTGGCAGCGCGACGACACGCCGTCGTGGGCACTGGATAACCTAGCGCTGGCTATGCGCATCCGCGCCCGCGATGAGCAGGCCTCTGCGGTATCGCGGCTGTCGTTGCAGCGCGATGCGCAGAACTACGACGCCATGGTCTGGCTGGCATTCGACGCAGCCTTGGGCGCGCGTACCGAGGAGCTGCGTGATTGTCTGGCGCAAATTGCCTTCAGCGAGTTGCGCCCCTTTTACGCCGCGCTTTGGCACCTGTTGCAGGGCTATTCCCAGGCTCTCAACGAGGGCAATAGCGACGTGGCGCGCAGCCATTTCTTTTCCGCGCGCACGGCGGCCAAAGGGGACAATCACCCCACCTTCAGGCGTCTCCACAGTGTGTTGAGCAAACGCTTGGCTTTTTCTCAGCTGACGCCTAAATGGCAGCGTTTGAGCCGCTATCTGCAATTGCGTTATTGACCGGCGCAGCGGCCGCCCTGCGCCGCTGTAAGGCCTGCAAACGCTCGATCATATAGCGCAGGTGCATGTGCAATTCGTACAGCTCGTTGGAGTACGACAGCGGTACTTCGACTCGGGCTAACTCGTCTTCGAGGGTTTCCAGGCGGGCGATTTCGGCGCTTAGGTCGCTGGGTAGTTTGCCTTTGTACAGCTGCTGGTCGATCTCGCGCAGGTGTTTGTACCAGCGGTAAATCCGCGCGCGAATACGCCATTGGTAGATCGGCCCAATCGCCTTGAATAGCGGGAACAGGATGGCCAGAATGATGTAGCGGTCCGCCAGGCTGGCGATGCGAAACGGCAGGTAGCGCTGCAGAATCGGCAGGCCTTTTTTGTAGTAGTAGTCGGCTTCATCCAGGGTATGCAGCGACAGCGGTGGCGGCGCCGGGTAGCTGCCGGCCGGATCCAGCAGGCTGCCGTTTTTCAGCACGGTTTTGGCGGCTTCCAGAATCAACGCGGTCAGCGAGGGGTGAAAGTTTTCGCCGCTGACTAACGTGGCCATCGGGCCGATGGTGACGATGTCGTGGTCGGGGGTGTTTTGCGCCATGTTGAGCATGCCTTCGCCGACCTCCAGTTTGCTCAGGTAGGGCAAGCGGGCGAGGTAGGCATCGGTGCGGCGCAGGCTGACCAATTGCAGATTGGGGTCGGCGGCCAGCCGTTGGATCAGCGCGTTCTCAGCGGGGCCAACAAAGAACGCCGCATCCAGCTCGCCCGCCATCAGCGCATCGGCTGCTTTGCCGCCGCCCAAGGGCTGCCAGGTGCTTGGGTATTGCCCCGGCTCGATACGGTTGGCGGCAAATAGCGCGGCGGTGACTGCCTGGGTGCCGCTGTCTTCGACGCCAATGGCCACGCGCATTGTCATCAAATCGGCGAGGCGGTCGAACTTGGCCCCCTTGCCGAGAAACAGCCACAGCGGTTCGCTGTACATCACGCCTAAGCCGGCGAGTTTGTCGCGCTCTTGGGCCGCGATGCTGAACTCCTGGCCGCTCTGCACCAAGGCCAATTCCACCTCGCCTTTGGCTAGCTTATTGAGGTTGTCTTGCGAGCCTTGGCTTTGCACCAATTCCAGAGTGAACCCCTGTTTCGCCAGCTCGGTTTTCAGTCGTTCGGCAAAGGCATGGTAGCCACCACCAGCGCTGCCGGTGGCCAAGCGTGCATGCATGGGCGGTGGTGGGGCGACAAAGTAGAAGAGGGCGCCGACCAGTGCGGCCACTACGGGCACGATCCACAGGTTGGTCAGCAACATAATCTTTAGGTCGCGCAGGATTCTTCGCATTGCAGTTCCTTGGCGGTGCTCTGAGTGCATAGAGCGTAACCGCCAAGACGACATTTCGCCTGCGGTTAATGCGCCGAACGTGGTGAAGTCGGCGCGCGACGGCTGCGAATATAGTCCAGCGCCGCCAAGGCCAGTAGCAGGCCTACGGCATACCAGGCGTCATTGCCCAAGGCGACCATCACCAGGGCACAGAGCAGCGCACTAAACGCCGCTACCCACCGCCAGACGCCTTTTAACAGAACCCAACCGGCGGCCATGCTGAACAGATAAATCAGCACAAAGTTGCCATTGGCATAGCGGATTAGTTGGTCCACCGACAGTTGCATCACCGCTGCCAAGCTGGCGCACAGGGCGCAGATAATCACCACCAGCAACAAGGCGCGAGCCGGCACGCCGTGATGGTTACGCTGGGCGAGCGGGCGCGGCAGTTTGCCTTCATCGGCCAGGCTCCAGATCAAGCGGGCAAAGCCCTGCACGTATACATTCATCGAGGCGAAGCAGGCCAGGTACCCAATCAGCGCGCTAAGCCAACGGGCCTTGGCGCCGAACAGTTGGTCGAGCATACGCGGCAGCGACGCGGCATCGGTCTGCACATCGCCGTAGGCATGAAAGCTCAACACCGCCAGCGAACAGGCCCAATACACCAGGCCGGCGAGCAACACGCCGAGCAGTAGGGCGAGGGGGAAATCGCGTTGCGGGTGTTTGAATTCTTCGCCCATATGGGTGAAGGCTTCGATGCCGACAAAACACCAAAACATCACGCCGAGCGCGGCCGGTAGCAGATGCCAGGAACCACTTAGTTCCGGTAGCAAAGGTTGATTGGCGTGGGGCAAGTCGCCGGCCCACCAGATCAACCCCACCGTGGCAATAATCGCCAAGGCAATCGCCCCCTGCACCATGCCTGAGGCCTTTGCCGGGCGTTGGCCAAGCAGCAACATCGCGCCCAGCGTGGCGAGCTGAATCAACAGCGCTTCGCCGCGGCCGATGGGAAATAGTGCTTGGAAAAAACCGGTGGAAATATTCAGTGCCGCCGGCAAACCCACCGGCAACACCGCGAGAAACAGCAGCGCGCTAATACGCTCCATGCGGGGCCCAAAGGCACGACCAATCAAATGCGGCGCGCCGCCGGCATGGGGAAAATGGCGGCCCAATTGGGCGAAGGTAAATGCCACCGGCAACACCAACACAATCAGCACCAGCCAGGCCCATAACGAGGCGCCTCCGGCGGCGGTGGCAGCGAGTGCCGGAACAACAAAGATTCCGGTACCCAACAGCGAAGTACTTAACAGGCCGATGCCCTGCAACAGGCTCAATTCTTGGTTCAAGCGACTCATGGGGTATGCTCTGCAATCCGTCGTAGCCCATGGTAAGTCGGCCGAGATTTATGCGGTTCCGGCGAACTGACGGCATTGACCGGCAAAGTGGCGCCAATCGCCGTCAACCTGTTTTGCGTGAGAGTTTCAGTGGATAAGTTCGATCAGCAGATCATCGCCCTGTTGCGTGCCGACGCCCGTTTAACCGTTAGCCATATCGCCCGCGAGATCAACCTCTCGCGCTCGGCTGTGGGCGAACGTATTCGCCAACTGGAACAAAGCGGCACCATCCAGGGCTACCACGCGCGCATCGCCGAACCGCAGGGCGCTGCGGTAAAGGCCTACCTCGAACTGTTCTACAGCGGTGCGCGCTGCGAAGGCTACGTCGAACGCATGCGCGCCTACCCGGAAATTCGCCGGTGTAGCGGCATCAGCGGCGAGACCGACATGCTGGTGTACATCGAAGCGCCCTCCATGCAGCGCCTGGCCGAAATTCGCGGCGACATCGAAAACTTCACCGGCATGCAAAAAGTAAAAACCCACATGCTGGTTAAGGATTGGACGTTCTAGCGTCTGGCCCAATACCGCCTGGTGCGCACAGCACACCCTACGAGGGGCGCGTACCGGCCGCACCGTAGGGTGTGCTGTGCGCACCAAAACGACGCTACGTCATACGCCAAGGTGCGCCCCGTCGCGCTCTATGTGGGCCCGAACGGACAGCCCTCGATCCCCCTGGTTTTTATGCTGGCAACCCCAACCAGCAGGAGACAGGGAATGTCTGATTACCGCCGAGCCCAGGCCAAGGGCGGGTTGTACTTTTTCACCGTAGTCACCGCTGAACGCCGACCCGTACTAACCGACCCCGACATTCGTCGGGCTCTACGCGAAGCTATTAAAACGGTGCGTGAACGCTATCCCTTCAACATCCACGCCTGGGTGCTACTCCCCGACCATATGCACTGCATCTGGCAGCTTGCCGATGGCGATGCCGATTTTTCCAAGCGCTGGTCATTGATCAAAAAAAACGTCAGCCAGCACTGCGCTTCACGCCCAGCGAGCACTTACAGCAAACACCTACGACGCGAATCGGGTTTTTGGCAGCGGCGCTTTTGGGAGCATTGCTTGCGCGACGATGAGGATTACCGGCGGCATATGGATTACCTGCATGGGAACCGGGTCAAGCATGGCTTGGTTGACGCGGTCGTTGATTGGCCGTGGTCGAGTTTTCATCGTTTGGTGCGTGAAGGGGTTTATCCCAAAGATTGGGGCAGAAATGATTTATCCGCAGCGAAATTCGGCGAGTAGGGCATGAGCGATTTATCAAAGCTGCGTTCGGCTCGTAGGGTGTGCTGTGCGCACCATTGCGTTCTCCCGATAGAGCGCCTGGTGCGCACAGCACACCCTACGGATTGGCGTAATGCGCTCAGCGGCGCAGGTACGCGGCGAAGTCGATATCGCCGGCGGACAAAATCGCTTGCACGCGGTTGTGCACGTTGAGTTTGTGCAGGATGGCCGAGACGTGGGCTTTTACGGTGGTTTCGGCAATTTCCAGGTGGTAGGCGATCTGTTTGTTGGATTCGCCTTTGGTCATGCGTTCCAGCACTAACAGCTGTTTGCGGGTTAGCGCTTGCAGCAGTTCAGGGGCAAAGCTGGGGGCGTCGTTTTGCCGGTGGCGGGTGGGGTTTTTCTGTGTGCGGATGATGTCGGAGGGCAGATAAACCTGGCCGTTGAGGATCTGTTCGATAGCTTCGGTCATCTGCGCGCGCGGCGACGATTTGGTGATAAAGCCCACTGCGCCATAGGTGATGGCTTGCAGCACGATTTGTTTGTCTTGCTCGGCGGAAACGATCACCACCGGTATGGTCGGCGCCTCGTTGCGCAGGTTGATCAGGCCATTGAGCCCGTGCATGCCGGGCATATTCAGGTCGAGCAAAATCAGGTCGAGGTCGTCGTGTTCCTGGGTCAGCAGCAGGGCGCTGTCGAGGTCGGCGGTTTCCATCACCTCGGTGCCAGGGAAACCATCGGTGATGACGTTATGAATGGCCTCGCGAAACAGCGGGTGGTCGTCGGCAATCAGAATTTTGTACATGGCCAGCACCTGCTTTTTTATCGTTATAGGGGCTTAGGGGAACGCTTGCGGCTGCGCGGGCAGCAGCGGTAAGCCTGCCTGTTCCCAGGCATCAATGCCGTCACGGTACCAATAGAGGTGTTTGTAGCCTAGCGCGTAGGCGCGCTTGATTGCGTTCCAGCTCGCCCAGCAGTCGGAGCGACAGTAGAACACTAACGGGCGCTCTTGATCGCCTTCGCTGAGGCGCTGCAGATTGTCGCTGAAATAGGCCAGCCAAGGGCCGTCCAAATCACCGTTGCCAGTATTGGCCAGCCATACGCTGCCGGGCAGATTGGCGTGGGGTTCGTCTTCGATAAATTGGCCGTTTAGCCAGGTGCGGCGGTACACATCCACCAAGCGCGTGGCCGGTTGGGTGTTGAGCAGGTGTTGCAGAGCGGCGGTGTCGAGCGTTTGTGCGTGTTCGGCCGTTGCCGGTGTGGGGCTGCGGTATTGAGTGATGCGATAACCGTCAGCGGAAAACAGTGTGGGGTTGCTGTCGGCGGCCTGGCAGGTGGCGGCCAGGAGTCCGAGCAGCACGCAGACGGACGTGTGCAAAAAGCAGCGCATGGCATGTGGTCTCACTTATTTTTATGCGGCCATTACAGGCCAGATGCCATGCGTTGGGAATTGGACGTTGAGCGGGTAGAACCAGTACCAAAGTAGTAGAGGGAGCAACGCGCTCCGTAGGGTGTGCTATGCGCACCATCGCGTACCAAGGTCTAGCGCTTGGTGCGCACAGCACACCCTACGAGGTGCGGCGTAAGGCGGCGTGCTGCGGGTTAAAGCTCATCACTGCCAACACACTAAACACCACGGTCAACACCCCACACACCGCCAGCGCCAGCCCGTTAAAGCGCTCATACAAGGCAAAGCGCACCAGCTCCACGGCATGGCTAAACGGGTTAAGCGCACACAGCCAGTACAGCCATTCGCTGGACTCGCGCATCTTCCATAGCGGGTACAGCGCCGAGGACAAAAAGAACAGCGGGAAGATGACGAAGTTCATCACCCCGGCGAAGTTCTCCAGCTGGCGAATGCCGTTGGACAGCAGCAGGCCCATGGCGCTGAGCAGCAACGCCACCAAGAGCAAGGCGGGGAGGGCGGCGAGCATGCCCCAGGCCGGTGGCTGCACGCCGTACAGCCAGGCGATGGCGAGAAAGGCGTACACCTGCAATAGGGAAATCAGCGCCGTGGCTAACAGCTTGCTGGCCAGCAAAAACGCCCGTGGCAGTGGGCTGGTGAGCAGCACGCGCATGCTGCCCATCTCGCGGTCGTAGACCATCGCCAGCGAGCCTTGCATGCCGTTGAAGAGCAAAATCATGCAGGCCAGGCCGGGGACGATATAGGTCTCGTAGGTGATGTAGGTGTCGTACGGAGCGATGATGGCGATACCCAGCGCGGCGCGAAAGCCGGCGGCAAACACCAGCAACCACAACAGCGGGCGCACCAGGGCGCTAAGAAAACGCGTGCGTTGCAGCACAAAGCGCAGCCATTCGCGTAATACGATGCCGCGTAGGCATTGCCAGTAAGCGTTCATCGATGCTCCGAAGTGCGGTTGCTTTTGTAGGGTGTGCCGCGCGCACCAAGCGGTTGCCCGTCGAGCGCGGTGGTGCGCACTGCACACCCTACGGTTAGCTCGTTGAAGGATTCAGCCAAACCTTTTTTCCCGGCAATGGCGTTGGCGCTGCCATTGGCCACCAATTGCCCTTGGTGAAGGATCAACAACGCATCGTCGCCTTGCACTTCATCCAGCAAATGGGTGGTCCACAACACGCTGAGCGCCTCGTCGCAACACAGCTGGCGCACATGGCTAAGCAGCGCCTGGCGGCTGGCTGGGTCGAGGCCGACACTGGCTTCGTCAAGCAACAGCAAGCGTGGTTGATGCAGCAAGGCGCGGGCAATCTCTACGCGGCGGCGATGCCCGCCGTTAAGGTCGCGCACCTTGTCGCGACGGCGCTCTTGCAGGTGCTGGCGGCTAAGTTCCAGCTCGATACGCGCCGTGGCCAGTTTGCTCGGCATACCGTGCAACGCGGCGTGGTAGCGCAGGTTTTGCTCCACGCTTAAATCCAGATCGAGCGTGCTTTGCTGAAACACCACGCCCAGTTGCCGCAACGCTTCACGGGGCCGTCGCGCCAGGCTATGGCCGTAAATCTGCAGCTCGCCCTGTTGCAAGTCGTACAGCCGCGTGAGCAAGGCAATCAGCGTCGATTTGCCCGCGCCATTGGGCCCGAGCAGCGCAGTAAACCGGCCCGGCTCCAGGCTGAAACTCAGCTGCTGGAGCGCCTGCCGCGCACCGTAGGCAAAGCTGATATCGCGAGCGTCGAGGGCATTCACGGGGTGACCGCCACGCCCCACGGATAACGCCCGACTTTGATCGACTTGGTCACCTTCAAACTGTCTACATCCACCACCGACACATCGCCGCTGATGCCGTTGGTGGCCAGCAGGGTTTTCTCGTCCGGGGTAAAGGCCATATGCCAAACGCGGCGGCCGACCAGCAGGTAGTCGAGCACTTCAAAAGTTTGCGCGTCGACCACGGCGATATGGTTGGCTGGGCCGAGGGCGACAAAGGCGTACTTGCCGTCGCGGGTCAGTTTTACTCCCACCGGTTGCACCTTGTCCGGGTGCACGCCCTTGATCTGGAATTTCAGCGTTTTAATGATGGTGCGAGTGGCGACGTCGATCACGCTGACGGTGCCGCCAATCTCCGCCGATGCCCACAGCTGACTGCCGTCTTTATTGAATTCGACATGCCGTGGGCGCTGGTCGACCAAGGTGCTGTCCACCAGTTTCTGCGTGGCGGTGTCGATCCAATGCACCATGTTGGTGGTTTCGCTGGTGTTGATCGCCCACTTGCCGTCGGGGCTGACGGCCATGCCTTCAGGCTCGACGCCAACGTCGACCTGGGCCAGCACTTTGCTGTCTTGGGTGTCGACCACGGTGACCAGCGAATCGTCTTCGTTGGAGATATACAGCCAGCGGTCGTTGGGGTGCAGGGCGAACTGTTCGGGGTCGGCACCGGAGGGCAGTTCTTTGATGATTTTGCGTGTGGCCAACTCCATCACCTGCACGCTGTCGGAGTCGCTGGCGCAGATATACAGCAGCTTGTTATCGCTGGAGAGCAGCAGGCCGCGCGGGCGTTTGCCCACCGCCAGGGAGGCAGTCACCGTCTGGCTGGCGACGTCGATGACGCTGATGGTGTTGTCTTTCTCGTTGGAGATATAGGCCGTGGCCGCAGAGCTGGCCGAGCTAAATAGCAGGCTGCCGGCAAGGGCGATAAACAGCGGAGTAGGGCGCATGGCAGAGAAGTCCTTTGTTGTCTGTTTTAGTGGGCGGAATCGCTGAGCCGACAAGTGCTTTCCGGCTCATCCAGGCCGAGGCTGTCCAGTTCGCTAAAGGGGTGCAGAAAGCCTTCTTGCGGCGAGGTGCTGACCAGCGCACGCGGCTGCACCAAGGGGATGGGTTGGCGCAGTTGGCCGTCCCACGGGCGGAAACTCAGCTTGCGACCTTTGAACCCATCCAGCGGCAAGTCAGGCGATAGCGCCAGCGCGCGGATGGCCATGGGCTCGGTGTTTTTTAAGCGGGTGACGGCGCTGGCAATGCTGCGCACGGCCATCCAGGCGGCAAAGTCGCGGTCGTTCATCCAACGTTTGGCGTACAGCTCGAAGCGTTTTTGCAGCTGCGCGGCGCCATAGGTTTCCACGGTTTTATGCCAGCCCATCGGCACCAAACCCTGGGTGCCGGCCACCGGGCGTGGCAGCCAAGTATTAAAGGGCACGTACTCGCCAAAGTCGCCGGCTTCGTCGGCCACCAGCACCACGTCGTAGTCGCTGGCTTGGGTGAACAGCGGCATATCGGCTTGGGCGCTGCGGCGTTGGTCGTTGTCGAAGCTCCAGGGTTTTTCCGCGATTATTTTTACCCCAAAGCGTTTTGCCGCGCGGCGCAGGGCGGCGGCGTAGGCGTGGTCGGCAGGCTTTTCGCCAACAATCAGCAGCGCTTTTTGCCACTGGCGCAGCACCAAAAACTGCACCAGGGCATCGCTGAGCATGGCGCGGCTGGGCAGGGTGTGCAGCAGGTTGTTGGCGCAGTTGCTGGCGCGCAATTCATCGTCATAGGCGCCGGCGTTAAACAGCAGGCTGTCGCTCAAGGCGGCACTCAGTTGGCGCAACGTGTCGGCGGGGGCGTTGACCACAAACAGGCGCACGCCTTGCTCATGCAATTGCTGCGCAGCGGCGAGGAGTTTTTCCGCGGTGTCAGCGCTGGCCACTTGCAGGCTGTATTCGTGCTGGAGAAAACGCCCGGTGCTGTTGCTGTCGGTAATCGCCAATTCGGCGCCGCGCAGGCCGGCGTCGGTGGGCTCGGCAATGACGTTGGACAGCAGCGGCCCGACCTCCGGCGTATAGCCCAAATAGCCAATGCGCACCGGCAACGGTTCGCCGGCAAATGTCTGGGTGGCCAATAGCGCCGAGCAGGAAATGGCCAGCAGGTAGGTCAAACCGTACAGCAGGTACTGGCGCATGCGGCAGCGCTCCTTGTTCTTGTGCCGCCAGCATAGGAAGCGCTCAGCCCCTGGGGAATATGCAGAAAGTACCAGGCGGCCAGTACCAAGGTAGTAAGTGCGCCTCGCGCGCGGGCCTGCACAATCGCATCACCCACCTCTGCCTATAACAATCACGGATCTTGCCCGGCACAGGTCCATCGAGGTCGCCATGCGTGTACTTAAAGCCCTGCTGCTGCCCCTGCTGCTGATCATCACCTTGATCGGTGTGGATAAAGTGCACGCCGCTGTGACCTACCTGGCCGCGCCATGAAAGCCCAGCTCGGGCGTTCCGCGTTATGGCGCATCAACCTGCTGGTGACGTTGTTTTTCAGCGCGGTGGCGTTGGTGTGCATGGCCGTGCTACTGCGCCAAGCCAGCTATGACGTGGCGCGTGAACTCAAGGCCGCGCAAACGGTGGTGGAGTACCTCAAGGAAGTGGCGCGCAACGACCCCGCCAGCCTGGAGTCGCAGCTCACCGCGAGCCTGCGGCATGTGCGTGTGCATTGGCTTAACGGCCAGGCGGCGCCCGTTGCCGACAACGATGCGCTGGATATCTGGCTGGACGAACAGCTGTACCCGGCGGCGAAACAGTTCTCCGCGCCGCTGCACCTGGCCGATGGCCGCGATGTGCTGATCAGCGTCGACCCGCAAGATGAAATCGACGAAGTCTGGGACTCGCTCACCCAACTGCTGGTGCTGTTTGGCCTGGCTTTGGTGCTTAGTCTGCTGGTGATCCGCTGGGCCGTAGGCAGTGGCCTGCGGGTGCTGAATGACTTGATCGGCGGCTTGCGGCAAGTGTCGCAAGGCCAATTGCAGGTGCGTTTACCGCTGCACTCGCTGCACGAATCCAAGCAACTGGCCGAACACTTTAACCAGATGGTCAGCACCCTCGAACACGTGCAAGCCGACAACCGCGAACTTACCCAAGCGCTACTGGCCTTGCAGGAACACGAACGCAAACACCTGGCCCTGGCCCTGCACGACGACATGGGCCAATACCTTAGCGGTATCCGCGCGCAGCTGTTGTTACTGCGCTCCATGACCCAGCAAAACCCAGCGATAGCCACCACCCTGCGTGGCCTGGAAGTGAATTGCCAACATTTGCAGGAAAGCTTTCGCGGCCTGATCCGCGACCTCTACCCGGTGGTATTGGAGCGCCTGCAACTGGGCGAAGCCATCGAGCTGCTGGTGCAGCAATGGCAGCAAACGCAAGGCATTGCCTGCGACCTGCGCATGGGCAGCCAGTTGCCGCTGATGGACTCGGCCCAGCAAGCGCATTTATATCGGCTGCTGCAAGAAGCGCTGACCAACGTGGCCCGGCATTCGGGTGCCAGTCAGGTGCGCGTGCGCGTGCATCGGCGTGGGCAGCGCTTGGCCTTATTAGTCAGCGATAACGGCAGCGGCGGCCCAGACAATCCCCGCCCCGGCATCGGCCTGCGCTCCATGGGCGAACGGGCGCGCTGTTTGGGCGGGCAATTGCGTTTGCGCGCGCGGCCGGGGAGCGGTTGGTTGCTCAGGTTAAGCATGCCGGTTTCGTAACCGTTTTGGTGCGCACAGCACACCCTACAAACGCCGCTCCCGTAGGGTGTGCTGTGCGCACCAAACGATCGCCCGGCCAGCAAAAAATATGAGGTGAACGATGAAAATCCTCTTGGTCGATGACCACGCCGTGGTCCGTCAGGGCTACGCCAATCTGCTGCAAGGTTTGCTGCCAGAGGTGCAGGTCAGCGAGGCCGCCAGTGGCGAAGAAGCGTTGCAGCTAGTGCCGGGGCTGATTCCTAATTTGGTGATTATGGATGTCAGCCTGCCCGGCATCAGCGGCTTGGAAACCACCCGCCGCCTGCGTCAACGTTTGCCGCAGTTGCGTGTGCTGTTTTTCAGCATGCACGACGAATTGCCCCTGGTGCGCCAAGCCCTGGATGCGGGCGCGGCCGGTTACATCACCAAGAGTTCGCCACCGGAAATTCTGGTGGAGGCGGTGCGCCGCATCATGGCCGGGCATGCCTATATCGAACAGCCGCTGGCCACCCAACTGGCCTGTAACCCAGGCCTGCAAGACCCGCGCCTAAGCAGCATGTCGCAGCGCGAATTCGAGATATTCGTCATGCTCGCCAAAGGCACTCCAGCGCGGCAGATTGCCGAGCAGTTGTGCATCAGTGGCAAGACGGTTTCCAACTACCTGACCTTGTTGAAAAACAAATTGCAGGTCAGCTCGCAAGCGGAGTTTGTGCACTTGGCGATTGATACCGGGATATTGCGCTCGCGGTCGTAACGCCGATTACCGTGCCAGCGCAATGGTGCGCACAGCGCACCCTACGGGCAGCAGCTTTCGTAGGGTGCGCTGTGCGCACCAAGCGGTTACAGCTCTGGCATGCTTCAATCCCACCCCGCCGGGCAATCCGTACACCCGACCATATTCGTCCCCTGAAAGGTCGCGTAATGCCGGCGCGCGCCGGTCAATGTGGCGTTTTCCAGATTGGCATCGCTGATTTTGCTTTCCTGCATATTGGCATCGGTAAGGTTGGCGCCTTTGAGATCGCTGCGGTTTAGCCAGCTCATTTCCAGGTCGGCGGCCGTCAGGTTGGCCTGGTGGAATTTGGCGCCGTTTAGGCGCGCAAACTCCAAATACGCAGCCGTCAGGTCGGCACCCTGAAACTGCGCTCCTTGGCCAAACAGGCCCCAGCCTTGGACCGCCAGCAGTTTGGCGTTGGAGAAGTCAGCCAGGCGCAGGTTGGCTTGTTGCAGGCTGGCGCGGGTGAGGTTGGCGCCTTGCAGTTGAGCCTTTTCCAGATTGGCCAAATCGAGGTTGCTGTGGCGCAGGTCGGCGCCTTTGAGGTTGGCACCGGCCAGGTTCATTTTGCTCAGGTCTTGGTTGCGCATATCAGCGTTTTGCAAGTCGGCGGCGGGGCATTGGCTAAGGCTTTCAATGCGGCAGCCGTTGATGATCAGCACGCCGTCGTCATCGGCGTGGGCGAGGGGGATAAGGGCGAGCAGTACGATAGGTAGCAGCTTCATGGCGATCCCGTTGGGCGTGGGTTGAAGGGCGAAGGGCGCGCACAGCACAGCCTGCGGATCGGTGTTGTCCGTAGGGTGTGCTATGCGCAACAAGCGGTAGAGCGGCGAGCGCAAGGGTGCGCACAGCACACCCGAAGCGTTAGCGTTTGGCCGTGCTGGTGTCCCAACTCGGCAACTTGAACACCCAGAACGAACCACCCTGAGCCACCGGTTTGGTCAGTTCGGCCATATCGCCACCCCACAGCGGTACCGCGCCGCCGTAGCCGACGGTTACCCCCAGGTACTGCTCGCCATCCTGCTCCCAGGTGATGGGCGGCGAGACGATGCCGCTGCCGGTTTGGAACTTCCATAGCTCCTTGCCGGTTTTTGCGTCGAAGGCTTTAAAGAAGCCATCGCCAGTGCCGGTGAACACCAGGTTGCCTTTGGTGGCCAGCACGCCAGCCCAGAGCGGCAGGTGTTCGTTGTGTTCCCAGACCACTTTGCCGGTGCTCGGATCCATGGCGCGCAGGCTGCCGACGTGGTCGTCGTACATACGCTTGATGCGAAAACCCATGCCCAAATACGCCGAGCCTTTTTTGTAGCTGACTTCTTCGGTCCAGTAGTCCTCTTTCCAGTTGTTGGCCGGAATGTAGAACAGGCCGGTGTCTTGGCTGTAGGCCATGGGGTTCCAGTTTTTGCCGCCGAGGAAGGGCGGCGACACTTCAACCGGTTTGCCGTGTTTTTGCCCCGGTTCCGGCAGCGGCGGCCGCTGGCCAGGGTTCTCCACCGGGCGCCCGGTTTTCAGGTCGATATGGCTGGCCCAAGTGATGTTATCCACAAACGGAAAGGCGTTTTGCAGCTTGCCGTTGGTGCGGTCGACCACATAGAAAAAGCCATTACGGTCGGCGTGACCGGTGGCTTTTACCACCTTGCCGTCTTTGCCTTTGTAGTCGAACAGCACCAGCTCGTTATTGCCGGAAAAGTCCCAGGCATCGTTGGGCGTGTGTTGGTAGAACCACTTCACTTCGCCGGTGCTCGGGTCGACGCCGACTTGGCCGGAGGTGTAGAGGCTGTCGTAGTCGTGCGGGTTGCCGCCTTTGGATGTGCGCGCCCAGGTATTCCAAGGGCCAGGGTTGCCGGCGCCGATGATGATGGTGTTGGTTTCGGCATCAAAGCTGGCGCTCTGCCAAGGGGCGCCACCACCGTGGCTCCAGGCATCGACTTTGCCAGTCGGGGTGCTCGGATCATCCGGCCAGCTCGGCGCTTTTACATCGCCGGTTACGGTGCTGTCTTTGCCGTTCAAGCGGCCCATATGGCCCTCAACAAAGGGGCGCATCCACACCTCTTCGCCGGTGTCCGGGTCGCGGGCAAACAGCTGGCCGACCACGCCGAATTCATCGCCAGAGCTGCCGTGAATCAGCAGGGTTTTGCCGGTGATTTTGTCTTTGATCAGCGTCGGTGCGCCGGTCATGGTGTAGCCGGCGGTGTGGTCGCCAAACTTCTTGTTCCACACCACTTTGCCGGTGTTTTTATTCAGCGCCACCAGGCGGCCGTCGAGGGTGCCGAAGAAAATCTTGTCGCCGAAAATGGCCGCACCGCGGTTCACCACATCGCAGCATGGGCGGATGTCGTCGGGCAGGCGATGGTTGTAAGTCCACAGGCGTTTACCGGTTTTGGCATCGAGCGCAAACAGCCGCGAGTAGGAGGCGGTGACGTAGATCACGCCTTCGCTAACGATGGCCTGGGATTCCTGGCCGCGCTGTTTTTCATCGCCAAAGGAGTAAGACCAAGCGGGCGTCAACTTGAACACGTTTGTGTCGTTGACCAACGCCAAAGGGCTCCAGCGTTGGGCATTGGTGCCCAGGCCGTACTGCAACACATCGTTGGTGGTTTTGTGGTCGTTGGCGATGTCGTCCCAGGTTACGTCGGCCAGGGCGCCGGCTGCTGCAGCCAGGCTGCCGGCCAAGAGCAGGCCTTGGCAGAGACGGTTCAAAGTAAAGGTGGGGCGGCGCCCGGCAGCGGTGCAGGTTCTTATTGTCATGGTGGTGTTTCCCGTAGTGGTCGGTGTGCCAGAGGTCGAAACAGCCAGGTGACCTGGCCGGGCAAATGGTGGAACCACGCGGCTAAACACCGATACGGAAAAACTCCCGCCCACACCGGGAAGTCTTCCCAGTGCGGGCCTCAATTGGGCCTGCTACCAAAACCATCGCCAAGCGCTCCCCAGGCCCTACTACCAAGGGAGTAGCTGGAAGGCGCGAAAGCAGCATACGGCGCACGTAGGCCCGTTCTTACCATGGCCCCACCAGAAGGTTTGAAAACTACTGTGCTCGCTACGTTTTCACACCTTTTTGGATTGGCGCTTTTTGCCTTGCCCAGCATCTCGAAGAGGATGGTTTTAATGAATAACAACAATGCCCTGCGTAGTCTGATTTTGCTGGCTGGTATCAGCCTGAGCGGCCTGGCCCTGGCGCATGGCGACGTCACCCCACAAGCGGTGAATACCGACGGCCTGGAGCCGCTGGGCAAAGAGTGGCGCGACACCAACCCCTACCGTGAACCCTACGCCAAGAACGCCCTGGCGGTAGAAATCGGCGCCTCGGCCTACAACCAGAACTGCGCCCGTTGCCATGGCCTGGAAGCCAAGAGCGGCGGCATTGCCCCGGACCTGCGCATGCTCGATGTCGGCGCCGAAGGTGATGAGTGGTTTAAAGAACGGGTGATCAACGGCGCCGTGCGCGATGGCGCGGTGTATATGCCGAAGATGGCCGACTTCATCAGCCAGGAAGGCCTGTGGGCCATCCGTAGCTACCTCGATAGCGTGCACGTAGACGAGTAACCGCCATGCGTTGGTTGCCTGCGATTGTGTGTTGGCTGCTGTGCCTGTGCGTGCCGCTGGTGGCGCAGGCGCGGGTGCGCCCCTATGACGACATCGTTGCCTCGGGCGTGCTCAAGGTGGCGGTGTACGAAAACTTCGCGCCCTATAGTTTTCAACAAGACGGCAAGGCCCGTGGCGTGGATGTCGACCTCGCCCTGGCGCTGGCGCAAAGCCTCGACCTGAAGCTGGAATTGCTATGGATAGTGCCCGGCGAAAAGCTTGACGACGACCTGCGCAATTTCATCTGGAAAGGCCACTACCTGCGCCCCGGCGTGCTTGCCGATTTGATGCTGCGCGTGCCTTACGACAAGGACTACCGCAACCAGCGCAACGACATTGGCGAGTTGGCCAACGAGCAGGTGGTGATGTTTGCCCCTTACCAGCGCGAGCGTTGGCAGGTGGTCCATGACACGCGCCGCTTACCGAAAGTCGACAGCGTTGGGGTGTTCCGCCTGCACCGTATTGGCGTTGAGTTGGAGAGCGTGCCGTCGTTCTATCTATCCAGCGTGTTTAACGGCCAACTCAGCGCCAACACCCAACATTTTCCCAGCACTGCGGCGGCGTTTGCTGCCATGCAAGCGGCGAAAGTTGATGCCGTAATGGGCCTGCGCGGCGAGTTGGACTGGCAGCTGTTTAACGCCAAAGACCCGCAGCTCAAAGACGCCGACAACACCTACCCCAACCTCGGTCAACCCACCTGGGATATCGGCATGGCCGTGCATGAAAGCAACCGCCAGCTCTCCAACGCCATCGACATGCAAGTCGAAGACATGATCAACGACGGGCGCATGGCCAAGTTGTTTGAAGCCTATGGCCTGCACTACGAATTGCCGGGGCTTTATCAAGATGTGCAATGACTCCGTAGGGTGTGCTGTGCGCACCATGGCGTACACGCGTAAATCGCTTGGTGCGCACAGCGCACCCTACGGGGCTTTGTTGGTTTTACTGTGTGTGCTGGTGGCATCACCTGCCCACGCCGACCCCGGCAAAGACCCTATGCCCTCGGTCATGTGGCAGTTCTACCAGCAGCGCATGCTCGGCGATAAACCTTATGTGTTCGACGACAAAGTGCTGCTGCAAGCACCACCCTTTGCCGAGGACTCGCGCCAGGTGCCGATCCAGGTCGACGCTCGCGCCTATGCCGGCCAGGTGGAAAAAATCATTGCCTGGGCCGAGCTCAACCCCATCCCGCGCATCTTTAGTTTTGTGCCGGGCCCGCAGGTGCAGCCGCTCATCGCCATCCGTATTCGGGTGGAACAAGCCACACCGATTCGCGCCGCGGTGCTGACCAAAGATGGCGTGTGGCATGTCGGTTCGGCCTGGGTGGAAGCGGCCGGAGGAGGGTGCACGGCACCGAGTGTGGTGCGTGCACAAGATGGCTGGGAAGAGCGCTTGGGGCAGATTCATGCTGCGCGCTTTAACCACGGCCAGGACTCGCGCTTGAGGCTGCGCGTTGATCACCCGATGGACAACGGCATGGTCGGTGGCATACCGGAGTTCTACCTCGACCAAGCGCAGCTGCGCGATGGTAAGGGCCAGGTGGTGGCGAGCATCGAACTGTTTCCCGCCGTGGCGGAAAACCCCGTCATCAGTCTGGAAGTTAAAGGCCAGCAAGCGGCGCGATTGTGGTTGCGCGATAACAGCGGCAATGAGTTTGAAGGAGAGTTTTAAACCTCGGCGCTCGTGTAGGGTGTGCTGTGCGCACCCAGCGCTCTCTCTGCTAACGCAAGGGTGCGCACAGCACACCCTACGGCCCCATCCTCAGGAGTTTTGCCATGTTCAAACTCAGCGTCTTCTACCCCAACACCGCCAACGCCACCTTTGATATGGACTACTACGTCACCACCCATATGCCGCTGGTGCAGCGCCTGGTCGGTGATGTGTGCACAGGCACCGGCGCCGACAGCGGCTTGGCCGGCGGGCAACTCGGTGCACCGGCCCCGTACATCGCCATTGGCCATGTGTACTTCGACAGCATTGAAGCCTTCCAAGCCGCCTTTGCTCCGCATGCCGCCGAAATCGTTGCCGATCTCGCCAACTTCACCAACGTTGAACCGACCATGCAGTTCAGCGCCGTAAGCCTGGCGCCCTGACCGCCAAAAAGGAGAAACCCCATGCGCCCGTGGTTATCGCTGTTACTGCTGGCGCTTGCCGCGCAGGTTGCTGCCGCGCAGGACTACCACCTGCAACCACGGCAGATCGCTGCCGACACCTGGCTGCTGGAAGGCAGCCGGGACAACTTCGATAAAACCAACGGCGGCAATATCGTTAACACCGGCTTTATCGTCACCACTGCCGGCGTGGTGGTGATCGACACCGGCCCCTCCAAGAGATACGGCGAAGCCATGCGCCAGGCCATATCCAGCGTGACCCAACAGCCCGTGGTGCTGGTGCTGCTGACCCATCATCACCCCGACCATGTATTGGGTAACCAAGCCTTTCCCGACATACCCATCGCCGCTCTCGACGGCACAAAAAAGCTGCTCGCCGCACAGGGCAACGCCATGGCGGAAAACATGTACCGCCTGGTGGGTGATTGGATGCGCGGCACCGAGGTGGTGTTGCCAACAGAGACGGTTGCTGATGGCGAGCGCCAGGTAGGCAACCACCGTTTCCGCCTGCTGGCGTTAAGCGGGCATACCGGCGCCGACCTGGCGGTTCTGGATGAAAACAGTGGCGTACTGTTTGCCGGTGACCTGGTGTTTTACCAGCGCGCCTTAACCACGCCCAATAGCCCTGGGCTGGACGTGTGGCTCAAGGACTTGGACACCCTGCAGGCCTTGCCGTGGAAACAGATCGTACCTGGCCATGGCCCGGTCGCCAGCGATACGGCGCCGTTTGCACAGATGCGCGATTACCTCGGCTGGCTGGACGGCCTGTTACGCGACAGCGCGGCCCGTGGCGATGACATGAACGAGGTGATCCGCGCCTCGATTCCCGCGCGCTTTGATGGCGTGAGTTTGTCGCGCTATGAGCTGGTGCGCAGCGTTAGTCATTTGTACCCGCGCTACGAGCAAAAAATCCTGCCCCAGCTTTAGATAGCGTCACGGCCTGCCCTCCCCCCCGGCCCCTCTCCCGCGAGCGGGAGAGGGGAGACAATCTCTGCCACCTCTACCGATCAGCCCCCTCGCCCCTCGGGGATCGGGTTGGGGTGAGGGGCGGCAGCACAGGCTAAATCGCCAGGTACTGCTACCAACGAACTAAGAAAATGCGCACTGCGGGCAATTGTTGAAAGGGCGGCGCAAACCAAGAATCTGCGCCACCTCGGGAAATTTTCCCGAATGACAACAACAAGCCCGCAGAGGTAGCCGCAATGAAGCTCACCGGTCTCACCCAGCCTTTCCTTCGCACCACCTTGTGTGTCGCGGTCACCCTCGCCAGCCTGTCGGCCGTGGCGGCGGTCACCGACCAGGACATCAGCGACAGTGGTAAACGCAATGACCAGATCGTGGTCAACGGCCTTAACCAGGCTGGTCAGCGCTACAGCACCCTGGACACCCTGAACACCAGTAACGTCAAGGAATTGCGGCCGGTCTGGGCGCTGTCGTTTGGCGGTGAGAAACAACGCGGCCAGCAAGCCCAACCGATGATCAAAGACGGCGTGATGTACGTCACCGCCTCCTACTCCCGCGTGTTTGCCGCCGATGCGCGCACCGGGAAAAAGCTCTGGCAATACGACGCGCGCCTGCCCGACGGCATCATGCCCTGCTGTGACGTGATCAACCGTGGCGTGGCCCTGTATGGCGACCTGGTGATTTTCGGCACCCTCGACGCCAAGCTCGTCGCCTTGAACAAAGACACCGGCAAAGTGGTGTGGAAGAAAACCGTGGCCGACTACAAGGCCGGTTACTCCATTTCAGCCGCACCGCTGATTGCCAAGGGCAAGCTGATTACCGGCGTGGCCGGTGGTGAGTTCGGTGTGGTCGGCAAAATCGAAGCGTATGACCCAAGCAACGGCGAGCTGCTGTGGACCCGCCCAACTGTAGAGGGGCATATGGGTTACACCTACAAAGACGGCAAAGCGGTTGAAAACGGTATCTCCGGCGGCGCCCCGGGCAAAACCTGGCCAGGCGACCTGTGGAAAACCGGCGGCGCGGCGCCGTGGTTGGGCGGCTTCTACGACCCCACCACCGACTCGCTGCTATTCGGCACCGGTAACCCCTCGCCCTGGAACTCGCACCTGCGCCCAGGCGACAACCTGTTCTCCTCCTCACGCCTGGCACTAAACCCGGAAGACGGCTCGATCAAGTGGCACTTCCAAACCACACCGCATGACGGTTGGGACTTTGACGGTGTGAACGAACTGGTGTCGTTCGACTACCAAGACGGCGGTAAAACCATCAAGGCCGCGGCCACCGCTGACCGTAACGGCTTCTTCTACGTACTCGACCGCACCAACGGCAAATTCATCCGCGGCTTCCCCTTTGTCGACAAGATCACCTGGGCCAAAGGCCTGGATAAAGACGGCCGGCCGATCTACGACGACGCCCACCGCCCAGGCGAGCCAGGCAGCGAGAAAAAAGGCAGCTCGGTATTTGTTGCTCCGTCCTTTCTCGGCGGCAAAAACTGGATGCCCATGGCCTACAGCCAGGACACCGGCTTGTTCTACGTTCCGTCCAACGAATGGGGCATGGACATGTGGAACGAAGGCGTGACCTACAAAAAAGGCGCGGCCTACCTGGGCGCGGGTTTCACCATCAAACCGCTAAACGAGGAATACATCGGCGTGCTGCGCGCCATCGACCCGAAAACCGGCAAAGAAGCCTGGCGCTACAAAAACTACGCGCCACTGTGGGGCGGTGTACTGGCCACCAAAGGCAATCTGGTATTCACCGGCAACCCGGAAGGTTACCTGATGGCCTTCGACGCCAAGACCGGCGAGAAGCTCTACCAATTCAACACCGGCTCCGGCGTGATCGCCTCACCCATCACCTGGGAAATGGACGGCGAGCAGTATGTAACCGTGCTCTCCGGCTGGGGCGGTGCGGTACCGCTGTGGGGCGGCGAAGTGGCTAAACGCATCAAAGACCTCGACCAAGGCGGCATGATCTGGACCTTTAAGTTGCCAAAAGATTTGGTAGGTAAGAAGTAAACAAAAAGCCCGGCACTCGCCGGGCTTTTTACGTCCACGACCCACGTATCCGTAGGTTGGGTTGAGCCAACGGCGAAGCCCAGCATTGGCCCCCACCCAAAACCGCGAATGCTTAGACGCGTCCCGTTGCGATCGCGCGGGGCAGGCTGGCCTGCCCAGATGGTGCACCCCCTCCGGGCCGCATTGTTGGGCTTCGCCTTTGGCTCAACCCAACCTACCCCGGGTGTTTCTAATACCAAATGATGAGTACGCCCCTGCCATGGGCGCATTCCGAGCGGACCATCTCCCCACCTACCATCAAGCCCATGAACTGCTCTGCATCCGGAGCAGGCACCGACAAGAGAGGCCATGCCATGATCTACGCACAACCAGGCACCGCTGGCGCCGTCGTTACCTTTAAGCCGCGCTACGGCAACTACATCGGCGGCGAATTTGTCGCGCCGATCAAGGGCCAATATTTCACCAACACCTCGCCGGTCAACGGCCAGGTAATCGCCGAATTCCCGCGCTCCGGCGCCGAAGACATCGACAAAGCGCTGGACGCCGCCCATGCCGCCGCCGATGCCTGGGGCAAAACCTCGGTACAAGACCGCGCGCTGGTGCTGCTGAAAATCGCCGACCGCATTGAAGCCAATCTGGACATACTCGCCGTCACCGAAACCTGGGACAACGGCAAAGCCGTGCGCGAAACCCTGAATGCCGACGTGCCCTTGGCCGCCGACCATTTCCGCTACTTCGCCGGTTGCATCCGCGCCCAGGAAGGCAGTGCCGCCGAGATCAACGAACACACCGCCGCCTACCATTTCCACGAGCCGTTGGGCGTGGTCGGGCAGATCATTCCGTGGAACTTCCCGCTGTTAATGGCCGCCTGGAAACTCGCGCCAGCACTGGCTGCCGGTAACTGCGTGGTACTGAAACCGGCTGAGCAAACGCCGTTGTCGATCACCGTGTTTGCCGAACTGATTGGCGACCTGCTGCCGCCAGGCGTGTTCAACATCGTGCAGGGTTTTGGTAAGGAAGCGGGCGAGGCGTTGGCCACCAGCAAACGCATCGCCAAAATCGCCTTTACCGGCTCCACGCCAGTGGGCTCGCACATTATGAAATGCGCGGCGGAAAACATTATTCCGAGCACCGTGGAGTTGGGCGGCAAGTCGCCGAACGTGTTCTTTGAGGACATCATGCAGGCCGAGCCCAGCTTTATCGAAAAGGCTGCCGAAGGTTTGGTGCTGGCGTTCTTTAACCAGGGCGAAGTGTGCACCTGCCCATCGCGGGCGCTGGTGCAGGAGTCGATCTACGACGAGTTTATGGTGCATGTGATGAAGAAGGTCGCCAGCATCAAACGCGGCGACCCACTCGATACCGAAACCATGGTTGGCGCCCAGGCGTCGGAGCAGCAGTTCGACAAAATTCTCTCGTACCTGGAAATCGCTCAGGGCGAAGGCGCCGAGCTGCTGACGGGCGGCAAGGTCGAGCAATTGGAAGGCAGCTTGGGTGGCGGTTACTACATCCAGCCGACCCTGCTCAAAGGCCACAACAAAATGCGTGTGTTCCAGGAAGAGATCTTCGGCCCGGTGGTGGGTATCACCACTTTTAAAGACGAAGCCGAAGCCCTGGCAATTGCCAACGACACCGAGTTTGGTTTGGGTGCAGGCCTGTGGACCCGCGATATCAACCGCGCCTACCGCATGGGCCGGGCGATCAAAGCCGGGCGTGTATGGACCAACTGCTACCACCTGTACCCGGCACATGCGGCGTTTGGTGGTTACAAGAAATCCGGCGTCGGCCGTGAGACGCACAAGATGATGCTCGACCACTATCAGCAGACCAAAAACTTGCTGATCAGCTACGACATTAATCCGCTTGGGTTCTTTTAAGTCGCTTAAAGCCCCTCACCCCCAGCCCCTCTCCCGCAAGCGGGCGAGGGGAGTCTTATCGCGTTCTAGCAGAGGACGCCTAGAGGGCTGGGGTGAGGGGCGCTCTTCAATTTGCGCAAAATCGACGTACCTTTCCCGATACGCCTGTCCCGTAACCCGCCTACTCCGAAGGCTGACAACGCTGTATCGCAACGCGGCTCTGGCCGCGTTTTTTTATCGGCGTTTGTATCGGTTTATTTACCTAGCAATTACCGAGTGATTACCCGCTTCGCCTGGCAGTTGCGGCACACTGCACGGGTTGCCGCTTCGGCGGATTTCTTCGTGGATACTGTGCATGTCCAAATTCTCTTTTCAGGCCTGCCGCCTGCCCCTCGCTGTAGTCCTGGCCAGCGCTTTACTCGGCGCCTGCGCCAGTAAACCCAACGATTTACGTAACCCCCGCGAGGCCATCGCCGCGTTTGCCGAGACGTCGTACCAGGCGCCACAGCCTGTTCAAAGCCAAGGCTGGGATGCTGAGTTCACGGTGGACGAGCAACCGGTGGAAGTCAGTTGGCTAGCGCCCTCGCCAGCGCCTGCGGCGGCGCCGCTGGTGGTGTTTTTGCCGGGCCTGGGCGAAGGCGCTCGTGCCGGCTTGCAGTGGCGTCAGACCTGGGCCGAAGCCGGCTATGCGGTGGTGTCGATTCAGGCCCAGCAATATGGCCGGGGCATTTATTCCAGCGACGAGGCCAAGGCCGGTACGTTCCGTGGCATGGCCCAACGCGCCTATGCCGATAGCGCGCTGAAACACCGTATCGCCGTGGTCCAGCAGGTGCTGAACCAACTGCGCGTGCGCGGCCAGGCTGGTGACCCTCAGTTGGCTGGCGTGGACTGGAACACGGTGGTTATTGCCGGCTACGACCTCGGCGCGCAAACCGCTGCGGCATTGGCGGGCGACAGCATGCTTAAAGACTGGCAGCCCAAAGCGGTGATTCTGCTCAGCCCTTACGTGGGGCCCGGCAGCCCGGCGGCGCGCTTGGATGTGCCGTTGCTAAGCATTACCGGCCCCCACGATGAAGACCCGTTCAGTTGGGTGGATTCACCCGAGCGGCGTCTGGCCGTGTGGCGCGATAACCCCATCGCCGGCAGCTATCAGTTGATCAGCAAGAATGCCCAGCATCAGTTGTTTAGTGGCTCGCTGGATGAGCTGCCCAGCGGCGAACGTAGAGAGCTTGGTAGCCAACGCCCGGCCGCCGACCGGGACGGCGGCGGCCCTGGTGGCCCGCCCGGCGCCGACGGTGGCGAAGGGCCGAAACGCCGGCCCCGCCCGGACACCATGGGCCACGGTCAAGACGACTTGAATTGGTTTGATGCGCGCCAGGTGGCCAATGTGCAAACGGTGAGCACCGCGTTTCTCGACGCCACTGTGCGCCACGCGCCGGAAGCCAAGGCTTGGCTGAATAAGGATGCCGCTCAGGCCATTGGCCCGGCAGCGTCTATCGAAGGGCGTTAAGCGCCGGCGATCTCGGCCATTCGCCGCAGCACGGCATGCAGGCCGTTGCTGCGCGAAGGGGAGAGGTGACGGGCCAGGCCGAGCTGAGTAAACCAGTCGGCCAGGTCGAGGCTGCGCAGTTCTGCGGCGGGTAGACCATTGACCCGCACCAACAGCAACGCCAGCAGCCCGCGAATCAAGCGGGCGTCGCTGGCGGCGCGAAACTGCCAGCTGTCGTTATGCGACTCGCCGAGCAACCACACCTGACTTTCACAGCCGCTGACCTGATTGGCTTCGCTGCGTTCGTCCTCGCTTAGTGGCGCCAGCTGCTCGCCCCAGGCCATTAACAGCCGCGCGCGTTGTTCCCAACTGATCGGTTGGCTAAAGGTGTGCAGTGCCGTTTCGGCGGCGGCCGGCAGGCTCATTGCAGAATCTCCAAGGCCTGATCCAGCGCGGCGAAAAAACGTTCGAGATCGCTGCTGTCGTTGTACAAGGCCAGCGACACCCGGATTGCTCCCGGCAAGCCCAGGCCACGCAGCAAGGGCATGGCGCAGTGATGCCCGGCGCGCACGGCAATGCCTTGCTCGGTCAGTAGATGGGCGAGGTCGGCGCTGTGTACGTCGTCCACGACAAAGCTGGCCAAGGCCGTTTGCGGCGTGCCCAGTATTCGCACACCCGCGCGCGCGAGCAGGCCGCTAAGCAATTGCTGGTGCAAGGCGGCTTCGTGGGCTAGCACCGCATCACTATCCAGACCAGCCAGGTAAGCCAGGCTGGCGCCCAAGCCAATCACCGACGAAACCGCTGGCGTACCGGC
>LNAP01000612.1_pt1 | contig 39324 bp, 41 predicted proteins | sample 602601 | NCBI WGS metagenome assembly LNAP01 (sample SAMN02440304, study PRJNA202911) | soil metagenome | biome: Subtropical and temperate rainforests or woodlands; isolation source: soil samples (1 kg each in a 20% v/v slurry with milli Q water) were... ... | reverse complement strand
GAGAAACAACCTAGTGTGGAGCCGTGGTGTAGAGGCCTAACATGCCTGCCTGTCACGCAGGAGACCGCGGGTTCGAATCCCGTCGGCTCCGCCATTTATGTCACACAAATTGAAATAGGGCTCGGTAGCTCAGTCGGTAGAGCAGAGGACTGAAAATCCTCGTGTCGGCGGTTCGATTCCGTCCCGAGCCACCATTTTACAAAAAGAAGTATGCCGTTGTAGCTCAATTGGTAGAGCAACTGACTTGTAATCAGTAGGTTGGGGGTTCAAGTCCTCTCGACGGCACCATATTTTGTGGAGGCTTAGCGAAGTGGCCAAACGCAGCAGACTGTAAATCTGTTCTCTGACGAGTTCGGTGGTTCGAATCCATCAGCCTCCACCATTTTAGGGGCATAGTTTAAAGGTAGAACAAAGGTCTCCAAAACCTTTGGTGTGGGTTCGATTCCTGCTGCCCCTGCCAAGTAGGTTTATCATATGGCGGTCGTGGCGAAGGGGTTAACGCACTGGTCTGTGGCTCCAGCATTCGTGGGTTCAAGTCCCATCGATCGCCCCACTTATACTATAAGCCTACATAATGGGGATTAGCCAAGCGGTAAGGCAACGGACTTTGACTCCGTCATGCCTAGGTTCGAATCCTAGATCCCCAGTAAATGGAGCCCGGAAAGTGAAGAAATGCGGCGAACCTGATTTCAATTGCTTTCAGCTGACTCCAAAATATGCGGAAGTGGCTCAGGGGTAGAGCATCGCCTTGCCAAGGCGAGGGTCGCGGGTTCGAATCCCGTCTTCCGCTCCAAACAAATTTCTTCTCGGCGCCATAGCCAAGTGGTAAGGCAGAGCTCTGCAAAAGCTTTACCCCCAGTTCGAGTCTGGGTGGCGCCTCCAATTACAAGCCGGAGTGGCGGAATCGGCAGACGCACAGGACTTAAAATCCTGCGGTAGGTGACTACCGTACCAGTTCAAGTCTGGTCTTCGGCACCATCATAGTGCTTATATAAACAAGTGTGCCCTTAGCTCAGCTGGATAGAGCGTTTGACTACGAATCAAAAGGTCAGGAGTTCGAATCTCTTAGGGCACGCCATGTTGATTAATTGAATATGCCGGTGTGGCGGAATGGCAGACGCGACGGACTCAAAATCCGTTTTCTGAGAGGAAGTGGGGGTTCGAGTCCCTTCACCGGCATCCAAACAACTCTTACTTGCAACCAATGTGTCCAAGTAAGAGTTGTTTTCTTATGTAACCATCTGTTTAGTTTCATGAAACTAGTACTTTTTTAATTTAGGTTGTAGTATAATAACCATAAATAAATCAATGATCATCAGTCGATAATGGCAAACCTATCGAAAGCTAGGGACGCAAAGCCTCAGACCTAAGGGGAATATCCTATGGTAGCTGGGTTGCCGAAAAGGTGGTAATTTTCAGGAATGTCTGAATACACTATCCATTTCGGGTAGTTTTTTTGTTATGTGACTGATCCAAAGGAGATGCAATACTCGTGAAGGCCAGTTTCATAAATCCGTTTCTTTCTTCTTCTATTCATGTAATTGAAACAGTAATTCAGGTAAGACCTACAATAGGGGAGTTGAGAATCAGGGAAATTGACGGTTTAGAAGACTATATTTGGCTTAGGATAGGTATTATGGGACAAATGGAGAAAGATATACTTTTTGGATTTCCTGAACCTATGGCTTTAATTATGGTCTCCAGAATGATGGGAGGTTCCATCGTCACCGAATTTAATGAATTGTGCCAGAGCGCAGTTGCCGAACTTGGTAATATGATCAGCGGAAATGCGAGCACGATGCTTTACAACGAGGGAATTGTAGTAGATATTACTCCACCGCATTTTGTATCGGATGCATCAGCATATAAAGGGGGAAAAGCATTCAACATCCCTTTTAAGATTGAAACCGTCGGAGAGTTTCACATTAATATCATGGTCTAATTCTTTATTGACATTTGAGACAGATTGCAGAGAGCGTCCACGGTTTGGTGGTCGCTTTTTTTATTAATAATGACGACATCCCTATTACAATTTGATATGAGAATAAATTTTACATTCCAAGATTACAAATAATGATGTAGAATAATATTAAATAATGATGAATAATGTAATAATATGTCGATTAATATGAATTAAACATAAAGGCGTACTTACTTATTAATGATGATTAAAAAACCAATTCCACGATAGCGCAAACCAAGTGAAAGCTTGGGACGCAAAACTACAGGGGCTAATGTTTCTTTTTACAATGCCAGCCAGTTGCCGAATGTTATTGGTTTTATTTTTTGGAGAGGGGGGGTATCATGAACGATTATATCAGCGAAGAGGAGTTATTCGACCTTATTAAGAAATTGAACTTGAACGAAACGGTTGTCGAGAGCCCCAGACAATCCAGCTCGGACAATCCGAAACAACCGGGGTTCATTTTGATTGAAAATAATAAAATTTATGTTGAGGTATCCGATCCGAACGCCAGTTTTCCGACGATTCAAGCAGTATATCCCGTACAATTACTAATCAATGGGGTGCTATGTTCGGATAAAGTGACAGTTACTCCGGAAGATCGAATTGAATGGAGTATTGTGCCGGAGCCTTTGTTTAAAATTGAAGTATCGGAGGACCGCTTGGAGGCATACTTACAACTGATTTCGAAGACTCAGTACGGGTGGAAGCTGAAAGATAAGGGCAGACAGGAGCTTATGTTGGTGGAGGCTGAGAAAGACGAGTCTGTTATTATCCAAAATCTCTCCATGGCGGATATTATGAACACGCTGAAGGGGATGCGAATCGTGAAAAATATCCATGCGGTTAAAATATTTCAGGAGCTCTCGGAGCCAACCTACGAACCGATTCTAATCGCACAAGGTGTTCGCCATGAGCCTAGCCAAGACGCGAAATTGGAGATTTATTTTTCTGAGGAAGTGAAGAGCGTCATCCTGGAAAACGAATTGACCAAAACAGTTGATTTCCGGAATCATTTACATATCCCTTCCGTTAAACGGGGTGAGGTGATTGCTAAAAAAATTCCGTTTAAAATGGGAACAGTCGGTTATGATGTGTTTGGAGATTTAATTAAGCCTGAACTCCCCAAGGATATTAAGATTATCGCCAAGGAGCATATCGAAATTACACCAGAGGGCGAAGTCATAGCTTTAAAGGACGGTCGCCCCCGGATTACGGGAACGGCAGTTAAGTATTTTGACATCACAACTTCCTATGTCATATCCGGAGACGTGGACTTGAAAACTGGAAACATTGTGTTTTCCGGCGATGTAATCGTCTATGGAAACGTGATGGAGGGGATGATCATTGAATCTCTGGGAAATGTATATATTATCGGTAATGTGTACCAGTCGACAATCACCGCTACCGGCAGTATTACGGTAAAGGGCAATATTGTCAACAGTAATCTTTACTCGGGCTTCTACGGCGTTATTTTTAACCGACTCTACATTCATTGCAAATCGTTGAGCGAGCTTCTTGAAAATCTGATTCAGGCCAGTAAGCTCCTTATGAGTTTGATTGAATCGAAGGGGCAAATGGTGAAACTGGGACAGGTGTTGCTGACGCTGATCGAGAGCAAGTTTAAAGATATTCCCAAAATTACTTCCGACATTCTTATGTGTATCCATAACATTCAAAGTCTGAACGAGGGCGAAATGGAAGAGCTTAAAAATAGCTTGTTTATTTTGCTGGAACCTATTAAAATGACTTCGATCAGCTCTTATGATCCGATTATAGCCATTCAAACGATTATTCAAGATACGTTCCTATTGATCGAACGGATGCAGGAGACTTCGGCGAACGTCGATATCGAACAATGCCATGTCTCTACGATCAAGTCAACGGGCGATATCGTGATCCGCAAAGAGGGGGTGCTTCAAAGCAATTTGTTTTGCAAGGGCAACATTCTTTTCCTCGTTAGAGATTCTGTTTGCCGCGGCTGCCAATTGGAAGCTCAAGGAACGATTAGTGCCGCATTAGTGGGCGGCGATCTTGGGGGTGAATCGGTTCTCAAGGCAGGAAAGAGGATCACCTTGCAGCAAATGAGCTTTGGCCGTATTATCGTCGGTAGATTCAGCAGAGATATACTGAAACCTATACGAAATATGGTGGCTTATATCGAGAGGAATACGTTAATCGTTGAAGGAAGTACGAAGGATACTATTAACGAAGACTAGAGGCTGCCATGGATAGTTAAACCGCTTGACCGTCGGCGTGTGATAATAACAATCATTCATCCGCTTGATAAATGAACTTAAATTCTGACTAAACATTTGGGACAGCTGTTGCAACAAGTCAATAAACAATTCGTAAAATATGAAAAGAGAGCCTGATGTGATCGTTTGACACACTGGCTCTTTTTTATTGACAGCAATCTTATCCCAAATCCTTAAGTGCGGGTAACTTCGTACATTAAATTCCGTACGTCATAGTGACAATAACTAAGAGAATGAACAGTACGAGGATAGTGGCAGTGGTAGTATAACCGAGTCCTGCGCATAGACCTGCACCTGCACCGGCAAAGTAGCCCATATTTGACACCCCCCCTCGCCGTGCTTGCCCCTCTCCCGAGGTGACATTATCAAGTTATGGAAACGAGAGATGTACTGCCTGTATGTTTGCACATATTCTATAAATTAGGTTTATCAGCTATAGGCATAAGCACATTTTATCAAGAAGCAACAGATATCCATACCAGACTAGCATCTTCCCCATAATTTAGAAGTACATCCGTCGCCTGATTGGGCGGAATTATGGAAACGCGGAAGGGCGGTTATCGGTTTGGAATATTTGGATATGATTACCAAGTTAGGGGTTGGCAATGCGCATCCTGGCGGCTTTTCGGAAACCCTGAGGCAACTACAGAGCCATCCCATCATAGCTGGCTGCAAGGTATTGGAAGTTGGATGCGGCACCGGCAGGACTGCTTGCTATTTAGCGGAACAAGGATGCAGGGTGACGGCCGTTGATATACGTCCGGAAATGATTGAGAAAGCGAAGAAAAGAGCGCTCCGTTTGAACATTCAAGTCGATTTTAGGACAGGAGATGCGTGTTTGCTTCCTTTTTCGGATCGTATATTTGATGTTGTTTTGGTGGAATCGGTGTCTAACTTTACAGATATCCGCAAAGCCTTTTCCGAATATTCCCGCGTGCTTGCACCAGGCGGTATGCTGTATGACAGGGAAGTCGTCCGCATAGGTGAAGTCACCCCCGAAGAACATGAGGCCATCTGCGGTTACTATGGCGTACAAACTTTTTTAAATCGGGAGGAATGGGAGCAGGTGCTGCAGGTAAGCGGATTTACAGATAGTCAAATCTATGGGCCTCATCCATTTCCGCCCAATATGTGGGAGGATATTGTGGATCACCCGGATCCGATCCGGCTGGCGGATGAGAATGCGATTTTTGATCCGGAGATTTGGCAGCTCTCCGCGCAGTACGATGAGCTGATGGATCGCTACTCCAACTATCTGGGTTACGCTCTATTTGTAGGCAAGAAGCAGCCCGGAACGGAAGCATCGCTTTAAAAAGGCTGCACTCCAACCAAGGGGCGCAGCCTTTTTCAGTTGTTCATAAATGCGGGTTCATTCTTCTTCGTAGATCATTTTGCGGGTCATTCCGCCATCAATAACCAGATTGGTTCCCGTGACAAAATCATTATCAGGATCTGACAAATACATGCAGGCTTTCACGACATCGTCAGGTCGGCCAACACTACCGGCAGGATGCTGGGTGTGGTCCGATTCGCGTAAAGCTTTGTAATCTACAGTTTCGATCCAGCCGGGACTGACGCAGTTCACGCGTATGCGAACGGGGCCTAGGGAAACTGCCATAGCATGCGTCAGCGCCACGATTCCGCCTTTGGAGGCAGCGTAAGCCTCCGAATTCGGTTCGGACATCAGCGCACGAGTCGAAGCCATGTTGACGATCGAACCTCCGCGCGGCTGCAGACGCATGATTTTGGCGGCTTCCCGGGAGCATAAGAAAGTCCCGCGCAGCCTCCCAGGCGGCAACAACCCGTGCTCCTTGCTCTGCATAAGCTAGGGCCAATTGTTTGCCAATACCTTGTCCGGCGCCTGTGATCACGACCGTTCGGTTAAGAAATTTCACCGGCTTCACTTCCTTTTTCATATCATTGTATTAGGGAGAATATTTTTCTTTGAAGGATTTAATCCGATTGTGGCGAAAATGGTGGTAATGGACTTTCAAAGTTTTTCTTACGCCATGGAGGTAGCTAAATTGGATCTATCCTATATACAAGAACGCATTCCCAATCGGAAAGCGAAAGAAATTTACGAATTGATTCGCCGCCAAGGCATCGTATCCAAGATTGATTTACTCGAAAGCAGCGGCATGACGGTTAGCACACTGACACGGCTGTTGGAGGAATTGACGAGCCAGGGGCTTATTCTGGAATCCGGCCTGGGGGTATCAACCGGTGGGAGACGGCCTATTTTATATGAAATAAATCCTTCCTATGCCTACGTGTTCGGGTTGGAAATTTCCCGTACCCTGTCCAAGCTGGTCTTGGTCGATATGCGAATGAATAAGCTTGACGACTGCAGCTGGAACATGACTAGCGACATCACGCCGGATGTGCTCATCAGTTTGGTCGCATTCGAAGTGAAGAGAATGACAGCCCGGCATGGCCTGCAGCCTTCAGCCATACTGGGGCTGGGGATCGGAGCCGTAGGGCCGCTCGACCGATTCTCCGGCGTGATCCTGGAGCCTCTTTATTTTCCGGCGCCAGGTTGGAGGAACGTGGACATCTGCAGGCGGCTTACCGAGCAGCTGCAGGTTCCCGTTCTCCTCGATAACGGAGCCAATACCGCTTTATTGGCGGAATCCTGGACCAATCGGTCCCAAAGCTACCGCCACTTGTTGTACGTTCATGCGGGGATCGGAATCCGCTCGGCAATGCTTTCGGAGGGAAAGATCATCTATGGAGCTGTTGATATGGAAGGCTCTGTGGGACAGATGATCATTCAAACGGATGGCGTTCCTCATCGGAATCCGGGCGGAAACTACGGGGCGCTGGAATCCTACGCCTCTATATATGCGATCGAGCAGGTCGCGCGGACGAGATTAAAGCAGGGCAGGAACAGTATTCTGCAGGCACTAACGAGTGATCCGGAAGAAATCATGTATCCGCAGATCGCAGAAGCTTTGAAAAAAAACGACCCCCTGGTCGTGGAAATTATCGAGCAGTCCGCCGCCTATTTCGGTATAGGACTTGCGAATTTATTAAATATGCTGCATCCGGAAAAAGTGATATTGGGCGGTCCGCTAATTGCGGGCAATGAGCGATTTTTCCGCACTGCTACCCAAGCTGCCGTCAAGAATACCTATTATTTCCCGGACTATCAGGTGGTGTTCAGCAAGGGCAATCTAGGCGAAGAGGCGTTAGCGATGGGCGCCGCGGTAATGGTTATGAACGGGCTTACCTCAGGATAGCCCTTGAAGAAATTGCAGAATCGCTTCATTAACCTCCGCCGATTTTTCCATGACTGTCAGGTGCGCAGCGCCGGGAATGATCACATAACGGCTGCTTTTAATTTGCTCCGCCATTCGTTTCATAACTTCCGGTGTCGTGATCGAATCCAGTTCTCCGCCAATGATCAAAGTGGGAACGGCAATTGTAGGCAGAAGCGATACGGAATCCTTACGGAAGGCCATAGCCAGGCTGGCGTGGACCAAGCCATTGGGATGCATGGATAGCATCCATTCATTGAGCTTCTTGACGAACTCCGGCCGCTCGCGTCTCGTTTGCTCCGAAAGAAGCTTGGGAAGCATCGCTTCGCTTGCGGCAGCAGAGCCGTTTCTCAGAAGCGCAGCCGCCATATTCATCCGATTGATTCGGCCTTCCTGGGGATCTGCCTCCGGCCTCGTGTTCAGCAGTATCAAAGCGTTAAAACGATCGGGAGCTTTCCGCAGCAGGGAAAACGCGACATATCCCCCCATCGAGAAACCGGCGAGCGCCGCCCGTTCAATTCCGAGTCGATCCATCAGCTCGAGCACGTCGTCGGCATAGCGATCCAACGTAAGCGTATCCTCAGGCACAGCGGACTGGCCCATCCCCCTTAGATCGTGTGTTATGACCCGGTAAATGTTTTGCAAAGCGTCCGCCTGCTCCTGCCACATGCGATGATCGAGTGGGAAGCCATGCAGCAGGATGATGGCCGGTCCCTGTCCTTTTTCTTCGTAAAAAACAGTCTCTTTGCATAACGCAGCTTTCATACGAATTTTCTCCCTTCGGCCTGCTTATCCTTTAGACCTGCTTTTATCGTACACGATCTTTCCTTATCATTCCATATTTCTATATGTTCCATGCTTCTGAAGCGGGAGGGTTATGAGGTAATCCGCGCAGAACGGGGATGATGCGCTTCACGAACCGCTCGGCTACAAGGTCACCTGGAACGGGGACGACCGTTCGGTGCTGCTGACGATGGCGAGGACGGACGAGAAGGTGATGGAAGACAAGGCGGCAATGGACGACGGAATGATGAAGGACGACATGATGGAAATGAACGGGATTTTTCTGGAAATAGGTGGAAAGATGTTGATGGAGCCGTCCTTGTAAAAATGCTGCGGCGCTTCGTGATGAGGCGCTGGTTTTTTTGTAAGCCTTTTGGATTTGGTTAATGCTCAGAGCCGCGCCAAATATGTAAAGTTTTATTCGGGGGATAAGATATACACGGATGCCTTGTCGCTGGAGCAGGCCCGGATGGAGGATGTGATGGTCGCTGTGCTGATAGACGGCAAGCCGATTCCGCAAAAGCTGGGCGGGCCTGTCCGTCTCATTGTGCCAAAAATGTACGCCTACAAGTCGGTCAAATGGCTGCAGGGCATTGAACTGATCGAAGAGGAGCATATAGGGTACTGGGAGGTACGCGGCTACGACAACGACGCATGGGTAACGCGGGCGTGACGGACTGACTTTTGAACGGATTTTTGATATATTGTAGAGAAAGAACGTTCGAAAGGAAGTGCGAGATGCAGCCGCAGGTCATTTCTGTCAATGCGGGAAAACCACAATCATACGTATACGGCGGGAAGGAGCTGAGCACGGGGATTTTCAAATCGCCGGTCAGCTCCCCTTTATATTTACATAAAAATCAGCTTGAAGGGGACGGGCAGGCGGATCTGTCGGTGCATGGCGGACCGGACAAGGCGCTGTGCGCGTATTGCGTCGAGCATTATTCCTATTGGGAGCGGCAGCTTGGCATTAAGCTGGAACCCGGGGCATTCGGCGAAAATTTAACCCTGCAAGGCGCCTTGGAGGAGAATGTGTCAATTGGAGATATATTCGAGCTTGGAGAAGCGGTCGTGCAAGTGACCCAGCCCAGACAGCCATGCCACAAGATAGCCAAAAGGCACGATGCTCCCGATCTCCCGCAGCTTGTTCAGTCAACGGGTTATACGGGCTACTATTTCCGCGTCCTGCAGGAAGGCATTGTCCCCTTTCGACCGCAGCTCAAGCTCATTCAAAAGCATAGCTTGGGCGTTTCGATCGGCTATGCCAATCGGATTAAGTATGGGGACAAGCAGAATCGGGAAGGAATAGCAATGGTTTTGTCCGTTGCGGAGCTGTCGGAAAGCTGGCGGAATTCCTTCACGAAGCGCTTGTCAGAGCTGGAAGGTTAACTTGATGCTGACAGGAGTCATATTAGCCGGCGGTCGAAATCGCAGAATGGAAGGGCGGATTAAGGCGCTGCTGCCCTTTGGGGACCGTCCGATCCTGCAGCGCCAGTTGGAGGAAATGGCGAAGCTTTGCCCGCAAATTTTGGTTGTGGCGAATGTTCCGGAAGCTCTGGAGCATGTCGTCTCGGCTCATCAACGCGCCCAGGTTCGCATCATTCCCGATCTGTTCCCCGGGGCCGGTCCGCTGGGTGGACTGCATGCCGCATTGCTTGAGGCTGAAGGGGAGCAAGTCTGGACGGTTGGCTGCGACATGCCGTCTATCTCGGCAGAGGCGGCAAAATGGATGGTTGCCGTTAGCGGGGACAATTCGAGAGATGCTGTCATACCGGTGATTCATGGAAAAATTCATCCCTTGCATGCCATATACCGCAAACGAATTGCGACCGTCGCGGAAAGCCTGCTTCAGCAAAAGAAGCACAGCTTGATGGGGCTGCTTGAACAAATTCGCTGGCTGCAAGCCAATGAGGAAGATTTTAGCGCGCAAGGGATCGATCCAGGGTTCGTCACCAACCTGAATACTCCGGAGGAATACCGGCGTGCCGCCCGGCTCAATTTGCCGTAGCCTTTATTCCGTATTCGCACAAATGCGCTAAGTTGATGAAAGAGAAATTAAAGCTTTACAAGGGGATGAAAACCGGCATGAACGACTCCAACTTAAGATTTGAACGCCCGACGGTATCCGTAGCGGAAGCGCGTGAGCTCATAGTTCCATGGATTCGTCTTACGGAAGAGGAATCGATTCCGCTCTCCCGGGCTTTCGGCAGACGAATCGCGCATCGTGTGTTCGCGGGGCATCCTGTACCGCATTTCCGGCGTTCGGGAGTGGACGGCTATGCAGTCCGTTCCGACGATATTAGGGGAGCGACCCCCGAGCATCCCGTCTTTTTGCAGGTTGTGGAGCATATTCCGAGCGGGAGCTTGCCAGAGCGGTGTATAACTCCCGGAACCGCGGCACGGATCATGACCGGAGCCCCGGTTCCCGATGAAGCGGATACCGTGGTCATGCTGGAAATGACCGATTCGCTTTTGGGCGAGGGACAGACCTCACAGGTCGCAGTAAAAAAAGCTCTTCCTCCCGGCAGAAACGTAACCCCCGTCGCCGGTGAAATTGCCGAGGGAGAGAAGCTCCTCGAAGAAGGGGATTTAATTCGCGCCGGAGAAGCGGCTATTTTGTCCACCTTCGGATACGCTGATGTGCAGGTGCGTCGGAAGCCCAAGGTTGCGATCTTCTCAACCGGCTCTGAGCTGCTGAACGTAGAGGAGAAGCTAATGCCCGGCCGTATCCGAAACAGCAACAGCTACATGCTTGCAGCCCAAGTGGAATCGGCGGGAGGCATTGCCAATATTATGCCTGTTTTGTCCGACGATGCGGATATCGTGCAGGCCGCTATCACGGACGCTTTCCGAAACGCCGATTTGGTGATTACCTCCGGCGGCGTTTCCGTAGGAGATTACGATGTGCTCGTCCATCTGTTTGGCCGTTGGGACGGAAAGCTGCTGTTCAACAAAGTGGCGATGCGTCCGGGAAGCCCGACTAGCGCAGCAGTTTGGCAGGATAGACTGCTGTTCGCCTTATCAGGCAATCCAGGCGCTTCTTATGTAGGGTTCGAGCTCTTTGTCAGACCCGTCTTGCTTGGTATGCAGGGGGCTTCCCGGTTGACGCCGGAGCCCCGCACCGCTTTCCTTGACTCTGATTATAACAAGGGGTCCGCGCATCCGCGTTATGTGCGCGGTACGACCCGCGCAGCCGATGGCCGCTTATGGGTCAGACCCGCCGGCATCGACAAGTCCAGCATCATGGTGTCCATTAAGGATGCAGACTGTCTCATCCTGATCCCTGCCGGTGGAAGCGGAACCCCGCAAGGCGGTCAGGTTACAATCTACCCCTTGGAGTAGCGTCTCGATGCAATCAATCAGGCGCATAAAAGCACTCCGAAGACCCGGCCTTCAGGGAATGATGACAACAATTCCCCTCAGCCAGGTCTTGTATCATCGTTAATAAAATGTACGGAGAATGATAACCAATAAGATGTAGAGTACGAGAATCACTCCAGTGGAAGTCCAGTGGCCGCCATGTGCCCAACCTGATGCATAAGACATAGGAATCCCTCCCATCGCTAGAATTATTTTTGTGTGGTATGGCTTACGGATACGTCAATAAGGGAAAAGCCCGCGGCTCCCGCGGCTGACGCTTATGGCCCTCCTCCTCTCCAAATATTCTGGTATAGCTTATGCTCCTGCGGAGGGATGGGATTGGACGATTGTCCCGATTTGCGGATAAAGTACAGTGAAATGAGAGGAACGCCAGGCGGCAATAAAGCGCAGCTGATTTGTTGAATGGATAGACGGGTACTGTAATGAACGGTTTATAGTCATAAGCTCATTTGCCCGGAGCTTCAGGCTGCAGCATAATGAAGATGCATGCCTTCGGGATGTGCGTCTTTATTTTTGGAGCCCGTTCCTTTACCCAAAGTCCGAGTCGCACCTAGACCAAGGTCCAGGTCGTAAAACAGCCGCAGGTCCGTTCTGCCGTTGCTTTACTGCGATTAGAATAAAGCTGTCACATAACGAACGATATTTGGAAGGCGGGTCTCGATTATCCGGGAATTAAGAACGGCAGCAAGATCAGTTGGGCGATTGCGGTTATCGGGGTGCTTTTATTGGCGGCAAAGCTATCCGGTTTCTGGACTCGACTCCGCGTTTCGGCAGCGGAATCTGTTGCGCGGCGCCGGCAAGGACCAGTGCAAGCCTTAGCGGCAAGCGCTTGCTCGCCAAAATCATCTTGGAGGGCATGGCCGATTATGGTATGCTAAGAAGGGTCTATAAAGCCATAGGGCTCGCTTCAAAGCCGCTATGGCTTTTGATTATCACGAGCTCCCAGCAGAATCAGCCAGAGGAGGTGTGCGACATGGGAGAAGAAACCAAAAGCAACCGAAACCGCAATACAGCGTTGGTTTTAATCGGAGCCGGCCTTTTTCTGCTCGTGGAGCGTATGTTCGGCTTTTTTCCTGTTCTCGCCGTTTTCCTCATTCTGCTTGGCATTCACCGTATCCGTTCCCATTCCGAACGCAAGGGCTATTTGTCCGTGGGCATCGGAGCGGTTATTTTGCTCGGAAACAATTTGTCGACCGTGCTTGCGATCATACTCATTTCGCTCGGTTTTTTCTATTTGAAATCCAAACAGGCGCATCGCGATGACGGCTATGTAAAGAAGCAGAAAATCATGGACAGCATTCGATTAGGCCGAGAGCCGTGGATCCTGAAAAGCAGCAGCATTTGGCATATCATCGGCGAAACGAATATCGATCTGTCTTTGGCCATCCTGGAGCAAAAGGAAACCATTGTGATTCTTCAAGGCATCGTTGGGGATGTGGATATTATCGTCCCGGAGGACATTGGCGTATTGGTTTCATCCTCGGTGATTTTCGGACAGATCAGCATAGCGCATAACAAGGAAGCCGGAATTATGAATAAGCTCGCTTGGCAAACTCCGCATTATGAGCAGTGCGAACACCGGGTGAAACTTATAATCTCTTTCATCGTAGGAGATGTAGACATTAAAATATTATAATTCGGATGAGGAGGATCGGTGCTCTTGGACGGCTACAAACGAAGATTGACGAATATGATTTGGCGCAACATGGGCGAGTCGATCCTTCTCAGTCTGATTCTTTTCGGAGTGGTCATCTATTTCTTGCAAACCGGCGGTTATATGGAGCCTTTCACCACTTGGCAGGATGGGGTTCAATTCAGCCTTTCCGTGATCGGAGCGGTAGTCGCGGTCGGTGCAGCTTACGGGTTCTGGACAAGCAAGCGAATCAAGCGAAGGTTGGAAACGCTGATGGAAACTATGCTGATGCTGGAAAAAGGAAACTTTACCCGCTCCAACATCAAGCTCGGTGAAGATGAAATCGGCAGACTCGGCGAGCAGCTCGGAAGAATCACCAAAAAATGGGAAGAACAAGTCACCTCCCTTCAGCGGTTATCCAACAATAATGCTCAGCTGGCTGAAAAAGCCAAATATTCGGCCGTTATCGAGGAGCGCCAACGGCTTGCAAGGGAGCTGCACGATGCAGTCAGCCAGCAATTGTTTGCCATCTCCATGACAGCAACGGCCGTAGGCCGAACATTGGACAAAGATTTCGATAAAGCTAGGCGGCAAATTCATCTAATCGAAGAAATGGCATCGGTGGCGCAGTCCGAGATGAGAGCCCTGCTGCTTCATCTGCGCCCCGTTCATTTGGAAGGCAAGCGCCTTTCTCAAGGACTTGTCGAGCTTCTTCAAGAGCTGAAAGCGAAGGTTCCCATGGACATTACCTGGGAAATGGACGATGAAATCCAGCTGCCGAAGGGGATTGAGGATCACTTGTTTCGCATTGTGCAGGAGGCCATGTCCAACGCGCTGCGCCATTCCAAAGCTTCGAAGCTTGAGGTCAAGCTGCAGCATCGTCACGATGGCATCCGGCTAGGCATTCGCGATAATGGGGTAGGCTTCGAGCTGGACGCCAAAAAACACGCCTCCTACGGACTGGTCTCGATGAAGGAGCGTGTGAATGAAATCGGCGGTGCGCTGCAAATCATTACTGCTCCGGACCTCGGCACGCGCATCGAAATCCGCGTACCCATATTAGTTGTTGGAGAGGAGCAAGACGATGGAGCCGAATATTAAAGTGCTGCTTGTGGACGACCATGAAATGGTGCGCATCGGATTGGCTGCCGTGCTCGGTACGGAAGACGGGATTGAAGTGGTCGGCGAGGCGAGCAACGGTCAAGACGGGATCAAGCTGGCAAAGGAATATAAACCCGATGTAGTGCTAATGGATCTGGTGATGGAGGGAATGGACGGGATCGAGGCAACCCGCAAGCTGCTCCAGCTCCATCCCGATTGCAAAGTCATCGTGCTCACAAGCTTTTTGGACGACGAGAAGATGTATCCGGTCATCGAAGCCGGTGCCTTCAGCTACTTGCTCAAGACGTCCCGCGCTTCAGAGATCGCCCAGGCGATCCGCGCCGCCTCCAAAGGTCAGCCGATTCTGGAATCCCAGGTGGCTTCCAAGATTATGAACCGTTTTCGCCAGCCCAAGCCGGCGAGCGCACCGCATGATGAGCTGACGGAGCGGGAGATGGAGGTGCTGCGGTTGATCGCGTCCGGCAAGTCCAACCAAGAGGTGGCGGATGAGCTTTTCATCGGCATTAAAACAGTCAAATTCCACGTCACCAACGTACTTGCCAAGCTCGGTGTGGAGGACCGCACGCAAGCGGCGATTTACGCTTTCAAGCATGGTCTTGCAGAGTGACCTATGGATCGCATAATCATGCAATGAATAAGGAGGCCCTAATAATGAAAATCCTCAGGCAAATATGGAGCTGGTTCGGTCCGATGGCGCTCTCTTTTGTTCTTGTTCTGTTTATCGGCGTGTTTGTCTTCCAATCAACGAAGGTACTTGGGCATTCGATGGATCCGACGCTTCACGATTCCCAAAAGGTTTTTGTAACGAAGCTGAACCATACGTTTTCCTACGAGCCGGACTATGGCGATATCGTCATCATTGACAGCCGTGTCACCCAAAAACGCACGTTTATGAACGATTTGGCGGACAGCCCTCTGATCAGCTTGTTCACTGCTTCAGATGACAGGCATATTTGGATTAAGCGCGTCATCGGCAAGCCGGGCGATGTTCTGGAGTTTAGGGACCATCAGGTAATTCGTAACGGAGAGGTTCTGGAGGAGCCTTATGTGAAAGAAAAGATGCAGTACACATCAGATCAGACATGGGTAGTCCCCGAAAACCACATCTTCGTCATGGGAGATAACCGCAACAATAGCATGGATAGCAGGGCCATCGGCTTTATTCCCCTCGATCATGTGCTCGGCAAAAAAATGTAGCGGTAACCAAAGTCATATTTCGCCTAATGCTCGAGAAGCCCCTTCTGCTCACATCCAAGTGTCCAGGAGCAATCCGCTCATCGGAACCGGCAAATAGGCTTGCAGCTGCGTCGCCCGTACGGATTGATATTGCCGGTATCGGCCCGGTCCGCTGTCCAAGCCCGACCGGGTGAGGTCGTAATTTCCGGGTAACTTTTCCTTCAACACGGACTCATCCAGCTTCCATGTGCCGTCCTTTTCTTCAATTATGCCGAGCCGATCAAGCCGTTCAAACCGATAGTTTGACGGCTGCCGTGAGGACGAAGAGCCTTTGCTGCCGCTCTCCATGCGCTGTACGGCACTGATTCTATAGCTTTCGTTAGTCGTCCGGTACAGATTCACGATGTGAAGGGGACTGATTGCGAGCATGCGTTCTCCTTCTTTTTGGATGCTGCTTTTTTCTTTAACTATAGCATTTTCACCAATTGGCGCAAAATGGTTCTTGATAAAATACCGATATTTGACTATGCAAAAGCTTGATTTTACAATGAACTTATAATCAACCTGAGTGAGGAGCGCGAGGAATGAGTTGGACGCAAGGAATTGTCATAGCAGCCGTTGTGGCGGTTAGCGCGCTTTTCTTATGGTTCGTGCAGAAAAAATATATGAAATGATTCCTGCCCGGCAACTACCGGTTGCAATCAAGGGGCTGTTTTCATAGGATAATATTATTTTATCTAATGGAGGCGAGGCTCATGATTCGCAGGCGTAATGCTTCCTTGGACGACACCGTCATTTTGCGGTTAATCGCTGATGAGCTCGTACCTTATTCACGGGTATCGAATCCGAACGTTTCGTTCAGCTTGAAATCTCTTCAACATAGGCTCAAACGAAATGTCACCTTCGTTGCCGCGAAAGGAAACGCTAAGCCCTATGGTTTTGTCTCTACGATAAGTAAAAATCGGATTTTGTTTATAGATATGCTGGCGGTGGGTTCCCGTTGGCAGGGAAGGGGCTGGGGGAAGGCGCTGATGGAGGAGGCTGAGAGATACGGCAAAAGCAAGGGCTGCAAGTCGGCTCAGCTGTTTGTCGACGAAGGCAATCCGAAAGCGATCGGTTTTTATCGAGGCAAAGGCTATGCGCCGGTGCAATATATGGCTCAGATCAAATGCTACTTGATGAAAAAACCGTTGACCTGAAATGGAAAGGGCCGTGGATGCTTCCGCGGCCCTTTCCGTCGTAAGGCGGCCGTCTACAATGGGAATAGCACTGCGATAGAAGCTAAGTCCAAGTCTATCAAAGGTCCGTATGGGAACGGATGGACAAAGCCATACTGATAAGGATGAGGGCTGAATCCACCGGTGTTCACGGTTGTCTTCGCGGCGCGCCCCTTTTTGACGGAGTTTTTCGTTTTTGCAAGCCTTCCTTTTCTCCTTTCATCGGATGTTCCGGTCGATCTCTCGTTCAGAATGATCCGCCCTTTCTCGACGCGGCTCAGTATGCCTTGGATTTGCGCTCCGTCATGCAGATATATCAGCACGGGTTTTCCGCAAAAAGGCTTGCAGCTTTCTTTCGAAACGGGATAAACGATTTGCATCAGAGCATGCACCTTCCTTCTGGATAGTGGTTTATATGATCACCATATTCGCGGATAGGCGTTTGTGATTGGACAGATGACCAGGTGCTGCGCTCCTTTTTCCCGCAGAAGTTGAATCCATTGTTTAATTTAGGTATGCTAAGCGTATTGAAAATTCTAAAGAGAGAGAATGATGAATAGATGAGTGGAGCTGTATTTTTCATTTTTGGTGCGACTGGGGATTTGGCAAAAAGAAAGTTGTTTCCGGCTTTGTACAGCTTGTATAGGGAAGGGAAGCTGGGTGAGAACTTCGCCGTAGTCGGACTTGCGCGCAGGCCGCGAAACAACGAGCAGTTCCGTGAGGATGTAAGAGAGTCGATCAACGAATTCGCCCGGTATAAGGTGGAGCAGGATGCGGAATGGAAAAGCTTTGCCGAGCGGTTTGAATATATGTCATTGGACATCAATAACGTTGAGAGCTTTCGGGAGTTGAAGGGTTTGACCGAAAGATTGGACGTGAAATATCAAACCGGTGGGAACCGCTTGTTTTATTTAGCGCTCGCTCCGGAGTTATTCGGTAATGTTTCTACTAATCTGCGGAAAGGGGGCTTGCTGCAGACGGAAGGATGGCACCGACTGGTGATCGAGAAGCCGTTCGGCTATGACCTGCCTTCCGCGGAGAAACTCAACGTCCAATTGCGCCAAGTGTTTGAAGAGAAGGATATTTACCGGATCGATCATTATTTGGGCAAGGAAATGGTGCAAAATATCGAGTTCGTGCGTTTTGCCAATGCTTTCATCGAGCCATTATGGAACAACAATTACATAGCAAACATACAGATTACGCTGAGCGAAACCGTAGGGGTTGAGGAACGCGGAGGTTATTACGAGCACTCCGGGGCTTTGCGCGATATGGGCCAGAACCATATGCTGCAAATGCTGATGATGATGGCAATGGAGCCGCCGAGCCGCTTGCATCCTGAGGACATCCGCGACGAGAAGGTGAAGGTGCTGCGTTCGCTGAGATTGCATCAATCCTCGGAAGAGGTAAGGGAGAACGTGGTGAGAGGCCAATATACCGAAGGCGTTATGAAGGGCAAGCAGGTGCCCGGCTATCGTTCGGAGGATTCGGTGAACCCGCAATCGACGACGGAAACTTATTTTGCCGCGCGGGTATTTGTGGACAATTTCCGTTGGGCTGGGGTTCCTTTCTATATTCGCACGGGCAAAAGGCTTCCTGTTAAAACGACGGAGGTCGTCGTGGAATTCAAAAACATTCCCAACAATGTATACCTGGCCCAAAAACATCAGCTTCAGCCGAACCTGCTGGTGTTCCGGGTGAATCCGATGGAGGGCATTTATCTGAAAATGAACGCCAAACAGCCGGGATCGGAGGGCGTCATTATACCGATCGCGATGGATTTCTGCCAAAGCTGCCTGGTTGGCTTTAATACGCCGGAAGCTTATGAGCGTCTGCTGCATGACGCTACCCGCGGTGATTCTACTTATTTCACCCGTTGGGACGAGGTTGCGCTCGCTTGGCAGTACGTAGATCGTATTGCAAAGGCATGGTCGGAAAGCTCCGAAGATTTGATTTATTATCCTGCCGGTTCATGGGGACCGGAGCGTGTTCAGGAGCTGCTGGCCGAGGACGGTTTCAAATGGTGGCCGATCAACGGGCAGAATGAAGGGGAAGTCGACTGGGTGACAGAGCCGACCAAGGCATCGGTTTTGACTTAATGGTGGTTTGATTGCGATTCAAAAGTGCTACGAAGCTGGGGGAGATGGGATTGTTCAAGATTTACGATATTTCGATGACCGTTCATGAAGGCATGCAGGTGTATAAAAACAAAGAGGAAAAAAAGCCGATCCTCGTCAACGTGCAAAACTTCTCGAATGCGAAAAACTATGAATCAAAAATTACTATGGATGCTCACACAGGCACGCATTTGGATGCGCCCCTCCATATGATAGATGGAGGCTCGAGGATCGAGACGATTCCTTTAGAGAGTACTGTGGGTATGGCGAGAGTGCTAGATTTGACACATGTCGAAGACGGCATCGGCCGCAGCGACCTGGAGCCGTTCAGCCTGCAGCAAGGCGAGTGGGTACTGTTGAAAACCCGCAACTCGTTATCGGAGGAATTCGATTTTAACTTTGTTTATTTGCGTGAAGACGGCGCTAAGTATGCCAAGGAGCGCGGCCTCAAGGGCATCGGCACCGACGGCCTTGGCATCGAACGCGCTCAGCCGGACTATGGGACTCATCGAACGCTGATGTCGAGCGGGATTCTCATCGTGGAGGGGCTGCGTCTCAAAGACGTTCCCGCGGGAACGTACTTTATGGTCGTTGCACCATTGAAGCTGAGCGGCATTGAAGCGGCACCGGCGCGCGCTTTTCTCATAGGCAGCTAGATAGGGCGCAGGCTGCTTGTCGACTGCGGTTGACACAATCGATCCCACGGGGCATACGTGCCTTGCGGGGTCTTTTTGTGCTATAATTATGAACATGTTACTGCCGATGAAGGTGAGAGATGATGTCAAGACGTTCGTTCATTAAATGGCTGCTGACAGTAGCTGTTTTGTTGATTGGAACCAGCGCCGGCGTTGCCGGTTGGCTGAAAAAGTTTTTCCGCACTGAGGAAGAGTTAAGCGCGGGATCAAATGCATCGACTGCGCCATCTCCATCTCCGGGATCTGCGCCTTCGGCTGCTCCCGAACGTGACACGGCACCGCTTCTTTCTTATTTTATTTTAAGCGATCTGCATGTATCGATCGACGATCCCCAGACCTCCCGCAAGCTGAAGCTGGCGCTCGATGACATTAAAGCATTCGACTCCAAGGTGGAAGCCATTGTTTTAACAGGAGACATTACGGATACCGGTGTGGAAAGAGACTACCAAGAACTGCGCCGCATTTTGAGCGGCTATAAACTGCCCCCTCTCCATGCCAATATGGGGAACCACGATTATTACACCATTTGGTTGAACAAAAATAACGGCTGGGATCAAGAAAATATGCCCAATGGCAAGTCGGATGCGGTTTCCCGGGATCAATTCATGAAGTTTTTCGGCTATAAGAAGCCTTATAATGAAGTTACGGCTAACGGTTATACGATGCTGCTGCTGTCGCAGGAGACTTATGTCCAGGAAATGCCCGAGGTTGGCGAGGGAGCCTGGTATTCGGATGAGCAGCTGCAGTGGCTGAAGGACCGTCTTGCAGCGGTATATCAGCCGGGTAAACCGATTTTTATCATGACGCACCAGCCGCTGCCCGCTATCGGGTCGGATGGAAGGACTCACCAGTTGATCAGGGCCAAGCAATTCCGCGAGATCTTAAAGCCGTATTCAAATGTTTTCGTTTTTTGCGGACATCGCCATCAAGACTTCCAGAACGGCTCAGAGCATTATTTTCGCGAAACGTTCCACTATTTCCATAATTCCTCGGTCGGCAGACCTTCTAACCGCAGCTTTCAGCAATCGGCAAGAAATATGTCTCAAGGCTTGTATGTGCAGGTATACAAAAATAAAGTCGTGCTTCGCGGCAGAGAGTTCAGCGACAGCTCATTTATAGCGGAAGCGAATTGGACAGTAGAACTGCAAAAGGCGAATGCATAAATTTAGAGGAAATAATTGATTACGAAGAAGGGAATTACAAAACAAATGACAACGCAACTGAGTAAAGAGATCGAATCTGAAATCGCCAAACGACGAACCTTCGCTATTATTTCTCACCCGGATGCCGGGAAAACGACGCTGACCGAGAAGCTGCTGCTGTTCGGAGGAGCTATCCGTTTGGCAGGTACGGTCAAAGGACGCAAAGCGAGCAAGCACGCTACCTCAGACTGGATGGAGATTGAGAAGCAGAGAGGGATTTCGGTGACCTCAAGCGTCATGCAATTCGATTATGAGGGACACCGGATTAACATCCTGGATACCCCCGGTCACCAGGATTTCAGCGAGGACACTTACCGCACCCTGACAGCCGCAGACAGTGCGGTGATGCTGATTGACGTAGCTAAAGGGGTCGAGGCACAGACCAAGAAGCTGTTTCAGGTGTGCAGGATGCGCGGCATTCCTATTTTTACTTTTATTAACAAGCTGGATCGTGAAGGACGCGATCCGTTTGACTTGCTGGAGGAGCTCGAAGAGCTGCTTGGCATCCGGTCTTACCCGATGAACTGGCCGATCGGCTCGGGCAAGCGGTTTTGCGGTGTCTACGATCGCCAGAAAACGCAGCTTGAGCTGTTCCAGGGCGACGATCATAAGCAGATCGAGGTTCGCAAAGTCAGCGGCTACAACGATCCGCTTGTGAAGGAAATTGCGGGTGAACACCTGTATGAGCAGCTGTCCCAAGAATTGGAACTTCTTGATGTGGCGGGAGATCCCTTCGATATGGAGAAGGTGCTCAAAGGCGAACTTACTCCAGTCTTCTTCGGGAGCGCGATCAACAACTTTGGCGTACAGACGTTTCTGGAAAACTTCCTGCAACTGGCGCCGCAGCCCGAGCCTAGAAACAGCAGCGCGGGTATTGTGGAACCGACGAAGCCGAAGTTTTCCGGCTATGTTTTCAAAATTCAAGCGAACATGAACCCGGCGCACCGGGATCGAATCGCTTTTCTTCGTATCGTGTCCGGTAAATTCGAGCGCGGGATGTCCGTCCGGCATGTGCGCGTCGGCAAGGAAATCAAGCTGTCGCAGCCACAGCAGTTTTTGGCTCAGGACCGCGATATTGTAGAAGAAGCTTATCCCGGAGATATCATCGGCTTGTTTGATCCAGGCATCTTCCGTATCGGAGATTCGCTCAGTCAAGGCGAGGAGATCGTCTTTGACGAGCTTCCGACCTTCTCGCCCGAGCTGTTCAGCAAGGTGACGGTGAAAAACGCGCTCAAGCATAAGCAGTATCAAAAAGGGATTGACCAGCTTACAGAAGAAGGAACGGTGCAGGTTTTCACGACAATCGGCTTTGAGGATACGATTATCGGCGTCGTCGGACAGCTTCAGTTCGAGGTGCTTGAACACCGGATGAAAAATGAGTATGGCGTCGATATCCAACTGCAGCGCCTCAATTACCAGTTTGCCCGTTGGATTGTCGACGACAAGATCGACCCGGGAAAGTTCCGCATCAACTCTCAGCTTGTGAAAGACAAAAAAGGCAATTACGTCGGCCTGTTCGAAAGCGAATACGCGCTTCGTTCCGCGATGGAAAAAAACCCGACCGCAAAGTTCCTGACTAGCGCCCCGTAACCGGAGAGCGAACAGTAACCCCATTCCGCAAGAACCATCTTGCAGGATGGGGTTTTTTGCCTATATCCAACTTGATGTCTGCTTCATAAGCTATCGGGATGCGAAGAGTAAGGAGGAGTGACAGAAATGAGAGCACGCACCAATCCCTATGCAGGCAGATATATAGTAAGCAAAATAGCCAAAACACGGGCCATAACCGCTAACCCGCTGATCCGCGGCCATATACCCGAAACGAAAAGCATGAATAAAGAGAGTCTGCACCGCATGCTGCATAAACATAAAATGGTATACATTAAACCCAATTCGGGAACCTTCGGAAATGGAGTCATGAGAGTGGAATGGAACGAAAGAGATCCATCTTCTCCGTATCATTACCAAAACGGAACGAGAAAAAAAAGGTTTGGCAGCTTTCATACCATGTATACGGCGATTCGAAAGGATATGACACGGAAAAATTACTTGGTGCAAAAAGGCATTCATCTTCTGAAGTATCGGGGAAACCGGTTTGACATTCGCGTGATGGTGCAGCAATCTCCCAATCGAAAGTGGGAGACGACAGGAATCATCGGGCGCGTAGCCCATCCGCAAAAAATCGTTACCAATTTTCATAACGGCGGAAAGTTGATGCCGGTGGAAACCTTGCTTGCAGGGTATTTAAGCCGGGACAATAAACAACGCTACATCCATAAGCTCAAAAAGCTTGGACTTCAGGTCGCCAAAGCAATGCACGTCAAATACAAGAAAATCAAAGAAATCGGCTTGGATGTCGCTGTGGAAAATGACTTAAAGCCGTGGATATTAGAGGTAAACACGAGCCCGGATCCTTATATTTTCCGCAGATTAAAGGACAAACGGATTTTTCAGAAAATCTATCGCTACGCAAAAGCTTATAAAAGGATTTAGGCGCGGGTGCAGTCGTATCCCCGAGTCTGCTCCCTTTTCGATGGATTTCCTGCTATAATAAATTCAAGGTTGATCCTCCTTTCCGATCGGATTGGGGGATGCTTGTTGTTGGGAGGGAACCGGTATGCAGAGACTTGCGGTTATTACGGATTTTGACGGCACGTTGATGGAGCAGGATGTTGGCAGCGTCATCATGAAAGCTTTGGGCGTTTTTGAGCGTCCGGAGATCATTGAGGCAATGGCAAGGGCAAACGAAGAGCAGATCGGGTCCATGGAGTTAATCAAGTTAGCGTTTCCCTATCTTGAGGGGCAACAAGCAATTGTCGACCAAGTTTTGGATCAGATGCATCTGCGTGAAGGGGCCGAGCGCTTCGTACAATTCTGCCGGGAGCAGCAAATGCCTCTAACTATACTAAGCGATGGCATGCAGTACTACATAGACCGTTTATTGGAGAAATTCGGAATTGACGCGGATGGGGTTATCAGTAATCCGATCACCTATTCGGAGCAAGGGGAATTTCGTTTCGGACTGCAGAACGACAACCCGGCGTGCCGTTGGTGCGGCTGCTGCAAGGCCGGTGTAGTCCGCCGACTAAAGGAGCAGGGGATGCAGATCATTTACATCGGTGATGGGGCCAGTGATTATTATGGCTCCGGTTTTGCCGATTGGATTTTCGCCAGGAAAAGCTTAGCCGGATATTTGGAACAGGAGGGCACTCCGTTCTATCCGTTTCAAACCTTTCACGATATAATGCGAGTGGTGGAACCGAAAATAGATGATTTTCGTAACGGAACGGCTGAGAGACGAACGAATCGCCCCCCAGAACGATGCCGGTTTTAACAGGATAAGACCTCTAATGCAAATGTTCCTTAAGGGTTGTCACTAGCTCGTTTTGCGTATTCGAGTCACAGTGCTGCCAAATGATTTCAAAGAGAACGCCGAGCCCGGGGAGGACTCGTTCTTCACCGCCGATAGAATCTTCTATGACGTCAAGGAGTTCATCGTTCGATTTGTTCTGGACGCGTTGGATGATGGCCTGTCTAAGACTGATGTTCATTGAATGGGACCTCGCTTCCATTTCGGTATCTTTTATAATATGCTCAGCAGCTCCCGCTTTCATGCTTAAGACCGGCCTCGCTTGCTTGCGTCACTATTGCTGAACCATTGTGCTATAATAATGAGTATGACAGAAGATGCATGAGGAGGGTGACCGGTGAAAAAACAATTTGCTGTAATCGGCTTGGGACGTTTCGGATCTAGTGTAGCCAGAACGCTGTCGCAGATGGGCTTTGAGGTTCTGGCAATCGACCATCGGGAAGCTCTGATTCAGGAAATGTCAGCAGTTACGACACATGCCATTCAGGCGGATTCCACGGACGAAGAGGCGCTCCGGGCTTTAGGGATTCGCAATTTTGACGTTGTTATCGTTGCCATCGGGGAGGATATTCAGGCGAGTATTCTGACTACGTTGATTTTAAAAGAAATCGGCATTTCTACGATTGTCGTGAAAGCGGTCAATGAGCTGCACGGTAAAGTTTTGAAAAAAATCGGCGCAGACAAGGTGATTTTTCCGGAAAGGGATATGGGACAGCGGGTTGCGCACCATTTGATCTCCTCCAATATTTTGGACTATATTGAGCTTTCCGCCGATTACAGCATTGTGGAGATTCAAGCCTCCAGGCAAATGGTCGGTAAAAGCTTACGCGAGCTTGATATTCGAGCCAAATACGGCTGTAATGTCATTGCCATTAAGCAGGATCAGCGGCTGATTATTCCGCCAAGCGGGGAAAACCCGCTCAAGCCTAATGATATTTTGGTCATTGTAGGGGAAAATACGAACCTGCAAAATTTTGAAGTTACTTTTGCGGAGTAGGGATGAACGTGGAAATCGTATCGGTGCAAAACCCGCGCGTTAAAGAGTGGGCTCAGCTTCTCGAGCGCCGCGGAAGGGACAAGCAGGGCAAATATCTCATTGAAGGCATCCATCTTGTGGAGGAAGCCATCCAAGCGGGGGCGCCTGTAAGAACCATAGTGTATCAATTGGAAAAAGGAAGGCCTCCCTCTCTAGAGAAGGCATCGCCGGCACACGTCGAGTGGGTGGGAGTCAGCGCACCCGTCATGGAGAAGTGTTCGGATACGCAAACTCCACAGGGCGTATTGGCTGTTGTGGATAAAGCGTGCGGAACGGCGGAGGAAATATTGGCGGCTTCCGGTTCGCTCGTTGTCGTTGTCGACGGGGTGCAGGATCCAGGCAACCTGGGCACGATCATTCGCAGCGCGGACGCGGTAGGGGCCAGCGGTGTTCTGCTTGGCGCGGGAACCGTAGATTTGTATAACCCGAAAACGATCCGCTCAACAATGGGGTCTCTTTTCCATCTTCCCATCGTGGAGGGGGATTTGCTTGAGCTGCTGCCAGCTGCACGGGACCTGGGAGTGCAGCTCCTCAGCACCAGCCTGCAGGCGGACAAAAGCTGCTACGAAGTGGATCTGCGCAAACCCACCTGGATCATCGTCGGCAACGAAGCTAAAGGCGTTTCGGCCGAGGCCGGAGCGTTTGCTACCGAGCAAGTGATTATCCCCATGCAGGGGAAGGCGGAATCCTTGAATGTGGCGATGGCGGCTACGGTATTGCTATTTGAGGCTTCGCGGCAGCGGTATTATCCCCCGCAAATAAACTCATATGAGATGTGAGTTGTAATTCAGATTGTCACCGTTTGTAACTTATTTTGGCATAGATTGGAATGTAGATTTGTCATTCAATTTTTGGCCAAAGTCCTTGATTTTACCGACTTTTTTCTATCTTTTTGTAGAGTTGAAAGCTGGTTTCTAACTTACTAATTTTCTAAAAGTCCGAAAATTATCTACCAAAAATTTTGTAACAAATTTGTGTTACCAAGTTCTTGTCACATCGTCACCGTTTAAGTTTGAACGTAAACTTGTCGATCAAGCACGTGAATTCAGCGTGATTTTGATGAATTGCTGTTCCAAGCAAGGGACTTGGATTCCATGCGCCCACAATCTCAAACACCGCCCCTTTTAAGTCAATTTCTAGATCAAAACAGGGTCTCCGTAAAATCCTTGCGTGATTTTAAGCAAACGGCAATAGAACTAATCCATCGATGCAAAATTAAAAGCATTATCCATCCGTTATTGGCGGATCATGTTTTCCGGGAGGCGGAGAGATTTTTAGCGTTCATTGACATGTTTGAAGGTGCTTTAACTGGTGCCAACAAACGAGTTGTCTTGTCTCATTACAACCAAGGCTGGAATGAACGCAACCGTCTGCTTGTATTTGTGGATTGCTGCCAGCTTTGGCAGTGCCGTATGGAATGCTTGCCATCTTTGCGTATGTAGGAGCAACGCTGATCGTAACGTTAAATAGGCGGCTACTACATTAGTAAAAAAACACCTGTCACGTTCGAACAAAAGAAGCTCCTGCATCTGCAGGGGCTTCTTTTGTTCACGGTAATAAGCGAGTTGTTTTCAAGAAAAAAATCATGTGATAACAGTATTTACGGTATCATTTAGGGATCGTCTAGGCCGGACGATTGAAACCTTATAATACTGCGCTCCGTCTGTAGGATAGTGGGGGTGCTACAGATGAAATTCTTTAGAATGACGAGCCTGCTGCTCATCCTGATTCTGCTATTCGCTGGTTGTGGAACGATTGACAAACAGACGGGGCAGACCATGACTGCAGGGGCAGGATCTGTGCAGGAAGGTGGCAGCGAAACGGTAGAGCATCCGGCTAAAAGGGGTGACGCACGCCAGGCGTGCCCCAATGCGATCATAGACTGGGTGGATGTGTTGATGACGGGCGATATTAAATATCACCATAATTACGATGGGTCCGCGAAGGTGAGTGACGACCAAATCGGACAGAAAATCGGAGAGGTCGATTTCATGATGAACGAACACGCCTGTACCGGGCATGTGATGAAAAACGGTGACGCCGCCTTTTTGCCGATCGGAACCGAAATCTACGAGCTCAAAGGCTACAAGCGGGATTTTCGTGTCGTGGCCGATCATAAAATTTATGAAGTTCAGGAAAATCCGCGCGCGACAACGTTAGGCGACCTGCTCGATATCGACGGCAAGGTTGAGAAAGTGAGCATCGAAAGCTCCAACGACGGCAGCCATATCCGAGATTTCGATGCCGAAGCATCGAAGGCATTTGTACAGGAACTGCTGCCGCTAGCTTATGTCGGTTTTGACGCGATCTACGCGAAAACGAAACATGCGATTGACGAGGGCCGCGTATTCCTGCGCGTTCATCTGCAGGATGGCACCTCGCTAAGGGCGGTGTATTATCCGGATGCAAATGCAATCAATCCGGGTGCGTTCGGCACAGAGAAATTGAAGGAAATCATTATGTCACAAGTCAAATGATGCAAATCAGCGCAAAAGAGCTCGCGGGAGCTCTTTTTTGTTTGAGATTGGTGTCTAGTGAAAATAAAGTCTTACACGGGCAACTTTGAATGGATGGGGTTTTTGCATAAAAAGACAGTCAGCTTTTGAAAAATGGGTGCGCGATGATCTGCCTGAGCACGCAGCGGCAGCTAGGGACGTAAAAATAAAGCCTAGACTGTCGCTGCCATGCTAGAACGATCGTTCCGTTAGATCGAAATTATTCACAGGTTTTCCAATTCATTTATTGCGTTTTGAATTTTAGTTTGAGTGCTTGAATTGCGATTTCGTTCATGCACGTAAAAAATAATGACATTTCTAACTTGATATTCGCTGTGTTCAACTACTGAGGCTGCTGCCGTCCTCTTTTTAAAGTCCTCACTACCCGCTCTTCTGTCGTGTTCCGATTCGTAAATGTATATGGACACCATGGTTTCATTTAATTCGAAAACATGAGGTTTAACTCCGTTTAATTCCCTGATAAACACATTATTCGGATGAATATCTTCTGTATATTCTTCCAGTATCACTCCTTGATTTTCAAACGAGGTCATAATATCTTTTATGGTTAATAAGTTCTTTGTGTTCTTTGTACATGCTATTAATACAACTGCAAGAAATAGAGTTATTGCTGATAATAAATACTTTTTGATGATAATCCCTCCCTCGTATACAGAAGACGAAAAAATCGCTAGTTAAGTTCCAAAGCAAGTCGCACACTACACTTGACAATACCCGATTTATCTAACATTGTATATGAACATATGCTCATATACAATGTTAGCGAGGGATTCGAATGAATAGTCACGAACATTCTTTTTTGTCGCCCGAAATCGTGGAAAACGTGGCACAGATCTTTAAGACCCTTTCCGAACCGACCCGAATCAAGATCCTTTATTTGCTTTCCGAAGAAGAGTGTTCCGTCAATCATATCGCAGAAGTTTTGGAATTGTCCCAATCCGCCGTGTCCCATCAATTGAGTATGCTGCGTAACTTACGGCTGGTGAAGCACAGAAGGGAAGGAAACACGATCATTTATTGCTGTGACGATAGCCACGTGATTTCGCTTCTAAAACAAGCCATACACCATTCGGAGCATAACTAGGGGGGCATATATCATGCATAATCATAGTCATCATGGTCACGATCATTCCCATCATCACCATCATGGCCATCACGATCGTCACGATTTAACCAAGGAAGGCAACAAAAAAGGATTGAAAATCGCCCTTGTTATTACGTTCGCCATCATGTTGTTGGAATTTTTCGGTGGCCTTTTCACCAACAGTCTCGCGTTACTTTCGGACAGCGGCCATATGCTAAGTGATTCCAGTTCACTTGTGTTAAGCCTGATTGCGTTTTGGTTTGCGTCAAAACCAGCTTCACCAAACAAAACCTATGGATTTCACCGCTTTGAAATATTAGCGGCACTGTTTAACGGCGTTACGTTATTTGTCATAGCCGGCTTCATTATTTGGGAAGTCTACGGCCGGTTCTTTCATCCTCCAAACGTTGCAAGTGGCTCTATGATGATTATTGCGTTGATTGGTTTGGTTCGGTTTTGGTTGCTTTGCTTATATTAAAAAGTGCTTGGGGCATCATTACCCATACGGTTCATATCCTCATGGAAGGTACGCCAAGTGCTATTAATCAAACTGCCGTTAAGGAAGCCTTGGAGCGCATTGACGGTGTGAAGGATGTCCATGATTTGCATATTTGGACCATCACCTCAGGGCTAGACTCAATGAGCTGCCACATGCTTGTGAAGGATGGATGGGATTGTCAGCAGATCCTTCAACAAGCGATAGAATTGATGGAGAAGGAATTCAAGATACATCACAGTACCATTCAAGTCGAAAATTCAGCCACTAGTCACATGGAAATGAAAGTGTAGCTGCTTAGGAGAGGTTTTTATGAAATCGTATGACGTCATTGTGGTTGGTTCGGGGCAAGCGGGGCTTAGCGTTGCACTTCATCTCGTTGTTAGCGTTCGGGTTTATTGGGCTCGTTCAAAAGGTGAAAACAGGTGTTAAGAACGCGAACGTAATTGCGGTTGGCAAACGAACGTAGGGGAGAAGTAGAACAAAGTGGTTTGTGGGTCCCCTTGCCCCGAAAGATGACGTTTATCGCATTTTTGAGAAGTGTGTGACTTATGCAGTTCCTTGTTTCATAGGAAAATTGTACATAATTGAGTTTTGAATCCATTCGTTTATTAGACGTGAACACAATATTAGATCTTAAGGGGATACACGAAATGAGGTTCAAATTAGCAATGATTGTGGGCGTAATAATCGTTTCTTTAACTGGATGCTTTAGTGATAAAGGTGCTATGATGCAACCTTCTCAAAATGAACCAGTGGCTGGGACAAGAACAGCAACCTATCCAATTAAAAATGAATTAGAAAAACAGGGTGTATTTTTGGCACCTTATGGAAAACATGACTGGATATTAAATGGTATATCGGGGGAAAGTTATTACCTCACTTGTCCTCCAAGCCAAAGATGCATTAATCCAACAGAACACATCACTATTTATCCATTTAAATCCCAAACTGAACGAGATGCAGGTGTCGCTGAATACAATGCACAGCTTGAAAAAGCAAACTTATCGTCAGCGACTCCGGTAGTTTGGCAAAACTCAGGTGAATTACTTATTTACTGGCATACTTCAGCGGGGGGACAGAAACCGGCTTATGCCGATGCAATCAGCGCCGCATTACGCAATTTGGGTGTGGGTTGGGATTCTTTGAAATAATGTGTTCATAATCATTAACTGTTAGTTGAATTAACGATAAGGGTAGCCGCGGCAGGCAATCGGTTACCTTTTTTGTATTTATGAACATAAGAAAAAAACGCAGCCGCGCACAACCGTCAGTTTCCTTCCGCAATTTTGATCGAAAGTTTCGTTTTTCTTGCTTCTGGTCAAACGACCTTATCTGATGGGTCTATGGGATTTGGTGGCACTCAGGCATCGTATCCTAGATCAGACGAAAATAGGGATAAACTTTTAGAGCTGTTAGGAAAATAAGTAAACCCGTAGGTTAGCCGATGCCCTATACAGAGAAGCCAACAATTTGGCTGGTCCGAATACAAAAGCCTTTGACTTCGCGTTTTCGTACGAGATATTTATCAGGTTGCGGGAGCCTATAAATTTATTTTCCGGTTGAGTCAGATAAACGTTAACCACTTCTATATGGAAAGGAAATCCATTCTAAAGAAGAAACTTATAGACTATGGCCCTGTAATAGTTGCGTGAACAACGCAATCTTTTGCGGGGCTTTTGTTTATTTTTGCGCGTTGGGGTTGCCCGGTATGAGGTATGATGACTTCAGTAAATGAATTTCAAAGGAGACTGAAGTCAATGCTGAGAGTGTTATGGAGATCTGTTGTCTTTGCAATCATTGTCATCTTGGTAATGGGCAGTGTTGGAGTTTATGGCTACGTACAGTCGCAAAATCAATTTTGGGGGGCGGTTCGTCAAACGCCGGTGCCTATTTTGGATGGAGTGAAGAAGCCGCGTCATGACGTGAATAAGCCGACCATTGCGGTATTGCTGGGAAATGAAATTACGGAAGGCTTGGATTTCACCATACCCTACCAGATTTTTTCGATGACGGGCAGCTATAATGTATATGCCGTTGCTGCCGACAAACAAGTGAGGTCATTATCCGGCGGCGTAGATGTAGTACCCCATTATTCGTTTGAAGAGCTGGACCAGCTGCTGGGAAAAAGTGCCGACATCATCGTTATCCCTTATATGACGGTGGGGAACACCGATAAATACGACCACATTCTCAACTGGATACGGAAGCATAAGGATACCAATCTGCTAAGTATTTGCTCCGGTGCCGACACACTTGCCGCAACGGGTTTGTTGAACGGCAAGACAGGAGCAACGCATTGGCAAACGATGCCCGTTTTGACTAGGAAGTATCCGGACGTAAAGTGGGTGGAGGATCAACGCTATGTGACGAACGACGGAGGTAAAATCATATCTTCCGCAGGCATTTCTTCAGGAATTGATGCGACCCTGTATGTCATTTCCCAAAAATTTGGGGCGCCGTTGGCCGAAAAGATCGCAAAAGAGTTGAATTACCCATCGATTCAGTTCGTAAAAAATCCTAAGGTAGACCCGTTTTTCATGGATTTTCGATTTACAACCTATGTTTTCAATAATATGTTTCAGTGGAGTAAGCAAAATATCGGCGTGATGCTTTATGGCGGAATAGAAGAAATGGCGGTTGCTTCCGTATTTGATATTTATTCCGATACCGGAACTTCCAGAGTGTTCCCGGTGTCATATGCTGACGAGCCTGTAACGACAAAACACGGTCTGAACCTGCTGGCAAGACATACCATAAGTAATCCCCCTAAGGTAGATAAAATGATCGTTCCAGGCACACTTGCCCATAGTCAGGCGGCGAAAGAAATTAATGCATGGACCGAAAAGGGAAATGGCACGAAGCCTCAGCTCGTTCATAGCGACAACCGGGAACGTTTTATTTTTGAAGTCCAGTTAGAGGATCTTGCCAAGCAGGAAGATATATTGACTGCCAAACATGCGGTCAAACGTCTTGAGTTTCGGGCCAATGACTTCCAGCTACAGGGTAAAGCTTTCTCTGTTGAAACCTATGGTGCTATGCTGCTCACTCTTATCATTGCTTTAGGAATTGCCATATTCGTAGACCGCAAATGGATGGTGAAACGCTGCACTAAACGTAACGGAACAACAAAAGCAGCAAGAGCAGCGTAATGAAGTACAAGGCAACGCCAAATTGTTCATCGCTGACCACTCTTTGCGCCAACTTTAGAATTGAAAAATAAATTATTCAAACACACAAATCTAGGTGATACCGATAACAGGCTAAGAATCTCAGTCAGGGGGCATCGGCTTAATGCTGGTGTCCCTATTTCCATTGCATATTTCCACCCAAATAACATATAATACAAACAAATGTTCGCACAGGTGATCCTATGTTACATGCCAACACCCCAACAGATGAAGAGTCCGACACAGTCCGAGAGTCTATTATGCTCCGTTACTTGCTGGATATTTGTCAAAACCAGCGTGAGAAAGTGAGTTTGATTACCCATTGCAATCCTTGTGTCTAGACATTACCGATCTGCTCATGGCACGGCTCCATGACGATTTAGCGAGTTGTCGGCGACTCATGCGTGCACGAAACATTAAAGTGATCGAATTAAGCCATGAACGTGCCTATTTGCATTACCAAATCATCTGCCGGGGATACGAATCGAAGTTTAGTTTTATGTGTGAGTATTTAAAGGCGGAGTTGTCTGTCAAACTAGGAAAGTACATAGCTCAGATTTTGAAAGAGATGAAGGTACTATGACAGCCGCGACATTAGTCTGACACAATTTGCATTCAATCTCCAATTAATGATCCTACCTGTTTCAATTTTTAAAAGGATGGACTAACTATTTTCTCAATTATGTTTTAAAGCTTAAAAAAATCCTCGCTCCTATTTGGAGGGAGGAAGGATGGCGTCTCGATCGAATGACCCACTGCTGAATGCGGTGGGTCATTTTTCATGGTCGTTTTTCAAGCCATTAAAACAAGGAGTGATGTCTAGTATTACTGCTTTTGATTGAACTCTTTCACGAGGTTTAAGAGCAATTTGAGCGTCGATTCCACTTGTTGAACTTGATTATCAGGCACGTGAGCTAATATTTGATCAAAAATTACAATCATTTTTTTTTCAATGTCTCTCAAAACGGTTAAGCCGTGCTGTGACAACCGAATCAACACTTCCCTGCGGTTGTCCGGATTTAGTTGTCGATCGACCAGTCCGGCTTTAGCAAGCGGATCTAACGTCCTTGTGAGCGTAGAGGGATCAACTCCCAAACTTTTTGCCAAGTCTCCATGACGAAAAGAGTTATTACCAATCTCCATTAGGATATGCACCTGTTTCGGGGTTAATCCTTCCACCATTGACTTGTCCGAGCCTAATAAGCCGGACATTTTTATGATTTCATTTGCAAATTCGCCAAATAATGCTGAATTCATTACTAATCACCTTATGATAGAGTTTGTATACCCATTGTATCAAATAATTGTATAAATGCAATAATTGTTTTAACGAGACTATTGACAAATAACAAACAATGATTATATTTGTAATTATACAAGAATTGATTAATTACAAATTAAATTGCATTTACGAATACAAACGAGGAGGATTAGGATAATGAAGTCAACCAATGTCTTTATGGTTTTAACAGCAATACTCATAGGTACAGTGTGGGTTCTGGCAGCCAGAGAATCGGCTTTTCTTCGGCGGTGATAAACACCAGTGAATAAAAGGCAGTAGTTTGACTTACGCCGTTAGCCCGTAATGACATTTGGATTCTTAAGTAGCTGTATCCAAACATTCACAAATTGAATACTCATGGTTTTGTATTCAAGAAGCCCTCGCAGATAACGGGAAATAATGCCCTTGATTTGCCAGCGCTTTTTTTCTATCTCAAGCCAAAAACAACATCGAATATGTGACGTATGAGTCAACAGTGCTTTCAGTAATTGAAACAGCTTTTCTTCTTGTCAAAACGCGGTAACATGGTGAGACGGACAATAAGAATAACGTTACTAATCATGCTACTATAAAGGCAGCGACAACAGCATCATTTGATGGTGCTTTTTCCTCACTGCTTATACGGATTGAAAGGGACGTCTCGGTTAGATGTTTATGGGGCCCGTGAGCCGGCAAGCGCACCAAGGACAAACCATAAAGGACTACAGTTGAGCGAAAATTGCGGAAGTACACTATTTTTTTGCGCGCCGAATCGGTTTAGGATCATTTATAATGGTCTTTAACGAATGAAAATTTGTATTATGATCCTGACTAAAAGGAGCACATACCGTCATGGATAAACTTCAAGATGTGATTAGCGGCGCGGAGAGATTTCTTAAATTCATGCCAGATCCGATGTGTATCATTGATCCGGATGATCGGATTGTTTGGATTAATGATGCTTATCACAGCATGTTTGGCCGCGATACGGCGCAATTGGACCAAAATGAAATAGATTTCTTATGGCTATCAAAAAATGAAAACAGACAATGGAATTGCAATGAAAAGGTCCCTATCCGTGATGACGAAGGTGGAACGATTGCTTTCACGGTCGTGTTGAAACAACGCATGAAGCGACATACAATTGACGTAGCGGTGGTACCGGCTGATGAGAAGTACCGAATTATAGCCGAGAACACATCGGATACTATTGTCTTGGTAGATCACGAAAACATTGTGCACTATGTGTCTCCCTCCATTGAGTCATTAGTAGGCTCCACCCCCGATGAGTACAAAGGGATGAATGCATTCGATCTCATCCATCCGGATGATTCGGATCGTGTTCGTGTATCGAATGCTCAGGTCATTCGAACGAAACTGCCTATCGATATGGAGTACCGGTTGTTAAACGTGCAAGGGAACACAGTTTACATAGAAGCACGGGTAAAGCCCGTGATGGACAGTGACGGTGAAGTGCAATATGTGGTAGCGGTGGCAAGGGATGTGACGGAGCGAAAAAAGACAGAGCAATTGCTTGAAAATATTTTGGAAAATGTAAATGCAGCCGTTTGGTCGACAGACAAAGATTTTACACGTTATACGTTTTGTTCGGAAAGCATCGAGAAACTGACTGGCTTGAACAGGCAAGAAATATTATCAAATCCCATTCGACTACATGATCAGATCCATCCTGAGGATAACGCTGCCCTGATGGGAGAAGTGAAACGCAAGCTTGATATGGGGATACCGGTACGCGAGGCGTTCCGACTCATCCATGTGGCGGGAGAAACCAGATGGGGCAGACTCATTGTCCATCCTCAAGTGGATCATACAGGGGCCGTCGAACGACTCGACGGCATTATTCTGGATATCACCGAGAAAAAGCGTGCGGATCTGGCGCTCGAAGAGAGTGAGCAGAGGTATAAGTCTTTATTCGAGAACAATTTGGACGGCGTATTCTCCATTGAATTGCGCGGATTTTACTTTGTCAGTGCGAATCGTTCATTTGAGAGGATCACCGGTATCAAATTAGACCAACTAACCGATCGTTGTTTTATGGGGTTAATTGTAGATGAGGATCATGCGCCGATGTATGAAACTCTTTTTGAGGTCATTCAGCAGAGAGAGTCAAGGCACATCGAATGCCGCATTAACCGTTATGAACAAGGTGAAAAAATTGTTAGTATTACGTTTGTCCCTATTTTCCTATCAGGTGAATTAAGCGGCATACACGGAATTGTAAAGGATATAACGCAACGAAAAAAAGAAGAGGCGGAGTTGATCCAAAGCGAAGAAAGATATAAATCCCTGCAGCAAAGTTTGAACCGATTCTCTAATGATCTTGCAAACGTGATGAAAGTATCGGAGTTGGAGAATCGATTAATCGATGAGGTTAAGGCAGTTCTGCATGTTACAAGCGTATCGGTGGAAGAAGTGCCGAGAGGAGAGGAACATAGCATCATGAACATGCATGACATGTGGGTCAAAATCGGCGAAAAGCGGCAGCCTGTCTATTTGCGGATCACACCGAATCAGGCCATGCTCAAAATTGAAAAGGAATGGCTTGAGACGGCGGTACATTATGCCACCATTCTGTATGATAATCTCCATTTCATCGAAGATCTTATGCAGCGGCTTGAAGAGATGGTCGCCAAAAATGAAACGCCCAAGTGGATGCTAAGACTGTTGTTTAAGCTATCCGAAAAGGAAAGGTCCGCGTTGTCCAGCGACTTGCATGATTCGGTGCTGCAGGATTTGATTATCTGGTATCGCAAGCTGGAATCGTTGCGTTCCACCGCCGCATTTGCCAAGGAGATACACGATGAACTACACCGAATCGAAGACGGGTTGCTAGATGCAATCCATCAGATCCGCATCACCTGTAATGAACTGCGTCCTCCTTTTCTGCTCAAGATGGGGCTGGTAGAATCGTTGAAAAGCCTTTTTTCATATACACGCATGTTTGCCAATTATGAGATTGAATTCTTATCAGGGGGGTTGAATTGCCCTTTAAATGAAGAACAGATTCTTGGAGTATATCGGATCGTGCAGGAGTTGCTAAACAATGCCAACAAGCACTCCCAAGCTACTAAGGTACGCATGGAGTTGAGTTGCCATGAGGATCATATATGCTTTTCCTATTCTGACGACGGCGTCGGGATGGATTTATCTGCTTTCGATGGCTCATTTCAAAACATGGGCATTGCAGGAATTGAAAAAAGGGTTCTCAGTTTAGAAGGGAAGGTCGCACTGGAGTCTGCCCTGCAAAATGGATTTCACGTAAATATCACTCTTCCGAAAAATACAGAGCTTAAAGGTGAGCGCTATGGAAATTTTGTTGGTTGACGATCATAGATCGGTTGTTGAGGGAACAAAAATGTTGATCGAATCGGAACCGGGTATGAACGTTACGATCGAGACGGATGTGTATTATGTGCCTGATCTGGTGCGGCTGAAGAAATTCGACGTGATGCTGTTAGACTTATACATGCCGAATACCAACGGAGCTGATTTGACAAAGAAAGTGCTGGAATACGTTCCCGATGCCGTAATTCTTATTTACTCAGGGTTTGATATCGCACCCCATTTCAATTTACTTATGGAATCCGGCGTGTCCGGTTTCATCGCCAAAACGTCCACACGTGAACAACTGATTCAAGCGATACGTTGCGCGGCGAGGAAAGAGGCCGTTGTTCCCATGCAGCTTCTGAAGCAGTTGAGACGTCAGGAGATTGTGTTGCTCGGAGAAACGGATAGTGAAAAAACTACGATTTCCCCGGATGAGGAAAAATTGCTTCGCGAATTGGCGAAAGGAAAAAGCAACAAGGATATTGCAAAAACACTGATGATTAGCCAACGTTCGCTGGAATACACTCTTACGGGAATTTTTGAAAAGCTTCATGTCAGTTCACGGGTTGAGGTCATTAAAAAGGCGAAAAGTTTGGGGATACTTCCAAGCGAAGACTTATATTAATCACTGTGAGAGGCCGGTTTTTTTACCGGCTTTTTTATTTTGTCAAATGAGTGGAAACAATTTGCGTGCAGGCCGCAAATATTTGCGGGACTATGTATTACGTTTGCGCGCTGGCTTTGTTCGGCCTGTATTAAGATGGTTTCACAAGAACAAGTGTATCGTATCAAACCAATAGGAGGACATGATCATGATCAAGCTTGACCAAGTATCGAAAGTGTTTGCTTTGGAGGCAGGTGATTTTACTGCTCTTGAGCGAAACGATATTCATATCAAAAAAGGGGAGTTTATAGCCATTATGGGCCCCAGCGGTTCGGGAAAGAGCACACTGCTGCAGTTAATAGGGGGTCTGGATGTCCCGACCTCCGGTGAGATCACTGTTGATGGGGTGCGATTGAACGATCTGAACGAGAAATAAAGGACTCTATTTCGCCGAACGCGAGTAGGCTTCGTTTTTCAGAACTATCAACTGCTTCCCATGATGACTGTGGCAGAAAACGTTGGTCTCTCCCTCGGCAGCTTGATTGCTTTCTTTGCGTATGTGGATAGAATGAGAAGTCCCGTTACCGCGTTGGTGCAGGCTTTTCCTGCAATAACCGAAGGTAGCGTGGCGTTGCGTAGGGTGTTTGATTTCTTCGGCACACCTTCTGTTGTGAAAGAAATAGATCAACCCATTGATTTAAAGGAGTTTTCGAATTCGATTCGATTTAATCTTGTTGCGTTTTCTTACGATGGGAATAATGAAGTGCTTAAGAATATATCCTTCTCCATCGAGAAAGGAAGGACATATGCATTTGTCGGCGGCAGCGGCGGCGGTAAAAGCACGGTGTTGCAGTTGTTGACCCGCATGTATGATGTGAATGAAGGTGACATTCTAATCGATGGCTTAAACATAAAAGACTACTCGCTATCAAGTATAAGGAGTCACATAGGAATCGTCACACAGGATAGCTTTTTATACAGCTCTTCGGTAAAAGACAATATCAAATTGGCGAAGCTGGATGCGACAGATGAAGAAGTTATTGCTGCTGCGAAAAAGGCGTATGCTCATGATTTCATCTGCTCATTGTCCAGCGGCTATGACACGGAAATTGGTGAGAGAGGAATAAAGCTGTCAGGCGGGCAGAAGCAGCGGATTGCGCTGGCTCGCGTCTTTCTTAAGAATCCCTCCATTATCCTATTAGATGAGGCAACCAGTGCACTTGATAACGAAAGTGAAAAGCTTGTGCAACAATCCATCGATCAACTTTCTGATGATAAAACGATTATTATGGTTGCACACCGACTCTCTACTGTGTTAAACGCCGATAAGATCGTTGTTCTTAAAAACGGGAAGACATCGAGAGCGGAAGTCATAAATCTTTGCTCGCACAAAACAGTTATTACAGAGAGTTGTATGAGAAGCAAAACTCCGATGAATTCCTACGTTCCGTTCCCAAACCAGATTTTAAAATCGCGTCCGGGCAAGCTTAAAACTATTGTGGAGCCATTCCTGTAATGAATTAATATGTGGTTTGAAAAGAAAAAAGCGTCTCCTGTATGCTGGGTCTCGAATGCGATCACATTCATGCCCTAATTAAAAGGAGGACGCTCTACCATGAAGTATAAACAATCGAA
>LNAP01002823.1_pt1 | contig 39328 bp, 39 predicted proteins | sample 602601 | NCBI WGS metagenome assembly LNAP01 (sample SAMN02440304, study PRJNA202911) | soil metagenome | biome: Subtropical and temperate rainforests or woodlands; isolation source: soil samples (1 kg each in a 20% v/v slurry with milli Q water) were... ... | reverse complement strand
GGGTGGCCTGAGTTGGCTTTTTGCACTGCATCCATGGATAACGCACGGATGGCATTGCATAAATCTTGACGTGTTGCCATTGTTTTCTCCCTAATGATTTTAACTTGAGGGCTTATGAGAGATGACGGTTTGCGCGAAACCCCATAAAACCTTAAATGAACGATTCAAAAAGCCAGTAAATTAAACCGCTTTTCCTTGAAAGCTAAATTATTGCTTAGATAGCCTTTTTCGGCAAGTACAACATCAGAAAAGTATCTTTATAATCAGCGCATATCACTATGTTCACCAGCAGCTTTTAGCTGCTGGTAGCTTGAATTTGCTATAAGCACTATATTAAAACTTAATCTTTTGTCCTGTTAATGCTGACTGCAATGCCAGTTCAATTGCACGGCAATTCGCTTTTGCATCTTCAAATGTCAGATGCGGCTGCTTGTCATTCAGCACACAATCACTGAAATGCCCGATTTCCAGATTAAAGTGATTACTCGGTGCAAAGCGCTCTTCGGCATATTTGCCATCCTCCAGCGCCCATGAAATCACCGGCACATCATTCTGGAACACCCAGGCTGCATGACATTTCACCCAGCCTTTAGTACCGATAATTTCATACTCGGATTTACGTGAGCGCTCAAAGCTGATATCAAAATGACCGAAACGCGCACGGCCTTCAGCATCCGCACCAAAATCCAGTACGCCACTGGTCACAATATCTGCACCGGCGCCATTGAACTTGGCATGCGCCACCACAGACACTGGCTCTAAGGGTCTGTAATTTTGCGCCGCATTAGCCAAACCAAAGCACCAGCGCAACGAATGAATCGCATAGGGGCCAATGTCCCACATCGCACCGCCACCGGATTCAACGCCATTAGCAATCCGGTACATACGTGCCGGCCGCATTAAAAATGAGTAACTGGCACGCACGGAAAGCACATCACCGATCAAACCTGAAGCAACGATTTCCTGCACGCGCGCATGCTGCGGATGGAAGCGGTACATAAAACCCTCCATCACTTTAACGTTATTGTTAATGGCTGCGGCTTCAATCGCCTCAATATCCTCGACGGTAAGTGCCATCGGCTTTTCAATCAGCACATGCTTACCTGAATTGATCGCATGCATCGCCCATGTAATATGCTCGTTATTCGCCATCGGGCAGTAAATAGCATCTACATTCGGGTCTTCAATTAAAGTCAGCAGATTGTCATAACATTGCACACTGTTAAGATCAAAACCCTGGGGCGCATATTTTTCCAATGTAGCTTTTGCTGCACCGTCACGGCGGCTCGCTATCGCCACCAGTTGCGAATTAGGCGCTTCAATAATCGCCGGCAGCAAACGCTCATTCACGCGGGCAGCACCTAAAATACCCCACTTCAATTTTTTATCTGACATGACAATTTCCTTTACAAATTATTCCGTGAACCATTTGATACTGCAGCCAATACTTGCAATCTGCTCTTTTGGTCCGTTGCCGGTTTCTGCAATCAATTTCATCGCATTAAACAGGTCTCTTGGATTATTGGCCGGCGGCTCGCCTCTGCCAGCAGCATCAAAACGGCCGCGATACTGCAATTCAAGATTTCTGTTAAAACCAAAAAAATCCGGCGTGCAAACTGCGCCATAAGCTTTTGCTATTTCTTGTGTTTCATCCAGCACATAGGGGAAAGAAAAATCGAACTGTTTTGCCTCTTCCTGCATGCGCTCAAATGAATCTTCAGGATAGTTTTTGGTATCGTTACTCTGAATCGCGATCGTATTGATGCCATATTTGAGCAACTCGCGGCAATCTGCCACCAAACGCGTTTTAATGGTTTTCACATACGGGCAGTGGTTGCAGATAAACATTACCAGCAGCCCATTCTCACCTGCGCTATTAGCAAGCGTGTAGCGCTTGCCATCGACACCGAGCAGATCAAAATCTACGGCAGGCTGACCAAAATTACATACAGGGGGATTCAAGCTGACCATCTTTTCTTCCTTAATTCGTTATACTTTCATAATGTAGCAACAGCACATCAATGTGCTAGACAATATTGACACTGATATTATCACTTTTATTTTCGTTTTTTCTGATCTTTTGGAGTCGCCTTAACTTATGGCTAATCTACGCTTTTTTACTGACTCACCGCTTGCGCTAAATAGCGACATACAACTTTCAGAGAGTGCAGCTGCACATGCCACACGCGCCCTGCGCCTGAATGTTGGTGACAATGCCGTGATATTCAACGGCGATGGATTTGATTATGCATGCACACTGACTTCAATTAAAAAAAATGCGGTAACTGCAACCATCACCAGCGCAAACGCCATCAATAACGAATCCCCGCTCGACATCACCCTGCTACAAGGCATCTCCAGCGGCGACCGCATGGATTTCACCATACAGAAAGCAGTAGAGCTCGGCGTAAAAAAGATTCAGCCTATCAACAGCCAGCGCAGCGTGGTAAAGCTCACGCCAGACCGCGCCGAAAAGCGCATCGAGCACTGGCAGAATATCGCCATATCCGCCTGCGAGCAGTCCGGACGCGCTTTTGTACCCAAGGTATTGCCGCCACTTTCTCTGGAAAACTGGCTGAGCCAAAACCCTTACAATAATACACTGCGCATTTTACTGAATCCGGTTGGCGCCAAGCGCCTGAACGAAATACCAAAACCCGCTTCAGCAATTGAATTATTGATCGGTGCAGAGGGTGGCTTAAGTCAGGGGGAAATCGACATGGCGACATCGCAGCAATTTCAATCGATTGTTTTGGGCCCACGTATTTTACGCACTGAAACTGCTGCTTTAACCGCAATTTCAGCCATGCAGTCATTATGGGGCGATTTTTAATTACAAAAAATCGGCTTAAATACATAAAATTATTGCTAATAAAACATATTTAAAATATATTTATGTTTTATTTACATAATTTAATGCCATGTCACTCGGTTTATCTATACGCAAACGGCGTAAGCTGCTAAATATTACCTTGCAGGAGCTTGCCAGTACCACAGGTGCTGACAGCGGCAATCTGTCGCGTATCGAGCGCGGTGCGCAGGGTATCAGCGAAACATTGCTACGCAAGATATGCACTGCGCTGGACTGCACGCCAGCCTATCTTTATGCACTTACCGAGTCAGCCAGCGCCAGCACTTCAACGCCTTTCAGCGTCAAAAAACCGCAGGAGTTTGTCAGCTGGTTTCGATCGGTCGCCCCCTACATCCATGCATTTGGCGGCCGCACATTTGTGATTGCCTTCGGCGGTGAAGTCGTCAATGAAAAACAATTCATCGCACTCTCGCACGACCTCAACCTGCTTGCCAGCCTTGAAGTCAGGTTGGTACTGGTACATGGCGCCCGGCCGCAGATTGAAGAACGCCTGCGGCGTGCAAAACTGAAAACCAAACTGGCCAATGGTTTGCGTGTTACCGATGATGAAGCGATGGAAGCGGTAAAAGAAGCTAACGGCGCAATCCGCGTAGATATCGAGGCGCAATTATCCATGGGGCTGATTAACTCACCCATGGCAGGCAGTGACATCCGCGTAGCCAGCGGCAACTTTGTGACCGCAAAACCTTTAGGCGTCAGAGATGGTGTCGATCTGCAGCACACCGGTGAGGTACGTAAAGTCAATGCCGCTGCGATTCAAAAACGGCTGGATGACGGCGAACTGGTGCTGCTGTCACCGCTGGGTTACTCACCTACCGGCGAAGCATTTAACCTGTCACTCGAAGATGTTGCCGTCAGCACCGCCATAGCGCTGGACGCAGACAAGCTGATTTTCCTGATGGATTCCGAAGGCGTGCACAACCTACGCGGTGAACTGCTGCGCGAAATGACTGCAAAAAAAGCTAAAAACCTGCTGCTGCACGTGACGGACAATGAAGACGCAATCAACACCTCGGAAGATATTGTGTATTACCTGCCAGCTGCGGTTCGCGCCTGCGAACATGGCGTTGCACGCACACACCTGATCAGCCGCCATATTGACGGCGCCATCATTCAGGAACTGTTCACGCACGAAGGTATCGGCACCATGGTGACGGAACTTGGGCTGGAAACCATGCGCCAGGCTGACATTGACGATGTAGGTGCCATTCTGCAATTAATCGAGCCGCTGGAGGCAGAAGGCGTACTCGTTAAGCGCGGGCGTGAGCGTATCGAGATGGAAATCAACTATTTTCAGGTTATGGAACACGATAATCGCGTGATCGGCTGCGCTGCTTTATATCCGTTCAATCAGGAAAAAACGGCAGAGTTTGCCTGCCTGGCAATAGACCCGCAATATCGTGGTGGCGGTCGTGGCGACAAGTTATTCCACTTTTGTGAAGACCGGGCACGTGAGCAAGGCTTCAGTACATTGTTTTGCCTCACCACGCATACCGAACACTGGTTTCTGGAACGCGGCTTTACTGAGCAGAATGTAGATAAACTGCCGGCTGAAAAGAAAAAACTGTACAACTTTCAGCGTAAATCCAAAGTGTTTATCAAGCCACTTTAGCAATATTCGCACCTCGGCAAGCAAGTGCTTGAATCAACAAAAAGGCCAGCTTAAAGCTGGCCTGATCAATATACAAACTGACTACTTAAAGAAGCGAGAAAACCAACCTTCGTCATTATTCCTTTTTTTCTCATCCACAATATTGACCATGTTAGCCTTAACCGCACCCACATAATCGGCATCATCACGTTTGATATGATTAATCAACCATGAAATCAGCATCTGATGCAGACTTTCAGCAACATCCTCACCAAGCTTAAAACGCTCTACATATTCGTTAACGCGACGCACAAATAACTCATGCACTTTTTTGTGCGGCTTCGCAAACTTGTAGCCAGCCTCTTCCTGCAAACTTTCTTCAAAAGCAAAATGCGACATCGTGTAATCAACCAGATCCTCAAGCACATGGCCAATCGCTGTTTTATCACCGCTTGCATTCGCTGTTTCCAGATCATTAATGTAATCAACGATTCGGCGGTGTTGCTTGTCAATAATCTCGATATTTGTATCAAGGTCTGCAGTCCATGTAATGGTCATAGTGTATTTCCCTTTTATTAAAATTCATGCTGACGCGCCTGTTATGAATAGAACACATACACACATCAGCGTTAAAATCAGCCCAATAACCAGCATTAAGTAAAGCGCTGCAGTAGCGCAGCTACCAATACAAAACGGCTTATGGGGCACTTAAGAAATTTATTATTATTAGAGCCAGCGCAGATTAACGGCTAGGTAATCTGATAAATCCAAAATGCTTAAATTTTGGAATCACGTAGCGTATAGAAGAGCTTGATGCAAAGGGTTGATGTAAATCAACAAACCACATTAACTGTAAAACTTTATTAAAAAAGCAGCCGAATTTTTCTAAAAATTAATGTTAGTTTTTGGTTACAATACTGCATAGAAAATTACGCCAATCCCTCATCACGGAACCCCTATGCTCAACCAGACTACTGCCGCAAAAAAAGCCAAGACACTTGCTGAAGCACTGCCTTACATCAAGCGCTTTTTCGATAAAACCATCGTAATCAAATACGGCGGCAACGCAATGACCGACGAACACTTGAAAGAATGTTTTGCAAAAGACGTGGTGCTACTGAAACTGGTCGGCATGAACCCGGTTGTAGTGCATGGCGGCGGCCCGCAAATTAATGAGATGCTGGATAAACTCGGTAAGAAAGGTGAGTTTATTCAAGGCATGCGCGTTACCGATGAAGAAACAATGGACGTTGTTGAAATGGTGCTGGGCGGCCAGGTGAACAAAGAGATTGTGAACCTGATTAATCGTCACGGTGGCAAAGCCGTTGGCTTGACCGGGCAGGATGGCAATTTCATCCATGCCCACAAATTGATGATGGAAGACAAGAACGATCCGACAAAATTTATCGATATCGGCCAGGTTGGTGAAATCAGTGCTATTGACCCGAGCATTATCAATTTTCTGGATACCGGCGATTTCATTCCGGTAGTAGCGCCAATAGGCGTGGGTGTAGATGGCGAGACTTACAACATCAATGCCGATGTCGTCGCTGGCAAACTGGCTGAAATCCTGAACGCTGAGAAACTGATTTTGCTTACCAACACGCCTGGCGTACTTGATAAAAACGGCGAACTGCTGACAGGCCTGACACCTAGACAGATCGATGACATGGTTGCCGACGGCACACTCTCTGGCGGCATGCTGCCAAAAATCAGCTCGGCACTTGATGCAGCGAGAAGCGGAGTAAAAGCCGTACACATTATCGACGGCCGCGTTGAACATGCACTGCTGTTGGAAGTGCTGACTGATGAGGGTGTAGGGACGCTGATTAAGGCTAAATAATTCTTTATTAACCGCCAATAAACGCCGATGCACGCCGATAGAACCTTTTAAAAAATTTGATTTAATTAATCTAAATAGATTATTTTTAAACCAATTAATTTCCGTTGAGTAGTTTTGTTTTTATCGGCGTGCATCGGCGTCTATCGGCGGTTTAAACAGACTTTAAAATTATGCCCAAAATCTGGATCTTTGACCTGGACGATACGCTACATAACGCCTCAGCGCATATCTTTCCAGTGATGAACCAAACCATGACGCAATACATCATGGATCATCTTGATCTGGATGAAAGTGCAGCGCATAACCTGCGTAAGCACTACTGGCGTGTCTATGGCGCTACGCTGAAAGGGCTGGTACGTCACCACAATACAGACCCGTACCACTTTTTGGAAGAAACGCACCAACTCGAGAACCTACATGAAATGGTGATTCAGGTGAAACGCCTACGCCATACACTGAACAACCTTACGGGACGCAAACTGGTGTTCACTAACGCACCGCGCAGTTACGCTTTACGTGTATTGGACATTATGGATATTGAAGACGTCTTTGAACTGATATTCAGCGTTGAATCAACCAAATTCCATGCCAAACCATCGGTACGCGGGTTTCAGCAGTTGCTTAAAACCATCAAGGCCAAAGCCAGTGATTGCATTATGCTGGAAGATAACTTGGAAGCATTGAAGACGGCAAAAAGACTAGGCATGAAGACGGTATGGGTGAGTAAAAAGCTGCATAAACCTAATTATGTGGATTACCGTGTGTCTTCAGTGTTAGCACTCACTCACATTAAGATATAATATTACCGCTTACTTTATAAGGACAATAACATGGCAGGCGAACGCAAACAGCAAATATTACAAACACTGGCCAAAATGCTGGAAGCTCCTAAACGTGAAAAAATTACCACGGCAGCACTGGCAGCCAAGCTGGAAGTATCAGAGGCGGCACTTTATCGTCACTTTGCCAACAAGGCTCAGATGTTTGAAGGCTTGATCGCATTCATTGAAGAGACTATTTTTGGCCTCATCAATAAAATCAGCTCTGAGGAAACCGAAGGCCTGCGTCAGGTGCATCGTACAATCACGATGCTGCTGCTGTTTGCAGAAAAGAACCCTGGCATGACGCGCGTTCTGATTGGCGATGCGCTGGTGAATGAAGATGAAAAACTACAGCTGCGCATCAACCAGCTTTATGACCGCATTGAAATCACGCTTAAACAAAGTTTGCGTATTGCAGAAACGCAAGCAGGCAAACCTAGCAATGCAGAAGCACAAGCCAACCTGATTATCTGCTACGTGATCGGGCGCTGGCAACAATACGCCAAGAGCGGATTTAAACGCAAACCGACGGAATTCGTAGTGCAACAGCTGTCTAATTTGCTATGACTAAGCTTTAAAAATATATAATTAGCGGTTGCCAACAGTTAAGTTACCTCGCATAACAACAGTTGCCAGCTGCTCAGGAGAAAGTCTTGGAAGGTACAATTTTTGGTTTAACAGAAGCCCAGATTACCGATCTCGGCATGACCTATGGCGTGGGCGGCCTGATGCTGCTCATGGTATTCATCGTCGGCCATCTGGCATGGCAATCCAAAGTCGGGAAATTTGGTACTTTTATTTTATTTCTGGGCCTGACTTTCGGCCTTGTAGGATTTATCGCCAAATATTTCATTCAGCATTCGCTGGGCATTTAAGTGCATCAGCACGCCGATAACGCCCGCAAAACTATTGCATCAGCAAACTGGCTTTAATCGCTTCCAGCCTTGCCTCAAACACTTTTACTTTTATCTGCTCTGAATCTGTATAAGCTGCCGCCACGGCACCGGCATCTACTCCAGCCGCTGCTTGCAACACTTTGAGCATTAACTCTGCCGCCGGGGTCTCACAATCGGCATAACCAGTTCGGCCGCGTGAATCAGCTTCACAGGCTTTAAGAAAATCCCTGAATCTATCAGGCTGGCGTATAGCGTCAAGCTCAATCAAGAACTCCAACAAAGTGCCGGGGCGCATCTGTGGGGCCTGATGCAACTTGCCATGAAACCTGGCAGTCATCACGCCCAATTCTTTACAGTCATTCGGTACCCGCAGGCGTTTGCACACTTCCTTTAATAAATTGGCACTGCGCTGTTCATGCCCGATGTGTTTAGGCAGCATTTCACGCGGCGTTGTGCCTTTGCCCAAGTCATGCATCAGTGCAGCAAAACGAACCGGCAAACTGAAATTCTGGCTGGCCGCATAATCAATCACCATCATGATATGCACACCGGTATCAATCTCCGGATGATGCAGTTCAGGCTGCGGCACACCCCACAGCCTGTCCAGTTCCGGCAGGATTTTCCGTAACGCGCCGCAGGCACGCAGCACTTCAAACATGCGGGATGGCTTTTGTTCCATCAACCCCTTGGCTAGCTCCTGCCAGACACGCTCCGCTACCAGCGCATCGACTTCACCGGCTTCTGCCATCTGCCGCATTAAATCCATAGTTTCCGGCGCTACGTCAAAATCCACCAATCGTGCAGAAAAGCGTGCAACGCGCAGTATTCTTACCGGATCTTCTGCAAAAGCATCACTAACGTGACGCAATGTTCTGGATTTAATATCTGAAATGCCGTTAAATGGATCAACCAGCTGGCCGTCATCTGCCCTGGCAATGGCATTAATCGTAAGATCGCGCCGCGCCAGATCCTGCTCCAGCGTCACTTCCGGCGATGCGTGTATCGCAAAACCCTTATAACCCTTGGCAGTTTTACGCTCAGTACGTGCCAACGCATATTCGTCACGGGTTTCCGGATGTAAAAACACCGGAAAGTCTTTGCCTACCGGCTTAAAGCCAGCAGCCAGCATCGCCTCCGGTGTACTGCCAACCACAACGTAATCTCGGTCTTTTACCGCAAACCCCAGCAGTTCATCACGAACAGCACCGCCAACAATATAGGTTTGCATCGCTTTTGCCAAAGCTATCTCGCAGCAACGCTTCTAAAACTGTCGTATTTACCTCGCAGAGTAGAATCCACCAGGTATTCTGGAATAACGGCTTCCATGCTTGCAGGTACTACGCCAAAAATGGCAGGGAATGGCTGCTGACATACACTATCCACTTCCATTGAGCGCACATTGTCACGTGACATGAGCTTAACTGGCAGTAGCTCCATCATAAAAGCCTGTGCATAAGACAAATGGTCACCCAAACCGATAATCGGGCGCTTAATCTGGAGCGTAGACATCACCTGCTGCACCAGCTCACGGAAGCTATATACCTTGGGACCTGCCAGTTCATATACCTGACCATAGGTCTGCGTATTCTGCATGCTCGCAACAAAACAGCTGGCGACGTCCTCTACCCAAACCGGCTGAAATTTAGCCTGCGGCTTTGCCAACAGCACCACTGGTAGAAACTTGATTAATGTCGCAAACAGATTAATAAAACTGTCGCCACGGCCAAATATGATAGATGGACGGAATATGGTGATATTAAGCTTTTGTGCGAATGCCAGCAAAGCGGCCTCACCAGCAGCTTTCGAGCGCAGATATTCACTTGGGGCAGTTTTGTCAGCTTGCAGGCTGCTCATCTGTAGCAGACGTTGAATGCCTGCTGCAACACAGATTTTGGCCAAGCGCGCCGGCAATTGATGATGCATCGCATCAAAACTGGTACGCCCAGCCTGATGCAGAATGCCAATCAGGTTGACTACGGCATCAGCACCAGTTAATGCAGCAGCAAGCGACTGATCATCCATGACATCACACTCAACAACAGTGACGTTAGGCAGCAAGGACAAATGCTTTGCTGAATCGCGCCTGCGCGTCAGCACCGTAACGGCGTAACCGGCCTGATCTAATTTTGCAACAATACTGCTACCCACGAAACCCGAACCGCCTAATACACATATTTTTCTTAATTGCATGCTAAACCTCTAAATTTCCTAAATTCATTACTGATACATTTTAATAATACTAAAGTTAATCTTCATCTGCCTCTGCTGCGACAAGTTCCGGTTTATTGGTACCCGGAATAACTCCCAAACGAGCCTTCAGGCTTGATACAGTGCGCCCCAGCCTCGGCGCATACATCTGCGCATTAGCCATTACCTTTTGCACATAAGATCTAGTCTCAGCAAACGGAATTGACTCGATATAAATTGCGGCTTCCATAGGCTCATTTGCCAGCCAGCGTTTGGGGCGGCTCGGGCCAGCATTATAAGCAGCTGTTGCCATCACTGCCTGACCATTCATTTGTTCAAATGTGTAGCGTATATAATAAGTGCCAATACTGACATTAGTCGTTAAATCATGTATCAAGTCGCTACTGTAGTCGCTCATGCCAATGCGGTTTGCTACCCATTTCGCAGTCGCTGGCATAATTTGCATTAACCCTGCCGCTCCAACACCTGATTTTGCATGATGCATGAATCGGCTTTCCTGACGCGCCAGACCGTAAATCCAGGCTTCATCCACGCCTTGTTTTTCTGCTGCCGCGCGAAACAAGTTGCGATACGGCGTTGGGTAGCGCAAATTAAAATCATGCAACTGTTTAGTATTATCCGCTGTGGTAATTGCAATGTCATACCACTCCTGACCCATGGCGTATGCGGCGGCTGCCAGCAGTTGTTTGTCATCAAAATTACGCGTAGCCCAGACCCATTCAGCCTTCGCCTCCCAGCGCAAGCCCAGTTTCTGCAGTTCCATTGCACGCTTGATTGCTGGTAAGCTGGCAATCGCAGTGACTTCAACATCTGAAACCTTATATTCCTGCGCTACATTGCCTATAGCACTCTCAACATCTTCTGCGGCAAGCCAGCCATAATAATGGCGCTCTATAGATAGCGGCCCCAGAATTTTATTAGCTTCTGCCGTCAATCCATTTTCATTCAAGGCGCGGGCTTTCCAGTAGCGCCATGCGCCCTCCTGCTGCTGCTCTGGCTGCATCAAGGTAATTGTTGCGTCGACTACATCCCAGTTCTGCTCACGCAGCGCAGCGCGTACTTTCCATGCAAGCTGCTCCTTATCAAGACTAGTATTTTTTGCCAGAGAAAAATACTCAAGTGCTCTTGGGTTGTGTGTGCGTGCTGCATGGTAAGCAATTCGCCCCCAGGCAAAATTTCGGTCAGCACTGGATAATTTATCCTGCAATTGTTCAAGCACCAAAACCGCTTCTGGCACGCTGCTACGAGCCAGACGATCAAGCGCAAACAGATGAGTCTCTATACCTGCACGGGTTTTAAAAGACGCGCTGATTTTAGTCACCACTTTTTTGCCGCCGGTTTTAACAGCCGGGGCTTTGCCAGTTAACAATGCCTTAGGTGTCTGGTTAGCGATATCCAGCAACTTGATATCACTTTCATCAAAATCGCTTATGCGCACAGCAATGGCTTTAGCTATAGGCAGCTTTCCATTTTGCAGCGCCAGCCTGAATCTATCCCACAGGTCATCAGATGTCAGTGCCCCCGCCTTTTGCATGGCATCGAACAAAGGACTGCAACTAGCTGGCAAGTCTGTTGTGGTCATCCACATTTTTCTGGTCTGGGCCACAACATCATCGCCTGGGCCTTCAGCTATGTTTTTGCCAAACAAGGCATAACACTGCACAGCAGTATCTTCACGTTTATAGTTTGTATATTGCTCAAAAAACACTTGCCAGTTCTGCTGCTTACCCAGCTTTTTAAGCCATTCACCACGCATGCGTTCAGCAAAAGGATAGTTTCCGTATTTGGTGAGGAAATTCTGCACCTCTTCATTTTCAGCTGCATCCAGCCTTAATAGCATCAGCCAGTAATCTGCATAGGGAGCCAACAGATACTGCTGCTGATTGAGCTCTGCGACATCATCGGCTAGTGCCATTTCATTCTTGGCATTGTAAGATTCGCGCGCGTGCTGAAATAATGCCTGATCAGACATTGCCAGTACCGGGGCTGAAAACGTTGCGCAGCACAGCAACACCAAACCTGTATAGATTGGTGAATATTGACGGATAAAATTAATGGATAGCTTAAACATAGAATATACGCCGTAATAAAAAGAGCGCGGCTGCTACCATTGCGAGATATAAAGAGTATTTAATTAACTTTTTGAAATATTGCAGGTATTTTTTGTCGTCATATAGCAAATACAGGCCTAGCAACACCATTGCGGCAATTACCAGCAGAACAAACGTCAGGCGCATCATTAACACTCTTCTCGCCCCTTTCCAGATATAACAATTTGCTTACGATCTAACTCACTACTATTGGCCTTTGGTCTTACCAAATCAGACCTTCAATCAGAACACCGGTTCCGGCAACAATTGCTTGGATTGTGGCTGAAAGGCTTCCGGCGCATCCTTCAACTGTTCAAATGTCGTGTACTCCCATGCGGATTCATCTTGCAGCAATGCACGTAATAGCTGGTTATTTAATGCATGACCGGATTTATAGGCATAAAACGCACCTAATATAGGGTGCCCCAACATATAAAGATCACCGATAGCATCCAGCACTTTATGTTTCACAAACTCATCGTCATAACGCAGACCATCAGCATTCAGCACGCGATACTCATCAAGTACGATCGCATTCTCCAAACTGCCGCCACGTGCCAAACCATTGGAACGCAGATACTCAACCTCATGCATAAAGCCAAAGGTCCGTGCACGGCTGATTTCCTTGATGTAAGAGTCTGCAGCAAAATCAATTTTTACGTTATTACCAGATTGCTCGAACACAGGATGGTTAAAAGCGATGGTAAAGTCTATTTTAAAACCATGATACGGTTCAAAACGCACCCACTTATCGCCTTCAATCACTTCTACAGTTTTTTTAACGCGTATAAACTTCTTAGGGGCAAGCTGTTCGACAACGCCTGCTTCCTGTAACAAAAATACAAAAGGGCCTGAGCTTCCATCCATAATAGGAATTTCAGAAGCATCAACCTCGATATAAACATTATCAATACCCAAGCCGGCCAAGGCCGACATGATATGTTCAACAGTTGCAACGCGCGCGCCATTGGCCTCCAGCGCCGAACACATTCTTGTATCGTGCGATTTCATTAGGCAGAGGCAGATCCACCCGTTTGAAAACAATGCCAGTGTCAGGTGCAGCCGGGCGCAGGGTAAGAGTAACCTTTTCGCCGTTGTGCAACCCGACGCCTGTGGCGCTGATTGTCTTTTTTAATGTGCGTTGCTTTAACATGCTTATATCAATATTCCTAATATACCTTTTAAAGGCCAAGCCCTTTTATCGGTCTTGCAAACTGCCTTGCCAAGCTTTGAAGATAGCACCAAAAATCAGCTAAAATTTCAGGTGACGGTACCACTCACGCAGGACTTTAGCTCTGCATGTTAACTTTTTATCTTAATAATCAAGCAAATAATAACATATTTAGCTTAAGCACGCTTTAGCTACCCAGTTACCATCTGCTGGCAAGTTTGCTTCAAACGCGATACTTAGTCAGCCTGTTTACGTAAAAATGCAGGAATATCGTACTCCTCTACACCGGACATTTTCATCGCTTCAACCTGTGCACGGCGGCTGTTTGTACCAAATACTGCAGGTGCGTCATCTTCAGTTATAGCCGCACCGCCAACAAACATTGGCTGATTAGTCGTACCGTCACGAACCACTTGCTGCGGCATTACACGCAGTTCAGGTTTTTGCTGACGGCGCTGTGTACCAGTCAAGCCTGTTGCTACCATCGTCACGCGTAAGCCATCACCCATGTTTTCATCAAATACGTTACCTACAATCACAGTTGCGTCTTCTGCGGTAAAGGCTTTAATCGTATTCATCACGTCGTAGTACTCTTTCATTTTGAAAGAACTTGAAGTCGTGATATTTACCAGAACGCCGCGCGCATTTGCGAGGTTGACGTCTTCTAGCAATGGGCTGGCAACAGCCTGTTCAGCAGCGATGCGTGCGCGCTCCGGACCTGATGCCATAGCAGAACCCATCATTGCCATACCCATCTCGCTCATGACAGTACGCACGTCAGCAAAGTCAACGTTCACAGTACCTGCGCAATTAATGATTTCGGCGATGCCTGATACGGCATTGTGCAATACATCGTTAGCCGCACGGAAAGCTTCCAGGAACGGCACATCTTCACCTAAAACTTCCATCAGCTTCTCGTTTGGAATGACGATCAGTGAATCTACATACTTCGATAATTCATCTAGACCATCAGAAGCAACTTTAGTGCGTTTTCCTTCAAAAGCGAAAGGCTTGGTCACTACCGCTACCGTCAGAATACCCATCTCTTTTGCAATCTGCGCAATGATAGGTGCTGCACCGGTACCAGTACCGCCACCCATGCCTGCGGTGATAAACAGCATATCAGCGCCATCGATCAGTTCAGCAATCGCATCACGGTCTTCCAGCGCGGCTTCACGGCCGACTTCTGGCTTGGCACCGGCACCCAAACCGCGCGTCAATGCTTCACCAATCTGCAATACCGTTTTAGCCTGGCTCTTTTTCAAAGCCTGCATATCAGTATTAGCGCAGATAAACTCTACACCACCAACACTTTTTTCGATCATATGTGCAACCGCATTGCCGCCGCAACCGCCTACACCGATGACTTTAATCACAGCTTCCTGTGAATTTTTTTCCATAATCTCAAACATTTTAATGCCTCCTCTTTTTAACTTAATTTACATCTGCCTGAACTGCTTGTTTACTGCTTTACACTTGTTAACTACTAAAAATTGCCCTGGAACCAGCTTTTCATTTTTTCCATAATTCTGCCAAATGAGCTTGACTCCATCTGACCGGTCAAGTGGCGTTCCAACTGCTGTTTACCCATCAGCACCAGCCCTACACCAGTGGCATAACGCGGATTGCTTACAACCTCAGATAAACCGCCCACATAACGCGGCATGCCTAAACGCACCGGCATATGAAATATTTCCTCGCCCAACTCCACCATGCCGCGCATCATGGCTGAACCGCCCGTAATCACGATGCCTGATGCAATCATTTCTTCCATGCCACTGCGGCGTAATTCATTAAGCACCAGCTCATACAGTTCAACCACTCGCGGCTCCAGCACTTCAGCCAATGTCTGCACTGATAACTGACGTGGGTCACGGCCATCAACACCCGGCACTTCTACAATCTCGCGCGGATCAGCCAGCTGACGCAATGCGCAGCCATGCTTGATCTTGATTTCTTCAGCCGCCTGCGTTGGTGTGCGGAATGCAACAGCCACATCATTCGTCATCTGGTCGCCGGCAATCGGCACTACTGCGGTATGGCGAATGGCGCCTTGCTTAAACACTGCAATATCCGTAGTACCGCCGCCGATATCCACCAGACATACACCCAGCTCTTTTTCATCTTCAGTGAGTACAGCCAGGCTCGAAGCCAGAGGCTGCAAAATCAGGTCGCTCACCTCGATACCGCAGCGTTTAATGCACTTGACGATATTCTGTGCTGCAGCAACTGCACCAGTGACGATGTGTACTTTCACTTCCAGCTTCATGCCGCTCATGCCTAATGGCTCGCGTACGTCTTCCTGGCCGTCAATGATGAATTCCTGCGTGAGAATATGCAGTATCTGCTGGTCAGCCGGCAATGCGATTGCACGCGCTGTATCTACCACACGGTCTACATCCATTTGCGATACTTCCGCATCCTTGATCTTCACCATGCCATGAGAGTTAAGGCTCTTGATGTGGCTGCCGGCAATACCGGTATACACATTGTTAATTTTGCAATCTGCCATCAGCTCGGCTTCTTCAAGCGCGCGCTGTATCGATTGCATGGTGGATTCGATATTCACCACCACGCCTTTTTTGAGGCCACGTGAAACATGCTGACCCAGCCCGATGACTTTCAGCGTGCCTTCCGGCTGTAACTCTGCCACGATGGCGACGATTTTCGAGGTGCCGATATCCAGCCCCACGATTAAATTCTTATCTTCTTTAATTCTGCTCATTGTTCATCCCTTCCGTGCGTTAAGTCACGGCTCCTGTTTGCTTCTTGCCTGTATCGTTTAATTTTTTATCAATAACCTGTTTAATTTCAGGCTTCACTGCGTTCAGTGCCAAACCCTCCGGCTTCACTATCGGTGCCTTTATGTTCTCAGTCGGCCTGCGTACCGCAAAACCATTGGGGTAACGCAAATCCGCATAGGTTATTTTCTTGTTCAGCCCTGCAATTGTGCTGCTGTAAACACTGGCAAACTTTTCCAGACGCGGCTGCATATCAGTACGACCCAGCTCAACCACGATGCCGTTATTGGTTGTAATCTGCCATGCACGCCTCGGCGTCAGCGTCAGTGTTGCAATCTGCAGATTTGCTGCTTGCAACACTTTGTTGAATGCATCGTATTGCGAAGCCACTTCTATCACGCCGTCATTTGGTCCATAAAACACCGGCAGGTCGCTGCCTGATGCGGCATGAAATAACTCACCCTGCCTGTTCACCAGCGCAACACTGCTCCAGCGTGCCAATGCCTGATGCTCTTCTATCATGACTTCAAGCTTATCCGGCCAGCGGCGACGCACACTGACCTTACGCGCCCATGGCAGTTTTTCAAATGCATCACGTGCCTTGATCAGGTCCAGCGTAAAAAAGTTACCTTTCAGATGTTTCGCTACAATCAGCTGCACCTGTTCACGACTCACATGATTCAGTTGTCCATCCACATTGACTTCACGTAATGGAAAAATCGGCAAATGCACCACCACATACAGCAGTGCATACAGCATTACCACCACGCTCAACGCAAACAGCAGATTGGCAATCCAGTTAAGTAATGTGGGCTTATGCCACATGCGCCAGCTCCAGCACTTTAATCACGAGTTCATCAAAACTGATACCGGCAGCTTTTGCTGCCATTGGCACCAGGCTATGGTCTGTCATACCTGGACTGGTATTCACTTCTAAAAAGTAGTGGTTACCAGCTTCATCCATCAAAAAGTCAACGCGACCCCAGCCCTCGCAGCCTATGGCATTAAATGCCGCTAATGCCTCTTGCTGAATCTGCGCTTCTTTTTCTGCGCTCAATCCGCATGGGCATCGATACTCGGTATCGTCACGCAGATATTTCGCCTCAAAATCATAGAATTCATTTTTTGGCACAATGCGTACGATTGGCAACGCTTTATCACCCAGAATGCCTACCGTATATTCACCGCCGCCCACAAACTGCTCGGCAATCACCAGCGGGTCTGACTTGGCTGCCAGTTCATAAGCGGCTTTTAAAGCACCAGCGGTTTTAACCTTGCTGATACCGATACTGGAGCCTTCATTGGCTGGTTTTACAAACAACGGCAGCCCTAGTCTTTTTTCAATTGCAGCAAAATCTGAATCTGCCTTGACCACTTCAAATGCGGGGGTGCTGACACCTGCGGCTGACCAGATCATTTTGGTACGCCATTTATCCATACCGATTGCAGAAGCCATCACACCGCTGCCGGTGTAAGGAATACCTAGCAACTCCAACGCGCCCTGCATGGCACCGTCTTCACCAAAGCGCCCGTGCAGCGAAATCATCGCCACGTCAAATGCTTCCAGATCATGCAGCGGATGCTCAGCAGGATCAAAAGCGTGCGCATCCACGCCCTGCCTTTGCAGCGCAGCCAGCACAGCCGCACCACTTTTAAGCGACACTTCACGCTCGCCTGATTTACCGCCCAATAACACTGCTACCCTGCCAAAATTACGCATCATTCTCTTACCTCTATTTCGCCCAATACTTTTACTTCCTGCTGCAACGCTACACCCTGTTTTTCCAGCACAGTGTCTCGCATGTGTTTAATTAACAACTCAATATCCAATGCCGTTGCACCACCAATATTCACAATAAAATTGGCATGCTTTTCGGATACCTGTGCACCGCCTATGATGTAACCTTTCAAGCCGCTTGCTTCAATCAATCTTGCCGCATAATCCCCTTCCGGGTTTCTGAACGTTGAACCGGCGCTTGGCAAATTCAAAGGCTGTGAAGCCAGTCTTTTCGCCAGCAGCGCTTTGATTTTCTGCGTTGCTTCCTGCGTGTTGCCCTCTGCTAACTCTAGCCAGGCTGCAACAAACCACTCATCTGCTACCGGCATGGCAATGTGACGATAGCTCGGTGTAAACTCAACCGCATCGCGCGTATTCAGTTCACCATGACGATTGATTGTTGTTACACGCTTGACTACATTCCATGTTTCACTGCCGTAACAGCCTGCATTCATCGCCAGCGCACCACCCACCGTACCGGGGATACCCGCAAAAAACTCGGCACCCTGCTTTGCTTCTTTAGCACTAAACTTGGCCAGCTTTGCACAGGTAACTCCGGACTCTGCGTATACCAGATCACCATCCATGCGCAACGCCGTCAGCACGTTATGCATCAGTACCACGGTACCGCGCACTCCGCCATCGCGAACCAGAAGATTAGAACCCAGACCGATAAAAGTGATCGGTTCGCTAGCATCCAAACCTTGTAAAAAGACACGCAAATCATCCAAACCGGCTGGAATGTAAAACTGGTCAGCACGACCACCTACGCGCCAGCTGGTGTAGCGCGCCAAGGGTTCGTTCAACAGTAATTTTCCGTTCAGCTGTTTCATTATTCTGCTTAGTCTCTAATTTGCCAGATCTCTGGTTTTTGCAGCAACCTGCCCGATAGAGCCTGCGCCCATTACAATCACTACATCACCGTCATGGGCTACATCGAATATTGCCTGCGGCAATTCATCGGTAGTTTCAACAAACATGGGCTCCACCTTGCCCGCCACGCGAATCGCACGTATCAGGGAGCGCGTGTCAGCGGCTACAATCGATGCCTCGCCAGCGGAATATACTTCTGTCAGCAATATCACATCGGCACCTGACAGCACTTTTACGAAATCTTCAAAGCAGTCACGGGTACGGGTATAACGATGCGGCTGAAATGCCATCACCAGACGACGGTTTGGAAATGCACCACGTGCGGCTGCAATCACCGCCTGCATCTCTACCGGGTGATGGCCATAGTCATCAATCAGGGTAAAGCTACCGCCAGATTTTGCAGCGACTTCACCATAACGCTCAAAGCGCCTGCCCACACCTTTGAATTCTTTCAAGGCTTTAATAATGGCCGTATCCGGCACATTTAATTCACTGGCAATCGCAATAGCCGCCAGCGCATTCAATACGTAGTGATTCCCCGGCAGATTCAGCGTTACATCAAACTCAGAGATCGCTCCATTAATAATCTGCACGGTAAAATGCATCTTGCCGTCATCAGCGCGTACGTTTTTGGCGCGCACTTTTGCATCTTCACTGAAGCCATAAGTCATTACCGGCTTAGTTACCCGCGGCAGAATTTCACGAATATTCGCGTCATCGATGCATACCACTGCCATGCCCCAGAACGGCAGCTGCTGCAGGAACTCAACGAACGCGCTTTTGAGCTTCTCAAAGCTGTGTTCATAGGTATCCATGTGATCCTGATCGATATTGGTCACTACAGCCATTACCGGGGTTAAATGCAGGAATGAAGCATCAGACTCATCTGCTTCTGCCACAATGTATTCACCAGTACCTAATTTGGCATTGGCATTAGCTGACTCCAGTTTGCCGCCAATCACAAAGGTTGGATCCATCCCCGCCTCGCCCAGAATGCTCGCAATCAGGCTGGTGGTTGTAGTTTTGCCGTGTGTACCCGCTACTGCAATACCTTGCCTGAAACGCATGAGCTCGGCCAGCATCAGTGCGCGCGGCACCACTGGTATTTTTTTGGCACGTGCAGCTTTTACTTCAGGGTTTTCTTCATTCACTGCTGAAGATACGACAACCACGTCTGCATCTTTTACATTTTCTTCTGCATGGCCTTGATAAATTGCTGCGCCAAATGCAGCCAGCCGCTTGGTGGTGGCGTTTGAAGCAAGATCAGATCCCGATACACTAAAGTCGAGATTTATCAGCACTTCCGCAATGCCGCTCATGCCAGAGCCGCCAATACCTACAAAATGCACATTTTTCACTTTATGTTTCATAGCGCTACCTCCCTGCATATTGTGGCTACATTCGCGGTTGCTTCAGGCTTACCCAATGCGCGTGCTTTTTTTGCCATGTCCAGACACTGCTCACGACTTAGTTGACTCAATATTTCCGTCAATTTCTCTACACTCAATTCTTTCTGCTGTACCAAGGTTGCTGCGCCAGCCTCTGCCAGATAAGCAGCATTCGTGGTCTGATGGTCATCCACCGCAAATGGGAACGGCACCATGAGCGAACCCAGGCCAACCGCTGAAATTTCAGCCACAGTCAACGCACCAGACCGGCAGATCACAAAGTCTGCCCACGCATACATTGCGGCCATGTCATCAATGAAGGCACGCGCATCTACTGCGACTCCGGCTTTTTCATAATTAGTTTTAAGCACGTCAATATGTTTAACACCGCTCTGGTGCACAACCTGAGGACGCTGCTCTAAAGGTATTTTTGCCAGTGCCTGCGGTATCATTTCATTCAAGGCATGCGCACCCAGACTACCGCCAACCACTAATAAGCGCAGTACACCCTCACGTCCGGCAAAGCGCGCCTCCGGTGTCGGCAGATGTGAAATATCAGCCCGCACCGGGTTGCCTACCAGAATTGCCGCTTTACCAAAAGCCGCTGGAAATGCCGTCAAAACATGATCAGCCAGCTTTGCCAATACTTTATTGGTTAAACCCGCCACTGAATTCTGCTCATGAATCACTAGCGGCTTGCCCAGCAGTTTTGCCATAAAGCCGCCGGGGAATGCCGCAAAGCCGCCCATACCCAGAACCACGTTAGGCTGGTATTGCTTGATCGCGCTCATGCTCTGGCTAAAAGCTTTTATCAGTTTCACCGGCAATAGCACCCAGCCCAGCAAACCTTTACCACGCACACCCTGCATGTGAATCGTGGCTTTGCTGTAACCCTTGCCTTCAATCAATGTATTTTCCATGCCGCCTGCTGTGCATAGCCAAACGATATTCCAGCCATTGGCTTTTAAGTGATCAGCTACCGCCATTGCCGGATAGACATGACCACCGGTGCCGCCTGCCATCACCATCAGTGTTTTTGTGATTGGTTTACTCATACAGGTAAACCTTTCTGCAATCTGCGATTCTCGAAATCAATACGCAGTAAGATCGCCATCGCGATGCAATTCGCCAGAATGCCGCTGCCGCCGAATGACAGCAAAGGTAGCGTCAGGCCCTTGGTTGGCAGTAGGCCCATGTTCACGCCCATATTGATAATGCCCTGCACACCTATCCACACACCCAAGCCCTGTGCCAGCAAAGCCGCAAAATAGCGCTCGTTCTCAATCGCTTCTTTTGCCATACCAAAAGCACGCAATACTATCCAGGTAAACAAGCCAACTACGGTGACCACACCGGCAAACCCAAGCTCTTCTGCAATCACTGCCAGCAGAAAGTCGGTATGTGCTTCCGGCAAATACAGCAGTTTTTCTACACTGGCACCTAAACCTACGCCTAACCATTCACCACGGCCAAATGCAATCAGCGCATGAGACAACTGGTAGCCTTTGCCATAGGGGTCTGCCCACGGATCCATGAAGCCGATTACGCGCTCAAGACGATATGGTGAACTCCAGATCAGGAATATGAAGCCGATCACGAGCAGCACAATCAAGCCACCGAAGATGCGCCCATTAATACCACCCAGCCACAGGATAGAGATCGAGATCGCTGCAATAACTGCGAATGCGCCAAAGTCTGGTTCTGCCAGTAGTAAGCCGCCTACCAGCAGCATCACAAACAGCATAGGCAAGAAGCCTTTTTTAAAGCTATCCATCACTGCAGCCTTGCGCACGGTGTAATCAGCGACGTACATGGCGGCAAACAGTTTCATAAATTCGGATGGCTGCAGGTTAATCACAAACAATGACAGCCAGCGGCGGCTGCCGCCAACCACACGCCCGACACCTGGGATCAGCACCAGCACCAGCAAAGCCAGCCCCAATAAAAATAAGTAAGGCGCCATCTTTTGCCACCAGGCAAGTGGAATATTGAATGCAACAAATGCGGCACACAGACTGATGACAATGAATATGGCTTGTCGCACCAGATAGTAGCTGCTGTTATTGCCTACAACCTTATCGGCCTCGGCAATCGCAATCGAAGCTGAGTAAACCATAACCAGGCCGATACCCAGCAAAATCATGGTGACCCATAGCAGACCCTGATCATAGTTAGGTGCATTGATACGGTCGCGGTTGAGCATAGTCACCATCATGATGATTGCTCCAGTCGTTTAACCGCGCTTACAAACACTTCGGCACGATGCACATAGTTTTTAAACATATCAAAACTAGCGCATGCCGGTGACAGCAGCACAGCATCTTCTGCCTGTGCAAGCTTACTGGCGATATTCACAGCTTCCGGCAAATCTGCCGCATGATACAGAGCCACCCCTGTTTCCAGCAGCTCGCTCTCAATTAATGATGCGTCACGGCCTATGAGCACTACGGCACGCGCATTGTCAGTGACAGGCTGTTTTAGCGGAGAGAAGTCCTGACCTTTACCATCACCACCCGCAATCAGCACCACTTTTTGTGACAAGCCGGAAAGTGCCGCGCAGGTTGCACCCACGTTAGTGCCTTTAGAATCATCGAAATAATCTACGTCATTAATATTGGCAACCCACTCCACGCGGTGTGGCAGACCTTTAAAGTTATAAAGGGTTTGAATGACAGGCGCATAATCAATACCGATGCCACGGCACAGCGCAATCGCTGCCAGTGCATTGGCGGCATTATGCAGGCCACTTATTTTGAGGTCACGCACACTCATCAGGTCATGTTCACCGCAGCTTAGCCAGCTTTCGCCGTCTACAGTTCTTAAGCCATAGCTATGCTCATCTTCAGCTGCATCGAGGCCGAACGTCACTTGTGGCAGCTTTGCACGTGCCATCAACATGCTCCAGGCATCGTCACGATTAAGCACCTGCAATTTGGCGTTGTAAAAAATACGCGCTTTAGCAATTGCATAGTCCTGCATGCTGCTGTATCTATCCATGTGATCTTCAGACAAATTGAGCATGGTTGCCGCATCTACCACTAAACTACTGGTGGTTTCCAGCTGAAAGCTTGAAAGCTCCAGCACGTACACATCCGGCGCCTCCATGCCCAAAGCATCCAGCACCGGCAAGCCGATGTTTCCAGCTACGATAGTTTTCAAGCCTGCTGCTTTGCACATCTCGCCGACTAAAGTCGTCACCGTGGTTTTGCCGTTGGCGCCGGTAATAGCAATGACTTTGGCACCAGCCGGACGATGCTGTGCAAACAGCTCAACATCTCCTACAACAGGTACACTACGTTGAATTGCTGCCTGAATTTCAGGCTCACTGAGCGGTACACCCGGACTGGCAACGACCAGATCCACACCCGCAAACATAGCGGCAGTGAACGCACCGGTATAAAGTTTCACTTGTGGCAATTCTGCTTTCAGCGCTTCTACGCCCGGCGGGTTATCGCGTGTATCGGCAACAGACAAGCGTGCGCCCTGAGCATGCAGCCAGCGCAATGCCGAGAGACCGGTATCACCGAGTCCCAGCACCAATACTTGTTTGTCTTTTAACGCGATTGTCATGTTTAAAGTCTTTACCTATCTAATCTTCAAGCTTGCCAAGCCGATCAGCACCAGCATCATGCTGATGATCCAAAAGCGAACGACTACTTGCGTTTCTTTCCAGCCTTTTTGCTCATAGTGATGGTGCAATGGCGCCATCAGGAAAATGCGCTTGCCGGTACCGGTTTTGCTTTTTGTGTATTTAAAATAAAGCACCTGTATTGCCACTGAAAATGTCTCCACCACAAATACGCCACCCATGATGAACAGAATGATTTCCTGGCGTACAATCACTGCCACGATTCCCAGCGCAGCACCTAATGCCAGCGCACCAACGTCACCCATGAACACTTCAGCCGGGTAAGCGTTAAACCATAAGAAACCCAGACCCGCGCCAACCATCGCCGCGCAGAACACCATGAGCTCACCCGCACCTGGTACGTAAGGAATAGACAGATACTTGGCAAAGTAAAAGTGACCGGTGACATAAGCGAATATCGCCAGAGCACCAGCTACCATCACGGTAGGGAGAATCGCGAGACCATCCAGGCCATCCGTCAGATTCACGGCATTGCTGCTACCGACCACCACCAGATAAGTCAGCACAATGAATGCAATACCACTCATCGGAATGACCAGGTTTTTAAAGAACGGGATCAGCAAGGTTGTTTCAGCCGGCACGGTTGCGGTTTGCTGCAAAAAGACTGCCACACTCACGCCAACAACCGACTGCCAGAAGTATTTCTCTTTCGCAGACAAGCCTTTTGGATTGCGGTGCACAACTTTGCGCCAGTCATCCACCCAGCCAATAATGCCAAAACCAAGCGTGGTGAACAAAACCACCCACACGAACCTGTTATGCAAATCTGCCCACAGCAGAGTAGAAATAGCAATTGAAACCAAAATCAGCGCGCCACCCATGGTAGGCGTACCAGCTTTAATCAGATGTGTTTGCGGGCCGTCGTCACGTACAGACTGGCCAACTTTGTAGTAAGTCAGTTTACGAATCAGTGCAGGGCCCATCACGAATGAAATCGTCAAGGATGTAAGCGTCGCCAGGACAGCACGTAGCGTAATGTAGTTAAACACGTTAAATCCACGAATGTCGTGCGCTAACCATTTTGCCAATTCAAGTAACATAATTTTCTCCCTTTATGCCCTATTGCTTTTTCGCTATCAGTAAACTGACCACACGTTCCATACGCATAAAACGTGAGCCTTTTACCAATACTGTGCTGTTATTATTAAGTTGCGGCAGTACTGCTGCTGCAACTGCCTCCGGTGTCTCAAAATGCTGCGCGCCTGCACCAAATGCTGCTACCATTTCCTTACTTAACTCACCCAGACAATACAGTTTGGCAAGTCCGGCAGCCTTCGCATAAGCGCCGATTTCTGCATGCATTTTTTTCGCATCTGTGCCCAGCTCACCCATATCGCCCAGCACCAGTATTTTTTCGCCAGCCTGCTTTGCCAGCACATCAATCGCGGCCTTCATTGAATCCGGATTTGCGTTGTAAGTATCATCAATCAGCACCGCCCCATTCGCAGCGGCTTTACGTTCCAGACGACCATAAACGCCGCCGAAGTTTTGCAGGCCTTGTGCAATATCTGCATTACTTATTCCCAGCGCATAAGCCGTAGCGCTTGCAGCCAAGGCATTACTGATGTTGTGTACGCCTTCCACTTTCAGCTCAAAACTGACTTGTCCGTTTGGCGTAGTCAGCTTAACTTTGCTGACACCTGCCTGCTCCTGATAGCTGGCAGTTACATCCGCCTGCCGATGAAGCCCGAAGGTCACCACTTTTCTGCCGACATTCAGGGTTTGCCAGTAATCTGAAAAATCATTATCGGCATTGATGACAGCGACGCCGCCTTCTTGTAAACCGGCAAATATCTCACCCTTGGCACGTGCAATATTTTCACGTGAACCCAACTCCCCGATATGCGCGGTGTTAGCGTTGTTAATCACCGCCACATTTGGCTTGGCGATATGCGTCAAATAATCAATCTCGCCCATATGATTCATACCCATTTCCGCCACCACATATTGATGCTGCGGTTTAATCTTGAGTAAAGTCAGCGGCAAGCCTATGTCGTTATTCAAATTGCCGTAAGTGGCATGCACTTTATTGATATCGCCGGTTGCTGCCGCCAGAATTGCCGTGAGCATTTCCTTGGTAGTAGTTTTGCCATTGCTACCAGTCACGCCAATTAGTGGTGCACTAAATTTACTGCGCCAATATTTAGCCAGCGCTCCCAGTGCCAAACGCGTGTCTTGCACTACTAACGCAGGCTGCGCCAAAGTTGCCGCATCCGACACCATCACCGCTGCCGCACCTTTATTAATCGCTTCGGCGGCAAAGGCATTGCCATCAAAGTTTTCACCTTTAATCGCTACGAATAATTGGCCTGCCACAATATTGCGGCTATCGCTGCCTACGCTGTCGAACGCTGTGTCAGCACCAATCAGTTTTGCGTTAAGTGCAGTCGCCGCTTCTGATAACTGCATCATCGGTGCATTTTTAGTTTCATAATCGTTAAGCGCAGCCAATGCCACCGCGGCATCACTGAACGGCGTTTTTACACCTGCTATTTCCTGATAATCTTCATGACCTTTACCAGCCACCAGCACAATGTCATCGCGGCTTGCAGATTGCACTGCTTGCTTAATTGCCGCAGCGCGGTCTGGCTCAACCAGATATGCGCTCTCTATAGCGCTCACTACCTGTGCAATAATATTTGCAGGGTCTTCGCTGCGTGGGTTGTCAGACGTCACAATCACGCTATCAGCAAGCCTGACAGCAGCACGGCCCATCAGCGGGCGCTTACCGGCATCACGATCGCCACCGCAACCAAATACGCAGATCAGCTTGCCTTGTGCTTGCTCTCGTAAAGTTGACAGCACTTTTTCCAGCGCATCTGGCGTGTGTGCATAATCCACCACCACCAGAGGTTTACCATCACCGCCAAATTGCTGCATACGTCCCGCTACCGGTTTAATTTTTGCAATGGCAGCAACTGCATCCGTCAAACTGACTTTTAATGCCAATAAAGTAGCAAGCACGGCCAATACGTTATACGCATTAAAACGGCCAAGCACCGGTGCATTCACTGTCGCATCACCCTGCGATGTTGTTACCTGCATCGTTAAACCATGTTGATGCAACTTCAAATCGGTTGCGCGCACATCACCCTGGGTTACGCCGTAAGTCAGCAGCGATTTGCTTTGTGCCTTGAGTTTTGCTGCGATACGCTGGCCGAATGCATCATCGGCATTGATGACTGACATACCCAAACCCGGCCATGTGAACAGAAGCTCTTTGGCAGCCGCATACTCTTCCATGGTTTCGTGATAGTCCAGATGGTCACGGCTTAAATTTGTCAGCACCGCCACGTCAAATTTCACGCTATTCACTCGGCCTTGATGCAAACCATGTGATGAAACTTCCATCGCCACCGCTTTAGCACCTTGTGTTGCAAAGTCAGCCAGCATGCCCTGCAATAAAATTGCATCCGGCGTCGTGTTACTGGCTTCATTCTGCGCATCAACAAAACCATTACCGATGGTGCCGATGACTGCGGTTTTTTGGCCTACAACAGTCAGTGCCTGCGCAATCCACTGGCTCACCGATGTTTTACCGTTAGTGCCGGTCACACCGACCATGCTCAATTTTTGAGAAGGCTGACCATAGTATTCCGCTGCAATTTCACTAACCTGGTCTTTCAAACCGGATACGCCGACATTCGCAACCTGCCATGCCGGGTTCCATGCAAAATCCTTACTTTCCCAAGCCACTGCGGCAGCACCGGCCTGAATTGCCTGTGCAATATAATTGCGGCCATCGCTATGCACGCCAGGGTAAGCCAGAAACAAAGCGCCAGCTTGCACCTTGCGGCTATCTGCCGTAATGGAACTGAATTTCAGATTAAATGATGAGAGCACGGTCATATACTCTCCTGTACTTCTACAACATCACTCGGAATCACGACGTTGTCGTTAGGCGCATCCTGCGGAACCGCCAGCATACGCAATGCATCTGCCATTACAGCGCTGAACACAGGCGCCGCCACGGTACCGCCGTAGTACTCGCCACTACTAGGGTCGTCAATCATTACTGCCATAATCAAGCGTGGATTTGATGCAGGCGCCATACCGACAAACGAACCTACATATTTATCTTTTTCGTAACCGCCGGCAGGTGAAAGCTTATGCGTAGTACCAGTTTTACCAGCTACTCTATAGCCGGCTACCTGCGCCTTAAGCGCTGTACCGCCCGGCAATACAACCATCTCCAGCATGTCTTTTACATAATGTGCGGTACTCGCGGTAAACACCTGGGTGCCAACGGGCGCATCTTTCAACTTAAGCAGCGATACTGGCTTTAACTCACCATCATTGGCAAACACGGTATAAGACCGTGCCAATTGCAGCAGCGTTACACTAATACCATGCCCATAAGACATGGTTGCCTGCTCGATAGGACGCCAGGTCTTGTAATCTCGCAACCTGCCGGAGGCTTCGCCGGGGAACCCGATGCGGGTTTTTGTACCAAAGCCGATCAGGTTAAACACGCCCCACAGGTACTGACGATCAAGCGCTAACGCCATTTTTGCAGCGCCCACATTTGACGACTTCTGGATCACTTCAGCGACTGTTAACACACCGTGTGGATGCGCATCATGAATCGTGGCCGAGGCAATAGTCATATAGCCGGGAGCGGTCTGAATTTTCGTATCAGGCTGATATTTTCCTGACTCCAAAGCCGCAGCAGCCGTAACTGTTTTCATGGTAGAACCCGGCTCAAATACATCGGTAATGGCACGATTACGTGATTTACCCTGAATATTCACTGGGTTATTCGGGTTATAAGTCGGTACATTCGCCATCGCCAGCACTTCGCCGGTTTTAGCATCGAGCACAATCGCTGCACCAGCTTTTGCTTTAAATTTATCTACCGCTTTTGCCAGCTCGCGATGCGCCAGGTATTGAATTCGGCGATCAATAGAAAGCACAACATCATGCCCATCCTGCGGCACTTTAACTGCCTCAAGATCCTCAATGATGTGCCCAGCCCTGTCTTTAATCACTTTGCGGCTACCACTCTTGCCGGAAAGTGTTTTATTCATGGTGAGCTCAAAGCCCTCCTGACCTTGGTCATCAATACCGGTAAAGCCCACCAAGTGAGCAGTCACTTCGCCTGCCGGATAATAGCGTTTGTACTCACGCTGCAGGTAAACACCTGGCACACCCAGCTTCATGACTTCTGCTGCCAGCTCTGGCGATACACGGCGTTTCAAATACACAAATTCACGCTCACTTTTGGCAAGCTTCTTATTCACCACATCGATTTTCAGACCCAATAAACCAGCAATTTTTTTAGTTTGATTCGCATCAATTTTCACATCTGAAGGGTTTGCCCACACTGACTCTACCGGTGAACTGATAGCCAGTAATTCACCATATCTATCGGTAATTTTTCCACGCTGAGAAGGCAGCACTAAAGTACGGTTATAGCGCGCATCGCCCTTCTCTTGCAGAAAACGTTTATGAAAGCTCTGCAAGTACAAACTGCGGCCTAACAAGGCAACAAAGCCCAGCAGCACAAGCACCAGCAATAGGCGGCGACGCCATGCAGGCAACTTAACAATGATCGGTGCCAGCGGTATAGCCATTATTTAGCCACCCCGCTTTGCACTGCGGGCTGCTGCACCGCTATTGGCGTTTTAAGATTAACAGTCTGGATTCTTTTTGCATCAGGCACCTGCATCTGCAATTGCTGCGCAGCAATCTGTTCAATGCGTGAATGCATTGCCCAGGTACTTTGCTCCAGCTGCCATTGGCCGTATTCCTGGTTATATTGCTTTTCTGCCTGATTAAGCTGCTCTAGTTCTATATATAGCTTGCGCGCTTTATGCTGTGCGTTCACCAGACCCAGCGATGAAAACATCAGTGCAAAAAATAAAATGAGGTTGAGGCGCGTCATGCTACTGACGTCCTTTCTGCCACGCGCAGCACCGCACTGCGCGAACGTGGATTAGCTTTCACTTCTTTTGCGCTTGGCTTAATTGCCTTGCCAACACTCACTAATTTAGGTTGCGGCAAATCAGCAGCACGTACCGGAAAATTCGATGGCAGATCATCACGATTTTGCTGATCACGCACAAACTGCTTCACGATACGGTCTTCAAGTGAATGAAAACTGATGACAGCCAGCCTGCCTTGAGGCTTCAATAGGGCCATGCACTGCGGCAGGGTTAACGATAATTCCTCAAGCTCCTGATTGACGAAAATCCGTAAAGCCTGAAATGTGCGCGTTGCGGGGTTCTGCCCTGGCTCAAACCGCGTGACTGTGTTTGCCACGACCTTGGTGATGGCGCGCCCGTCATTGCGCTCCTTAACAATCGCCCTTGCAATCGACTTAGCAAACCGTTCTTCACCATAATTTTTTATAACCTCCGCTAATTCCTGCTCTGTTGTACGGCTAAGAAATTCTGCCGCTGTTTGCCCACTACTTTGATCCATGCGCATATCCAGCGGCGCATCGTACCTAAAACTAAACCCACGCTCCGCATCATCAATCTGCGGTGATGAAATCCCCAAGTCCAGCAAAATGCCGTCGACATGAGTAACACCAACATCAGCCAGCCTTGCCTGCATAGAAGCAAAGTGACTATGAATAATGCTGAATCTTGAATCGTTGATTGTTTTGCCGGACTCGATCGCAGACAAGTCGCGATCAAATGCAATCAGGCGACCATCAGGGCCTAGTTGCGAGAGAATTTTTCTGGAATGGCCGCCACGGCCAAAAGTGCCGTCGACGTAAGTGCCTTCTGGCTTAATAGCCAAAGCGTGCACAGCCTCATCCAGCAACACGGTAATGTGCGGGCTTGCCGATTCTGAAACTGTATTTGAATTTAATACTGACACTTCTATGGGGTACTTTTCTAATTCACTTGCGCCAACTGAACCCGCTGTTCCGCTAGACGCTTTTTTTGAAGACACTTTTTTTAGAGGCAATGATGCTTTGGTGGGCGCGCTTTTCACGCCCTTAGTCACAGCGAAAATCCCTCTAATTCCGCAGGCATGGCAAAACTATCACCCTGCATTACTTGCTCCAACTGCGCACGCCAGGCCTCCATGCTCCACAACTCAAAATGACTACCCTGGCCTACCAGCATGATTTCCTTACCCAAACCGGCAAAATCACGCAACGCAGGTGAAACCAGCACACGACCAGCACTATCCAAAGTAACGTCTTCAGCAAAACCCACCAGCAAACGCTGCAAAGCACTTGATTGCTTATCAAATGACGAAAGTGCCATCAACTTGGATTGAATCGGCTCCCAGGCAGGCTGCGGATACAACAACAGGCAACGATGCGGATGCGCAGTCAGCACCAAGTTACCGGCGCACTCAAGCTGCAATGATTCCCTATGCTTCGTCGGCACAGCGATTCTGCTTTTGGCATCCAAACTTAATGATGTTGCACCGCGAAACATATACCAGTCATTTTCCTTTTTAAGATTTACGCACCCAACAACAGGCGCCTCACTCAAAAACCGCTACCATCGCACATATTAAAACGGGGGAATTGCCTAACTGCGCTATCACACCCAACCAACAACCCTTAGTAGTTATTAAACAGTATTGAACTATTTACTCTGGATGACTTGAAGGGCAATTCCCCACAAAAACCCACTTTTCCCCACTAATGTGCACTATAGATAAAAAAAAAGCGCAATGCAAGCCCTTTTTTAGTATTTTTTCTTTATAGGTCAATGACTTAGCGCATTTTCATCATAAATATAAAATCGTTATAAATTAAGCACATAGCATATGATGTGAATGTGGAATATTAGAATGCTGTTGAAAGCGATTGAATTGTAATTGCGAGAGTACCTGAATATAAATAATACTGACCATCCTCTGCAAAAGTGAGCATGGCAAAACTAAATAAAAAGGAGGAGTGAAGCTGGCCGATAAGCCGGGTTTTGTCGCGCATTGCTGCGCGTAACAGTCATTCATCTAGGCGCATGATTACTCATGCGCTCGAGCAACCTACCCGAATGCCAGCCTATTTGGTCTTGCTGCAGATGGAGGTTACCGCGTTTCACCGTAACTTAATACGCTCGTCTCTGTGGCCCTATTCCTCGCCTTATACCTTACGGCTTTCGACGGACGGCCGTTAGCCGTCATCCCGCTCTATGCAGCCCGGACTTTCCTCCCCTCACTTGCGTGAGCGGCGACTGTCTAGCCAGCTTCGAGCGCATTTTAACACGCTACGTTGTCATTCCGAAAAAAGTCGGAATCTAGTGACGCTAGGCCATTGCCGAATAAAGACACTGGATGCCGTGTCAAGCACGGCATGACGAGATTTGAGATGTTTTCAGAAAAATAAAGCATTAGTGAAAATTCAAGTGTTTTACAACCCCCTTCTACCGCGCCGAGCAGCGCAAGTATTATGGGAGCTTTCGGCAATCGGCTGTTTGAGCCCAAAGATTTTATTGGGCGAGTTTCCGATTGCCGCCCATGATGGTGAGCAGCACAGGAAAAAAGCGGTAGGGGGTAGCCTTTCTCAACCGACTTAGTGCTTTAGCACTTAGCGAGGTTGGGGATGCCCCTTGCGGGCATTCTTTGGTTTCTTTCTTTTGGCTAAGCAAAAGAAAGAATCTCGCCAGTCGCGCGAGAGCGACTACTAGAAATAACTAACATTTAAATTTTGGCCATTTGTTATAGCCAATTTCAGGATTATTGGCTCCATGTTCAACTATCAACTGCGCTTCGATTTTATTTATTTCTTCAGCACTTTCAGATTCAAATATTATTTGTTTTCGCACCGAAAAATCACGCATCTCATCTTCAGAAAAATCTTTAGCAACCGACTCACTGTTAACACTGCCGAAGTATGTAAGCGAATTGGTAAGGTCTTTACCAATATAAATCTTCCCATTTGGATATGTAATTTTATAAATCACCTTCTTCATAAGGCCGACTTTCCAAAAGGATATTTATAATATTAAATCATCTTCCAATGCACCATCTGCTCCGCCCGCAACGGCACCAGCACATCCCCGTCATAAGGCAAACTTCCCGGCACTTTCCAACTCTCTTTCACCAAAGTCACCTGCTCTGTATTACGCGGCAGACCATAAAAATCCGCACCATTAAAGCTGGCAAACGCTTCCAGCTTATCCAACGCATGCACAGACTCAAACGCCTCCGCATACAACTCCATCGCGGTACGCGCCGTATACATGCCCGCACAGCCACAGGCTGCCTCTTTGGTATGCTTGGCATGCGGCGCACTGTCTGTGCCCAGAAAAAATTTAGCACTGCCTGAAGTTGCTGCTTTAACCAAGGCAACGCGATGTGTTTCGCGCTTCAGCACAGGCAAGCAGTAATGATGCGGTTGAATACCGCCTTTAAACATATCGTTACGATTCATCAGTAAATGATGCGCAGTAATCGTAGCCGCTACATTGGCAGGTGCCAGCGCCACAAAGTCAGCCGCATCTTTAGTGGTGATATGCTCGAATACCACTTTTAGCGCCGGATATTTTTTGAGCAACGGTATCATGTGACGTTCAATAAACACTAGCTCACGATCAAACACATCGATATCGCTATCGGTCACTTCAGCATGCACCAGTAATGGCATGCCGAGCTTCTCCATTGCAGCCAAAGCCTCAGCACAATTATCCAAGCTAGTTACACCGGAATCACTATTCGTGGTGGCGCCTGCCGGATAAAGCTTAACGCCATGCACCAATCCGCTCGCTTTTGCTTTGGCAATTTCATCGGCACTGGTGTTGTCCGTTAAATACAGCGTCATTAACGGCTCAAATACCATTTCTACAGGCAATGCCTCCAGAATGCGTTCGCGATAAGCTAGCGCTAACTCAGTCGTGGTAACCGGCGGACGCAGATTCGGCATCACAATGGCACGCGCGAACTGCCGTGCCGTATCCGGCAGCACCGCTTTAAGCGCTGCGCCATCTCTTAAATGCAAATGCCAGTCATCTGGGCGGGTAATGGTAATTTTATTCATGATGTTTCGACTCGTTTTTTAGTTGAAGTGCAAATTCGTACAAATCATTCTTTTTAAGCTGGGTAATATCGGTTGCCAGCTTCACGGCCTGTTTCAAAGGCAGCTCAGCCAACAATAGCTTCAATACGCGCACAGCGTCTTCCGGAATCGCTTCGGCTTCTTTCTGTATCGGTGCTTCTACCAGCAGCACAAATTCGCCGCGCTGCTGATTGGTATCGGCCTCCAGCCACGCCGTCGCCTCACCCAGATTACAGCTATAGAATGTTTCAAAAGTTTTAGTCAGCTCACGTGCAAATGTAATGCGGCGATCAGCGCCTAATATCAGGCTCAAATCAGCGATGCATTCCAGAATTCTGTGTGGGGCTTCATAAAATACCAGCGTGACGGTCTGTATTTTTAAGCTCTCTAAAGCCCTGCGCCGTGCCGAGCCGCTTGCCGGCAAAAAACCGTAAAATAAAAATCCGTTCTGTGTAATACCGGAGGCTGACAAGGCAGCAACTACCGCACTTGCACCGGGCACGGGTACGACTTTAATACCGGCTTTGCGCACCAGGTCAACCACCACTGCACCGGGATCGCTGATACCCGGAGTACCGGCATCTGTCACTAATGCGATACTTTCGCCTGCATTTAATTGCATCAGTAGTTTTTCGGCAGATTGATGCTCATTATGCTCATGCACGGCAATCAGTTTTTTGCTGATACCGAAGTGATTCAGCAGGCCGGAAGTATGCCGCGTATCTTCTGCCGCAATCGCATCTACGTTTTTTAAAATATCCAATGCCCGCAGACTAATATCCTGCAAGTTTCCAATTGGCGTGGCGACAACATATAATATGCCTGAGGGATGCAAAATCAGATGACCAAAAAATTATTTAACGCTATTTTATCAACATGCCTGCTTTTTAGCAGTTTATATTTACCAGCCCAGGCTGAGACTGCCAATAAAGCAGCGTCCGCAAGACCCAGTGCTCAAATCAAAAAATCACCAGAAACGAACTTTCTCGATGGTGATACCTGTCTCAAGCACGCCAATACTGCCTGCGCAAAACTAGCACTGGCAAACATCCCCAGCACGTCAGCTTACGCCAAGCTGTTACAGGGCAGTATTGCATTTAGCGAAAAACAAACCGACAAAGCGTTGCTTTTATTACTGCCATTACAAACTGAAGAGAATCTGATTCCGCAGGCTAAAATATCGCTGCATCAATATCTGGCCAGCGCTTTCGAAAGTCTGGACGATGCCCAGCAGGCGATACAGCATTTAATCCAGGCTGAAACCAGCGCATCCACCTCAGAAATCAAGGATGCACAAACTACCATTGCTGCAATTCATGATCAAATATGGGCTATGCTCAGCAAACTGGAACAAGCCGAACTCATAGCATTGCGCGGCAATAATACAGACAATACCTTTCAAGGCTGGATAGACCTGCGCCTTGCCGCCAGCAATCAAGATCTGAACAGCAGCATTGCGGGCTGGAGTACAAGTTACCCCGACCATTCGGCACAGATGTTTGCTAAAACGCTTACGGCAACAGATAACAAAGAACCAACTCAGCTGGCAAGCCTGACATCCGAAGGCAGCATCGCCTTAATCATGCCGCTGACAACTGAAACATATGCTGCAAATGCTGAAGCTTTCAAGCTTGGGCTGGAAACAGCCTTGATTAAACTAGGGCTTCAAAACGAGGTAAAAACCTACCCGAGCACAGAAAACCAGCAAGATATGGATGAAATGTATACGCTAGCTAAAGATGAAGGTAATGCTTACTTCATCATCCCCAGTTTCAATTCAGGCGAAGCAGCACACAATCAGATCAAACAGGCTGAAACCGGAAACATCGTCTATATCGCCCCAACTCTTGATGATGAAGCTCGTCATATCGCAGACTTCGCCCTTAGTCGCGGCATGCAGAATATCACCATCATTAGCACAGACAATATGAGCTCAAAACGCATGACCGAAAGTTTTCAGTCCGCATGGCAGAGTCGCGCAAACCAAGAACACAGCAGCGACTCCGTCACCATTATCACACTAACCGACAATATCAGCGCCACCGACAACAGCTTGTTTGAGCTTAAATCTCAACTGGCAGCAAAAATGCCCGACATGATTTTGCTGGCAATGCCAGCAACAGAAATCCGCATGGTAAGGCCGCACCTTCAAATCAGCATTCCTACCATGACATTCTCTAACGCCAATGAGATCATTGATGACGCAGGGTCGTATCATGCACTTAATGCAGTAAGGCTTTTTGATATCCCTTACCTGCTGCTTGCAAGTCAGCCACCTTATAAAGATTATGATGCGAGCAATACCAACCTCAGTTCCAATGCGCTCCTGAGATGGTTCGCACTAGGTGTGGATAGCCTGCAGCTATTGATATCTGCTCAGAAACTGCCTGATCGAGAAATCTCCATCAGCGGCCTTAGCGGAATGCTTACCGTAGATAGTGCGGGCAATATTCAACGTCAGTTATCACTTGCCAGATTTACGCACAATGGCATTGAAACAGAACAATAGCATCGCTCATGTCACAAAAAATACAGGCTAAACATCTGGTTGAGGGCAATGCAGCTGAACAGCTTGCCGCACTTTTTCTGCAAAAGAGAGGTCTAAAACTCGTTGAAAGAAATTTTCGCTGTAGTTATGGTGAAATTGACCTGATTATGCACGATGGCAACACGCTGGTTTTTATTGAAGTACGATTACGCAGCAGCCCCAATTTTAGCGGCGCTGCCATGAGCATCAATCAATCCAAACAGCAAAAGCTCAGACGCTCTGCTGCGCTATACTTGCAAACCCATGAGGATAGCGCATGTCGATTTGACGCTATTTTGATGTCAAAACTCGATATCAACGCAGTAGAATGGATACAGGACGCTTTTTAGTTAATCAATTCAATTACTCACACAAAGGACGTCAACAATGATGAAATTAAACTTAAAACTATTGGCAGCAATCGCACTGGCATCTCAAATTACGGCATGTGTTCCTGTCGTGGTTGGCGGTGCAGCAGCAGGCGGCGCAATGGCTGCTGACAGACGCACTTCCGGCACTTATGTTGAAGATGAAAACATAGAGCTAAAAGCTACAAAAAATATTTATGACACATTAGGTGAAGCTTCGCATGTGAACATTACCAGCTTCAAAGGCAATGTATTGATTACAGGAGAGGTTCCTGACGCGGACACCAAAACCAGAACTGGCAAAATGGTGATGGCAATAGAAAATGTGAAAAGCATCACAAATGAACTGACGGTAGGCCCTAAAACCTCAATCAGTTCGCGCACGAATGACGCCTATTTAACATCAAAAATCAAGGCGCAATTCGTTTCAGAAAATCGTTTCCAAGCCAATTACGTAAAGGTTGTCACCGAAAACAGTGTTGTTTACCTCATGGGTTACGTAACTCAGAAAGAGGCTGACAGCGCCGTTGAAATCGCACGCAATACCAGCGGCGTGGCTAGAGTAGTTAAAGTGTTTGAATACATTCCATAACACTTATATCAGCTGCCACTTGGTTTTATTGTACTAAAAGTTACAGGGCAATAAAACCAAGCCAGCCATAAGAAAATTATAGAATCCGTAGCATTAAAAATGAAGTTTGAATTTAGCAACTAAATTGCAGATGTTATAATAAATGAAATTTTTAACTGCTTGCAGTGTCCCAACATCCACATTTAACTGAGTTCAATACAAACCATGACGCAAACAAATAACGAAATTATCATTGAAGGCAACACTCGCGCCGGCAAACCGTTCCGTCCGAGCGACTGGGTTGACCGTATGTGCAGCACTTATGCCACTTTTGGTGATGACCGCAAACTGAAATATTCACCTTACCTTAAACCTAAAGTGATCAACGGCGTACGTTGTTTGGCGGTAGATTTAAAACTGAAAATGGTCAATCCTGAAGGTTTTGCACAGTTGATGCATTTTGCCGAAGAGAATCAGCTGAATGTTCTGGACGGTGAAGGCAACAGTATCGCTGTACCGCAATAACAGCAACCTGAATAAATTAACCCTAAGAAGCGCTTGGGTTAACACTGACTAATAAAGCTGCAATATTCATATTGCAGCTTTATTTTTTTCCAGCCATCATGCGCTCAATATATTCTCTGGTAATAAGTCCGCGCTTGATTTTAACCAGCACTCCTTGCGGGTTGTAAATGTAAGTGGTTGGCAATACCTGTGCAGAGCCGATTTGCGCAGTAACACTATCATCACCAAGCACAATCGGATAAGACATGAGCATGTCATCTACATAATCCTTAACTTCTTTTACATCTTTGTAATCAAACACAACGCCTATCACCATCAAGTCTTTTTGCTTGCGATGATCATAAAGGTTAACCAGATCAGGCACTTCTTCCAGACAGGGCGGGCACCAGGTAGCCCAATAATTCACCAGCACCCACTTACCTTTATAGTTGGCCAGCTGATGTTTGTTGCCGGACATATCATTCAACATGAAGTTAGCTGCTGCAGCAAGTTCTGCATATGCAAGCTGGTTCACCCACAGAAGCTGACTAAGCGTAAAAGCCGCTAAGAAAAATAGAACTCTTTTCATTTAACGTTTGATATCCATATGTTTTTCGAAAATCCAGCATCATTTTTGAACTAAATCAGGTTTATTCTGCACTTAAATACAAGATTCGTAGCTGCAATGATATTTACCAACATTCATAGTGATATCATACAATTAATTGATAGCTTGACGATGTCACTAAAATATTTAAAATGAACTTAAAACACGATATCGCAGATCAGAACTTTCATCATAACTGACAGTAATTCAATTTTAAATTTCACCATTTTTTTTCGTTACGATACACATTTATTACAAAGTATTATTCATTAGAGGTTTACCATGAGCGAACACATCACACACCTGAGCGATGCGAGTTTTGAGCAAGACGTCTTGCAATCGCAAGTCCCTGTACTAGTTGATTACTGGGCAGAATGGTGTGGTCCATGCAAAATGATTGCACCAATCCTGGACGAGATTTCAAAAGAATACGCAGGACGTCTCAAAATAGCAAAGCTAAATATTGACGATAACCAGCAAACTCCTCCTAAATATGGAATTCGCGGCATCCCGACACTCATGCTGTTCAAAAACGGCAATGTTGAAGCAACTAAAGTTGGCGCACTGTCGAAATCTCAATTAACAGCTTTTATTGACAGCAACATCTAAACACTTTACGCTTAGCAACATAATTCAAATGCTTGGTTTTACTGCATTAATTTCTGTATAACCAAGCATAATCTTCCGCAGCTGCTAAAAATTTAATCCAATAAAATTTAATCCTTAGCTTTTAATCAATAAGCTTAACACTTCAAACAAAATCTTGTTTTAGCGAGACTTCATGCACTTATCAGACCTCAAGCATCTACCCGTAACCGAGTTAGTAGAAATGGCTATTGCCAACGAAATAGACAATGCCAGCCG
>LNAP01001586.1_pt1 | contig 39352 bp, 45 predicted proteins | sample 602601 | NCBI WGS metagenome assembly LNAP01 (sample SAMN02440304, study PRJNA202911) | soil metagenome | biome: Subtropical and temperate rainforests or woodlands; isolation source: soil samples (1 kg each in a 20% v/v slurry with milli Q water) were... ... | reverse complement strand
AAGGCCCAGCTCGACGCCGACAACTTCGCCTTCGCTTGAACCTCAGCCAAAACAGCAAACGCCGGAGCCGCAAAACCGCGGCTCCGGGGTCAACACAACCAGTGCTTCCACCGATTTGTAACACGCAGCGCCAGTTACTTGCCGGTACGGTCTCGGCCCGCATCGGGTTCATGCCGTCGCGCCTCTTCGTCCAAGACCGGCAGCTGGCGCGATCACTTTCGCGCCCTGAAATCTCGGGTCGAATTGATCAGCAAGATGGGCGCGCTGATGGTTGGAGTGGGCCCCTCCGGGCGGACAGGATTAAGCTACTTCTTTGACCGTGCGCCAAGTGTATTGATCTTCAAACTGCGTGGGGCTGAGTTCGCCGAGTGCTGAGTGGAGCTTTCGTAGGTTATATGTCTCATCGATGAGCCGGGGAAGGTGCTCGGGGACGTCAGCGAACGTCTCGAAGGCCATGGGGTAGACGCCTTCGACCTTGAGCGTCTTCATGAAGCTTCCCGCCTTGGCGCTGTCATATGAGTTCGAGCGCCGCCCCATCGAGCTGAGGAGTCCGGCAAAATCCGGCAGCGTGCTAGCACACCTCACGGACCGACTTTTCAACGGAATCGGTCAATTCCGATTGACTCCTTCGATCTCCGCTCCTGCAACATCTTCCACGATCTCCTGCCGCAGCTGCGGTCCCTTCGCAAGACGTCGGCCGAGCGCGCTGGTGTAGGCTGCGTAGCGCTCGGAGACCTTGGCCCGCGCGGCCTGGGCGGCCGGTTCGGGCAGCGCGGGGGTGGTGGCAAGCCAGAAACGGATGAATGTGGCGAACGCCTCAGTCGAGATACCGAGGTCGCGCTCCAGCCGCCCGAGTCGGCGATCGATCTGGCCGAGGCGCCGGGCGAGAGCGGCCTCCTGGCGCTCGGCGCTGTCGGGCGACAGGAAGGAGGCGATCGCGGCCTGGGCGATCAGGGACATGGACTGGTCGCGCTGGGCGGCGTAGTGCGCCAACATATCCATGATGTCGGGCTCGAGGTAGACGGAAATCTGCGCTTTCTTCTTGCGACCTGCCATGGCGATCACAGCTCCATGCCGTCGTCGGGATTGAGGCTGACCTGTCGAGCCACGCCTTGCATCAGGCCGGTCATTCGCCGGTTCCGCGCCGCGACATTTTCCATCTCGTCGTCGCGATCCGTGTCGAACTCGAACTCGTTCTCGATGGGCTGCATTTTCTCGACCGGCTTCACGCGGCTGAGTTCGGGCTGATGCCGGTGCTCCGATCCGGTCTGGTCATCGTCTCGACCTTCGGCGGCGGCGCCCCCACCCGCGCCCTCCTGTGGTCTGGGCAACGGCAGCGCGGTCCAGTCATCGTGTTGGACGGTCGAACTACGAGAGGGCGTTGGCGGCGGCAGGAGCCGGTCCCGGAGGCGCGCATCCTCGTAGTAGCGCGCCTTCTTCGCCCGGATTGGCGGCGTGCCGGCGACCATAACGATCTCGTCCGTGGACGGCAGCTGCATGACCTCACCTGGGGTGAGCAACGGGCGGGCGGTCTCCGAGCGCGATACCATGAGATGGCCGAGCCAGGGCGAAAGCCGGTGGCCGGCATAATTCTTCATCGCCTTCATTTCGGTGGCGGTGCCCAGCGCATCGGACACACGCTTGGCGGTACGTTCGTCGTTCGTGGCGAAGCTCACCCGCACATGGCAATTGTCGAGGATGGAGTTGTTCGGTCCATAGGCCTTCTCGATCTGGTTCAGCGACTGGGCGATGAGGAAGGCCTTCAGGCCATAGCCGGCCATGAAGGCGAGCGCGGATTCAAAGAAGTCGAGCCGCCCCAGCGCCGGAAACTCGTCGAGCATGAGCAGCAGACGATGGCGTCCGCCTTTGGCCCGCAGGTCCTCGGTCAGGCGCCGACCGATCTGATTGAGGATGAGGCGGATCAGCGGCTTAGTGCGGTTGATGTCGGAGGGCGGGACGACGAGGTAGAGCGTCGTGGGGGCCTTCCCGCCGACGATATCGGCGATGCGCCAGTCGCAGCGCCGCGTGACCTCGGCAATGACCGGATCGCGGTAGAGGCCGAGGAACGACATGGCGGTGGAAAGCACGCCTGAGCGCTCATTGTCGGATTTGTTCAGGAGTTCGCGGGCGGCGCTGGCGATGACGGGATGCGGACCAGCCTCGCCGAGGTGGGCGGTCTTCATCATGGCATTGAGCGTCGTATCAATGGGCCGCTTCGGATCGGAGAGGAAGGCGGCAACGCCAGCGAGCGTCTTGTCCTTCTCGGCATAGAGCACGTGGAGGATGGCGCCGACCAGGAGGGCATGGCTGGTCTTCTCCCAATGGTTCCGCTTTTCCAGCGATCCTTCGGGATCGACGAGGATGTCGGCGATGTTCTGCACGTCGCGAACTTCCCATTCACCGCGGCGCACCTCCAGCAGCGGATTATAGGCCGCCGATGCCGCATTGGTCGGGTCGAACAGCAGCACGCGGCCATGCCGGGCGCGGAAGCCCGCGGTGAGGTGCCAGTTCTCGCCCTTGATGTCGTGGACGATGGCCGATCCCGGCCAGGTCAGCAGCGTGGGCACCACCAGACCAACGCCTTTGCCGGACCGGGTCGGCGCGAAGCACAGCACATGCTCGGGGCCGTCATGACGCAGATAGTCTTGGCTGTAGCGGCCGAGGACGACGCCATCGGTTCCGAGCAGCCCGGCGGTACGGACCTCCCCCTTTTCGGCCCAGCGCGCCGAGCCGTAGGTGTCGACGCGGGAGGCCTCGCGGGCCCGCCACACCGATAGGGTGATGGCGACCGCAATGGAGATGAAGCCGCCGGAGGCCGCGATGAGCGCGCCCCGGAAGAACACTTCCGGCGCATAGGCATCGAAGAAGTACCACCACCAGAAGAACGCTGGCGGATAATAGACTGAAAGCCCCAGCAACTCGAACCACGGCGCGCCAAGTTGCGCCTGATAGCCAAGGCTCCAGGCCACATATTGCGTCGCGCCCCAGACGGCCGCGAGCACGATCAGCAGGACGGTGAGGATCTGCCCCCAGAGGATTTTGGTCGCCGACATGATGATGATCCTTGGCTCAAATCAGAGGCCGAGGCCGCGCTTGCGACCGAAGCTCCAGTCGACGCCACCATCGTCACGGGCGACGCCAGAGACATGGGTGCCGAGCTGGCGCTCCAGCGAAGGTGACCAGGGCACGAGCTGGAAGCCGAGGTCGTCATCGAGCAGGGCGAAGCGGCCCGAAGCAAGCACGAGACGCTGGCGATAGGCGCCGGCGACATACTCGCCCGTGTCTGCTTTGGTGAACGGAAGGCCTGTCTCAGCGGCGAGCTTCTCGCCCACTGTCTCTAGTTCGCGGCGGCGGAGCGTATCGATGAGATTGCGGGCAAAGACGACGCGCCGTCCCTGCCGCTCGGCCAGGCCCTCGCGGACGAGATGGTCGGCTCGTCGGTCAAGCGCATCGCGCACCTCCGCGCCAAAGCCACCCTCGGACAGAGCGACGGGCTCGCGCGCGATGGCCTGCCGGTCGAGCCAGGTGGCGCCAGTGGCGCTCACCTGATGGGCGAGGTCCAGATCGGAGCGCACGGCGAGCGCGACACGCCGCTTGCCGTGCGCATCATCGAAAGTCCGCAGCTCGACGATGGAGCCCGGTGCGCCATCACCGGCAGCATCGAGATCGGGCAGCTTGATGTGATGGGAGCGGCCGTCCACGCCATCGACGATGGCATAGGCGGAGCCGTGGAGCTCGTCATCAAGACCGCGTTCGACCAGCCGGCCGATGACCGGCACATCGAGGCTCTCGGCGGCGAGCACATAGCTCGTCGTGCCGCGCTCAATGCCGTGCTCGGTCAAGGCGCGATGCATGCGCTTGATGATATCGCCGCGCTCACCAAGCTCGCGCAGGGTGGCTTCCGCTTCCGGCTCCATCACCCACTGCGCGTTGCCGATCTCGCTGGCGAGGCCAAGCGCCTCGAGCTTCCTGAGGCGCCCGATCTTGAGCGCATGGTGTTCGTCCGACTGATGGCCGGAGACCGGCGCCATATCGATGGTGCCGCTCTCGCGGGTCTCGCGCACGAGCTGGCGGTCAAGCTCGGTCCAGCGCTCAGCATCGACCTGGCGCTCGAGGCTGCGGCGAATATCGAGCTCGGTGCGTGGCCCCAGTTCCAGGGTTATCAGGTCACGTGCGCGATCGCGCATGCCCTGCCCGATGTAGTCGCGCGCAATCACGAGATCCTGGCCATCGTCGCGGCGGCCCCGCATGATCAGATGCACATGGGGATGCTCGGTGTTCCAGTGATCGACGGCGACCCAGTCGAGACCGGTGCCGAGGTCCCTCTCCATCTGACGGGTGAGATCCCGGGTGAAGGCACGCAAATCCTCCATCTCCAAGGCATCGTCGGGCGACACGATGAAGCGAAAATGGTGACGGTCATCGCGACAGCGCTCGGTGAAGACGTCGACATCCACGCTCTCACTCTCGGGACCGAACAGCCGCGCCTTCTCATTGTCGCGGGTCACGCCCTCACGCCGGAGATAGGTCAGGTGCTGGGCGAGCGCGCCCGCGCGTGCCGTGTGACGGACAACGCGGGCCTTCACCATGGCGGCGTGATCCGGCGACTGGCCTGAAGGCTGGCGACCTGTCCGCTGCCGAAGCGGGATCTGTTGCCTGCAACGATCTTGCCGGAGCGGGAGACACCGCCACCAGCCTTACGGGCTGCGGCGAGGGCCTGGGCGATGAAGGGACGTGCCTGCTCGACGCGGGTCGAGCGGATGCGGCCGGGACGGACGCGGAACTCACGTTCATCGCTCATGACGAAGCCTCACAATGTTCGGAAAATCGTTGGTACGCAGCAATCTGCGGAAAGCACGCACCTTTTCGCCGGGCTCCGCGAGGTGCCGCACGCATAGAAAACACGTGCAGAAACAACGCTCCGACCGCCACGCAATGTGCGCCCTTTTATCCTGCCCTCGTGCGGTCGTGGGTAACCGTCCGGTCTCTGCACAGTATTGGTGGAGTGCAAAATCGGGGCATGTCGGGTTCCTTCGTAGCATGGAGGATCTCCGATGAATTTGAGACATTTTGAGAACACGGCGCGGCAGTCCTGGTGGCGGGTTCACGTTGAGGCGTGGCGGGAGAGTGGTCTCGACCGGACGAACTATTGCCGCCAGCACGGACTCTGGAAGTGCACGTTCGATCGCTGGCTGAACTATCTGGCGGGCCAGGACGCGGCACGTAAGCATGCGGAATATCAGGCGGAACAGCGCCGTCAGCGGCGCCACGAAGCCCAGGAAAAGCGCCAGAAGAGACGCGCTCGGCTGCGATTTGCCGTGAGCACGGACGAGCGCAATCGTGCGCTCCAGGCGTTCTGGGCGATGCATGTCGAGGCGATGAACTGGAGCGGCATGGGCGTGCGCGAGTATGCCGCCGCGCTGCAGCTGTCGCCCACATCGCTGCGCAAATGGCGCGACCGGCTGGACGATGTCGAGGAAGCGATCGACTGGCGGGCGCATCTTCATCCCTCCGCCCGGCCGGTGGCTGGCACTAGTGCCGGCAAAATGCTCACCGAAAGCCCGTTGACGGCGCCGACGAATAGCGATCCGGAACCCGTTCCACAGCCGGTCCGGCGCTTCTTCAGCGACGAGCAGAAGCGCGCTATTGCGCTCGAGAGCGACCAGCCCGGCGTCAGCGTATCGAGCGTGGCGCGCAAGCACGGCATCGTCACCGGGCTGCTGTTCCGCTGGCGGGTGCAGTTCGGCGTAGCGCAGAAGAAGCGCGCGACTATTGCGCCGGTCGCGCTGACCGACGGCACGCCGGCCGCACGTCTGCTGCAGGATCTTTTGCAGCCGCCCGACGGCATGATGGCGGTTGATCTCACCGATGGGCGGCGGGCCTTCGCGCCGATCGGCAGCGATCCGGCTACGGTCCGGGCGCAGGCAGACTGCGGAGAGATCGCGCCATGATGATCGTTCCCGCCGGCGTGAAGGTGCATCTGGCGCTGGGCTACACCGACATGCGCAAGGGCCTGGATGGACTCGCCATGCTGGTGCAGCAGACGCTGAAGCAGGACCCGTTCTCCGGCCATCTGTTCGCCTTCCGCGGTCGCAAGGCGACTATGCTGAAAATCCTGTTCTGGGATGGCAATGGGCTGTGCCTGTTCACCAAAAGGATCGACCAGGGTGCCTTCGCGTGGCCGGTGATGACGGGTTATGACGGCTCGATCACGCTTACGCCGGCGCAGCTCGCCATGCTGATCGAGGGTATCGACTGGCGCGCCCCCGAGCGCGTCTGGAAGCCCGCTCTGGCGGGATGAAATGCCTCCGAAACGCAGCTGCTGCAACGCTTTGATACTTGGGAGACAAGGGGATTTGCGGTAGAATCGGGCATGCGGCTCGATCTGGAAAACCTGCCTTCCGACATCAGCCTCCTGCACCAGTTGGTGCGCGAGATGGCGGGCGTCGTCGAGAGCCGTGACGGTGAGATCGAGCGCCTCCAGTCCATCATCAAGAAGCTGCAGCGGGCGCAGTTCGGCCGTCGCTCCGAGCGTCTCGATCCCGACCAGCTGGCGCTCGCTTTGGAGGATCTCGACGCGGATATTGCGCGCATCCGCGAGAGCCGTCCGGCTGCTGCGAAGCTGCCGTCGGAACGCACACCTCATCGCAAGCCGCTGCCCGATCACCTGCCACGCGAGTACGTCCGTCTCGACATAGATCATGCGGTTTGCGCGTGCTGTGGCGGTGCGCTCCATGCCATCGGCGAGAGCCAATCGGAGATGCTCAACTGGGTTCCGGCGCAGCTTAGGGTGATCCGCATCACCCGACCGAAATACGCCTGTCGCGCCTGCGAAAAGGTGGTGCAGGCGCCGGCACCCGAGCGTCTGATCGCCGGCGGTCCGGCAACTCCGGCGCTGATCGCGCAGGTCCTTGTCAGCAAATATTGCGATCACACGCCGCTGTATCGGCAGTCGCAGATCTTCGCCCGCCACGGCGTCGATCTGGCGCGTTCCACGCTCGCCGGCTGGGTCGGCGGCGCCTGCTGGTGGCTTGAAGCTTTGCACGAGCGATTGTGCCGGAACGTGTTCGCTTCCGACCAGCTGTTCGCCGATGATACGCCGGTTCCGGTGCTCGATCCCGGTCGCGGACGCACCAAGACCGGTCGGCTCTGGGTCTATGCCCGCGAGCAGCGCGGCTGGTCTGGACCCGCGCCGCCGGCAGCGGTCTATCTGTTCCCGCCGGACCGCCGAGCCGAGCGCCCGGTGGCACATCTCCAGCACTTCTCCGGTGTGCTGCACGTCGATGGCTATGCCGGCTTCGAACAGCTGGCCCGCAAAGGCGATGTCATTCTCGCCGCCTGCTGGGCGCACGCCCGCCGCAAGTTCTATGACGTCGCCCAGGCCACCGGATCGCCGGTTGCCGCCGATGCGCTGCGCCGGATCGGCGAACTCTATGCCGTCGAGGCGCAGATCCGCGGGCAGTCGCCGGCCTATCGGCTTGCCGCGCGTCGGCAGCACTCCCGCCCGCTCGTGGCCGAATTGCGCGCCTGGCTGCAAGCCCAGCTCGCGCAGATCCCCGGACGCAGCTCGCTCGCCGAGGCGATCCGCTATGCGCTCACCCGTTGGGAGGCCCTGACCCGGTTCCTGCATGACGGGCGCATCGAACTCGACACCAATCCGGTCGAACGCGCGATCCGTCCCGTCGCTCTCGGGCGCAAGAACCATCTGTTCGCCGGCAGCGACGGTGGCGGGCACCGCTGGGCCGTCATCTGCTCGCTGATCGAGACAGCCAAGCTCAACGACGTCGAGCCCTACGCCTATATCGCCGACGTTCTTCAGCGCATGGTGGACGGTCATCCCGTCAACCGGCTCGATGAACTCCTGCCATGGGCGTGGAAAGCGGGAAATCCCGTCAAGAGCTGACATCAGTGCAGCCTCCGGACGGATACGGTCGTGGTCCCTGCCCCACCCCTCCTCGCCCTCCATGGAACGCCAGATCCCGACGCAACGCGAAAGTGGCTTGGCCTGCTCATGGCGCACCCCGCGATGGCAAAGGTGCGATGAACAGGTCGCCCGGCTGCGGCGTGATGGACACGGCTTTGGTGAGATTGCTGCGCTCCAGCTGCGCGGCAAACAGCGGCGCCTCGCGCCAACTATGCGCGGTCTGACCCACCGTTCTGGTCACAGCGGCTGCAGGTTCGTTGTCGATAATTGGCGTCAGCGCCGCGACATAGGCGCGTGTCTCAGTTGGCAGTGGCTGGCCCGCAAGTGACGCCTCATAGCGCGCCGGCCCGGCATTGTAGGCCGCGAGCATGGCGGTGACGCTGCCATAGCGCTCAAAGAGTTCGCGCAGGTAGGCGGCACCGGCATAGATGTTGTCGCACGGAGCAAACGGATCGCGGCCGAGACCGTGGCGCAAGCGAAGTTCGTCCCAGGTAGCAGGCATGATCTGCATGAGCCCCATGGCGCCGGCCTGCGAGACAGCCCGTGGATCGCCGCCGCTCTCGGCCTGCAGCACCGCGCGGATCCATGCCGCCGGGAGGTCAAAGCGCTGCGCGGCTTTGGCAATGTAGGCCGAGTAAGAAGCTTCCAACGCGTCTGGGACGACCGGCACGGTCTGCGCAGTGGCGGTGCAAGATGATGCTTCGGCAAACGACAGCCCGACCACGAGGAAAAGCACGATGCGATGCATGTCAGCGCACCGCCGCGCGCCAAATGAGGTGACCGTCGCCGGCCTCATCGGTGTAGAGCGGCATCGCCCGGCCGATGACGGTCGCGGCAGAAATTGGCCCGAAGTACCTACCGTCCAGGCTGTCCTGAACATCCGGGTTCATCAGGAAGAGGTGGCCGGCAGCAATGCGCCGGCAGCCCTGCCATGCCGGCAATTTGCGGCCAGAGCTGTCACGCTCCAGCGCCTCGCCGAGCGGCACATCATCGACGGTGATGGCGCCGCCTTTGCGACAGACTTCCCGTCCGGGAAGTCCCATGACGCGCTTCAGCAGCGGCGCGCCTATGCCAAGATAGCCGCGCTCGACCAGGAAAGCGGCGAGCCGCGGCGGCGGCATCACAGCCACCAGATCGGCAATGCCGAGAGGCCCGGTCGGCGCGATGGAATAGAGCCCGACCGGCACACTCGCCGAGACATTCCATACCAGCTTCAACGGCGTCGGAACCGTCGCGGCGAAGGCCGCACTGACGCTGGCGACAGAGGTCAGCAGTATATAGGAGGCACGGGTCATTGCCCGCACTCCCGCCGCCTCAACCAGGCCTGATGGCGCTCCATCGTGTAGGCGCGCGGCTCGAAGCCGACGCTGATGCGGTGCGCGACATGGCGCCAGTGATCGGGCGCGACGGTCGCCGGATCGAGGCCGATCGCCTCGATCGCATCGATATGTTGCAGCACCTTCTCGACCTTGGGCCACCTGTCCATGCGCAGCAGGATCTCGCCACCGGGACGCACATAGGGCAGCGTCTGATAGCCTTCTCCAGGATTCACGGCGCGTACGATGTCGATGCGCGAAACCGCGGTGCCGAAATCGTTCGAGGCCCATCGAACGAAGGCGAAGACGCGGCCGGAAGGGAAAGAAAGGATACGGCGGCGTTGATCGAGCCGTAATTCCTCGCTCCAGTGGCCGAAGCGGATCCAGTTCTCGATCCGTTTCTCGATATGCGTCAGTTCGACATGGGTCTGGGCTTCAGATGCCGGCACGGGTGCGGGCACGTTGTTCCCGGCACGGGGCGCAATCGCCTCGGTCATGGCTGTTCTCCTGGTGTGAGAGGGAATTCGCGCGCGAGCAGGTCGCGCAGCATCTCAGCGACGGTGACGCCGCGCCGGAAGGCGGCGACCTTGATCTGCCCGCGCAGCTCGGGCGTTACATCGATGGTGAGGCGTGCCGAAAATTCAGCGCCTGCTCGGCGCGTGCTCGAAGCATCCATCGCCTTGATCCAATGCTCGGGATCAGCGGGCCGGGAGGCAAAGCCCCGACGGCCGGGATGCTCGCTCATGGTGCCGGCCTTCCGATGTCGAGGCCATCGATCTCTGTGGTCAGAGCGGCGATCTCGCGCGCGGCCGGCCAGGCATCGTCGCGCTCAAAGACAAGACGGCCGGATTGCGCCGCGGCGGCAAAGGCGATGCGTTGGCCGATCGTGCTCGCGAGCACCGGCGGATCGTGGTCGGCCAGCGTCTCGGCAGTTTCACGCGCGAGCACGGTGCGCGCACCGCACCGGTTCAGGACGAACCGAGCCATCATCTCGGGCCGGTAGATCCGCGCCTCGCGGATAAGAGCCAGCATCTCGGCCGAAGCCCAGCCATCGAAGGGCGAGGGCTGCACCGGGATCAGCACCAGGTCGGTGGCGAGCAGAGCCGAGCGCATCAGCCCGGCGACACGGGGCGGACCGTCGATGACGATGTGATCGGCGTCACGCGCGAGCTCGGGCGCCTCCCGGTGTAGCGTATCGCGGGCGAGCCCGACGACACCGAACAGCCGCGGCAAACCCTCGCGGCTGCGCTGCTGCGACCAGTCGAGGCTGGAGCCTTGCGGATCGGCGTCGATCAGCGTGATCCGCTGGCCCTGCCGGGCCCATTGTCCGGCGAGATGCAGCGCCAGCGTCGTCTTGCCGACCCCGCCCTTCTGGTTGAGGAGCGCGATGATCATGGCGCACTCCGCACGTTCACCGGGGACGCGCTCGTCGCAGTAGAATGGCGTAGTTCCGTTAGAAGGATTCCGAAGGAATCCGGGTTAGAGAAGTTACGGACGCCGGAAGTCTCTGATTCAGAACGCTGAATCGTCGATTTTGGTCCCCGATAGCACGAGGAACCGGTCCCTGATGGCACGAGGGTGCTGGTCCCCGATAGCACGAGATGATTCACAGCTTGTCCCCAGGTCGGATGGTTGAGAGACGACGCCAGGCTGGCAGTGCCAGCTTCGCGGGGTCGATCTCGGCGAAGGACAGAATGTCGGGACCGTCGGCTTGGCGGAGAATGCCGAGCCGATAGCCGGGCAATGCCTGGCGACGGACGATCTCGCGCAGGTCATAGGCGAAGTGCTTCAGGGGCGAGAGGCTGCCGGACTTGGCATGCAGATGAGCGACGTCGAAGCTCCAGCCATGGTTCTGGTGCCCGCCATGTTTGCGCACCAGCCGGTAGAGCCAGCGCTCCAGTCCGCCCGTCAGGCCGAAATAGGCCCGGTCGATGGTGAGCACGAGCGCATCGTCGAGCACGGCGCGGTAGAACCAGTCCGGCAGGATCAGGTCGACACCATCGGGCCGGCCGTTGCGGTCGGTGCGCTCCTGCCATTCATTGATCCAGGAGAAACGGTGCCGGCGTCCCTCCGCCGGCTGGCGGATCGTGGTCGAGACCGTCGTCGACTGGAGACGGTCGAGTGCGGCCTTGAGGCGCTGATAATCACGCAGGGAGGTGCCGCGTCCGACAAAGGTGAGGATCTCGCAGGGCGTTGCCGCCATCAACCGCGAGGTACGGAGCCCCGCGTCACGGGCCTCGACGATCTGGCTGGCCGCCCAGATGAGGATGTCGGCATCCCAGATTGTCGCCATGCCATGATCGGGCACGGCCTCGACCCGGATGGCGATGCTGCCGGTCCGAAAATCGATCGGCGCGACGCGATGGGTCTTGGAGAGGGAGAAGAAGGGATAGGCCATGAGATCCTGCGCATCGCGTGGCGCGAAGTCCCCCGGCAGAGCGCGGAACAAATTAAGCTGTCCGCGCTCCGAGAGGATGTGATGCCGCGCCGCCATGGATTGGGCGTTCAGCGCGCGGCGCGGCCGGCGAGCGAACCGGTGGCAAACGCATGACGCTTGGCCGGCAGCACGGTGCCGCGCGGATCGGAGGTCGAGGTCACAGCTCCGCGCTCGGTCCAGGCCTGCAGGTCGTCGATGGAATAGACGACGCGCCCGCCGAGCTTGCGATAGGCCGGACCGGTTCCATAGGTACGGTGTTTTTCCAGCGTGCGGGCCGACAGGCTGAGAAACTCCGCAGCTTCCTTGGTGCGCAAATAGCGCGGTGGCAGGGTGGCGAGATTGGATCGCATGGGGCGGGGTCTCCGTGAGGGTCATGGGAGCTGCCGGGCTTCGGCGGCGGACGTTGACCACGGTGGCGGAGGAAGAATGTCGGGAGGGATGGGGAAGATTGGAGGCTAGAATCCCCACCCTAGAGGGGCGAGACGTGACGTCGGCGCCGATGCAGGAGCTTGCGGTAATCTCCCTCGATCATGCGACGTGCGTCCTCGACCAGGGCGATGACTGTGTCGCGCAGGGATGAGGTTTTCCAGGGAGCGGCCGCCACGCGCGCTGAATCGAACAGGCCGGCAGCGATCTCGCGGTAGCTTGCGCCCGCAATATGGCCGTCACCTGCCTGCAGCATGCGGCGCAACCGCCGCCGCTGCTGGGGTGTCACCCTCCGATCCGGCGGCACCCTACCCCCGCGCAAACCCGACCAAAGGCGCGAAAGTGCCTCCAGCCGGTCGGGCAGATGGCCATCCATCGGGACGAGCGCACACAGGGACTGATCGAGTGAGAGGCTGCTCGGGATCGCGACGGTGATCGCATCGCGGCCAGCGCCAACGATCACGCAGCTGGATGGAGTCTGGTAGTGGGTCTCGCACTGCGACATGTCATGGACCGCGAGGCCGCCATGAATGGAATCGTGCGCCGCGATTAGAGTGACAAGGCCGGGGTCGATCTGTGAGTCCCAGATGACAACAGCTTCTCGGGCATCATGCACGGGATCAATTGGGAAATCGCAGCCCCCAGCGGGCACGCATGAGCGCCGCGAGGGTCTCCTTCTCGGGTCCTTCGGTCGCGCTTAGAGCGGCATAGTCTCGCCGATAATCCTCATTGCGCCGAAGCCATTCCCAGGCGAGTTGTGCCGGGGAGAGATCGTCGACAAAGACGTAGGCCTCGGATGATTGCCAGGCCGATTGCGTGGCCATCGGATTCCCTTTCGAGCGCACCTCGATACGCCCGTGACGATCCCGTTTCAGAGCAACTACGGGAAGAATCGCGGGCGACATGGCCCGATGCACATCCGGCATCACCCCGCGATTATCTGTCCGGTCGATGCAGAAGGCCGTGGTAACCATGTGCCGACATCCATCGTGCCCGGGCGAGATGGGCCGCGTGGACGCGTTGGGCGCGTTCCGGCACGGTGAGCGGGTCAAGGCCGAAGAGGTGGGCAACGACGTCCTTCCAGTCGGCGCCGTCCGCGTCTGCATCAAGCAGGCGCAGATAAACTGCCGCATGGGCGCGATCGTAATCGGTGACGGTCGGCGCATCAGGCGGTGCATCAAGGAAGACCTTGGGCATGGCGGGCTTCGCTTCTTCATGGCGAGGACTTCAGGATTTAAGCCGGCGACCGGGTGGGTCGGCAGAGCGTGGAACGGCATCACGTGATGAGGGCTCTGCATCGCGACACGACGAGATGCGCACGACCGGAATCGTTCAGCGGTTGGCTGGATAGGGCAGCCCGGGCATTGTTAATCGGGGATCAAATGGCGTTGGCCCAAGCGTCGAAGGTTTCTCTCGCTACCATCAAGAGGCTTGAGCCGCAGTCAGGTCTGATCTGTGCGAGCACGTGCAACATATGCCCGTCTCACGACGTTCGAAGTTGCCGGAATCGAGTTCGTTTCCGAGATTGGCGGCGTGGTCGGCGTCCGCTTCAGAACGCCTACGCGCAGCCCTGGCTAAGCCATACATATTATAGTTGATAAACTTGCTCGTCAAAATCCGCGACCGCTTGCGCCATGGACATGCGCAAGCTGGTCGGTCGCAACCTCGCGCGCCTGCGTCGGGGGCAAAACCTGACCCAGGAGCAGCTTGCCGTGCTTTCGGGATTCAGCCAGCAATATTTGTCGGACGTGGAACGCGGTCTCAAGAACCCTACGATCATCACCATTTACGAGATCGGCCTGGCCCTGGGCGTCAGCCATATGGCTCTCGTCGAGCCGGACGGCATAGACGACGCGACGGTGCTACAGCCCAAGCGAAGGCGCGCGGCTGGCAAGGGCAAGACCGGCTGACGATACAGCGGATCAAGTTGTGATCACGCGCGGCAGATGCGCCCGTGCTCCGGAGATTTCCTCAGGCCGCGCGCAAGCGACAGGAGCCGCGTCAGGGCGGGGTTGGGATTTGAGCGTAACCAGACCGCACGAAGCGGCAACCCTTGTCCCTCGAAGGGGCGATAAATGACGGGCGTTTGAGATGCCCCAGGAGCAGTCGTCAAAGTCAGGCCTTGTCCGAGCGCCACGAGCTGTAGGAGGTTCGCCTCCCGCGTCATGGTCTCTACGGCGAGGCTGACGCAGGGTGCCGCGGTGAGCCGCTCGCGGAACAGGGGCAGAGCGGGGTCGGCCGCCATGAAGATGAAACGCCGCCCCGCCAGCTCGGTCATTTGGACCACCGCCGATGCGGCAAGGACATCACTTTCCGGCATGGCGATGAGGACCGGCTCGTCCCACAAATCGAGCGCCTCGCCGCCCGCCATCGCTGCCGCCCTAGCTTGGATCGTCACATCGAGCTCATGTCGCCGGACCGCCTGACACTGCGATGCGGGCTCCGTGTCGACCAGATCGATGCGAACCTGCGGACAGATTTGCAGGAACTGATGAAGCAGTTGCGTGAGGCGAGGCCCCGGCGTGGTCGGGGGCAGGCCGATGCGAAGCACGCCGTCCTGTGCGATGCCGGCACGCTCCACTGCCAGAGCGGCATGCGATGCCTGCGCGAGAATCTCGCGCGCCGGGCCGAGAAGGCGGCGCCCGGCGAAGGTGGGCCTCACGCCGGCATGAGTACGGTCAAACAACGTGGCGCCCATGGCGTCCTCAATGTCACGAATACGCCGGCTCAGTGTCGATTGCTGCACTCCCAACCGGTCCGCTGCCCGGCGAAAGCTTCCCTCCTCGGCGGCGGCGAGGATGAAACGCCAATGCTTCAGCAGAAACGGGTCCATCCGCCGTGCGATGGCGGCGGGATCTTGCCAGGCGGTCACGAGGCATCATCCGGCGGCGTGGACAGGTGAAAGGCGGCATAAATGTATCCGGTGGTCCGCTCCAGGCGGTCATCCATGCTCAGATCGCGCATGATGGCGAGGATCGACGCGCGCTCCTGCTGCGTCGAGAATCGGCGCTGGCGCTGGCGCAGGTTAGGCCTCTCGATTGTCAGAAGGCTGAATTCTGCAAGCGCTGCGGCAATCTCGTTATAAGCGAACGGATGCATGGCGAAGCTCGCCACCCAAGGCTGAGACGCGGCGGTGGCTTCATAGACCCGCCGGAATGTCCGGGCGGTCGCATAGCCGACGCAACCTGTGCTGATGATCAGGTCCACATCACGAAGGACTTCACGATCGGCGCCGGAGAGTTCTTCAGTCTCCAGATTGGTGGCCACGCCCCTCCTTATCAGACCTACCTCGCGGGCGTAGCCCAGGGCCTGGCGGCTGGGATCGAGACCGATGACCTCAATGTCGTCACGCAGTGCCTGGCGGGAGAAGAAGCTTTGATGCTCCTCCAGTCGCGGCACTGCCAGCGGGCCGTCCGGCAACGTGTAGGCGGCGTAAAGATCGTCCAGCGTCAGCGCGGAGCGCAGCAAGGCGGCATTGAGTCCGTAGGACGCGCCGATATCCAGGATCTTGAGGGGTGAATGGGGGCGACGGCGTCGCAGGCGCGCGATGATGTCCTCGAACACCGGCTTGGCGCGGTCACAGATCATGTAATCGAGAGCGAGATGGGCCTGGAAATAGGCATGCGGCCAGGGCTGGTCATAGGTCGGCGTGAAATCGTGTTTGGCTGCCCGCATCTCGAATTCAAATCCGCTCATCGACTTCATCCGCCTTCGCATCATTTCGTGTGATAGCGAGGAATTTTCGCGGCGATTGCGGTCGATGGCAAACTACATTCAGGAATGTATCAAATATTCCATAGGTTTAACGGACTTAGTCTAAACCGGTATACCGGTTAGAGATTCCGGAATGCCGTCGTTGACGATACATATTTTAAGATGTACCAATCGGACAACAGGAGGGCGCCCATGACCGTGACTGTTGAGAGCCGACCGACGCCGCGGGAGCGGTTTACCGCCATTCACCGCACCCTGCGCGACCGCATCTGCCTTCTGATCTACCCCCCGGGGACGGCGCTCAGCGAAGCGGAGCTGGCCCGCGAGTTCGGCGTCAGCCGGACCCCGATGCGGCGGGTGATGCAGGCGCTGGAGAATGAGGGGCTGATCGAGACCACGCCGAATGTTGGTTCGATGGTGACGTCAGTGGAGCTCAAGTCCCTGCGGGATGCCTATGCGCTGCGGATGAAGTTGGCCGAGCTGCTCGGTGACCTCAATCCGGCCTCCATGCTCGATGCCGTCGTGGCGACGCTCAGGGAATTGCTGGCCGAGTGCCAGCCACTGGGCAGCCAGATCGATGTGCGGGCGCTCGCCCAGATCAGCCATCGGCTGCAGGACGAGATCCTGCATCTCTCGGGCAATGCCGAGTACCGGCAAGTGTCCGAGGTGCTCTACTACAAGACAATCCGGGCCTATCTCGAAATCCTGCCCGAGCTCAACTGGCCCGCCGAAGTGGCAGCGCAGGCCGATGAGATCAACGAGATCCTTGCCTCGCTGTCGGCCGGCGACATCCGCGCGGTCGGCTTCATCCGGCGCAACCACATCGCCCGCACGCTCAACCGCATCACCAGCTTCATGCTGGGCGACCACGATTGAGGGCGTTCATGCTGATGAAGGTCTCCAACTCTCTGGCGCGGTCGGCCAACGGGCAGCAGGCGGAAGCTCTTATCCTGCGCCAGGTCGACAAGAGCTATGACGGCGCCACCAAGGTCGTGGACGCGCTGGATCTTGACGTTCATCCGGGGGAGTTCCTGACCATTCTCGGTCCCTCGGGCTCCGGCAAGACCAGCCTGCTGATGATGCTTGCCGGCTTCGAGCAGCCGAGCGCCGGCACGATCGAGATCGGCGGGCGTGACGTGTCGCGACTGCCGCCCTACAAGCGCAATATCGGCATGGTGTTCCAGCACTATGCGCTGTTTCCGCACCTTACCGTCGGCGAGAATCTTGCCTATCCGCTCCAGGCCCGTGGCTGGTGGAAAGCCGAGATCACTGAGCGTGTCGCCTGGGCGCTGCAACTCATCCGGCTCGATGGGATGAAGGACAGGCGTCCGGCGCAGCTGTCGGGTGGGCAGCAGCAGCGCATCGCCGTTGCCCGGGCGCTGATCTACAACCCGCAGCTCGTGTTGATGGACGAGCCGCTCGGCGCGCTCGACAAGCAACTGCGCGAGCAGATGCAGGATGAGATCGTGCGACTCCATCGGGAACTGCGGCCGACCATCGTCTATGTCACCCACGACCAGAGCGAGGCACTGTCACTGTCCGATCGCGTCGCGGTGTTCGAGGCGGGACGGATCGCCCAGATCGGGACGCCATCGGAGCTCTATGAGGAGCCCCGGACCGCTTTCGTGGCCGGCTTCATCGGCGAGAACAACCGCATCAACGGCACGGTCATCGCGACCGACGCAGAGTTTTGCCGTGTCCGGTGCACTGACGGCGCCAGCCTTGACGCACGGAACATCGCGAGCGTCGGCATTGGCGACAAGGTGAACCTTGCGGTCCGGCCCGAGCGGCTGCGGCCGGCACAGGTTACGGACGGATTTTCCGTGGAGGTCGAGGTCGCCGATATCACCTATCTGGGCGAGGTTTCCCGTGTGCGGTGCCGGAGGCTCGATGGCACCGAGATCATCTGGAAAGTCCCCAATTGCGGCCAGAGCACACGTCCCGAGCGCGGCGCCCGCATCGCGCTCAGCTTCCGCCGCGAGGACGCCCGCGCCTTTCCCGCCTGAGCGGGTTTTTCACTTCTTCATCGAGGAGGCCGTCCATGGTCAAAACATGTCCGAAAGTGCTGGTTGCCGGTATTGTGTGCCTTCTTGTCCCTACCGATCCGTCGCGCGCCGCCGAGGCTCTGACGATTGCCTCCTTCGGCGGCCAGTACACGGCGAGCCAGGCCAAGGCGCAATATGAGCCCTTCACCGCCCGCACCGGCGTGACCATCAAATCCGTGGATTACAATGGCGGGCTCGCCGAGCTCACGGCCCAGGTCCGCTCGGGAACGGTGAGCTGGGATGTCGTCGATGTGGAACTGCAGGATCTCGACCGCGGCTGCGCCGACGGGCTGTTCGAGAAAATCGACCGGGCGAGCCTGCCCGCGGGGGCCGATGGCGTGCCGGCCGCGCAGGACTTCGTTGCCGGTTCGCTGCATGACTGCGGTGTCGGCACGGTCATCTGGTCCAATGTTCTCGCCTTTAGCGACCCGGCCTTTCCGGGAGCCAAGCCGAGCCGGATCGAGGATTTCTTCGATCTGAAAGCATTTCCCGGCCGGCGCGGGCTACCAAAACGCCCACATGCGATCCTGGAATGGGCGCTGATGGCCGATGGCGTGGCGCCATCCGACGTCTACCGGGTGCTGGCGACTCCCGCCGGCCTCGACCGCGCCTTTGCCAAGCTTGACCGCATCAAGGAACACGCCGTGTTCTGGGAGACCGGCGCCCAGATGATCCAGCTCCTCGCCGATGGCGAGGTCGCGCTCTCTGCCGCCTATAATGGACGGGTTCAGTCGGCGATCTCGGAAGACCGCAAGCCTCTGAAGATCGTCTGGGATCGGCAAATCTGGAACGCGGATTACTATGCCCTCGTCGCCGGGACTCGCGCAAAGGCCGTCGCGCTGGATTTTGTGCGCTTTGCCACCGGAACGGTACCGCTGGCCGAGCAGACGAAATACATCGCCTATGGCCCGGTTCGCCGTTCCTCCCAGGGGCTGATCGATCCCAAGGTTGCCGGCACTCTCCCGACGGCGCCGGCCAATTTCGGGAACGCTCTTGCCTTCGATGCTGCCTGGTGGACAGCCCATGGCGATGCGATCAATGAACGCTATGCGGCGTGGCTGGTCCAATGAACGCCGCGTCGCCGTCCCGATCCGGCTGGGTGCTGGTTCTGCCATTGGTCGCCTTCATCGCGGTCGCCTTCCTGGCGCCGATCGCGACCATGCTCCTGCGCAGCGTCCATGACCCGGAGATTGCCGAGCTCATGCCGCGCACACGCAATGCCCTGGCTCAATGGAACGCGGTCGGCGTTCCGCAGGCGGCATTCAATTCAGTGGCCGCAGATTTGCGCGAGGCGACAGCGACCAACCAGATCGGCCGGCTTGCCCAGCGTCTTAACCGCGAGCAGCCCGGATTGCGGCCGCTGATCGAGGCAACCGCGCAACGGCTGGGCAGCGATCCCAGCGCGTCGCTGGTACGGATCGATCCCCGTTGGAGCGATCCCACTCTCTGGCGGCGGCTGACGCGCCTGACCTCTCCATGGACGGCGCGCCATCTGCTCAACGCGCTCGATCTGACGCTCGCGCCGGATGGGACGATTGTTCAGCAGGAGGACGCGCGGCGGCTTTATGTCGATCTCTTCCTGCGCACTGCCTGGGTCGCAGCTCTTGTTACCCTTCTCTGCGCCCTGCTCGGCTATCCCTATGCCTATGCCATGGCGGCGGCCGGCCCGTCACTGCGCGCCCTGCTGCTCTTTGTCGTGCTCCTGCCATTCTGGACGTCGCTGCTGGTGCGCGCTACCGCCTGGATCGTGCTGTTGCAGCGGCGCGGCGTCATCAATGAGGGGTTGGTGGCGATGGGGATCATCGGCGAGACCGGCCGGCTGGAGCTGATCTACAACATGACCGGAACCATCATCGTCATGGTTCATGTGCTGCTGCCCTTCTTCGTCCTTCCGCTTTATTCGGTAATGGCGGGACTGCCGACCTCCTATGTACGTGCCTCGGCCAGCCTCGGGGCGTATCCGCTCCAGACGTTTCGACGCGTCTATCTTCCGCTCACCTATCCTGGCGTCGCAGCGGGCGGTCTGCTCGTATTCATCCTGTCGCTTGGCTATTACGTGACCCCGGCTCTGGTGGGCGGGCGGACCGGTCAGCTGATCAGCAACCAGATCGCCTTCCACATGCAGAAGAGCCTCAACTGGGGACTGGCGGCGGCGCTCGGTGCGCTGTTGCTGCTGGCGGTTATCCTTCTGGCCCTGACGCTGCCGCGTCTTGCCGAACGGGGAGGCTTGCGCGCATGACCCGCCTGGCACACTTGGTCTTCTATCTGCTGTGCGGCTTGATCGCGGCCTTCCTTGTGCTGCCGCTCCTGGTCATCGTGCCGCTGTCCTTCAATCCGGAGCCTTATTTTTCCTTCACGCCAGCCATGCTGCGGCTTGATCCCGAAGGCTGGTCGCTGCGCTGGTACCGGGAGATCACCGAGAGCGCGCAATGGCGGCTGGCGCTGTGGAACAGCCTGGGCATCGCCGGCGTGGTCACGCCGCTGGCGACATTTCTGGGCACCCTGGCCGCGCTCGGATTGCGGCGGCTGCCGACGGGGCCGCGCAAGATGTTCGCGGTCATCATTGCCTCGCCGCTGGTGGTTCCGGTCATCCTGTTCGCCACGGGTATCTATTTCTTCCTGGCGCCGCTGGGGCTGACCCAGTCCTTCACCGGCATCATCCTGGCCCACACCGCCTTGGCGGCGCCCTATGTGGTGGTGACGGTAGGCAGCACGCTCACCACCTTCGACGAGCGGCTACTGCGCGCCGCCTCGATTCTCGGCTCGCCCCCGCTGTCCGCCTTCCTGCGCGTGACCTTGCCGCTGATCGCGCCCGGCGTCGCGTCCGGCGCGCTATTCGCCTTTGTCACGTCGTTCGACGAGGCGGTCATCGCTCTGTTCCTTGCCGGCTATGATCAACGCACGGTCCCCCTTCAGATGTGGTCCGGCGTGCGCGACCAGCTGAGCCCCGCCGTGCTCGCCGCAGCCACCCTGATGGTGCTGCTCGTCGCCATCGTCATGCTGATCACCACATTGATTGGTCGCTCGGCGCGATCGGTGAGGACACGATGATGGTCAACCGCGACAGGCTCGACGCCGGCTTCCTGGCTGAGGCCGCGGCACGGCTCGCGGGACATGATTGGCCCGTGGCGGCGCTGGAACAGCTGACACAGGGCGGGGGACGCGGATTGGTCAGTGCCATGGACGATCTGCTGGCCGCCTTGCGCAGGCTCGGCGACGAGGACTTCGCCGATGTGGCACCAGCGGCGGCACCCTTCCGGGAAACAGGACAATGACAGATCTGACGCGCGCCTCCGTGCGCACGCTGCGCACCGCCATTGCTTCCTTCGAGGTAACGCCCGAAATCGTGACGGCGGCGTTTCTGACGCGGGCGCAGGCGCGCAACAAGCACGACCTCAGCTATGTCTCGATCGGCGCCGAGGATGCGCTGGCCAGCGCGGTCCTGGTGGGACAGGCTGGCAGGACGGGGCGCCTCGCCGGGATACCGTTCTCCTGCAAGGACGTGTTTGATACGGTCGCGCTGCCCACCACGGCCGGCTCGCGCGCCATGGAGGACTACCGTCCGGCCTGCGATGCGCGGGCGCTTGAGCGTCTCCGGGCTGCAGGCGCCATCCTGCTGGGCAAGAACAATCTCCACGAATTCTGCTACGGCATCACCGGCGCGAATGCGGCCTTTGGCACGCCTTCCAATCCGCATGATCCGAGCCGTCTGGCTGGTGGTTCGTCCAGCGGTTCGGCCGTTGCGGTCGCCAATCGCACGGCGGTGTTCGCGCTCGGCACCGATACCGGCGGGTCGGTGCGGGTGCCGGCCAGCCTGTGCGGGATTGTCGGCTTCAAGCCGACGCGCGGGCATGTCAGCCTGGAGGGCGTGGTACCCTTCTGCTGGACCTTGGATCATGCGGGAATTCTCGCCAGGAACTGCGCGGACGTGGCCGATGTGTTTCTGACCGTGCGCGAGTCGGTGGATGCCGCGCCCGAGCCCGGCCGCGACTATTCGGGACGCGGCCATTCCCTGCACGGCCTTCGGATCGGATTTCCGCGCGGGGCATTTTATGACAACGTGGCGCCCGACATCGCGGCGCAGGCGCAAAGGGTGATTGCCGAATGCCGTAGCCTCGGCGCCCAGATCGTCGACGTGACGATGCCCGACAATACCCATGTTCGTACCGCCTCTCTGGCTGTGCAACTGGTGGAGGCCTTTGCCTGGCATCGGACGAATCTGCAGCGTCGGTTCGACCTCTATGGCGAGGACGTGCGCGAAGGGTTGCTTCAAGGCCAGTTCATTCTGGCCGAGCACTATGTGCAGTCGTTGCGCCTGATCGCCGTGAAGCAGGCTGAGATGAACGAGCTTCTCAAAAGCGTCGATGTGCTGATGATTCCGACGACTCCGATCACGGCGCCAGCTCTTGATCAGAGGCTGGTGACATTTGCGGGGGCGGAGGAGCCGGTCGGCAATGCGCTCAGCCGCCTGACCTGCCTGTTCAACCTGACCGGGCATCCGGCCCTGTCCGTCCCCATTGGTCGGGACAGTGATGGTCTGCCGATCGGCTTGCAGTTGATTGGCTCGCATCACCAGGATCTGAAGCTCCTGGCGATCGGTGCCGCGCTGGAGCGGGTTGGCCTGGCCGGCTGGATCGAGCCAAACGAAAAGGTGGACGAAGGAATCGACGTGCCGCATAGGCCTGCCGAGCGGCGCAAGGTCTACGTGCATTAGCGGGTCGGACCTGCTGGATTCGACCCGGCCTCGGTGATCGAAAGCAGATGGGTAGCGCGGGTCTCGATGACGGCGCGGACGATTTTGAGCACCGGGTGCGTGATGCTCTATCGTCGATCCCGCCCGTAGGCGATACATTTGCTGCGAATGAGCACGGCGAATTCGGCATGCGCGATCAGCAGGCGCTGTGCGCGTGCCCCGGTAGATGCGAGCAGTTCCCTCACATAAGTCGTGAATTTATCGGTGCCCGCATCTGTGCCGGCTCGCCGGCACCCCAGCGCACGCCTTCTCGTGGCATCCTCCTCTGGCACCCTCCTCGCTCGCCTATGCGGAGCGGCCTTTCGCAACGCTTTCCCAATTCGGGAATACTGTTTGTTCCCAATCCGGGAATACGCTATAGAACCGCATGCAGATCATCGCTCGCCGGACCCTGAAGCTCTTCTGGGAGCGTTATCCGCAAGCCGAGGTGCCGCTCGTGCTCTGGTACGCCCGCGTGGCAAGGGCCGAATGGGCCGGCCCCAAGGACGTGAAGGCGACCTTCGGGACCGCCGTCGATTTCGTGGGAGACAACCGTCTCATCTTCGACATCGGCGGCAACAAGTTCCGGCTTATCGTGCACGCCGCCTATCCGTTCAAGCGCGTGCTGATCAAGTTCGTGGGCACACATGCCGAGTACGACGCTATAGATCCGGAGACCGTGTGATGGACATCCGACCGATCAAGACCGAAGCCGATTACGAGTGGGCATTGGCCGAGGTGACGCGTTATTTCGAGGAGCAGCCCCAGCCGGATTCGCCCGATGGAGACCGTTTCGACGTGCTCTCGGACCTCATCGCGGCCTATGAGGAGCGCCACTTTCCGCTGCCGGATGCCGATCCCGTCGAGGTGCTGAATGCCTTCCTTGAGGCGACTGGACGGACGCAGAAAGACCTCGCTGCACTGTTCGGCTCGCCGCCGCGCGCATCGGAAGTCCTGCGCCGCAAGCGGGCGCTTACCGTCGACATGATTGGCAAGCTGAGCAAGGAATGGGGCGTCCCGGCGGATGTCCTCGTGCGGCCTTACACGCTGGCGGCTTGAAAAGGTCACGGAGGGCGAGATCCATCGCGCCCCGATCTTCGAGATGCCCGTCGAGAGTTCCCGCGCCAAGCCGCCATCCTGCGCCGGACTGGTGCAAGCAACTTTATCGGAGCCCGGACGGTATCGGGGCTCATTGTCACCTCGGTGGATGAGGCTTCCCAGCACAGCTCAGTCTTGCGCAAAGGACGTTGCGAGCGCGCGCATGACGAGATCCGGCAGGGCCGCCTCCAGCAGGCGGAAATGGTCATCCAGCGCCGCCATAGCCGCAACCCTGTCCCTGTTGGCCAGGCCTGTGGTCAGGGCGATGAGGGAGTCATGCAGTGGCGTGGTTAAGTCGGCGGAACGATAGGCGCAGCGGCGAATATGATGGGTCCTTTCGCACAGGTCCGCCACGGTGCGATAAAGAGCATCGCTGCCTGTTGAACCGGCAATGCCGATGAAAAGGGCTTCGGTCCGGCGAGCCAGCGCAATGGCGGTGCGTGGGTCGCAAGGCGTCAACGGCTCCGAGCCGGGATCGGGCAGAGGCCGCATTGGCGCGGAACCGGCAAGAGCAACTTCCAGACTGTGGCGAAGCAGCACGCGCACGAGATCATGGATCTCATGCATCTCGCGCAGGCGCAGTTCGCGGGCAAAAAAGCCGCGCGTGGGGATGGCCGCGATATGCCCCTCGGCATGCAGCCGGATCAGCGCTTCACGCACCGGCGTATTGCTGACTTTCAGCTGATCAGACAATTCAACCACGGCGAGATGCTGACCCGGACGGAACCGATAGAGGAGCGCCCTTGTCTTCAGAGCGCGATACACTTGGTATCGGCGGTCTCCGCCGAGGCACCCAGACGACATCAATCTCGTATCGAAGCGCTTCCCGCTACGTTTCATCCTCGCGCCGCGACTTTCGGCCTCACAGGACCTTCAGGTCGCGGGGATAGGGCGTGAGATAGTCAAACCCGTCCTCGGTCACGACGATGGAGTCGCCGATACGCCCACCACCCGTGCCGGGCACGGTGATGCCGCCATCGACGGCAAAGGTCATGCCGGCCTGCAGTTCTCTGGACTCGCCGCGCTTGAGCTCGGGAGCCTCCAGCAGCGACATCCCCACCGAACGGCCGGTGCGATAGCCGGGCGAAAATCCGGCGGCGGCATAGGCGTCCTCCGCCGCTTTATTGACCTCCTCGCAGCGGATTCCGGGACGAATGGCGCCGAGTGCCGCTCGCTGGGCCGCAATCGCCGCCTCCTGGATTCGCGCCTGTTCATCGGTCACGGTACCCACAAAGAACTGACGATCGAAGCCGAGCTTGTAGTTGCGGAAGCTGACCATGCCGCAGAAGCACAGATAGACCGGATCGCCGCGCTCCAGCCGGCGCACAGAGGCGCGGCGATGAACCATGCAGGTGTCGGTGCCCGATTGCAGGATCTGCAGATTGTGGATGAGCGGGGAGACATGGCGGTCACTTGGATCATCCAGCAAGGAGGCGGCCTTGCGCGTGCCCGCCTGCATGGCGGCGAGCGCGATCTCATATTCCGGCACGTTTGGCCCAATCACTTCCGCGGCCGCGTCCATCATGGCGATGGCGACCTCGCCGGCCTGACGCAGGATGGTGATCTCCGCCTCTGACTTGATCATGCGTTGCTCGGCGATCAGCGGCGCAATGTCCGTCAGTGGCCGATCGGGCAGTCGCGTCCTGATTTCGGCCGCGATCATATTTGGTAGGCGGGCCTCCTCGATTCCCATGACTGCCCCCGCCGCGTAGCCGCCCAGTAGGTCGACCAACAGGTCGCGCCATTCCCGGCCACCATCGATCCAGGGCCGGATATCGCCGACCCAGCTCATCGCGGCGCACATCTCCGATTCCATGAGCGGCGTCACGATGACCGGTGATCGACCGGGCGCGACGATCATCAGCGTCGGGCGTCCGAACTCCATGCCGAGATAATTCCAGAAGCCCCCGTAATAGGCGATCGAGTCCGGGTCGCTCAGGACGGCAAGCCCGATGCCGGCGGTCTCAAGGGAGTGGGTGAGGAGATGCGCTCTAGCCTCGAAGGGACTTGCCATTTTCCAACCTGTATGCAGCTATGATGCTCGCGACGATAATGAGAGAATTAAATATCTGTCAATGCGAGACTTTAGACACAACAGCGAATGGCTGTCGCCATAGCTGCATACACCATGGAGTTGAGCACGTGCATGAAATCGGGAGCGATGCCGGACGCCACCACCGGGCGAAGATTGGATTCGTGCTGCTGGCGATGGAGCAGACCATTGAGGACGACATGTTCATGCTGCGTCCGCCGGGCGTGGGCCTTCACTTCACCCGCGCGCCGATGGCGAACCGCGTCAGCGTCGATACGCTGGCCGCTATGGCAGCAGGCATCGGCGATGCAGCCAGCCTGCTGCTCCCAGACGAGCCCCTTGATGTCGTCTGCTATGCCTGTACATCCGGCAGCGTGGTCATCGGCGAGGAGCGGGTCTTCGCAGAATTGAACCGCGGCAAACCACGCGCGCGCCCCACCTCGCTTATCACCTCGGTGATGCGTGCGCTGGAAGCGTTGAAGGTTCGGCGGATTGCCATTGCCACGCCGTATCTTGCGGAGGTCGATGCCATCGAGCGGAGCTATATGATGGCGCGCGGCTTCGAGATCGTTCACATGCAGGGGCTGGGGATCGAGAAGGACGCCGACATGGTGCGGGTAACGCCGGAAGCCATTTTTGACTTTGCCCGCAGCGTCGACCGTCCCGATGCAGATGCTCTGTTCATCAGCTGTGGCGCCCTGCGATCACTCGACGTCATCGATGAACTCGAGAACCGGCTCGGCAAGCCGGTGGTGACCAGCAACCAGGCCATGATGTGGGACTGCCTGAGACTTGCCGGAGTCGCGGACCAGCGGAATGATTATGGCATTCTGTTTCGGGAGCATTGAGTGAACGAAAGCGCAGCGAAAGAGACGTCAAGGGCGCGGGCGCCCCGTGGTCAGGTCACGGACATTTACCGGGCCTTGCGCGACCGCATCTGCCTGCTGTGCTATCCTCCAGGGATGCTGCTGGGCGAACAGGAATTGGCCGAAGAGTTCACGGTCAGTCGCACGCCGGTTCGCCAGGCGCTGCAGCGGCTCGAATATGACGGTCTCACCGAGACCCGCAACGGCGTCGGCACCATAGTGACCGGCGTCGATCCGAACGCTTTTCGTGACATCTACGCTTTCCGGCTGCGCCTGAGCGAGATGATGGGAGAGTTTCCCGCCGAAGAGGAGGCGCCGGGCGCCTTGACAGCCATCCTGTCACTACAGGTCCGGCTGAGCGCCTTGAAAGACACCCGGGATATGGAAGGGTTCTGGCTGCTCAATCACGAGCTTCATCACGCCACCAATCGCCTTATCGCGAACAAGGCGCTTCGTGAGACGCATGAGCGTTACTACTTCCAGGCTTCCCGCATCTGGTACAGCGTCATCGAGGCATTCTTCACGGAGCAGCTTGCCGATTTGAAAAATGAACTCGACGAGCTCGCCGGCGCGTTACGCGCCGGCGACATACGGGCGGTCGGCTACATCCAGCGCAACCACATCGCCTTTGGCCTGCATCGTGTGGCCCGAGCCCACAACGTAACCTGATTTTTGCCCTGCCGAGCACAAGCAACGGGTGGCGGGACCAATTTCAATACTTAACATATTATAGTTGATAAACTTAGAGTGGCAAAATTGCGATCGGTCTGCGCATGGATATGCGCAAACTGGTCGGACGAAATTTCGCCCGCCTGCGTCAGGCGAAAGATCTGACGCAGGAGCAGGTTGCGGAGCGCTCCGGTCTCAGCCAGCAATATCTGAGTGGGCTCGAACGCGGCCGGCGCAATCCGACAGTGATCACGCTCTATGAACTTGCCCGCGCTTTGGATGTGAGCCACGTCGAGCTCGTTCGGCCTTCAAGCGAGGATTGACGGCTTCGAGGGTGGCCCCGGCCGGTGAGACCGGGGCCGTGATCCGTAGCGGTCAATCGCCGCGGCGCCCGTTGGGGCGGGACCAGATCAACGAGAAGCTCTCACCGTCCTCGTCATCGAACAGGTTGGCGTAGATCGGAGCGTTGAAGCTCGGATCATCGAGCTTGAGGCCCAGATAGTCGCGGCCCTCATTGGAGCGCTTGGACCAGGCGGCGCCGATCTCGGCGCGGCCGACCAGAACCCGGTGGCTGGGGGCGTTTTCGCCGTTGGCGCGGGTGTCGGGGACGATGCGCACGCTCTTGGCCTGGACGCTGAGGGTGACGATGTCACCGGTGAATTCGTTAGTGCCGGTCTTCTTGAAGGTGCCGATGGTGGCCATGTTCAGTCTCCGTCTTGGCTATTGAGCCCGCACCATTGCGGCCTCGATGGCGATCGACAGGCTGAGGGGGATCGACGGCGCACCCGAACTCGGGGTCCCCAGCGAGGTAGCTCGCTGGGGTGGGGATGGGCCCCGACAGCAAAGGAGGAATTTGTTGGTTCGCGAGGAATGGCGACGCCGCGAAGCAGGCCGGCAGGGGAAGAAAGTCTGACGCCGCTGTTGCGCTACAGGTGATCCAGGCGCAGCCGGCCTTCTGCCAGATCAGGCCATTGAAGAGGCCCGTTGGAGCGGTCGACCCGCAAGACGGAGAGAAGGCACACATCAGCACGCGATACGTGTCGGCGCGATTGCGGGAGCCGTGTCTTGGCCGGGCTGCGCATCCCCATCCCCATGCCCAGCGGAACGTTGCCTCGCCGTTGCCTGGGCGGCCGCTTCGCAGGATGGCGCCCCTCCGACGCTCTTGATGGAGCCGCTATCCCTGCCTGGTCTCGTTCAGTGCGTTCATCGCTCGCGATCCATGACCGCCGCTCGGTGACGAAGGCCAGCCTTGCCGATGGTTGCGATCGTCAGGGCATCAGTGCTTTCAGCTTCGGGCGAGGTTTGACCGCCCCGGCTCGAAGGCGGAGCCGTGGCCATGGAAGATCGCTGACGGTTTGATGGCCTTGTTCATCAACACCTCTACCGTCGAATGAGAGCACCCCGGAGCTTCAGCGCAGGCTCAAAGCATACATTAACATGTCGAGGAGACATGCGGAACGAAAGCCCTGTGTTTGGCGAAAACTGCAAGATCCATAACCCGCGCAAGTGCGAATGAGTGCCCAAGTGGGCCACAGCCCAGATGATCTCAATGCGTTGAAATAACTTTAGGAACTTCATGTCGACGGGGTCCTGATCGAGACCCCGTCCATCTTCAAAATATATGAACCGAATTAAAGAGTTCGGCCAGTTTGATCCGGGGCTCCGTCTCCGCCCCTATTCACAGTCTGGTTGTCTCATGCGCCCCTCTTCACGAGCTTTCTCGCGAGCAAGGCACGGACGAACTTGTCCCACTTCGCCATACCGGCTCGCTTCTCACCCATGTAGTTCCAGCGGTCTTAGTGGCGGGAGCTGACATCCTGAAGAGCGTGGTTCTGCAGCCGATCACGGATCTCCTTGGAAACGCCCGCCTTGCCAGCCAGGGTTTTGAAGGTTCTACGCAGGTCGCGGTTGGTCGCGTGCGGGATGACACCCCGATCGCGCTGGCGCCAGACAAAGCTGTAGAGCGTGGCGTGGCTGACCGGTCGGGACGGATCCTTGGCCGAGGGGAAGAACCAGCCGGACGCGTTCGGTGTGATCGACGCGATCAGTTCGGCGGCGAGCGAAGGGACAGGAACCGCGTGAGGCTGCAGGTTCTTCGTCGTCGACCAGTCGATGATCCGCTCGTTGGCGTCCCACTGATCAACATGAAGGCGGGCGATCTCCTCCACTCGCTGGCCGGTCAGCATGATGATCTGCAAAGCACGGGCATAGGAGGGATGCACAGGAGTGTCTGGGCATTCCAGCCAGCGATAGAGCCGGACGAACTCGTCTTCACCCAGCCAGCGTGTGCCCTGTACTTTTGGTTCGGTCGGAATGCCGGATGCTGGATTGAACGGGATGCGAAAGCGTCGGGGTGACGCGTGACGGTAGTCATTGTCCGATTTCATGCCCCAGCCATAGGCGGCATGGATGTAGCCCCGAACATGGTCGGCCATTGATTTGGCGCCGCGCTCATAGACCGGCCGGATCAGTTCGACTATCTCCTCCGGCTCGATCTCCCGTGCCAGGCGGTTCCGGCCTAGTGTGCCGGCGATTTTGTTTAGGCCCTTCTCGGTCTCCTTCCAGGATGGCTTGTTCGCCGTTTTCAGCGAGGCGACATAGCCCTCGAACAGATCCGCGACGGTGCCAGGCCGCGTGTCGGTCGCGATCTTGATACTACGGCCCTTCTGGATCACGTCAGCATAGTCGCGCTTGAACACCTCCCTCGCCTGCGCCAGCGACATTGAGGGGTAAGCGCCCAGCTTCTTCTTCGTCCGCTTCCCATCCCGCCATTGCTGCGCCATCCAGTCGGCGGTCACCCGCTTGGGCATGGGTTTGAGCACCAGGACCAACCGGCCGGTCCCCCGCCCTTCCCCGTCGGGTAGGTTCTCCTGCTTCCGGCTCACCTCCACACGCTTCATGGCATGTCGTATCGCGGTATCTGTCAGGCTCGGCATGGCGCATCTCCCACCCCGGAACTGGGATCGGTCGAGGAGAAGCGGGATCGCCGACTGGGATCGGAAAGCGGTCTTCTGTCCCTTCAACCGCCCCCATTATTCCACAGCCGCCGGAAGTACGGCAACCATCAAAATATAGCAAACACAACACTTTCGCTATGGTCTGCCACAGCGCGACAACGTACCCTAAACTGCGACAGTGGGGTGATTGTGCACGAGGATGATGGCGCTGGCGGAAACCTCCAGCGCGCGCTTCACCACCTCGCGCGGATAGACCGGGGTGTGGTCCACCGTGCCGCGCTGCTGCACCTCGTCGACGATCAGCTGGTTGCGCTTGTCGAGGAACAGGATGCGGAACTGCTCATGGTCGACGAACGCCATGGAAGCCCGGCAATGCGCGATCACCGCGCTCCATGAGGAGAGCACCGGGCGCGCCCGCATCTGGCCGCGCGTCACCCGCTCCACCGCCGCGCCGACCAGCTTCAGCTCGGTGACGATGGCATCGCCCACGCCCTTCACTTCCATCAGTCGCGCCGGGGAGGCCGCGATCACCTCGGCGAACGAGCCGAAGCGCTCGATCAGGCGCTTGGCGAGCGGCTTCACATCGGCACGGGCGACGGCGCGGAACAGCACGAGTTCCAAAAGCTCATAATCCGGCAGCGCCTCGCCGCCGGCGCTGCGGAAGCGCTCGCGCAGCCTTTCGCGATGGCCCATGAAATGCGGTGCGGATTCCTCAAGACCCGAAAGCGGCGGCACCTCATCCGGAGTCGCGTCGTTAGAGGACCCCGTGTTCCGCTTCATCGGGCTCCCTCGGGCGGCCTTAGACGGGGTTGCTGAAGATCGGCTTGTGGTAGCCCTTCGGCGACAGGGTGAATATTTCCACCCCGCTGTCGGTGACACCGATCGAATGCTCGAACTGGGCGGAGAGCGAACGGTCGCGCGTGACCGCCGTCCAGCCGTCGGAGAGCACCTTCACATGCGGGCGGCCGAGATTGATCATCGGCTCGACGGTGAAGATCATGCCCGGCAGCAGTTCCGGCCCATCGCCGCGACGCCCGACATGGACGACGTTCGGCTCGTCGTGGAAAAGCTGACCGAGGCCGTGCCCGCAAAAGTCGCGCACCACACTCATGTGGAACGGCTCGACGAATTCCTGGATCGCCGCGCCGATGTCGCCGACATGCGCGCCGGAGCGGATGGCTGCGATGCCGCGCATCATCGATTCATAGGTCACTTCCAGCAGCCGCTCGGCGCGGCGCGGAATTTCGCCGACCGGGTACATGCGGCTGGAATCGCCATGCCAGCCGTCGAAGATCAGCGTCACGTCGACATTGACGATGTCGCCCTCGCGCAGCGGCTTGTCATTGGGAATGCCGTGGCAGACCACATGGTTGATCGAGGTGCAGGTCGATTTGCGGTAGCCGCGATACATCAGCGTCGCCGGCTGCGCGCCATTGTCCATGGCGAACTCGAAAACCAGATCATCGATCGCCTCGGTGGTGACGCCCGGCGCCACCATCTCGTGCACGAGATCGAGCGCTTCGGCTGCCAGCCGCCCGGCACGGCGCATGCCGGCAAAGCCCTCGGGGCCGTGCAGCTTGATATGGCCGGTCTTTCGCAGCGGCGCGCTGGCCGCTTCCACATAATTCATCGTCGGCAAGTCCAGAAATGGGTCCGGCGCTGAATGTAAGCCATCCGCGGCCGCACGCAAGAAACCTTGGCGTTAGACGATTGGCGTCAGATGACCAACCCCTTCGCCATATGCACCACGCGGCGATCCGCCCGCTGCTCAACCTGTTCGATGGTATAGCCCTTGCGGCGGTACCACTGCACGTTGGCATCAAGCAATTCGCCGGTATAAAGCCGCATGGTGTGGCGACCGAGCGCGCGGGCCCGCGCCTCGCTGGCCTCCAGCAGCACATTGCCGAGGCCGCCGCCCTGCGCGCTCGTCGAGATCGCCACGCTCTCGATCAGCATGTCGTCGGCGCGGGGCTCGAGGATCAGTACGCCGGCAACGCCCTTGGACCCATCGGCGACCCAGACCTCGTGCTGGCGTATCACCTGCGCATAGTCCCATTGCAGCGGAATCGGCACGACACCGAGAATCACGGCGTTCCTAGCATAGGCGCCGTGCTGCACGGCTTTGATCCCGGGCAGATCCGCAACGCTGGCGCGGCGAAGGGTGCGATTCCCCACCTCCAGCGTGTCGGCGTTCAGCACGCTGAGCGACACCAGCTGGCGGCCGGCCTGGTCGAAATTCTCCGGCGACAGCCATTTCTCGAACGCCACGGCGCGCTGCGGCCATTCCTCGGCCAGCATGGAGAACCATGCGGTGTCGCGGTTGCGGCCTTTCACGATCATATGGCTGCGGAACACGCCCTCGAACTGGAAGCCGTAGCGCACGGCGGCGCGGCGTGAGGGCGCGTTCAGCGCGTTGCACTTCCACTCATAGCGGCGATAGCCCAGCGTTTCGAACACATGGCGCGCCATCAGGTACATCGCCTCGGTACCGCCTTGGGTGCGCATCATCTCCGGGGTGTAGAGGATGTTGCCGACCTCGATCACCCGGTTTGCCGGGTCGATCCGCATCAAGGTCGCGTGCCCCACAGCGCGGCCGGACGCCTTGTCGATAATGGCAAACATCAGCGGGTCGTCGCGCAGCGCGGCGGCCGCGTAATGGGCGTTGAACGCTTCCTCGCTCGGGAACGGCGCGGCGCCGAGATAGGCCCAGAGCCGCTCCTTGTCGGCCCCGTGGGAGCGCGCGTAGAGATCGGCGCTGTGCGCTACCGGGTCGAACGGCACGATGTCCGCTCAGGCTCACGCGCTCCGGGCGCGGGGCCGGCGTGGTGTCGACTTCGGGGCCGATGGGAAAAAGGGCCTGCTCCGCACTCATCGGAAAACCAATCCATGTCTAGGGGAGCGCCGGGCGCGCACTTGAACCGCATCCTGTCCATGTGACAGGAATGGGAAAACTACAAGCCGCCCAAAGGAGGACGCTATGCCAGCCGCGCACCGCATCAATCCCGTCGCCGCCTTCGAGCGCATCGGCGAGGAAAACGCCTTCGCCGTGCTGGCGCGCGCCAATGCGCTGGCGGCGCAGGGCCGCGACATCGTCAATCTCGGCATCGGCCAGCCGGATTTCTCGACGCCGCCGCATATCGTGGAAGCCGCTATCAAGGCACTGCGCGACGGCCACCATGGCTATACTCCCTCCACCGGCATCGAGCCGCTGCGCGTTGCGGTCGCTGCCGATGTCGAGCGGCGCTATGGCACGCAGATCGACCCCGGCCGCGTCGTCATCGTGCCCGGCGGCAAGGTGACGATGTTCAGCGCCATTCTAATGCTGGGCGAGCCGGGTGCGGAGATCCTCTACCCCGATCCCGGTTTCCCGATCTATCGCTCGATGATCGAGTTCACCGGCGCCACCCCGATCCCGGTGCCGATCCGCGAGGCGAACGGCTTCGCCTTCTCGGCCGAGGAGACGCTGGGGCTGATCACCCCGAATACCCGCCTGCTCATCCTCAACTCGCCCGCCAACCCCACCGGGGGCGTGACGCCGAAGGCCGAGATCGACAGGCTGGTGGCGGGCCTTGCCGACCATCCCCATGTCGCGATCCTGTCGGACGAGATCTATGACCAGTTCCTGTTCGACGGCGAGCGGCATACGACGCTGCTGTCCTACCCGGAAATCCGCAACCGGCTGATCCTGCTCAATGGCTGGTCGAAGACCTATGCCATGACCGGCTGGCGCATGGGCTGGGCGCTGTGGCCCGAGGGGCTGTTCGAGGCCGCCCGCAAGCTCGCGGTCAATGGCTGGTCCTGCGTCAACGCCCCCGCGCAATATGGCGCGCTGGCCGCGCTCACCGGCCCGCAGGACTGCGTGGCCGAGATGGTCGCCGAATTCGACCGCCGCCGGCACCTCGTGGTGAGCGGGCTGAACGCGCTGCCGGGCATCTCCTGCGCCACGCCGAAGGGCGCGTTCTACGCCTTCCCCAACATCACCGGCACCGGCTGGGCCTCGGCCAAGAAGCTCGCTAGCGCGCTGCTCGACGAGGCCGGCGTCGCCACCATCGGCGGGCCGGATTTCGGCGTTCATGGCGAGGGCTATATCCGGCTCTCCTACGCCAATTCACCGGAGAACATCTCCCGCGCGCTGGAGCGCATGGGATCGTTCCTGTCGCAGGCCCGCGCGGCATGATGGGACGCACCCTCGCCACGCTGATCCTGATCTGCCTGTCCGCCCCCGCCTTTGCGCAGGCTCGGCCTTCCTCCTGCACCCGGGAGAATGTCGAGCCGCGGGCCTATCTCGACTGCCTCACCGATGCGCAGAAGGCGAGCGAGACGGCGCTGGACAACGCGCTCAAAGGGGCGCTTGCCGCCATCAGCGCGCGGGCCGAATTGCAGGGCGTGCAGCGCACCCGCTGGGCCGCGCTGATCAACGAGGCGCAGGGCCGGTTCGTCCACTGGCGCAATTTCGAGTGCCAGAGCATCGCGCCCTATGAAGGCGGCGGGGCCACGCGCACCGTCGGCGGGCGGTTAGGGGGCATCGGCGTGCTGGAGCAGCGGCTGGTGTGCCTCACCACCTTCAACACCCAGCGGGCCGAGGATCTCGGGAATCGCTACAAGCCGCCCGCCGGCTGGTCCCCGCCGCCGGAAACCGTGACCGCGACCAAGCCGGAGGCCGCCGCTCCTGCCGCACGCGCCGAGCCTGCGGAAATGCCGATGCCTTCAGGCCCGGTGCGCATCATCACCCCCTGAGCACGCCCTGCCGGCCGCAGGTCTCTGGATCGTCCCGATGAATGTATCTTGTGCCGGCCGCATCCGCCGGAGGATCATGCGCGCCTATCCCCCGCTTGAGGAAGACATCATGGACCTCGGACTGAAAGGACTGCGCGCGCTCGTCACCGGCGGCACCAAGGGCATCGGCCTCGCCATCGCCGAAACCCTGGCGGCGGAGGGCGCCGACGTCGCCCTCATCAGCCGCAACGCCACGGAAGCCGAGGCCACCGCCGCCCGCCTGGCCGGCAAGGGTGTGAAGACGCTCGGCGCCGGCGTCGACGTCTCCGACGGCCCGGCGCTGGCGGCCTTTGTCGACCAGGCGGCGGCGGCCTTCGGCGGGCTCGACATCGTAGTCGCCAATGTGAGTGCGCTCGCCGTCGGCAATGACGAGGAGAGCTGGCGGAAGGGCTTCAACACCGACCTGCTCGGCACGGTGCGGCTGGTCAACGCCGCGCTGCCTTATCTGGAGAAGAGCGGGGCGGCCTCTATTCTCACCATCTCCTCGGTGTCCGGCCGCGAGATCGACTTCGCCGCCGGCCCCTACGGCACCTTCAAGGCGGCGCTGATCCACTATACGCAGGGCCTCGCCTACCAACTCGCGCCGAAGAAGATCCGCGCCAATACCGTCTCGCCGGGCAACACCTATTTCGACGGCGGCATCTGGAACACCATCAAGGACGGCAACCCGACCCTGTTCGCCGAGGCGCTGGCACTGAACCCGACCGGCCGCATGGCGACCCCGCAGGAAATCGCCAACGCCGCCGTCTTCCTGGCCAGCCCGGCGGCGAGCTTCGTCTACGGCACCAACCTCGTGGTCGACGGCGCGCTCACGCGCGGGGTGCAGTTCTGAGCCGCCGCTTCGGGCCTCCGCTCTGGACCTCCACGCGGAGGCCGGAGCGAGGCCTGCGACCCCCTGAACTTGCCCCTCGCGCCGAATAAGGCGAGTCTGCCGCGATATTTGCCTGAGGCTGAACACGGAGGGACCCGCATGTCCAAGGTCATGGCGATCGGCGAGGTGATGGTCGAATTCGCGCGCGGCGCCGACGGGCGCTACGGCCTGTCGTTCGGCGGCGACACCTTCAACACGGCGGTCTACCTCTCCCGCGCCGGCGTCGAGACCTCCTACGCCACCGCGCTGGGCGACGACCGCTATTCGGAAGCCATCCGCGTCGCCGCGCAGGGCGAGGGCATCCGCACCCAGCACATGCTGCGCGTGCCCGGTCGCACGCCCGGCCTTTATGTCATCGACACCGACCCACGCGGCGAGCGGGCCTTCTCCTATTGGCGCGAGGCCGCTCCGGCGCGCGAACTGTTCGAGCTTCCGGGCTGGGAAATGGTGGCCGAGGCGATCATCGAGGCCAATGTCATCTACCTCTCCGGCGTCACGCTCTCGCTCTACTCCAATGTCGGGCTCGGGCGCCTGCTGGCGACGCTGGAATTCGCCCGCGAGCGCGGCTCGAAAATCGTGTTCGACGGCAATTTCCGACCAAACGCCTGGCGTGGCGATCTCGGCCGGGCCCGCGCGGTCTATGGGCAGGCGCTGAAGCGGACCTCGATCGCGCTGCCCTCGTTCGAGGACGAGGCGACGCTCTGGGGCGACGGCTCGCCCGCCGCCACCGCCGAGCGGCTCGCCACCTTCGGCGTGCCGGAAATCGTGGTGAAGAACGGTGCCGAGGGTGTGCTGGTGGTGGCGTCGGGCGCCTCGCATATCGTGCCGATCCCACACCCCATCGAGCCGGTCGACACCACCGCCGCCGGCGACAGCTTCAACGCCGCCTATCTCGCCGCCCGGCTGGAGGGGCAGGCCCCGGCGCTGGCGGCGGAAGCCGGCCATGCGCTTGCCGGCCGCGTCATCAGTCATCGCGGCGCCATCCTGCCGCGCCAGGCTAATGCTTAAGGCCAGCACCCGTTAACGCTCCTGCGAACCACTTGCAAACCGTTGGCAACGCTTGATTTCTCGGCGCTGAAGCCTTAAGCGATCTGCCCGGGGCGTGCGGCGCCGGCATCACCACATGGCGGCGAGATGGAACGGTCCTTTCGGATAGCGGCGGGCAGCGTCGGCATCAGCATCATCGTGCTGGCGCTGAAATATCTCGCCTTCAAGCTCACCGGCAGCGTCGCGCTCTATTCGGACGCGCTGGAAAGCGTCGTCAATGTCGGCACGGCGGTGGCCGCCGTCATCGCGCTGCGCTACAGCGCCAAGCCGGCGGACGCCGCCCATCCCTATGGCTATGCCAAGGCGGAGTATTTCTCCGCCGTCGTGGTCGGCGTGCTGATCGTGGTCGCCGCGCTGTCGATCCTGCACGAAGTCTATTATGGCTGGCTGAGCCCCCGCCCGTTCGACGCCAACATCAACGGCCTGATGGTCAATGCGGGTGCCGGCGTGATCAACGCCATCTGGTGCGCGGTGCTGCTGCGTCAGGGCCGCAGGGCGCGCTCACCCGCGCTCACCGCCGACGGAAGGCACCTGCTCACCGACGTGATCTCCTCGGCCGGCGTGCTGGTCGGCGTGTTCCTCGCCGCAAACACCGGTTTTGAGAGGCTCGACCTCATACTCGCCGGCCTCGTGGCGCTGAACATATTGTGGTCGGGCTGGACGGTGTTGAAGGAGAGCGTCGGCGGGCTGATGGACCAGGCGGTGCCGGCCGAGACGCTGGGGCGCATCCGCGTCCGCATCGCCGAGGAGGCCAGCGGCGCCATCGAGGCGCACGATCTGCGCACCCGCCAGGCCGGCCGCATGACCTTTGTGGACTTCCACCTGGTGGTGCCCGGCGACATGGCGGTGAGCGAGGCCCACGCCATTTGCGACCGCATCGAGGACGCGCTGGAGGCCGAGGTGACCGACATCCTCGTCACCATCCATGTCGAGCCGGAAGCCAAGGCCAAGCACGCCGGCATTCCGGTGCTGTGATTTGCTTGCCGTCATCCCGGAAGGATTCGGATGATGCCACTTTCTTCCCTCATCCCCTGAGATAACCCGGGGACCCATCCTTGAGGCTGTCGCGTGGGTGGAAGCCTGGGTCCCCGGGTTATCTCAGGGGATGAGGGCGTGAGGGTGGGGATGTGCGGCTAGGCCCGGATGATGGGCCACTTTTCTTCCCTCAGCATGCCCTCCAAACGCCATCGGCTCCGCACCCTTATCGGGCCGGAGTTTTGGCCGGCACGTCGCCTCTCGCCCGGCTAAGGGCGTACGGGGCGCCGGGGCGGATCGCCCCGATGGCCGCCTGCACCGTGTGTGAAAGTATGGTGCAAGCCTCAGTCAACCAACGATGCGCCGGTCCCCGGCGCCCCGCACGCGGTGTTTATAGGCTTGCTCCATGCGCGCCCGGGAGGACTCTCACTTGCTATCCTCCCCTATGGGGTGCTTCACGCCCCATCCCGGCCTTGCGACCGCAATAAGGCGCTTCTCCCCGTGGCCGGTGGAACGACCGACCGGGGACGCATGGCTTGGGCCGCCAGACGAGCGGGTGCGTTACTCCCGTAGACATCGCCACCGCTCCCCGTCCCGCGCGATCGGCCGCTCCGGTTGCGCCCCTTACATGGGACGAGGTGGGGAGAGGATAACGCGGTTTGAATGAGAAGTAAATATTCCTAGGATTATTTTCTTAATCTATATATCAACCCGACCCTGCTCCCTCCCCCGCAAGCGGGAGAGGTTAAGGGATGGCGGGACGGGGGGCCTACTCCGCCGCGTTGACAGAGGCGGCCTTGGCGACGCCGAAGCGCTGGACGATGTAGTCCTCGACGATCTTCTTGAAGTCCTCGCGCAGCGACGGCCCACGCAGGGTCATCGCCTTCTTGCCGTCGATATAGACCGGCGCGGTGGGGAACTCGCCGGTGCCGGGCAGCGAGATGCCGATGTCGGCGTGCTTGCTCTCGCCGGGACCGTTCACGATGCAGCCCATGACCGCGACGTTGAGCGTCTCGACGCCGGGATAGTGCTTCTTCCATTCGGGCATCGAGGTGCGGATGAAGTCCTGCACCTCGAAGGCCAGTTCCTGGAAAGTGGTGGAGGTGGTGCGCCCGCAACCGGGGCAGGCGGCGACCAGCGGCACAAAGGTGCGCAGGCCCATGGTCTGCAGCATCTCCTGCGCCACCGTCACCTCGCGGGTGCGGTCGCCATTGGGCTCGGGGGTGAGCGAGACGCGGATGGTATCGCCGATGCCCATTTGCAGCAGCACGCCCATCGCGGTGGAGGAGGCGACGATGCCCTTGGAGCCCATGCCTGCTTCCGTCAGCCCCAGATGCAGCGCGTAGTTCGAGCGACGGGCCATCTCGGCATAGACGGTGATGAGGTCCTGCACCGCCGACACCTTGGCCGACAGGATGATCTTTTCCCGCGGCAGGCCGATCTCCTCGGCCAGCGCGGCCGACATCA
>LNAP01001699.1_pt1 | contig 39360 bp, 38 predicted proteins | sample 602601 | NCBI WGS metagenome assembly LNAP01 (sample SAMN02440304, study PRJNA202911) | soil metagenome | biome: Subtropical and temperate rainforests or woodlands; isolation source: soil samples (1 kg each in a 20% v/v slurry with milli Q water) were... ... | reverse complement strand
TGTGGCACCCCTCACCCGTCTCGACCGCTTCGCGGTCGATCCACCCTCTCCCACAAGGGGAGAGGGAAGGAAGTATCACAGCGGCGCCGCGCTCTCGCCCCTTGCGCTCGATAGTTTCGACGCCAGCGAAGCCGCCACGATCACCACCGCGATGAAGCCGATCGCCAGTGTACAGATCGCATTGATCTCCGGCTTCACCCCGAGCCGCACCTCCGAATAGATCCGGATCGGCAGCGTCGACGAGCCCGGCCCGGTGGTGAAGCTGGCGATGACGAGATCGTCGAGCGACAGCGTGAAGGCGAGCATCCAGCCGGCCGCGATGGCCGGCGCGATCAGCGGCAGCGTCACCGCCACAAAGGCACGCACCGGATCGCGGCCGAGATCCATCGCCGCTTCCTCATAGCTGCGGTCGAGACCGGCCAGCCGGGACTGCACGACGACGGCGACGAAGCACATCGTCAGCGTCGTATGCGCGATGGTCACGGTCCAGAAGCCGCGGCCGGCATCGATGGCGACAAACAGCAGCAGCAAGGACAGGCCGGTGATCACCTCCGGCATTACCAGCGGCGCGTAGAGCATGCCGGACATCAGCGTGCGGCCGCGGAACCCCGCGCCGCGCGACAGCGCTATGGCCGCCAGCGTACCGAGCACGGTGGCCAGCGTCGCCGACACCGCGCCGACGCGCAGACTCATCCAGGCCGCATCGAGCATCGCCTGGTCGTGGAAGAACTCGGTGTACCAGCGCGTCGACCAGCCGCCCCACACCGTCACCAACCTTGAGGCATTGAACGAATAGATCACCAGGATGACGATCGGCAGATAGAGAAACGCCAGACCGAACGCCAGCGAAGCGGCGTTGAAGCGGGAGAGGTTTGCGACACGCGAGGTCATCTCAACACCCCCATGCGCAAGAAAGACAGCTTTGAAACGAGAAAGCTTCTCCCCTCCCCCTTGCGGGGAGGGGTCGGGGGTGGGGGTAACCACATCGACAGTTTGCGCCTGTGGACCCCCCTCCCCAACCCTCCCCCGCCTAGCGAAGCTTCGCTTCGCGCGGGGGGGAGGGAGCCTACAGCGTGTACGGCGAATACGGTCATCACCGCGCCTCCAACTGCCGCCGCTGCAAATGGTCGTAGACCAGGAGCGGCAGCAGCAGCAGCGCCAGCAGCACGATCGCCGTGGCGGAAGCCACTGGCCAGTCGCGGTTGGTGAAGAATTCTAGCCACAGCGTCTGACCGATCATCAGCGAGTCCGAACCGGCCAGCAGGTCCGGGATCACGAATTCGCCGACGATGGGGATGAAGCACAGCAGCACGCCGGCAAGCACGCCACGCTGCGATAGCGGAAACGTCACCAGCCAGAACGCGTCGAAGCGCGAAGCCCCAAGGTCCGCGGCAGCCTCCAGCAGCGCGCAGTCGAGCTTGGCCAGCGTCGCATAGAGCGGCAGGATCATGAACGGCAGATAGGAATAGACCATGCCCAGGATCATCGCGGTGTCGGTGGACAGCCACACCAGCGGAGCCGACACGACGTGCAGCGCCAGCAGCACCTTGTTGAGCAAACCGTCGTGCTGCAGGATATTGATCCAGGCATAGATGCGGATCAGGAACGAGGTCCAGAACGGCACGATCACCAGCAGCATCGCCACGCTCTGCCAGCGCCGCGGCAGCCGCGCCATGGCATAGGCGACGGGATAGCCGATGCCCAGCAGGATCGCGGTGGAGACCACGGCGACGGCGACGCTGCGCAGGTACGACGCGAGATAAAGATTGTCCGACAGCAACAGCCGGAAGTTATCCAGCGACAGCATGGCGAAGGCCGCCTTCAGCCCGGCGGGATCGGTGAGATCGAACAGCGGCAGATAGGGCGGCTGCGTCACCGCGGTCTGCGACAGGCTGATCTTCAGCACGAAGCCGAACGGCAGCAGAAAGAACAGCACCATCCAGCCATAGGGCGCGATGGCCGCCAGTCGCGCCGGACGCGTGAACAGGTCGCGCGCGCTCATGGCTCCAGCACCACGCAATCGTCCGGCGTGAACCACGCCACCACCCGTTCGCCGACCGGATAGGCATCGACGTCGAGCCGCGTGGTGTTGGCCAGCGCGGCGCGCAGCGTGGCGCCGCGGTCGAGCCTGACCTGATACACCGACATGCCGCCGAGATAGCTGATATCGCTGACCACGCCATCGAGCCGGTTCATGGCGACGCCGTGGCCGGCAGCCGCCGGACCGCGCCGCGACAGCCGGATCTTTTCCGGACGGATGGCGACGCAGGCGGACTTTCCCGCCAAAGGCTGGCGCGGCTCGGCTGCGGAGATGCCGCCGGCATCAGGCGTGGTGACGGTGACGCGGTGTTCGTCATGCCAGGTCACTTCGCCGTCGAACAGGTTGATGTCGCCGACGAAGCCGGCGACCCAGCGCGACGCCGGCGCCTCGTAGAGCTGCCGCGGCGTCGCCACCTGTTCCAGCCGTCCGTCCTTCATCACGCCGATGCGGTCGGCCATGGTCATGGCCTCCTCCTGATCGTGGGTGACGATGACGAAGGTGGTGCCGAGCCGGCGCTGCAGCGCCATCAACTGGCGCTGGGTGCTCTCGCGCAGCTTCTTGTCGAGCGCCGCCAGCGGCTCGTCGAGCCGCAGCAGCGTCGGGCGGTCCCACGCCAAGGGCCGCTCATGACTATGGCGCCAGGCCCCCGCCCGGTTGTGCTCAAGGATCGGCTGATAGGCCATGGGGTCTTGCGGGTGTTTGATGCGCCATTTGTTGATCTGCGGATCGAAGGTTTTCTCGTAGAACGCGTTATCCATATGGATGTGGAGCTGCCCATCGACCTCATACTGCCCCAAGGCGTTGGGCTGGCGGCCTGACGCAAGGGTGAGGTGCTTCTTGTAGGGCGCCAGGTCGGGCCGCCATAAGCGCTTCCGGCCGTCCGGCAGCGTTACCGGCACCAGGCCTTCGATCACCGGCTCGGGTCTGAGTTGGCGCAGCGCCGAACCACCCGCCGCCATCAAGCCGATCAAGGCGAGGTTCTGCGCCAGGTCGATCAAGTGCGCACGGGCCGCCTGGCGGTCGCCCGCACTCCACTCCTGGGTTGCCTCAATCGCCCCCGTCAACAATTGCTCGACCATCACGGCCAGCATGAGCTCCCCCAACACGGGCACGAAGCCTGCCACAGCACCCAGGGCAAACATCTCGATATTGAGCACCATGGCCAGTTTCTGTTTACGCACACGGGCATCGACCTGCGCGGTGGGCACGGCGCGGCTGGCCGCATCGGCGATGCACTTGTGCCGATGTTGCTCATACAGGTAGGTCCACAGATCGACTTTATGGCTGCCGAACGCCTGGCCTTTGAACGCCATGGCCTTGGGTGCCAAAAACGGATCCGGGTTTGGCACCTGGGGGGCCAAAGGCAGCGGCGGGAAATTCTTCAGCCTCAAAGGCGTCAGCTTACTGACCAGCTCATACAGTTGCCCGATGCCGGGGAAATTCGAGCCGATTTTCTCGCGCAAGGTGGCATCGGGCGCATCCTGGGTGAATTGCCTGAAGTAATAAGGGTGGTCGGCGGCCTCGACGAACTGACTGAAAAAGGCCTGATACGCGGTTGGCCGCTCGACCCGGGTGGTGGCCGCGCCAGGCGTGGTGAAGCGGCGCTGCAAAGTCCCCAGCAACTGTGCGTGATCCTTATAGCGCTTGAGAGGGTGATACGGGTCCTGGGGCACATAAAGGATCGGCGAATCCAGATGCTCATCATCGAAGGCCAGAAACAACACACACCCCGTCATGCGTAATTTCATCAGGCCAAGGTCGCAGATCCATACCGGTTGCCCATCCATCTGCGGCGCTCGCTCGCCGTTGATCACCGACAGGATCATGGTGTAGTCGTCCTCGGTAATGTCCTGGCATAAGCGTGCCAGCTCGGCCGCAGCCCTCATTGCCGCCTTTTGACTGGCAATGAATTGCTGGCGCAGGGTGGTTTCGACCGAGGCAAAGAAATCGCTGATATAGGCCTGGTACTTTCCGCCCAGATCCAGGCTGCGGCACAGCTGCACAAACTCATGGACCTTGAGCCTGCCCAAGCGCACCGGCAGCAACGGCTCGTCAGGTGAGGAACGGGAAGACGACACGTGCCAGCGGAAACCGGACGAGGGGTGAAAAGCCCCCTCCTCGCATTCGGATTCCTCGAAGTTATGCAGCGCAGCCTGCAGTAGTTCCAGTTTCAAGAAGTCGTAGGTCCGCGCCGCTATCTTGAAGTCACTGACCAGCAGGGATTTTCTGAGGCTCAACCAGGTGTCGACGTGGGGGGCCAGTGTGACGTCATATTGCTCTTTAAGCGCATTGACCAGCAGCGGCCTGGCAAACGCGTCGATCCCCTGCAAAGCAGACAGGGTCTTGTCCACCGCCGTCTGCGTGGAAAAGCTTGCGGTAAAACAGGCATGCAACTGCTGGCGTTGCTCGGGGGTGGCGCGCCAATAGGCCGGCGGCAGTGACGTATCGGCGTGTTTGAGCGCCGCCCGTCGTGGGGCAGTGCTCTCGATCAGCCATTGCGGGGTGGCACCGATCAACAATTGTCGATGGATACTGGGGGTTGGCGGGTCAAGGCGCGCGGGCGTTACGGGAGAGTCGGGCATGATGCAGCTCCAGGAAAAGGAGCTCCAGCACATCACGCAGGTCAGGCGCGACAGCGGTAACTACGTCTACATATTCCCCCGGCCTTGGCTATCCTGTTGGGAGACATCATGTCACCCAGACCTCGCAGGAGGACTCATGGACGCACCGGACAATAAACCGCCGACCTTCTGGCAGATGCTTCACAGCGTGATGGCTGCCGCTTTTGGCGTGCAGAGCGGCAAGAACCGCGCGCGGGACTTCACCCATGGCAAGCCCAGCCATTTTGTAGTGCTGGGGATCCTGTTTACCGCCGTGTTTGCCCTGACCCTCTTTGCCATCGTCAAGCTGGTGCTGCACCTGGCCGGGGTCTAGTCGCGCTTACTTCCACAGCATCTTCAAGCTGAAGGGGTACTGGTAGGCCGCCGGCTTGCCCTGAGCCGACAGTGCGCGAAAATTCACCCCGTCGCCCTCGTGGTTACGCAGGTCCAGCAGGCGCTGGGCCTGTGGCCTGTCAATCAACTGAAATAACCTCACCTGACGCTCGCGCCCGCCATGGCGTTGAATGTCCACCCCACTGGCGTCGTCATGCAGCAGCACCATGGCCCAGCCACCGAGCGTAAAATGCCCGGCCACCAGCGCACTGACCCGCCCTTGCAGGCGCGCCTGCAACACCTCGGGGGAACTGTTGATCGCGCTGAACAACACCTCCTTGCCGGGCGTGCGCCCACTGCCATTCAAGGCCTGCATGGCGCCGAGGGCCATTTCATCATTGGCCGACCAGACCAGCGTGGCCTGTGGGTAGCGCTTGAACATCAGAGTTGCTTGCTCGAAGGCGCGCTGGCGGCTCCATTCGCCATAAACCAACTGGCGCAGGTGCACTTGCGGGTGTTCGCCCAAGGCCCGCCGCAGGCCCTGCTCACGGGCCTGGGAAGTGGGGGTATTCTTGGCGCCGGAAAATGCCAGCAATTGGAGGGTTTCGCCCGCCGGAACCGGGCCGTGCTGATGCAGCAGCTCCTTGAGCATCAGGTAGCCGCCCTCCTCGTCGTTGGCGGTGATGCTGCCGATCCAGTTGGGGTATTTGCCGGCATCCAGCAACTGCACCTGGTCCGGGGTCAGGGCATTGTTGACGATCAGCAACTTGACCGGGCTGCCCTGGGCCATCCGCAAAATCTGCGGGGCGATGTACTGCTCATTGACCACCACCAAGTAATCCGGGGAATTGGGGCCTTGCAGTGCTTCGCGGGCTTGTTGCAAGGTGTTCTGCCCGTTGCGCTCCGAATAGCGCACACGCAAATCCAGGCCGAGGTCCTTGGCTGCGGCCTGCATGAATTGCGAATAGCTGACCCAGAAGGTTTCAGTGGACAGGCCGGGGTTGAGAAACACCACCGACGTGGCATGAGCGATCGTCCCGAACGTCAGCCCCACCCACCACAAGCACCCACAGAGAACCTTCAACATTACTGCCCGCACCCTGGAAATTGACCGATCATAATAATGGCAATGAGCCTTTTGATCTTGGCTATTTGTCAGATAGTAGGACAGTTGCGTGGCGATCAGCGCTCCCTATTGATGGCTGACCCAGAACACGGCGGTGGCAACCACCAGGATAATCAGGAACAGAATCGCCCAGGCATCCACACTGCTGTCGGGTTTGCGGGCTTTGGTTGGATTGCTCATCGCATCGCCTCTTGTCGGTTTTATGGCTGATTGCATTAAGACTCGACCACAGTAAAGTCGATGATTGCCCGCATGACAAATGTGGGTATCGCAATAACCGTTCTCATTAGGCTATTTGGTTATGTGCATATACTAAAACATCACTTTTGCGCATAAACGCAAGCTGGTATCGTTCGGCGGCTCCGTTGGGAGTGCGATTTGCCGAGAACAGGACCTATATGTACGTATACGACGAATACGATCAGCGCATCATCGAGGACCGCGTCAAGCAGTTCCGTGATCAGACCCGACGCTATCTGGCAGGTGAACTGAGCGAAGAAGAGTTCCGCCCTCTGCGCCTGCAAAATGGCCTTTATGTCCAGCGTTTTGCGCCGATGCTGCGGGTGGCCGTGCCTTACGGCCAACTGACTTCGCGCCAGACGCGCATGATGGCCAAGATCGCCCGTGACTTCGACAAGGGCTATGCCCATATCAGTACCCGCCAGAACGTGCAGTTCAACTGGCCGGCCCTGGAAGACGTGCCGGACATCCTGGCTGAATTGGCCACCGTGCAGATGCACGCCATTCAGACCAGCGGTAACTGCCTGCGCAACGTGACGACAGACCAGTTTGCCGGCGTGGCCGCCGATGAAGTGATCGACCCGCGCCCGTGGTGCGAGATCGTTCGGCAGTGGACTACGTTCCACCCAGAATTTGCCTACCTGCCGCGTAAATTCAAGATCGCCATCAATGGCTCGGCTTCCGACCGTGCCGCGATCGAAGTCCACGATATCGGCCTGGAGCCGGTGTACAACGCTGCCGGCGAACTGGGCTTCCGCGTCCTGGTGGGCGGCGGCCTGGGGCGTACCCCGGTGGTGGGCGCATTCATCAATGAATTCCTGCCCTGGCAAGACCTGTTGAGCTATCTCGACGCCATCCTGCGCGTGTACAACCGCTATGGCCGTCGGGACAACAAGTACAAGGCGCGCATCAAGATCCTGGTCAAGGCCCTCACCCCCGAGGTGTTTGCCCAGAAGGTCGACGCCGAAATGGAACACCTGCGCGGCGGCCAGACCACCCTGACCGAAGCCGAAGTGCATCGCGTGGCCAAGCACTTTGTCGACCCGCACTACAAGGCCCTGGACAACCAGGACGCCGAACTGGCCGCACTCGACCAGCAGCACCCGGGCTTTGCCCGCTGGCGTACCCGCAACACCCTGGCGCACAAGCAGCCGGGTTATGTGGCCGTGACCCTGTCGCTCAAGCCGACTGGCGTAGCACCTGGCGATATCACCGACAAGCAGCTGGACGCCGTCGCTGACCTGGCCGAGCGCTACAGCTTCGGCCAACTGCGTACCTCCCACGAACAGAACATCATCCTCGCGGACGTTGAGCAGAGCCAACTGTTCAGCCTGTGGGGTGAGCTGCGCGAAGGCGGTTTCGCCACGCCGAACATTGGCCTGCTGACCGATATCATCTGCTGCCCGGGTGGCGACTTCTGCTCCCTGGCCAACGCCAAGTCAATTCCGATTGCCGAGTCGATCCAGCGCCGTTTCGACGACCTGGACTACCTGTTCGACATTGGCGAGCTGGACCTGAACATCTCCGGGTGCATGAACGCCTGTGGTCACCACCACGTCGGCCACATCGGCATCCTCGGGGTGGACAAGAAAGGCGAAGAATTCTACCAAGTGTCCCTGGGTGGCAGCGCCAGCCGCGATGCGAGCCTGGGCAAGATCCTCGGCCCATCCTTCGCCCAGGAAGCCATGCCCGAGGTGATCGGCAAACTGATCGATGTGTACATCGAGCAGCGCACCGAAGATGAGCGTTTCATCGACACCTACCAGCGCATCGGCATTGACCTGTTCAAGGAGCGCGTCTATGCAGCGAATCATTAAGAACAACGAAGTCGTCGACGAAACCTGGCACCTGCTGCCCAAGGACGCGACCTTCGACGGCATCTCCAACTGCGACGACCTGATCGTGCCGCTGGCGCTGTGGCGCGAGCACGGTCATGCGCTCAAGGCCCGTGACGGCGGCCTGGGCGTGTGGCTGGACGCCGATGAAGAAGCCGAAGAGATCGGTGACGACGTGGCGCACTTCCAGGTCATCGCCCTGAACTTCCCGGCCTTCACCGACGGGCGCAACTACTCCAATGCGCGCCTGCTGCGTGACCGCTACGGTTACAAAGGCGAATTGCGCGCGATTGGCGACGTGCTGCGCGACCAACTGTTCTACCTGCACCGCTGCGGGTTCGATGCCTTCGCCTTGCGCCCCGACAAAGACCCGTATGAAGCGCTGGAAAGCCTCAAGGACTTTTCCGTGACGTACCAGGCTGCAACGGACGAGCCGCTGCCGCTGTTCCGTCGCCGTTAAGCGTTAGCATCGTGAAAAGCCCTGGCATGCCAGGGCTTTTTTATACATCGATTTTGATCGACGCCAGCACCTGCTTCTGCTCCATGGAACACGGCACACCCTCCGGCTGCGCGCGCACCGCCGCGATCACGCCCAGCAACTGCGCCTTGCTGTGCGCCAGTTGCGCCTGCATCCCTTCGATCTGCTGCACCTTACGCTCCAACGCCTCAATCAGCGCCTCGCGCTTGTGCTCGCCCGGCGTCGGCATCAGCGCCTTGAGTTCCTGCAAGGTAAACCCGGCCTGTTGCGCGCTCTGGATCAGTTGCAGGGTTTGCAGGGCCTCGGGGGCATAACGCCGATAGCCGTTGGCCTGCCTGCCCACCTGGCTGATCAACCCTTCGGCCTCATAAAACCGAATACGCGACGCCGCCAGCCCGCTCTGTTTCGCCAGTTCACCAATATTCATCGCCATGCCCGCTTGACATTAAAGTTAACTTTAAGCTTAGCCTGAGGCCTCCCCCGCTCAGGAGTCAACCATGTCACCTTTCGAACCCTTGCAACTGCCCAACGGCCAAGTCCTTGTCAACCGTATCGCCAAGGCTGCGATGGAGGAGAATATGGCCGACGCCCAACAAGCGCCGTCCCGTGAATTGAAGCAGTTGTACCAGGCCTGGGCGGATGGCGAGCCCGGCTTGCTGCTGACCGGTAACGTGATGATCGACCGCCGCGCCATGACCGGCCCCGGCGGCGTTGCGCTGGAGGACGAGCGGTCACTGGACAGCTTTCGCGAATGGGCCGCCCTCGGACGCAACAACGGCGGGCACTTCTGGGTGCAGCTCAATCATCCGGGGCGCCAGACGCCGGCCAACCTGCGCCAGCAAGCCTTGGCGCCGTCCGCCGTGGCCCTCGACCTGGGTATTTTTTCGAAGATGTTCGCCAAGCCCAGGGCTATGTCCGAAGACGAGATCCAGAACGTGATCACGCGCTTTGCCACCAGCGCGCGCCTGGCCGAGAAAGCCGGGTTTACAGGCGTGCAGATCCACGCAGCGCATGGCTACTTGCTCAGCCAGTTTCTCTCGCCCTTGAGCAACCGGCGCACCGATCACTGGGGCGGCTCGCTGCAGAACCGCGCACGCTTGCTGATTGAAGTGATCAAGGCCGTTCGCGCCAGTGTCAGCCCCTCGTTTTGCGTGGGGGTGAAACTCAACTCGGCAGACTTCCAGCGCGGCGGCTTCGACGCGGACGACGCGCGCGCCGTGATTGAGCTGCTCAATGCCCTGCCCATCGACCTGCTGGAGCTGTCCGGCGGCAGCTACGAAGCACCGGCCATGCAGGGCGAAGCCCGGGACGGGCGGACCCTGGCCCGCGAAGCGTATTTCCTGGAAATGGCCCGCGAGCTGGCGACCCTCGCAAACATGCCGGTGATGGTCACCGGTGGCATTCGCCGCTTGCCGGTGGTGCAGCAAGTCCTCGACAGCGGCATCGCCATGGCCGGTATCGCCACCGCCCTGACCCTGGAACCGCAACTGATCAAACACTGGCGCGAAGGTCGCGACCCCAACCCGCAACTCACATCGATCAGTTGGCAGCGCAAGCCCCTCGCCGCCCTCGCCGTGGTGCGTCACCAGATGCGTTGCCTGAGCCGCGGCCATCGCCCCAATCCCAAGGTTGCGCCGTGCATGGCACTGGTCCGCGATCAATGGTTTATCGCCCGGCGCACTCGCCAATACCGCGCAACCATGACGCAATCTTCACATTAAGCACGGAGCATTCGCCGTGATCGAACTGTCCTCTATTGATCAGCCACTTTTAACCTCACTGACGATTGGAGTTCTTCATGGCGAAAATCAACCTGGCCCAGCAATTGGCAACCACCCTTGAACAGGCGGGCATCAAGCGCATCTGGGGCCTGACCGGCGACAGCCTCAATGGCCTCACCGACGCACTGCGCACCATGGACAGCATCGAGTGGATGCATGTGCGCCACGAAGAGGTCGCCGCGTTCGCCGCCGGTGCCGAAGCCGCCGCCACCGGCGAGTTGGCGGTGTGCGCCGGCAGTTGCGGGCCGGGGAATCTGCATTTGATCAACGGCCTGTTCGACTGCCATCGCAACCATGTACCGGTGTTGGCCATCGCCGCACAAATCCCGTCTTCCGAAATCGGCTTGAACTACTTTCAGGAAACCCACCCCCAGGAACTGTTCAAAGAGTGCAGCCACTTCATCGAACTGGTAACCAACCCCGAGCAGATGCCCCAAGTGCTGCATCGCGCCATGCGCGCGGCAATCCTCAATCGCGGCGTGGCGGTGGTGGTGATCCCCGGGGATGTGTCGCTGCTGGAAGTGGAAGACACGCTCAAACCCTGGCCGGCCCTGCATGCGCCGCGCACCCTGCCGGCGGAACAGGACCTGCAACGCCTCAGCGAAATCCTCGACAGCAGCCAGAAAGTCACCTTGCTGTGCGGCAGCGGTTGCGCCGGCGCCCATGCCCAAGTGGTGGCCCTGGCCGATGCCTTGGGCGCGCCAGTGGTACACGCTTTGCGCGGCAAGGAGCACGTGGAATGGGACAACCCGTTCGACGTGGGCATGACCGGCCTGATCGGTTTCAGCTCCGGTTACCACGCCATGCTCAATTGCGACACGCTGATCATGCTCGGCACCGACTTTCCGTACCGCCAGTTCTACCCCACCGACGCGAAGATCATCCAGATCGATCGCAACCCCCAGGCGCTGGGTCGACGTGCCACCCTGGACCTGGGCATCGCCGCTGACGTGAGCGAGACGCTCGACGCACTGCTGCCGCGCCTGACCCGCAAGGCCGACCGCAGCTTCCTCGAAACGTCCTTGAAACACTACGAGAAAGCCCGCCAGGGCCTCGATGACCTGGCGCAAGCGTCGAAGGCCAACCGGCCGATTCACCCGCAATACGTGGCGCGCCTGCTCAGCGAACTGGCCGACGACGATGCGATCTTCACCGCCGACGTCGGCTCGCCCACCGTGTGGGCGGCGCGCTACCTGAAAATGAACGGCAAACGGCGCCTGATCGGCTCGTTCAACCACGGCTCGATGGCCAACGCCATGCCCCAGGCCATCGGTGCCCAGGCGGCTTTCCCCGGGCGACAGGTGATCTCAATGTCCGGCGACGGCGGTTTTACCATGTTGATGGGGGATTTCATTTCGTTGGCGCAGCTGAAACTGCCGGTGAAGGTCATCGTGTTCGATAACGCATCACTCGGTTTTGTCGCCATGGAAATGAAAGCCGCCGGCTACCTTGAGGCCGGCACCGAGCTGAAAAACCCGGACTTCGCCGCCATGTCCAACGCCATGGGCATCCTGGGCATTCGCGTGGAGCAATCCGAAGACCTCGAACCGGCCCTGCGCCGCGCCCTGGCCCATGACGGCCCGGTGCTGGTGGACGTGGTGACGGCGACCCAGGAGCTGGTGATGCCACCCAGTATCAAGCTGGAACAGGCCAAGGGTTTCAGCCTGTACATGCTCAAGGCAGTGATGAGCGGGCGCGGGGATGAAGTGATCGAGCTGGCGCGCACCAACTGGTTACGCTGATGTGAACACAGACTGACGGGCTTGCTCGCGATTGCGCGGCTTCAGTGCATGCATCTTCAACTGATACATCGCCATCGCGAGCCAGCCCGTTTCCACATCGGCGATCAGCCGTGCTGTTTTTCTACCCACTTGCCGTAGGCATCGATAAACGCCTGCAGGAACGGCTTGGTTTTCTCCGACAGCTTGCCCGCCTCGTCGAACACACTGCCCGCGCCGCCCAGGTAGGCTTCCGGCTGCTGCATGCACGGCACGTCGAGGAACACCAGGGACTGGCGCAGATGGTGGTTGGCGCCAAAGCCGCCGACAGCCCCCGGCGACACACTGATAATCGCCCCCGGCTTGCCGCTCCAGGCGCTTTGCCCGTAAGGGCGCGAGCCCACATCGATGGCATTCTTCAGCGGGGCGGGCACGGAGCGGTTGTATTCGGGGGTCACGAACAGCACTGCGTCGGATGAACGCACTTGTTGACGGAAAGTACTGTAGGCTGCGGGCGGTGATGCCCCGTCGATGTCCTCGTTGTAGAGCGGCAAATCGCCAATTTCGACAATGTTCAATGTGAGGTTGGCGGGGGCCAGTTCGGCCAATGCCAGGGCGACCTTGCGGTTGATCGACTCTTTTCTCAAGCTGCCCACCAGGACGGCAATCGTGTAGACCTTGCTCATTGAGGTTTCCCGACGTCTGACTAAAGGAGCTTGTAGTTATAGAGCCTTCGCGACGCGTTCACCAGAAGGTTTTGATAATTCCCCCGGCGTCTGCCTCGCGACCACCCGCGTAGGAAGCGTCTGAAAACATCAACGAATAGTATTTTTTTTCCATAGGTAAACTACCCCGCTCCATGACGGTCTACAGAACCGCAAATCGAGTGTTTATCTCCAGAGGTTCTAAACAGATGGCAGCAGTACTTGTCGGACAGTTCCATGCCAGAGACGCAGAAGGACGCGTGTATTCGGTGCATGAGTTCCAGGAATCCACCCCGCCGCTAGACGGCCTGGCTGGCTCGGCGCCCACCACAACCTACAAGCTGGCCATTGGCGACCGTGTAGAAAAACTGGAAGGCGATGAATTCAAATTGATTCAGTCCGGGACCATTATCGTCCGCGAATCGGAAACCGTCCGCGCGCAATAAGCTTGAGCCCCCGAGCGTACCTGCTCAGTCCTGGCCATTGACGGCATTGACTGGGCCGGGCGATCACGGGCGGCGAACCTCCGTCACTTCAATCCCCGGGTCTCCCTCAACCTGTTTGAGCGTGACCATCAGTCGCCCCTTCTCGCCCTCGACGTCATACATCAAGCGCTTGTAGCCCGGCGTACCATACGCGGGATACGCCACCACCTGCCTGACCAGCGTGATGCCCAACACCGCACCCACCTGCGCGCCCACCTGTTCCTGGGAACGGATGAACGCATCGAGTGCGAGGTTTTCGGACGTAGTGTCGTCGGGATTGCTCAAGAGATAAGCGGCCACGCCTCCCACGGTCACCAGGACCAGCAGTTGCCTGGCCGTTACCCCGAAGAAGTTCGCGGGCATCGGCATTTGAGACCAGACCTGTTTTTGTTGTAAGTACCGGGTAACCGGCATTGGTCGTTGATGATCAGACCAACCATTCTAAACAGGTCGATGGGTAATGCCAGATGAATCAGTTGTCGCCGTAGGTAATATCCTTGTTATCCCCGACACCGCCCAACGTCCGATCCTTGCCGAAGGAGAACAGGTCGAACGGAACCTGGGGTTGGCTCGGCGGAAAGTGATACTGATAAGCAACACCCCACGGATCGGTCAGCAGCTCCTCGTTGACATAGGGGCCTTTCCAATTCGCGTCGGCGGCGGGCGGCTTGATCAACCCCTCCAGGCCTTCCTCATCGGTCGGATAGCGGCCAGTGTCTTGATGGAAGTGCTCGACGGCCTTGCCCAGCTCGGCGACCTGGGCCTTGGCCATAGCGATTTCCGTCAGGGTCATCTCGCCAAACAGCCGCGGCCACAATGCCAGGGCCAACACGCCGATGACGACGAGTACCACCAGCACCGCCCACCGCGTAAAGCCGCCGTGGGTGCGCCGGTTGCCGACTATGACTGGTGCAGACATTCTGAGCTCCCTTGTCGCTCGGTTGATACGCTCGTTATATGCCCTGCTTGTTGCAGTTGCGCAAGGCTAACGTAAGTCGATGCGAATCAACGCTCCCGCTGTTTTTTTCCAGGCCATTGAATCCCGGCCCTGCTGACCCTAGACTCCGGCCATGCGTTTACGTCATATCGAAGTGATTCAGGCCATCTTGCAGACCGGACACCTCGGCACGGCCGCCGAATGGTTGCAGCTTTCTGTGGGCGATGTGGACGCGACGCTCAAGGACGCCGAGCAGCAATTGGGCTTTATGTTGTTCGCCAGCGTGCGCGGACGCCTGCAGCCAACACGGGAAACCCTGGAGTTACAGGCGCAAATCGCCCATGTGTATGAAGCGCTGGAGCCGGTACAACGCTTGGCCAGCCGCCTGAAGCACCATCACGCGCCAACCCTGCGTGCCCTGTGTACGCCGCCCCTGGCCAATCAACTGCTGCCGCAAAGCATCGCCGTGCTGCGCCGACGCTTCCAGGACACGCCGTGCAACCTGTCGAGCCAGCCGACCCGCGAGATTGTCAGGAGCCTGTTGCTGCACGAGGCCGACGTGGGCCTGAGCCTGCATGACCCGGAACATCCGCAAATCCAAAGCAGCGTATTGGCCCAGGGCAAACTGCAACTGCTCGCGCCCCATGGCTGGCTCAAACCCAAGCAGAAGTACATCGCCCTGCAGGACCTGGCCGGGCAGTCGATGATCGGGCTGGAGGGCCAGGACCCGCTCAGTCGCCTGCTCGACGCCAAGCTGCAAGCCCTGCGCCCGCTGCCGGTGGTGCAGACGCGGGTGCAGACTTACCAGATGATGCGCAGCATGGTGGAGGCCGGTGAAGGCCTGGCGATCGTCGATCCGTTCACTGCGTTCGGCGCCCGGGAGGCCGGGCTGGACGCGTGCCCGGTATCGCCGCCGATCATGGTCAGCCTGTATGCGCTGACCCTCCGGGAGGGCGTGACCTCACCGGCACTGAATGCACTGCTGGAGATTGTCACGCAGAAAGCCGAAGGCCTGCTCGCGAGCTGAACGCGTCAGACCGCCTCGACTTCCGTCTTGAACAAGCGATACCAGAAAATCGCCACCTCACGGGTTTGCGGGTCGATCCCGCGATAGCGCAGGTGGTCGATCCCGCCCACCACATACCCACAACGCTCATACAGGCGGCAGGCGCCGAGGTTGTTGTTCTGGGTCTCCAACATCATGCCCGGCAGGTTTTTCTTGCGACTCCAGAACTGCGCCACGTCCAGCAGCGCCTTGGCCACGCCGTGACGGCGCGCGGGCAACGCCACGGCCAGCTCATCGACGTGCGCGAAGCCATTCCAATTGGTACTGACCACGACATGCCCGACCGGTCTGTCGTCCAGAAAGGCCATGAAGATCGCGCTGTCGGGCGCGTCGCGAAAGCTGGCGAACTCCTCCGGGTCGATGCCGTAGCACTTGCGGTACGGCAGGATGCGCTCCACGAGCCACTGTTCGACCCGCTTGCCCAGCTCCGGCACGCCATAGGCGCTGACCTCAAAACTGAAATCATTGCCCCACACGTAGGCGTCGAAGCCTTCGTCGGCGACCCGCACACTGAGCCCTGGATACTTCGGGTTCATTACAGCTTGCATAAACATCCTTATCCCTTGATGCAATCGACGGTGTAACAACGACCACTGCCGTCGTCTTCGTGTTGCAACCCATGAACATCCGCGACAAAGCCGGGGAAACTGCTATCGAACGTGCGGGCAAAGGCCAGGTAGTCGATGATCGAACGCGTTGACTCGGTAAAGCGCTCACCCGGCATGATCAACGGAATGCCCGGCGGATAAGGCACCAGCATCACCGCGGCGATGCGCCCAGCCAAGGCATCGATGGACACCGCCTCGACGTCACCCCTGACCAATTGGTCATAGGCGTCGGCCGGTTTCATCGCGATTTCGGGTAACACGGTGTACATCCGCTTGAGGTGTTTGGCGGTGGCGTTGCTACGGTAACAGCTATGTAATTGGTCGCACAGGTCGCGCAGCCCCAGGCCTTGATAACGCACTGGGCCCTGGGCAAATACCGAAGGCAGGCAACTGGCAAGGCTGACATTGGCGTCGTAGTTGCGTTTGAATTCCAGCAATTCGGTGAGCAAGGTACTCCATTTGCCCTTGGTGATGCCCATGGAAAACAGCACGAGGAACGAATACAGGCCGGTTTTTTCCACCACCAGGCCACGCTCCCAGAGGAATTTGCTGACCACCGCAGCGGGAATCCCGCAGTCGCTCAACGCACCGCCGGCAGTGAGCCCGGGCATCACCAACGTGACTTTGATGGGGTCCAGCAGCACGTAATCTTCGGCCACGTCGCCAAAGCCATGCCAGTCATCCTCGGGCTGCAACAGCCAATCCGCCGTGGCGACCCGGTCGATGCCGGCCACGGACGGCGGCTGCCAGATGGAAAACCACCAGTCTTCGGCAGCGATGTGCTGGCGCAGGTTGGCCAGGGCACGGCGGAAGCTCAAGGCTTCGTCGAACATTTCCTGCAGCAGCGAGCGCCCCGCCGGGCCTTCCATCATCGCCGACGCCACGTCCAGCGAGGCGATGATGCTGTATTGCGGCGAGGTGGAGATATGCATCATGAACGCTTCGTTGAACCGATCGCGGTCCAACTGCCGCGCGCCGCCGTCCTGCACATGGATCATCGAGGCCTGGCTGAATGCCGCCAGCAACTTGTGCGTGGAATGCGTGGTGAACACCAGCGGGCTGTCCGGCGTGCGCGACGTGCCCATGCCATAGCGCCCGGCAAAGAACTCGTGGAACGCCGCGTAGGCGTACCAGGCCTCGTCGAAGTGCAGCACCTCGACACTGTTGCCCAATTGCTGCTTGATCAGCTCGGCGTTGTAGCACAGGCCGTCGTAGGTGGAGTTGGTGACCACCGCCAGCTTCACTTTCGCCGGCCGCCCGCGGGTCAATGGGCTGGCCTCGATCTTGGCGCGGATCGACGCGGGGCTGAATTCACTGAGGGGAATCGGGCCGATAATGCCCAGTTCGTTGCGCTCCGGGCACAAGTACAGCGGGATCGCGCCGGTCATGATGATCGAGTGCAACACCGATTTGTGGCAATTGCGGTCGACCAGCACCAGATCATCTCGAGCGACCATCGAGTGCCAGACGATCTTGTTGGCGGTCGAGGTGCCATTGATCACAAAGAAGGTGTGATCGGCACCGAAATTCCGCGCAGCACGCGCTTCGGCTTCGGCCAGCGGCCCGGTGTGATCGAGCAGCGAGCCCAGCTCCGGCACAGACACGGACAGGTCGGAGCGCAGCGTGTTTTCCCCGAAGAACTGATGAAACGCCTGCCCCACCGGGCTTTTGCGATAGGCCACGCCGCCACCGTGACCGGGGGTGTGCCAGGAATAATTGGAGTCGGCGGTGTGTTGCACCAGGGCTTTGAAGAAGGGCGGCAGCAGGCCATCGAGGTACGTGCGCGCGGCGCGGGCGACTTGCCTGGCGAGAAACGGCACGGTGTCTTCGAACAGGTAAAGAATGCCGCGCAGTTGGTTGAGTTCGCTCATCGCATCAGCCGGGGCGTTTTCCAGGGTGACTTGTTCACCCAGGGCGAAAATCGGCAGGTTGGGCGCCCTCAGTCGCGCGAGGCGGATCAGTTCGACCATGTTTTGCAGCAGATGGGTGTTTTCCCCAGCACCTTCGGCGGCGATCAGCATGCAGGCCAGGCCATGGTGGGTCGAGGCCACCAGCCGGCCTTCGGCATAGTCCACCGCAGAAAAGATACTGAAGCCCTCTTGTTCCAACTCTTGAGCGATACCCCGAACCCGGTCGCCGGCAACGGTGTCGGCCTTGATGTCGCGATGCACGATAAGGATGGGGAACTTCAGGTCTTTGTACATGGGGGCTTTGAGTCCTGAGGATGATGCACTCAGGGTAGAAGCTGTGAGCGGATGTAGCGAATGAAGATTTTGAAAGCAGCGACTCACCAATGTGGGAGGGAGCTTGCTCCCGATAGTGGCGGGCCAGTCGACATTGATGCCACAGATCCACCGCTATCGGGAGCAAGCTCCCTCCCACATTGCTGGATTGCGCTCAACCAGATTATTGCTGGGTCAGTTGGGTCCACAACGCCGGCGCACCCGCCGACTTGGCAATCGCTTCAAGCCGCGCCGCATGCTCGGCCAGGTCCTGCTCGCTGGCGCGGATGATCGGCGTCGGTTTGCGATCCGCCGGCAGGCGACGGATTTCCGAAGGGCGATTGCCCGAACCCTCCGCCGAACCGGCACCGTCGGAGGCATTGCCGGCCAGGGACAGGCTGGTCTGCCCGCCGGTCATGGTCAGGTAAACGTCGGCCAGGATCTCGGAGTCGAGCAACGCGCCGTGCAGCTCACGGCCGGAGTTGTCGACGCCATAGCGTTTGCACAAGGCATCCAGGCTGTTGCGCTGGCCCGGGTGACGCTCACGGGCCATCATCAAGGTGTCGAGGATCGAGCAGTGCCGGGAAATATCCGCGCGATCCGTCTGCCCCATCAGGGCAAATTCGTTATTGATGAAGCCGACGTCGAACGCCGCGTTATGGATGATCAACTGCGCGCCGTTGATGAACTCGAAGAACTCGTCGGCGACTTCCGCGAAGCGCGGCTTGCCTTTGAGGAATTCGTCGGTGATACCGTGGACGCCGATCGCGCCCTCGTCACTTTCGCGGTCCGGTTGCAGGTAAACGTGGAAGTGACGACCGGTGAGGCGACGGCCCATGAGTTCGACACAGCCGATTTCAATGATCCGGTGACCATCGGTCACCGGCATGCCGGTGGTTTCGGTATCGAGTACAACAGATCGGATGGCCATCAGGGTTCAGCTCTCAACGGTGTGGTGTATTTCAAGGGGCGCAATCTTAACACGTCAGCCGGCATCAGCCCTGCTTGTAGCCCCGCACTTCGTCGACGCCACGGTTGGCCAACTGGTCGGCACGCTCGTTGCCATGGTGGCCGATGTGCCCGCGCACCCATTTCCAGGTGATGTTATGGCGGTTGCATTGCTCATCGAGCAGTTGCCACAGGTCGGCGTTCTTGACCGGCTCTTTGGCCGCCGTCTTCCAGCCGCGCTTCTTCCAGTTGACCATCCACTCGTTGATGCCCTTCATCACATATTGCGAGTCGGTCACCAGCAGCACGTCGCAACGCCGCTTGAGCTCTTCGAGGCCGCGAATGGCGCCCATCAGCTCCATGCGGTTGTTGGTGGTGTTGGCTTCGCCGCCCCACAATTCCTTCTCCACGCCCTTGCACACCAGCAAGGCGCCCCAGCCGCCGGGGCCAGGGTTGCCTTTACAGGCGCCATCGGTGAAGAGTTCAACGCTATCGGTCATCGGTTACATCCATCAAAACGGGTTGCCGGGCTTAGGCCGGCAGTATCCCGAGGCCGACTGATCCGGCCTGAAATCAAAAAGAGGGTTCTACGGTTGGCTTTGCTTGCGGTTGACCTTGGCCATCGGCATCGGCACCAGCTTGCCCATGGGTTGGCGTAGCACCTGACGCACCGGCCGCAGCCCGACCACGATCTTGCGTGCGACCAGTAAATAGAAGCCGCCACCCGACAGTTGCCAAGCCCCCGCCCGACGCTCCCAGCCGGCCAGACGGGCCTGCCACTTGGTCGACGCCAGCGGCGGACGATAGCACCCGAAGCGGCGTTTCTCCAGCGCGAAGCCCAGCAGGTTCAGCCAGTCCCCCACCCGCGACGGCGAAATGCAACGGGCCTGGCGCAGGCCGTCATGGGCGAACACATGGCGCAGGCCCCAGCTGCTCCAGGGGTTGATACCGACAATCAGCAAATGGCCACCTGGACGCACGCTGCTGGCGGCTTCGCGCAACAAACCATGGGGTGACAGGCAGAAATCCAGGCCATGCTGCAGCACCACCACATCGGCGGCGTGCTCGCTCAACGGCCAGGCCTGCTCTTCGCAGACGATCTCCACCCCCGGCAACGGCGCGCCCAGGCGCACATTGCGTTGCACCTGCGGCGCGGACGGCGGCGTCTGGGCCGACGGGCCGTAATGCACCAGGTAACCGCCAAAGAACCGGCCCAGCTCGTCTTCGAGCATGCGCCGTTCTTCATCCAGCAAAAATTGCCCGATCGGCCCGGACAGCCAGTCACGGGCCGCGCTGATCAGGGCCAGCCATTCAGGATCGGCCTGGGCGAACGCTTTATCAGTCATTGCATTCTCCAACTCGCCTAGACGTTCTAAGATGCACCAATGTGTTCAGCTTGGCGAATCGAAGAATGATACAGATCAGTGCCCTGCCCGCCTTCACCGATAACTACATCTGGTTGTTACAGGAACCCCAGTCCCGCCGCTGCGCCGTGGTCGACCCCGGCGATGCCGCCCCCGTGCTGGCCTGGCTCAAGCAGAACCCGGGGTGGACGCTCAGCGACATCCTCGTCACCCACCATCACCATGATCATGTGGGCGGCGTCGAAGCGCTGAAACGCGTGAGCGGCGCCACGGTCTACGGCCCGGCCCACGAAACGATCCCGGCGCGGGACGTTGCCCTGCAGGACAACCAGCGCATCAGCGTGCTCGGCTGGGACTTCGCGGTGTACGCCGTACCCGGCCACACCCTCGGCCATATCGCCTTTTACCACCCAGGCGTGCTGTTCTGCGGCGACACGCTCTTCGCCGGCGGTTGCGGCCGCCTGTTCGAAGGCACGCCGGCACAAATGCATGCCTCGCTGCAACGCCTGGCCGCCCTGCCCGCCGACACGCGGGTGTACTGCACCCATGAATATACACAGAGCAATCTCAGGTTTGCCCAGGCAGTGGAACCGGACAACGCCGATATCGCCGAACGGGTGGAAAACGTCAACCGACTGCGCGCCCGTGGCGAGATCACGCTGCCGTCCAACCTGGCCCTGGAAAAACGCACCAACCCGTTCCTGCGTACCGCTGAAACATCCGTTAAACAAAAAGCGGACGAACGGAACGGCCGCGACAACCGCTCTGGGGACGAGGTATTTGCTAGCTTGAGGGCTTGGAAAGATAAGTTCTAACGTGACGCAATCTGATACGTAATTTCTGAATGGTTGACCGGAACCAAAGCGCTTTCTAGAATCGCCCGACATTTTTGCCCGGAACTTACTTCCAGCCAATGTCGTCATCTACTCGTAAATCCAATCATTCAGACGCATTGACCCGCCTGGCTCAAGCCGTGGCGGTGGCTGTCTCCGCAACTCTGGCGGGCTGCCAATCGACAAATTTCGCTGCACAATCCACCGTGCAACCCAAACCGAATCTTGCTGCCAAGATCAAGCAAAAACCTATTTGGCTCTCAGAGAAGCCGAGCCCCGAAGCGCCCCAGGATGTCTGGGAACGCATGCGTCGGGGCTTTCAATTGCAGGACGGCCTCGGCGTCAACCCGCGTATCGAGCAACAACGCCTGTGGTTCGCCAGCAACCCGTCCTTCCTGGAGAACGCCGGCGAACGCGGCAGCCTCTACATTCATTACATCGTCGAACGCCTTGAAGAACGCAACATGCCCCTGGAGCTGGCGCTGCTGCCAGTGATTGAAAGTGCCTACAACCCAATGGCCTATTCGCGCAGCGATGCCGTCGGCTTGTGGCAGTTCATTCCCTCCACCGGGCGCTACTTCAACCTGCGCCAGACCCGCGCCTACGACGGTCGTCGCGATATCACCGCGTCCACCACCGCCGCCCTGGACTATCTGACACGTCTGCATGACATGTTCAACGGCGACTGGCTGCTGGCCCTGGCCGCGTATAACGCCGGCGAAGGCACGGTAAGCCGGGCGATCGAACGCAACGAGAAGCTCGGCCTGCCGACCGACTACTGGAACCTGCCCCTGCCCCAGGAAACCAAGGACTACGTGCCCAAGTTCCTGGCGCTGTCCCAGGTGGTGCTGGCCCCCGAGGCCTACGGCATCAACCTGAACCCGATTGCCAACACGCCGTACTTCAAAATGGTTGAAGTCAAGCAAAGCATGGACCTGTCACGGGTCGCCGCGCTGGCCGAGATCGACGAAGACGAACTGTTCCAGCTCAACCCGGCGCTGAAACAACGCACCACCCTGGACGGTCCCCAGCATTTGCTGGTGCCCAGCTCCAAGGCACAACTGCTGACCAGCAGCCTTTCGGCGATGAAGCCTGAAGAATTGCTGGCATTACGCCCTAAAAAGCCGGTTTTCGACGAAGTCGAGAGCAAATCCGTGGCCGGCCGCAGCCGTAGCTACAAAGTGCGCAACGGCGACAACCTGACGCTGATCGCCAAGGCCAACAAGGTCGACGTGCATGACCTGCAGCGCTGGAACAAGCTCAACGGCCAGGCACTCAAGGTCGGCCAGACCCTGGTGATGCAGGACACGCGCAAGCTGGTGGCCAAGGCCGACAGCAAGAAGCCGGTGCAGTACAAGGTCAAGAAAGGCGACTCGCTGTATATCGTCGCCAAGCGTTTCAACGTCGAGATGCAACATCTCAAGCGCTGGAACCCACGCACTGGCATGGCGCTCAAGCCTGGGCAGATGCTGGTGGTTTCCGGGCCAAGATAAACCGCAGGCAAGCGCGCTCCTGTGGGAGCTGGCTTGCCTGCGATGCAGACACCGAGGTGTATCAGTTACATCAGGGTGATGCCATCGCAGGCAAGCCAGCTCCCACATTTGATCTCTACGCCGCTCAATACCTCGCCAGCCTCCTGCCACCCTTCCCAACAGCCTTTTTCCAACCGGAACAAGCTGTTACTGTACCGATCATAAAGCCCAAGCTGCCTGGATCGGATCTCTGACTTGACGCGTCCCCTCCTTCTACTAATAAGTCTGGCCTTGAGCTTTGCTGCGCACGCGACGATTACCGAAAGCCACGGTTATGCGCAGTTCGGCACGCTCAAGTACCCGACCAAATTCACCCACTTCGATTGGGTAAACCCTGCAGCGCCGAAAGGCGGGACGTTGCGGGTCATGGCGTTTGGCACGTTCGACACCCTCAACCCTTATACCTTCAAGGGTTCGAGCCCGGTTTCCACACCGAACTTCCTGCAATACGGCGTCAATGAGCTGAACGAACCGTTGATGGTCGGCACCGGCCAGTACGCGCCGTCCGGCGATGAGCCGACCTCCAGCTACGGGCTGATTGCCCAATCGGTGGAGTACAGCGAGGACCGCAGCTGGGTGGTGTTCAACCTGCGCCCGGAAGCGCGCTTTCACGATGGCAAGCCGATCACCGCGTATGACGTGGCGTTTTCCTATCGCACCCTGCTGACCGAAGGTCATCCGCAGTACCGCACCAACCTGCAGGAAGTCGCGCGGGTCGACATCCTCAACCGCCACCGTATCCGTTTTGTGTTCAAGCGCGCCGGCAACCCGTTGCTGATCCTGCGCCTGGGCGAACTGCCAGTGCTGCCCCAGCATTACTGGAAAAACCGCGACTTCAAGGCCACCACCTTCGAACCACCGCTGGGCAGCGGGCCCTATCGCCTCAGCAAGGTCACCCCAGGCCGGCAACTGGTGTTCGAGCGGGTCAAGGACTATTGGGGCAAGGACCTGCCGGTCAACCAGGGTTTCTATAACTACGACAAGGTCGAAGTGGAGTTCTACCGCGACAGCGACGTCGCCTTCGAAGCCTTCAAGGCCGGCGAGTTCGATATCTATATCGAGCATCAGGCCAAAAACTGGGCGAATGGTTATGACTTCCCGGCGGTCAGCCGCGGCGACGTGATCAAGGCGCAGATCGCCCACCAGATCCCGACCCAAAGCCAGGGCCTGTTCATGAACACGCGGCGCCCGACCTTCAGCCAGGCCAAGGTGCGTGAAGCCCTGGGGCTGATGTTCGACTTTGAATGGACCAACCGCACCCTGTTCAGCAACGCCTATAAACGCACCTTGAGCTATTACCCCAACAGCGAATTTTCGGCGACCGGCGTCCCGGTCGGCCATGAATGGTTGATGCTCTCGCCCTACCGCGACCAACTGCCGGCCAATCTCTATACCCAACCGTTCAGCCTGCCCCAGACCGACGGGCACGGCATCCCTCGCGAGACCTTGCGCCGTGCCCTGGCCCTGCTCGGCGAAGGCGGCTGGAAGCTGTCCGGGCAGCGCCTGCTCAACAAGGACGGGCAACCGCTACGCTTCGAGATCCTGCTGGTCAACCCGAACCTGGAGCGCATCCTGCAGCCCTACGTGGAAAACCTGAACAGTGTCGGTATCGACGCGCGCCTGCGCACGGTCGACCGGGCGCAGTACAAACAACGCCTTGATCAGTTCGACTTCGACATGATCCTGATGACCCTCAACCAGACCCTCAGCCCCGGCCTTGAGCAGTGGCAGTACTTCCACTCCAGCCAGGCGGCGATCAAGGGCAGCAAGAACTACGCCGGCATCGCCAACCCGGTGGTCGACCGCCTGCTCGAACAACTGCTGGCGGCACACACCCGCGACGAACAACTGGCCGCCGGCCGGGCCCTGGACCGGGTCCTGCTGTGGCAGCACTACAGCATTCCCAACTGGTACCTCAACTATCATCGCCTGGCCTACCGCAACCGGTTCGCCTTTGTCACCACGCCGCCCTACAGCCTGGGCCTGAGCGCGTGGTGGCTGAAAGCTTCGGAGAAAGCCCAATGATGTCTTTGCGTACGGCACTGCTCGGCAGTCTGTTGCTCTGCACGGCGGCCAACGCCGCCCCGCAACATGCGCTGACCCTCTACGACGAGCCACCCAAGTACCCCGCCACCTTCAAGCACTTCGACTACGTCAACCCCGATGCCCCCAAGGGCGGCACCTTTCGCGAGTCGAGCATGGGCGGTTTCGACAGCCTCAACCCCTACATCAGCAAGGGCGTGCCGGCGGACAATATCAGCCTGATCTACGACACCCTGGCCATGCAGAGCCTGGACGAACCCATCACCGAATACGGCCTGGTGGCCGGCAAGATCGAAAAAGCCCCGGACAACAGCTGGGTGCGCTTCTACCTGCGCCCCGAAGCACGCTTCCACGATGGCCACCCGATCCACGCCGAAGACGTGGTGTTCACCTTCCAGATGCTGATGAAGGAAGGCTCGCCGCTCTACCGCACTTACTACGCCGACGTCGACGAAGTGGTCGCCGAAGACCCGCTGCGAGTGCTGTTCAAGTTCAAGCGCACCAACAACCGCGAATTGCCGCTGATCCTCGGGCAACTGCCGGTATTGCCCAAGCATTGGTGGGCCACCCGCGACTTCACCAAGGGCAACCTGGAAATCCCGCTGGGCAGCGGGCCGTACAAGGTCGCCGAGGTCAAGGCCGGGCGCATGATCCGCTACGAGCGGGTCAAGGACTACTGGGCCAAGGACCTGCCGGTCACCCAAGGTTTCTACAACTTCGATCAGCGCATCACCGACTATTACCGTGACAGCACGGTAGCCCTGGAAGCGTTGAAGGCCGGGCAGTTCGACTACTGGCTGGAGTTCAGCGCGAAGAACTGGGCCAACGCCTACAACATTCCGGCGGTGGCCGAGGGGCGCCTGGTCAAGGAAGAGATCCCCAACGGCAACCCCACCGGCATGCAGGGTTTCGTGTTCAACACACGCAAGCCGATGTTCCAGGACGTGCGCGTGCGCAAGGCCATCAGCCTGTTGCTGGATTTCGAATGGAGCAACAAGCAGCTGTTCAACGGCGCCTACACCCGCACCCGCAGCTACTTCGAGAACTCGGAGATGGCCGCCACCGGCCTGCCCGGCCCGGACGAACTGGCGATCCTCGAACCGCTGCGCGACAAGATCCCCGCCGAAGTCTTCACCCAGGCCTTCGAACCGTCCAAGACCGACGGCAGCGGCATGATCCGCACCCAGCAGCGCGAGGCCTACCAGCTGTTGCAGGAAGCCGGCTGGCGCATCGTCGACGACAAGATGGTCGACGCCACCGGCAAACCGGTGAGCATTGAATTTTTGCTGGCGCAGACCGAGTTCGAACGCATCCTGCTGCCCTTCAAGCGCAACCTGGCAGACCTGGGCATCGACCTGGTGATTCGCCGGGTCGACGTCTCGCAATTCGTCAATCGCCTGCGCTCGCGGGATTTCGACATGCTGGTGGGCAGCTTCCCGCAGTCCACCTCGCCGGGTAATGAACAACGCGAATTCTGGAAATCCTCCAGTGCCGACAAGCCCGGCAGCCGCAACTACATGGGCCTCAAGGACCCGGCCGTCGACCAACTGGTCGAAGAACTGATCGACGCCGACTCGCGCAAAAGCCTGATCGCCCATGCCAAGGCCCTGGATCGCGTGTTGCAATTTGGCTACTACGTGATCCCCAACTGGCACATCAAGACCTTCCGCGTGGCGTACTGGGACCATCTCGGTCATCCCAAAGTGCCACCGCGTTATGACGTCGGCACCGCCACCTGGTGGGCCAAACCCGACGTCAAACCTGCCACCACCCTGGACACGAGCGCCGACCCGGCGAGCGGAGGCGATTAAATGCTGGCCTATATCATTCGCCGCCTGTTGCTGATCATCCCCACGCTGTTCGGGATTCTGCTGATCAACTTCGTCATCATCCAGGCCGCCCCGGGTGGCCCGGTGGAGCAGATGATCGCCAAGCTCGAAGGCTTCGAAGGCGCCACCAGCCGCATTGCCGGCGGCGGCGCCGAAGTCGCAGTGGCCGGCTCCAGCTACCGTGGCGCCCAAGGCCTGGACCCGGCGCTGATCAAGGAAATCGAAACCATGTACGGTTTCGACAAGTCGGCACCGGAACGCTTGTGGATCATGGTCAAGAACTACGCCCGGCTGGATTTCGGCGACAGCTTCTTTCGCGACGCCAAGGTCATCGACCTGATCAAGGAAAAGATGCCGGTGTCGATCTCCCTCGGGCTGTGGAGCACGCTGATCATGTACCTGGTCTCGATCCCGCTGGGGATCGCCAAGGCCACGCGACACGGCAGCCACTTCGACGTATGGACCAGCTCGGCGATCATCGTCGGCTACGCGATCCCGGCGTTCCTGTTCGCGATCCTGCTGATCGTGGTGTTTGCCGGCGGCAGTTACTTCGACTGGTTCCCCTTGCGCGGGCTGACCTCCAACAATTTCGATGAGCTGAGCTGGGGCGGCAAGATCCTCGACTACTTCTGGCACCTGGCCTTGCCCATCACCGCGCTGGTGATCGGCAACTTCGCGACCATGACGCTGCTGACCAAAAACAGCTTTCTCGACGAGATCAACAAACAGTACGTGGTCACCGCCAAGGCCAAGGGCCTGACCAACCACCGCGTGCTCTACGGCCATGTGTTCCGCAACGCCATGCTGCTGGTGATCGCCGGTTTCCCCTCGGCGTTCATCGGGATCTTCTTCACCGGCTCGCTGCTGGTGGAAGTGATCTTCTCCCTCGACGGCCTCGGCCTGATGAGCTTTGAAGCCGCGATCAACCGCGACTACCCGGTGGTGTTCGGCACGCTGTTTATCTTCACCCTGCTCGGGCTGGTGGTGAAACTGATCGGTGACCTCACCTACACCCTGGTCGATCCGCGTATCGACTTCGCCAGCCGGGAGCATTGAGATGAATCTGTCCCCCCTCAATCGCCGCCGGTTCGAGCGGTTCAAGGCAAACAAACGTGGCTGGTGGTCGCTGTGGCTGTTCCTGATCCTGTTCGGCCTGAGCCTGGGCGCCGAGCTGATCGCCAACGACAAACCGCTGGTGGTGCATTACGACGGCGACTGGTATTTCCCGGCGCTCAAACGCTACCCGGAAACCACCTTCGGCGGCGAGTTCCCCCTGGAGGCCAACTACAAGAGCCCGTATATCCAGGAGCTGCTCAAGGCCAAGGGCGCGTGGACGCTGTGGGCGCCGATCCCGTTCAGCTATCAGAGCATCAACTACGACCTGAAGGTGCCAGCCCCCGCGCCGCCGTCTTCGGTCAACCTGCTGGGCACCGATGACCAGGGCCGCGACGTCTTGGCGCGGGTGATCTATGGCTTTCGCGTGTCGGTGCTGTTTGCCCTGACCCTGACCGTGCTCAGCTCGATCATCGGCGTGATCGCCGGGGCCCTGCAGGGCTTCTATGGCGGCTGGGTCGACCTGGCCGGGCAACGCTTCCTGGAGATCTGGTCGGGCTTGCCGGTGCTGTACCTGCTGATCATCCTCGCCAGTTTCGTGCAGCCCAACTTCTGGTGGCTGCTGGGGATCATGCTGCTGTTCTCGTGGATGAGCCTGGTGGACGTGGTCCGCGCCGAGTTCCTGCGCGGGCGCAACCTGGAATACGTGCGCGCGGCCAGGGCGCTGGGCATGCAGAACGGCGCGATCATGTTCCGCCATATCCTGCCCAATGCCATGGTCTCGACCATGACCTTCATGCCGTTCATCCTCACCGGCGCCATCGGCACCCTGACCGCCCTGGACTTCCTCGGCTTCGGCCTGCCGGCGGGTTCGCCGTCGCTGGGGGAACTGGTGGCCCAGGGCAAATCCAACCTGCAAGCGCCGTGGCTGGGCATGAGTGCCTTTGCCGTGCTGGCGATCATGTTGAGTTTGCTGGTGTTTATCGGCGAGTCCGCTCGCGATGCCTTCGACCCGAGGAAATGAGATGAATCAGGACAATCTGATCGAAGTCCGCGACCTCTGCGTCGAGTTCGTCACCGGCGAGCATCACCACCGCGTGGTGAACCACGTCAGCTTCGACATCAAGCGCGGCGAAACCCTGGCGCTGGTCGGCGAAAGCGGCTCCGGCAAATCGGTGACCGCCCACTCGATCCTGCGCCTGCTGCCCTACCCCTTGGCGCGGCACCCCGCCGGCACCATCGAATACGTCGGCCAGGACCTGCTGACCCTCAACGAAAAAACCATCCGGCATATTCGCGGCAACCGCATTGCGATGATCTTCCAGGAGCCGATGACCTCGTTGAACCCGCTGCACTGCATCGAGAAGCAGATCAACGAAGTGCTCGGCCTGCATAAAGGGCTGACCGGCAAAGTCGCGACCCGGCGCACCCTCGAGTTGCTCGAACTGGTGGGCATTCCCGAGCCGCATAAACGCCTCAAGGCGCTGCCCCACGAACTCTCCGGTGGCCAGCGCCAACGGGTGATGATCGCCATGGCCCTGGCCAACGAGCCGGAGCTGTTGATTGCCGACGAACCGACCACCGCCCTCGACGTGACGGTGCAGTTGAAGATCCTCGAGCTGCTCAGCGCCTGGGCATGGCGTTGCTGCTGATCAGCCACGACTTGAACCTGGTGCGGCGCATTGCCCACCGTGTGTGCGTGATGCAACAGGGTTGCATCGTCGAACAAGCCGATTGCGAAACCTTGTTCCAGTCGCCGCAGCACCCTTACACCCAGGAACTGCTCGCCGCCGAACCCAGCGGCGGGCCGGCCGCCACCGCCGTCGGGCCACCGTTGCTGGAAGTGGACGACTTGAAAGTCTGGTTTGCGATCAAGAAAGGCTTTTTGCGCAACACCGTCGATTACGTCAAGGCGGTGGACGGCATCAACTTCAGCCTGCCCCAGGGACAAACCCTGGGCATCGTCGGCGAAAGCGGCTCGGGCAAGTCCACCCTCGGCCTGGCGATCCTGCGCCTGATCGCGAGCAAAGGCGGGATTCGCTTCGAAGGCCAGCAACTCGACCGCCTGAGCCAGCAACAGGTGCGCCCGTTGCGCCGGGAAATGCAGGTGGTGTTCCAGGACCCGTTCGGCAGCCTCAGCCCGCGCATGTGCGTCAGCGAGATCGTCGGCGAAGGCCTGCGCATTCACAAGATGGGCAGCCCGGCGGAGCAGGAAGCGGCGATCATCGCAGCGCTCAAGGAAGTCGGCCTCGACCCGCAGTCGCGGCATCGCTACCCCCACGAGTTCTCCGGCGGCCAGCGCCAACGCATCGCCATTGCCCGCGCCCTGGTGCTCAAGCCGCGCCTGATCCTGCTCGACGAACCGACCTCGGCGCTCGACCGCACGGTGCAGCGCCAAGTGGTGGAATTGCTGCGCGGTTTGCAGGCCAAGTACAACCTGACCTATCTGTTCATCAGCCATGACCTGGCGGTGGTCAAAGCGTTGAGTCACCAGTTGATGGTGGTCAAGCATGGGCAGGTGGTGGAACAGGGCGACGCGCCGGCGATTTTCGCCAACCCGCAGCATGCCTATACCCGGCAGTTGCTGGAGGCGGCGTTTCTGGTGCCGACGCCTTAGCCCAGGGCCGAGACCTATCCGTTCAGCGCGAAAGGATAGGTCGTTCGCCTCAGGCCGCCAGCCCGCGCCCGGCCCGCTCCAGGTTGCGCCACAACCAGCCCGGCAATACGTCCGGGTCCAGGCTGTCGATCAGGTTCTTCAAGCCCAGCCCCAACTCCGTGTCGCCTTCAATCACCAAGCGACGCCGGAAGAACAAGGTGTCCGGATCTTCCTGGCGACTGGCCAGCAACAAGAACTCGCGCCAGTTACCACTGATGGTCACCTGGGCCTCGGCTTTTTCAGCGATGCGCAAGCCATCCCGCGCCAGCGTCAGGTACCAGCACAGCCCAAGGTCGGGGATGCGCAGGCACATCCAGCGCCCGCGCAGCAGGTCGAAGCCACCGTCGCGCAACGGCTCGGCCAGGCAGCGGTTGAGGCCTTGCTGCAAGGCCAGGCGCTGCACCCGGAACGGCACGTGGCGCACCAGCGGCAACAAGCGATCGGCGCCCTTGAGCAGCCATTGTTTGCGACTCAACACAGGCCCACCTCCTCGACCCGCAGCATGCCGGCCTGGCCATGCCAGTAACCGTTGCAACCGTCGACGCACAACGGCGGCATCGCGCCCTGGCGCACCTGGTCGAACGCCTGGACCACACCGACCATCCCTTCGGCGCGTGGGCTCAGGCGCAACAGGTCAGCGCCACACGCGACCAGGCCGGGGTAATCGGCGAGCAGGTTGGTGACATCGGCCGACATCGTCTGAATCCCGTTCAAGGTGAACAACGGTTGCCCTTCCTGGCTGGTCAGGGCCATGCCGTCGGGGTAGTTGATGCAACAGAACTGGCAATCGTCCTTGGGCCGGTTTTCCGCGCGGGCGGTGAAGCAACGGGCCGAGTACGCCAGGGGCAAATGCCCATAGGCGAAGATCTCCACTTCGGGCAGCGGCCGGCCGAGTTCACGCACCTGTTCCAGCACATCGGCGATCAGGCTTTGCGAGCATTCCACCGGCGGCACCCAGCGCTGCATGCCCGCATCGAGCAATTGCGCCAGGGCGTGGCCGTTGTACAGGTTGAGCGCCGGGCCGCCGACAAAAGGCAACTTGCGCTCGATCAGCAACTGCACCGCGCCCATGTCGTTGGCCTCGACCAGCACCTCGCCGTTGTCGCACAGGCGGCGCAGGCTCGACAGTTCAGAGGCGGCTTCGATCAAGGTCAGGCTCGACAGCACGATCTGCGCCGAGCTGCACGACTGCAACTCGCGGCCCAGGCCCAACCATTGATCCAGGGAAAACGCGCGGCGTTTGGAGCACACGGTTTCCCCCAGGTAAATCACGTCCAGGGGCAAGCCGGCCATGTCTGAATAGAAGCGCCCCAAGTGTTCCTTATCCCAATAAAACAGCACCGGTCCCAGGCTGAGCTTCATCTGTGTTTCCTCATTGCCATGCGCGATGGTAAGCACCCAGGGTGGTCTGGCTGCCTTCGGAAAGTCCGGCCAGCACCTGGCGCCACTGGTCCTTGACCACAAAATTGGCCGGGGCGCTGCGGTGGGCGTCGAGGGCGGCGCGCCAGACTCGGGTGACTTGTTCCACATAGGCCGGGCTGCGTTGCCGGCCTTCGATCTTCACCGCCTCCACGCCGATGGCGCTGAGTTCGGGCAACAGGTCCAGGGTGTCGAGGCTGGTCGGTTCTTCGAGGGCATGGAAGCGCTTGCCGCCGACCAGGAAGCGGCCTTTGCACAAGGTCGGGTAGCCGGCCGGTTCCTCCGGGGTGTAGCGGTCGATCAGCACTTCACTGAGGCGCGCGCTGAGGCCATCGGCGTCGTCGCTCCAGCGCACCGCCTTGGCCGGCGAGCACACGCCGCACAGGTTGGGCGACTCACCGGTGATATACGACGACAAGTGGCAACGCCCTTCGGCCATGATGCACAGGCTGCCGAAGCCGAACACTTCGATCGGCACCACGCTGCTCGCCGCCACCTGTTTGACCTGGGCCAGCGACAGCACCCGCGGCAGCACCGCACGGCGGATGCCATAACGTTCGACGTAGAACTTCAGCGCCGCCGCATGGGTGGCGGAGCCCTGCACCGACAAGTGCAACGCCATCTGCGGATGGTGCGCGGCAGCATAGCCGAGCACACCCGGGTCGCCGGCGATCAGCGCATCCACGCCATGATCGGCCGCACGGTCGACGGCGCGTTGCCAGCGTGACCAGATCTTCGGTTGCGGGTAGGTATTGACCGCCACATACAGCTTGCGCTGGTGCTGGCGGATATGGGCGACGGCGGCGTCGAACTGCTTGTCGTCCATGTTCAGCCCGGCGAAATGCCGGGCATTGGTGTCATCGCGAAAACCGACATACACCGCATCGGCGCCTTGGCGCACCGCGGCTTTCAGCGCAGGCAGGTTGCCTGCCGGGCAGACCAGTTGCATGGAGACTCCTCATTGAAACTCGGCGAAAGACAAGAAAGGCACCGGTGCATCCTTGAGCAGCAGTTGCTCGCGCTCGACAATCACCAGGCCATCGGCCCAGCAGGCGGCGGTGAGCATCGCCGAGCTTTGCTGGGGGTGCAGGACGGCGCGCAATTGCCCATCCGCGCCGGGGCTCAAGCGCGCGCGCAGGTACTGGCGGCGCTTGTTGGGGGTAGGCCATTCAAAACCGGCCGGCACCTGGACCGGCACCGGCAACACGCGCTCGACGCCCTGGGCGCGCAACAGGAACGGGCGCACCACCACCAACGCAGTGATCAGCGCGGCAGACGGGTTGCCGGGCAGGCCGATCCACGGTTTGCCCGCCACTTCGCCAAACGCCAGGGGCTTGCCGGGCTGGATCGCCAGGCGCCAGAAATCCACGCGACCGAGTTCCTGGATAGCTTGTTTGAGATGATCCTCCTCGCCCACCGACACGCCGCCGGTGGTCAGCAGCAGGTCGCATTCGGACGACGCGAGGATCAACGCGTCGCGGCTGGCGGCCAACGCGTCGGCCATCACCCCGTAGTCGAGCACCTCCACGCCCCAACCGCGCAATAACGCGGTCACCAGGTGGCGGTTGCTGTTGTAGATCTGCCCCGGCGCCAGCGACTCGCCCGGCTCGCGCAGTTCATCGCCGCTGCTCAGCAGGCACACGCGCAGGGGGCGATAGACCTTGACCCACGGAATGCCGGCCGACGCCAGCAGGCCGACTTCCTGGGCGCGCAGGCGCTGGCCGACACGCAACAGGCGTTGCCCGCGCTGCATTTCTTCACCGCGCTTGCGCACGTGTTCGCCCAGGCGCAGCGGCGGGCACCAGATACGCTGGCCGTAGACGCGGCAACGCTCCTGGGGCACCACGCTGTCGGCGCCGGGCGGCAGCGGCGCACCGGTGAAAATCCGTACTGTCTGCCCGGCCTGTAAAAGCTCATCGCTGCTGTGCCCGGCAGCAATCCGCCCGGCCAGCACCAAGTAGCCGCCCTGCTCCGGCACATCGGCGGCGCGCAGGGCGTAGCCGTCCATGGCGCTGTTGTCCCAGCACGGCAGGTCGAGAGGTGAAAACAATTCTTCGGCGATCACCCGACCTGCGGCCTGGCCGAGGGGGATGACTTCGGTGGGCGGCGCAGGTGGCGCCTGCGCCAGCAGTTGCTCGATCGCCTCGTCCACCGGCATCAATTGCCCGCTGTCGCACACGCGGGTGTTCATGACCGCGCCTCGCAGGCGCTGAGCGCTTGTTCGAACTGAGGCTTGAGGTGCGCAACGAAGTTGCACGGGCCGGTGCGGCTGTCCAATTGACTGAGCAGAATCTGGTCCCAGGCGGTACGGCACGCGCCGGGCGAACCGGGCATGCAGCACACCAGCACGCCATTGCTCATGCCCGCCAGGGCGCGGGACTGCAAGGTGGACATGCCGATTTCCGCCAGGGACACCTGGCGGAACAGCTCGCCGAACCCGTCCACTTGTTTATCCAGCAGCGGCAACACCGCTTGCGGCGTGTTGTCGCGAGCGGTGAAGCCGGTGCCGCCGGTCATCAGGATCACTTGCACCTGAGGGTCGGCGATCCACTGCGAAACACGGGCGCGGATCTGGTAGATATCGTCCATCACCAGGCCACGGTCGATCAGCACATGGCCGGCACCTTCAAGGCGCTCTACCAGGGTCTGCCCGGAGGTATCGGTGTCAAAGGTGCGGGTGTCGCTGATGGTCAGTACGGCGATGTTCAGGGAGACAAAACTGCGTTGGGTCAAATGGGCCATGATCAAGGCTCCAGGCAGGTAAAAAGATGCGCTCAGCCTGCGCCGCAACGGGCGCAGGGCCTATTCCTCGAAGGAGGTACCTCGTCAGGGCGCCAGCCGTGTGCGCTGCCAGGCGCCGTCTCGCAGGCGGTAGTCGAGGCGGTCATGCAGGCGGTCGGGGCGGCCTTGCCAGAACTCGATGCGGCGCGGTTGCAGGCAGTACCCGCCCCAGTGCTCGGGCCGTGGCGGTTGCTGGCCGGCGAACCGCTCGGTGACCTCACGCAGCAAACCTTCCAGCTCGCTGCGGTGGGTCAGCGGCTGACTCTGCGGCGAGGCCCAGGCACCGAGTTGGCTGGCGGCCGGGCGGTCGAGGAAATAGGCGTCCGACAGCGCCGGATCGAGGCGCTCGACCGCGCCTTCAATACGCACCTGGCGCTCCAGGCCGGGCCAGAAAAACGTCATCGCGGCATGGGGGTTGCTCGCCAGTTCCTCGCCCTTGGCGCTCTGGTAATTGCCAAAAAACACAAAACCTTCGGCGCTGAAGCCCTTGAGCAGCAGGATGCGGCAATGGGCGTACCCTTCGCTGTCGACCGTGGCCAGGGCCATGCTGTTGGCCTCGGCGGGAGGCGCTTCGGTCTTGCGCGCCTGGCTCAGCCACTGGCCGAACAACACCAGCGGATCGTCTTGCTCGCCGTCGTCCCGCAGGCCGTAGAGGGTGTAGTTGCGGCGCAGTTGCGCGAGGGACAGGGGCATGGGACGAACCTCCAGAGAATTCGCCACAGTGTGGGAACTGCGCAGGTTTTAGCCCTTGACCGCGATCAACAATCCGCCGCGTCATGGCGCCGCAGGCGGCTCACCACAATGACTTCGCCAGCACCACGATCACCACCATGTGCGCGAGAATGCTGCGCCGTATCCACAGCGCACGCTGGGGGCTCAGGCGCTCGCGGGTCAGCCAGTAGGCCAGCAGCAGGTAGTGCCCGATGATGCTCAGGGCGAGGAAGATTTTCAGGCTCAGGAACAGTCCGAAATGACTGTTCCATGGCAGACCGCGGTAATGCCAGGCCAGGCCGATACCCGCGCCATACAGCAGCACCACCACGCCATGCAGCACCCGCCGCGAACGCCGGGCGATCGCGTGTTCCGCGGTGAAACGCGCCGACCAGGCCAGCTCCTCGCGGGCGCTGTGCCAGATCACCACTTCAAAGAACAGCGTGCCGATAAAGGCGATCGCCGCCAGCAGATGCACGATCAACAACCACGAATACAGCATGCAATGCTCCTAACCGGGGTGCCCGTCGACCCGCGCCCGCCACAACATCGGGCCATACCGCCACAGGTACAAGCCCAGGCCGACCGACCAGCACAGCCCCGCCAGCCACAAGGCCGCCACGGGCCAGATCAACACCAGTGCCACCCGGCACACAGCCGCCAGGTTCAACAGGGCGAACGCCAGGGTCATCCCGCCCGGTGGCTGCAACGGCCGACCGGTATGGCCCAGGCTGACCCGCGCCACCATCGCCAGGATCAGCCCGGCCATGGCGCCGATCGTCAGCGCATGCACGGCCAGGCTCGGGTTGAGCGGCGCGCCGAAATGCCACAGCGCCATGCCCAGGCAGGCCACGGCCAACCATGCGTAGGCCAGGTGCAGCGACCACAGCAGCGGCACGCGCCACAGGCCACGGTCATGCCAGCGCGCCAGGCGCAGCAAGTGGCCCAGGCCAAGCACAGCGAACAGTACGCCGCTCCACCGGCTGGGGAACACCGCCAGCCCGCTGGCGTAAAGCAACGCCACCAGGATCGAACCGCCCAGCAACACACGGTCCAGCCACGGCCACGGCTTGACCGCATCGACCCGGCCCAGGCCACGTTGGGTGAAGAATGGAATCACCCGACCGCCGATCAGCCCCATCATCGCCGCCACCAGCCACAACCCCGTGAGCACCGCCTGGCGCTCCACGCCTTCGTCATGGGTCAGCAACCCATACAACGCCAACGCGTCTGCCACGGCGAGCAAGCCCAGCACCAGTACAATCGGGTAGTTACGGGTTTGCCTGACCTTCCACAGCGTCCAGCCCATCACCCCGGCCACCGCCAGCGGAAAACTCAGTTCCAGCACCGCCAGCAGCGGCCACGGCAGGTTCAGCAACCAACCCAGGCGCGCCGCCAGCCATAACCCGGCGAGCAACGCCAGGGGCGCGCCGCTGAGGCCGGGGCGGCCGGTCCAGGTCTGCACCGCGGTCAGCAAAAAGCCGGCGATGATCGCCACGCCAAAGCCGAACAGCAGCTCATGCCGGTGCCAGGCCAGCCAGCCGCCGGCCGGTTGCCAAGTACCGGTGGCGCCGCCCAGGGCGAACAGCCACAGAGGAATGACCAGCACCGCCAACAGGCAGGCACCGAGGAAAAACGGGCGGAATGCCAGGCGAAACAATGGGGGAATAGCCATGGCCTTGCGTCGATCGAGCACTTGCATAGCACGGCTCCTAAACAGATGAATGCGACAATCTTGCGCTGCAGCCTGCGCTTTGCCCTTGTCGTAGATCAAGCACGCCCGCCACAGACAGGGGAACTTTGCCAGGAAATAACCGCCTGAATCCGGTACGCTCAGCGTTTTTACTCAAGGAGTTAATTCCCATGGCCAAAGCCACCGCCCGTCACATCCTCGTTGCCACCGAAGACAAGTGCAACGAACTCAAGGCCCAGATCGAAGGCGGCGCCGATTTCGCAGAAGTCGCCAAAGCCAATTCCAGCTGCCCATCCAGCCGTCAAGGCGGCGACCTGGGCTCGTTCGGTCCAGGCCAGATGGTTAAAGAATTCGACACCGTCGTGTTCAGCGCCCCGGTCAACACCGTGCAAGGCCCGGTGAAAACCCAGTTCGGTTATCACCTGCTGGAAGTCACCAGCCGTCAGGACTGATTCAGTCCACGCTGATGCTTGAAACAACGGCCCGCCTTTTGGTGGGCCGTTGTGCATGGGATGACTGGCGATGCTCAGGCCGTTAGCGTACAAATCCCTATTCTCCTTCACCCGGCGCTCAAGGCAGATAATGCGACTGGCTTTTTCGACTCTATTCAGCTCCACCCTGGCCCTGCTGCTGGCCAGCACCGCTGTGATCGCGGCCCCGCAAACCTACCTGACCGTGTATGGCGAACCGGCCAAATATGGCGCCGGCTTCAGCCATTTCGACTACGCCAACCCCAACGCGCCCAAGGGCGGCAGCCTGCGGCGTTCGGCCATCGAAATCGGGCGCTTCGACCATGTGCTGCCCTATATCGACAAAGGCATCGGCGTGTCCCAGATCGACGGCTGGTTGTATTCGCCGCTGGCCCTGCGTTCCCTGGACGAGCCGTACACCGTTTACGGCCTGGTCGCCGAGAAGATGGAACGTGCGGACGACGGCCTGTCGCTGCGCTTCTACCTCAACCCCAAGGCACGGTTCGCCGATGGCACACCGATCACCGCCGAAGACGTGCGCTACAGCTTCGATTTGCTGATGACCCAGGGCAGCCTGCGCTTTCGCACGCTGTTCGCCGACGTCAAACACGTCGAAGTCGAAGGCGAACGCCAGGTGCGCTTCGATTTTTCCAGCGATGAAAACCGCACCCTGGCGCTGGATATCGCCACCCTGCCGGTGTTCCCCGAGCACTGGTGGAAAACCCGCGACTTCGCCAACGGCGGCGGCTATGAAGCGCCGCTGGGCAGCGGCCCGTATAAGGTCAGCAAGATCGACGCGGGCAGCACCATCACCTTTACCCGCAACCCTGACTGGTGGGGCAAGGACTTGCCGGTCAGCCGCGGTCTGTACAACTTCAATCACCTGAGCCTGGAATATTTCGGCGACACCGAAGTGGCGCGCCAGGTGCTGCGTGGCGGCGCGTATGACTTCAACCGCGAGTTCTCCGCCACCGGTTATTCCATCGGCTACAACGGCCCGGCGCTGGACGACGGGCGCCTGCAACGCGCGCACCTGGCCAAAGAGATGCCGCAACCGGCCCAAGGCTATGTGTTCAACGTGCAGAAACCGATGTTCCAGGACCGCCGGCCCTGGCGATGCTGTGGGATTTCGAATGGGCCAACCGGCAGATGATGCGCAACCTGTACATCCGCCAGCAGAGCTACTTCTCCAATAGCCCGCTGGCCGCGAGCGAATTGCCGACCCCGGAAGAGCTGGCGATCCTCGAACCGCTGCGCGGCCAGGTGCCCGACGAGGTGTTCAGCCAAGTCTTCAAAGCGCCGGTCACCGACGGCAGCGGCATGATCCGCGACAAGCAGCTGCAAGCCTTGGCCCTGCTGGAAGAAGCCGGCTGGAACCCCGACGGCGACAAGCTGGTCAACGCCGAGGGCGAGCCGCTGGAGTTCACCTTCCTCTATGCCCAACCCGGCCTCGAGCGTCTGTTGCTGCCGTACAAGCGCAACCTGGCGCAGATCGGCATCACCCTGATCATCCGCCGCATCGACTCCTCGCAGTACGTCAACCGGCTGATGACGCGGGACTACGACATGATCGTCACCGGCTTCCCGGTCACCACCTCGCCAGGGATGGAGCTGTACAACTACTTCGGCTCCGCCGCCGCGTTCGACCCGGGCGCCAACAACTACACAGTGCTCAAGGACCCGGCCGTCGACAGCCTGATCAAGGGCCTGGTGAAAGCCAACACCCAGGCGCAGATGCTCACCTACGCCCACGCCCTGGACCGGGTGCTGCAATGGAACTACCTGTGGATCCCCAATTACTACCCGCCCGGCACGTCCGCCGCGTGGTGGAACCGCTTCGGCCGCCCGGCGATC
>LNAP01002238.1_pt2 | contig 39364 bp, 37 predicted proteins | sample 602601 | NCBI WGS metagenome assembly LNAP01 (sample SAMN02440304, study PRJNA202911) | soil metagenome | biome: Subtropical and temperate rainforests or woodlands; isolation source: soil samples (1 kg each in a 20% v/v slurry with milli Q water) were... ... | reverse complement strand
GGCAGCTCTTTTTCGTTGTTCGAGGTAATGATGATGATCGGGCGTTTTTTCGCCTTGATGGTTTCATTGGTCTCGTAAACGTAGAACTCCATCTTGTCGAGTTCTTGCAGCAAGTCGTTGGGGAACTCGATGTCGGCTTTGTCGATTTCGTCGATCAGCAGAATGACCCGCTCTTCGCTTTCAAAGGCCTCCCAGAGCTTGCCCTTCTTGATGTAGTTGCGCACGTCGTGGACTTTGTCGCTGTCCAGCTGCGAGTCGCGCAAGCGGCTGACCGCATCGTACTCATACAGGCCTTGGTGAGCTTTGGTGGTGGACTTAACGTGCCAGGTGATCAGCTTGGCGCCGAAGGATTCTGCCAACTGCTCGGCCAGCATGGTCTTGCCGGTGCCCGGCTCACCCTTGACCAGCGGGTGATGGCGGCGTTCACTGCGAGTTTAAGGTCGTCGGTGGCGACGTAAGCCTGGGTGCCTTCGAACTTCATCGGAAAATCCTCGAAACGGGTAGGGCGTTCAATAAATGTAGGCCGCGACTATAACGCGCGCTCAGCGTGACTGTGAACGCAGACGCGCCATTCAGTCACTGAATGGGCGGTCACGCGCCGGCAAGTTGTCAAAAACCGGCCATTGGTTAGGGTCGGCCTATTCTTCAGTGGGTTTGCCACGCTCATAGCGGGCGTTAAAGGCTTGCACAAAACCATTACGCAGAATCGCCAAAAACGCCTGGAACGCGCTGATGTTCTGTTGGTGCACATTGCCGCTGAGCTCGACGCGGGTGGCGAACTGATCTTTGCCCTGATTTTTCAATACGGTTTCGCCGCCTCCGACCAACGCTTCCCACACAGAGCGGAAAAAGCCTTTGTCTTTGTCCTCCACATCCTGCTGCCAATTGAACACATCGACATCGCGCAGCAGCGGTTTGATATAGCCGCTGAGCTGGGCCTTTTTCGCATCGGCTTCGATCACCAGGTCGCCATGCCCGGCGTTGAAGTCGAACTTGGCGTAAGCGGCGGAGAAGTCATTGAGCTTGCGCAGCTCGATGTCGCGGGCGCGTAGGCGGAATTTAAAGTCTTCAAAGTTTTCGTAGGGGTCAAACACAATGGTGCATTCCAGCGGCGCATGACCCAGCAGCAAGGCTTTGCCTTCAAAGTGCGCGACCCGCTCGCCATTGCTGTCGGCGACGTTGGTGAGGTTATACAGGCTGGCGTTCACCTCGCTGGCCTGCATATTTACCGGCGGGGTTGAACTGAAGTTATGAAAGCCCAAGTTGCCGTCCACTACCCGCACTTCATCCAGGGTGATCGGCAGCAGCTTTTCCAACTGCTCGCGCCAGTTAACGCCTTTACCCGTCTGCGAAGCGTCCTTATCGGTGCCGCCATCGACGAAGTTAAGCTTTGGTTGGGTAAACAACACTTTGGCCACGACGGCATGGTCGTACCACAGCGAATGCCAGCTGACAGCGATGTCGATATGCGGCGCATCGAGCAGCGGCACCGGTACTTTGCCGTCTTCCTTGCGGATGTTCAGCCCATTGATTTGGTAAGCGCCGCGCCACCAGGCCAGGTCGACATCGGTGATCTCGCCTTTGTACTCGCCCATATCGGCGAGTTTGCCGTTGAGGTAGTCGCGCACCACGTAGGGCAGGGTGATGTGCAGAATCAGTACAAGAGCAATAAGGCCGATCACGGTCCAGAGCGGCCAGCTGTAGCGTCGTTTCATCGCAGCGTTACCTGGGTGAACCTTCCATTAAGTAGAAGCTAGACCGCTTGCGCGCCGTTACGGTTCGGATTTTTTCAGGCTGGACGCCTGCCTGGCAGCGGGCATAGGCTGTCGGCCTTTGCGAATGACAGAGGAACACAGGATATGAGCCGCATCTACGCAGACAACGCCCAGTCCATCGGCAATACGCCGCTGGTGTTTATCAACCGCCTGGGCCCCAAGGGCGTGACCATTCTGGCCAAGATTGAAGGGCGCAACCCGGCTTACTCGGTGAAGTGCCGGATTGGCGCCAATATGATCTGGGACGCCGAGGAACGTGGCGTTCTCAAGCCTGGCATGACCATTGTTGAGCCCACCTCCGGCAATACCGGTATTGGCTTGGCCTTTGTCGCCGCTGCCCGGGGTTATAAGTTGCTGCTGACCATGCCGGCGTCCATGAGCCTGGAACGGCGCAAAGTGCTTAAAGCCCTAGGTGCAGAGCTGGTGCTTACCGAGCCGGCCAAAGGCATGAAAGGCGCCATCGAGAAGGCCGCTGAAATTGCTGCGTCCGACGCCAGTACCTACTTTCTGCCGCAGCAGTTCGAAAACCCGGCCAACCCGGCTATTCACGAAAAAACCACCGGCCCGGAAATCTGGAACGACACCGAAGGCGCTATTGATGTGTTGGTGGCGGGCGTGGGTACTGGCGGCACTATTACCGGGGTGTCGCGCTATATCAAAAACACTTGCGGCAAACCGATTATTTCCGTGGCGGTTGAGCCATCCAGTTCTCCGGTGATTACCCAGGCGCTGGCGGGGGAAGAGATCAAACCGGCTCCGCATAAAATCCAGGGCATTGGCGCCGGCTTTGTGCCGAAAAACCTCGACCTCAGCATGGTTGACCGCGTTGAGCTGGTTGACGACGAAGAAGCCAAAGCCATGGCCCTGCGCCTGATGCGCGAAGAAGGGATTCTTTGCGGAATTTCCTGTGGTGCCGCCATGGCCGCTGCCGTGCGCTTGGCCGAGCGCCCGGAAATGCAGAACAAAACCATCGTCGTGATCCTGCCGGACTCGGGCGAGCGTTACCTGACCAGCATGTTGTTTAGCGATATGTTCACTGAGCAGGAATTGCAGCAGTAATAACCGTTGGTGCGCACAACACATTCTACAAAAGCCACGTCGTCCGTAGGGTGTGCTGTGCGCACCAGGTGCTCTGCGGTTATACCGCCGCCTTTGAAGGCGTTGGCCTCACCACCAGCCACAGCGCCAAGCCAATCAACAGCCCGCCGTACAGATACGCCCACGACAGCGGCTCACCCAGCAGCAACACGCCCCACAACACGCCAAACGGCGGCACCGCAAAGGTAACGGTGGAGGAGCGGATTGGGCCGATATCGGTGATCAAGCGGAAATACAGCACATAGGCAAACGCGGTGCACACCAGACCCAAGCCTGCCAGCGACAGCCAAACCGTTGTACCGCCCCAGCTTGCGGGCGGCTGTTCAACCAGCGCGTAGCCAAACAGCGGCAACAGAAACAGCGTGGCGCCAAACATGCTGCCGCAGGCAGTGAGGCGGTTATCCAACGGCACACCGCCAAGCCATTTGCGCGTTAGAAAACCGGCAAAACCGTAACAGGTGGTGGCCACTAAGCAGGCCCCGGCGCCCCAGAGCAATTGCGCATCAAAGGCCACTGGGCCGGTACGCGTGAGCAGGCCAACGCCAAACAGCCCAAGCAATACGCCCAAGGTTTTGCTCCGCGTTGGAGGTTCAGCAAAAAACAGCATGCCGATAAGCACACCCATCAGCGGCGTCGTGGCGTTAAAGATTGAGGAGTAACCGGCCGGCAGTACCATCGCCGCCAGGCAATACATGGTGGCCGGCAAGCCGGAGTTGATCACCCCGAGCGCCAGGCAGTGGCGCAATTTGCCATGGAAATTCCACTGCACGCGCATTACCGCAAGAATCACCACCAGCCCAACCGCGGCCAGCGCCACGCGAAAAAACGCGCTAGGCAACGGCCCGAGCACCGGCACAATCACCCGCATAAACAGAAAGCTAGCGCCCCAAATGGCAGCCAGGCTCAGCAGGCGAACGTAATCGGCAAGTCTCACAGCACTCTCCAGCCCTTATAAAAGAGGCGAGAGTGTTGCTGCTCACCAGCGGATTGGCAATCCGCATGTTGCGCTCGAATTGCCCAGGCCCGCGCCTGTGGGACCGCGCGAGTGAACCCGGTGTGAACTCGCCCGCTATCGAGTGGGAGGCGTTAGCTAGCCCTGTAGGTTCGGCCGCAACTAGTCCGCGAAGGCGTCTGCACGGTCGTGGGAAGGCAGCATCAACATCAGGCGATGCATGTCCACCATCAGATATCGACCTATCCGCCGCGATGGCAGAACCCCTTGATCTATAAGGGTTTCAATGTGCTCTTGGCGATTAACCAAGCCGGCGGCGAGACAAAAGCCTTTCACCGACAAGTAGCGCGGGCATTGGCCAAACCAGGCTGGGGTGAGTTCTATTCGTTTCATTGAGCTTCCTGCACCATCGCGGCCTGTCACTGCAATGACAGGCTTTACCTCCATGAATTTCTACGCCGTAGCTTATTACTAATAGTTAGTGAGTCAATCCGAATCTACTAACTGGTAGTAAAATCCGGAAATACGGTCGTTATCTCAACAGGATGTGCAGATGAACAATCAACGTTTTCTGTTTACCGCAGGCCAACGCCTGCGTGGCTTACGCGAACTGATGGGGCTCAAGCGCCCAGCCTTTGCGCAATTGACCGGCATTGACACCAAGCGCCTGGAAAATATCGAAAATGGTTACCAGCGCATGCATGACATGGACTTCGAAAAGGTCTGCAGTTTGTATCCCGAGTTCGCCCGTTGGATCACCTACGGTGGCCCGGTGGATGGCGATTTGCTCGACCTGAAGGTCGCAGACTCGGCGCAGATGGACGCGGTTTACCTGGTGCAGCGCAACCCGGCATTGCTCAGCAAAATAGGGCTGACGCTTGAGGACTGGACCGAGCGCCACCAGCCGCAATTGCAACTGTTAAGCGAGAGTGAACAGCTGCATAAACGCCAATTGGCGTTAGAGGCTGAGCAGGAGGATTGCATTGAAGGCGAAAGCGAGCCTGTGGATGACGATACGCTTCAACGCTGAGCGATAGTCGTCGCCAACTGCCGCAAGTAAGCCACCACATCGGCTGCGCCAGCCAGGCGCAGCCCCTCACCGAGGGCGGTGGCTTCGGCGGAATGCTTGGGCAGCAACAGAAACTCCGGCGCGCCGGGTGTACGTAGCATGGCCAGGCGTGCGTAGGGAAGGCCGTTATCCAACAGCAAGCCCATAAACTGCGGGTCGCTCCAGGCCTGAACTGGCATGGCTAACATGTGATAGTTGGCTTGTAGTGCTTCCAAACCCGGCACGTTCAGACGGTAGCGGGTCAGCTCGGCTGGCAGGCTTACTTCCAGGCCGCGCAGGCGTGCATAGGCAATGGCACTGGCAAACGCCTCGTGGTGATGTTCACCAGCCCAATACACCCGATTGCCGACCCAGTCAGCTTGGCGCAGGACAATGCGCTCGCCACCCAGAAAACGCGGCAGCGCGGTGCTGATAACTTTGACGAAATCTTTGTAGCTGATGATGCGCACGCCGCGACAGGCTTCGCTGCTGGCGTATTCCTCAAAGCTGGCGAACGGCCTGGCGTTAAGTTCGGAGCCGCATAGGCCGTTGATCAGGCGTAGGTCGAACGCGCTTAGCTGCTGGGTATCGTGCTCTACCACTTTGACCAACATGGAATGCGCTTGGGCTTTGTCCTCCTGCACCGGGCCGGAGAGGGCATTGCGCGGCAGGTCGACCAAGCGCTGCAGCGGCGCGCCGTTCTGCCACCAGATTTGCTCGGCCGGCTGCGGCAACACCTGAAACGGCAAATGCAGGCTGCTGGCCCGTTGCAGAATTTGCCGCGGCCCACGGCTCGTCAGCCCTAGGCGCTGGGCCAGCGCAGAGATGCGGTCGGTAAGGGAGGCGGGGTGTTCGCTGGGACTCATGGCCAAATGCTACATCCTGGGTCATCACAGCCAGTGTGGCAGACGATCGGTAAATGCGCCGGAGCAACCTGTGCCCAAGCCACTGTCGAATCTGCATCCGTGCCCTGTCGGCAACCATATAGGGGCGCCTGGTCAGACGTCTGTGGCAGTATTGCGCGAATCATTTGCGAGGTAGCCTCCATGCCAAGCCTAGAGTTGGATATTGCCCTATCTGCCGAACGTTTGCGCGCAGTCTATCAAGGGCAAGCCAACCGAGTTCTGTTGCGAAGCCGTGATGGTCGCAAGGTCAGCTTGCCGGCCCACCACTTGCGACCTTTTCTGACCCATGACGGCGTTTACGGTTCCTTTGAGCTGGAGTTTAACAGCGCTGGCGAACTTCTGGCTCTACGCCGGCTGGTATCACGCTAAGCGCCTCGCCGCCGAGGTGCCGGCGCGGCTATAATCGCCGACCTCTTTTTCTCGAGCAAAGCCTGCCCATGTATAACCTGGCCCGCGAGCTGCTTTTCAAACTCTCCGCAGAAACTTCCCACGAGCTGTCGATCGACCTGATCGGCGCTGGCGGCCGCCTGGGCTTGAATGGCGCGCTGTGTAAGCAGCCGGCGCGTGTGCCGGTGCGGGTGATGGGCTTGAATTTTCCTAACCCGGTAGGCCTGGCCGCTGGTTTGGACAAAAATGGCGATGCCATCGACGGCTTTGCGCAACTGGGTTTTGGTTTTGTCGAAATCGGCACCGTTACCCCGAGGCCGCAGCCCGGTAATCCCAAGCCACGTTTATTCCGCCTGCCTGAGGCCGAGGCAATCATCAACCGCATGGGCTTTAACAACCACGGTGTCGACCACTTGCTAGCGCGTGTACAGGCGGCCAAGTACAAGGGCGTGCTCGGCATCAATATTGGCAAAAACTTCGACACTCCGGTTGAGCGCGCGGTGGATGACTACTTGCTGTGCCTGGACAAGGTCTATGCCCATGCCAGTTACGTCACCGTCAACGTTAGCTCGCCGAATACCCCGGGCCTGCGCAGTCTGCAGTTCGGTGATTCGCTCAAGCAATTGCTCGAAGCCTTGCGTCAGCGCCAGGAAGATCTCGCTCAACAACACGGCAAACGCGTGCCGCTGGCGATCAAAATTGCGCCGGATATGAGCGATGAAGAAATCGTTGAAGTCGCCGCCGCGCTGGTTGAGGCGGGTATGGATGCGGTAATCGCCACCAACACCACCCTTAGCCGTGTCGGCGTCGAAGGTCTGTTGCACGGTGAAGAGGCGGGTGGTTTGTCCGGCGCACCCGTACGCGAGAAGAGCACCCACACCGTGCGCACCTTGGCGGCTGAGCTGGGCGGCCGATTACCGATTATTGCCGCCGGCGGCATCACTGAAGGCAAACATGCGGCTGAGAAAATCGCCGCGGGTGCCAGCCTGGTGCAAATTTATTCCGGCTTTATCTACAAAGGCCCGGCGCTGATTCGCGAGGCGGTGGACGCCATTGGTGCCATGCCCAAGCGCTGAGCAGTAAAACGCAGGCAATAAAAAGGGCTCCTTAAAGGAGCCCCTGGGCTCTCGCCCGCCGTCCGGATGGGACGTGCATGGTGAAGCGGTAGAGTCGGAGTTGTCCCTGTTTAACCGACTGCGTTCAGTTCGTTAAGCCTATGGATACCGGCGGTGCCGGTCATTCCGTCCCAGTTGTCGCCGCGACCCTCTCGCCAGCCGTTGATCCAGGCTTGGCGTACGGACGGAAGGGTAAATGGACACAATTCACGAGATTTGCCATGGACGCCAAATTGATAGCCGCGCAAAAAAGCTCTTTCTAAAGGATCACGCTTAAGTCTTCTCAACTTGTTGACTGTTATGTCCTATTTGCCTCGGGACGAGGCCTGGTAGAAATCCTCTACCAGTGGAGCCCGCTGCCGGCGTTACGGGTCTCCTCCCAGCGTCGTTGCGACGTAGGGCTGAGGTGAGTTCTAACCAATGCCACCGGTGCTGGGAATGATCGTTTTGTCATAAGCACGTAACGTTTCTAGTGGTCAGGCCATAAGCGTTGCTGTGCTTACAGTCCTACGCCAGTAGGGACGGGGGTATGGCTTGCGGTAACGGCGATTGGCCAGTGCGATCTTTTCGCACTTGTAAGGTTTAGCTATTCCGACGAAGGGTTGAAAAGCCGCTGTCGGTGACATTTCTAACGGAGACAGCCTAGGTTTGACCTGGCTGTTTACCGGCTAGGCCTGGCAACAGGCGCATCACAGGGCTTGCAGCTAGGCTGCTCTGGGATGCCGCCAGCGGCCACCTGGCAATCGAGCTGTTAACAGCTCGCATAGCACTTCACTCCGGAGTGCGGGACCGTCGGGTAGAACCGCGGTTTTTAACCGGGCGTGCAGACGAACTGCACGCCACAACGCTTAGGCACTGGAACACTTATGTCGGATCGTTTTGAACTCTTTCTTACCTGCCCCAAGGGCTTGGAAGGCTTGCTTGCTGAGGAAGCCACCGCGCTGGGGTTGGAAGAAACCCGCGAGCACACCTCGGCGATCCGCGGCTTTGCCCAGATGGAAACGGCTTACCGCCTGTGCCTCTGGTCGCGTCTGGCGAACCGTGTGTTGCTGGTGCTTAAGCGCTTTCCCATGGCTAATGCCGACGACCTTTACGATGGCGTGCTAGCGGTCGACTGGGCCGAGCACCTGGACGCCGCTGGCAGCCTGGCGGTGGAGTTCAGCGGTAACGGCTCGGGCATTGATAACACCCACTTTGGCGCCCTGAAGGTTAAAGACGCTATCGTCGACAAGCTGCGCACCGCCACTGGCGAGCGGCCCTCTATCGACAAACTCAACCCGGACCTGCGCATCCATCTGCGCCTGGACCGTGGTGAAGCCATCTTGTCCCTCGACCTCTCCGGCCACAGCCTGCACCAGCGCGGTTACCGCCTGCAGCAAGGCGCGGCGCCGCTCAAAGAAAACCTCGCCGCCGCCGTGCTGATTCGCGCCGGCTGGCCACGCATTGCCGCGGCTGGCGGCGCGCTGGCTGACCCCATGTGCGGTGTGGGTACCTTTTTGGTGGAGGCGGCAATGATCGCTGCCGACATCGCGCCCAATATCAATCGTGAACGCTGGGGTTTCAGCGCCTGGCTCGGCCATGTGCCGGCGCTGTGGAAGAAGCTGCACGCCGAAGCGCAGGAACGTGCTGACGCCGGTCTGGCTAAACAGCCGTCGTGGATTCGCGGCTACGAAGCCGACCCGCGCCTGATTCAGCCGGCGCGCAACAACATCGAACGCGCCGGCCTGTCGAACTGGATCAAGGTGTACCAAGGCGAAGTCGCCACCTTTGAGCCACGCCCGGACCACAACCAAACCGGCCTGGTGGTGTGCAACCCGCCCTACGGCGAGCGTTTGGGCGATGAAGCCAGCTTGCTTTATCTCTACCAAAACCTCGGTGAGCGCTTGCGCCAAGCGTGCATGAACTGGGAGGCGGCGGTGTTTACTGGCGCGCCGGACCTGGGCAAGCGCATGGGCATTCGCAGCCACAAGCAGTACGCCTTCTGGAACGGCGCGTTGCCGTGCAAATTGCTGCTGATCAAGGTGCAGCCTGAGCAATTTGTCACCGGCGAGCGGCGTACTCCTGAGCAACGTGAACGTGAGCGCGAGCAGGTGGCTTTAGGCAATGAGCCAGAAGCACCGGCGGTAGCGCACGTTGAGCAAGCGCGCCTGAGCGAGGGCGGGCAGATGTTTGCCAACCGCCTGCAGAAAAATCTGAAAGCGCTGGGCAAATGGGCGCGTCGTGAAGGCGTGGATTGCTACCGCATGTATGACGCCGATATGCCTGAGTACGCCCTAGCCATCGACCTCTACCACGACTGGGTGCACGTGCAGGAATACGCACCACCGCGCACCATCGACGCGGACAAGGCCCAGGCGCGCCTGTTTGATGCCTTGGCGGCGATTCCGCAGGCATTGGGCGTGGACAAGTCCAAGGTAATCATCAAGCGCCGCGAGCGGCAGAGCGGCACCAAGCAGTACGAGCGCCAAGCCACTCAAGGCAAGTTCACCGAAGTGAGCGAAGGCGGGGTGAAGTTGCTGGTCAACCTGACTGACTACCTCGACACCGGCCTATTCCTCGACCACCGTCCGCTGCGTTTGCGTATTCAGCGCGAAGCGTCCGGCAAGCGCTTCCTCAATCTGTATTGCTACACCGCCACGGCCACCGTGCATGCGGCCAAGGGCGGGGCGCGCACCACTACCAGTGTCGACCTGTCGAAAACCTACCTGGACTGGGCGCGGCGCAACCTGTCGCTCAACGGCTTCTCCGACAAGAACCGGTTGGAGCAGGGCGATGTAATGAATTGGCTGGCAGCCGATCGTGAAGAATACGACCTGGTATTTATCGACCCGCCAACGTTCTCCAACTCCAAACGCATGGAAGGCGTGTTTGACGTGCAGCGCGACCACGTGCAATTGCTCGACTTGGCCATGGCGCGTTTAGCCGCGGGTGGCGTGCTGTATTTCTCCAACAACTTCCGCAAATTCCAGCTCGATGAAGGGCTAGCGGCGCGGTACCAGGTGGAAGAAATCACTGCCAGCACCCTCGACCCGGACTTTGCCCGTAACGCCAAAATCCACCGCGCCTGGAAAATCACCGCGCTGTAGGAGCGACCTTGGTCGCGAACCCTGAAAACGGGGTTCGCGGTCGGTGTTTGCAGCGTCGTAGGTTGGGTTGAGCCTAAGGCGAAGCCCAACAATACGCATCCGTCAGCCGTAACCCGGATGTCGAACCGCGCAGGCCCGCAGTCTGCCTGTAGGTATTGGGGTTGGGTGCTACCGTTGGGCTTCGCCTTAGGCTCAACCCAACCTACGATTTGCGCTTAGTTGCGCTTGTACAAATCCAACAACACCTGATCCAGAATCGACGAAGCGCCCCACGGCCGTGGGTCGTTGAGGATGGCGACCACCGCCCAGGTGTCGCCTTTGGCGTCGCGGCTAAAGCCGGCGATGGCCCGTACGGTATTAAGGGTGCCGGTTTTGATATGCGCCTCGCCGTTAAGCGGTGAGTTTTTCAGGCGTTTGCGCATGGTGCCGTCTTTGCCCACGATCGGCAGCGAGCTGATGAATTCGGCGGCGTAGGGGCCTTTCCAGGCGGTTTGCAGAATCGCCGCCATTTCTCGCGCGCTCACCCGTTCAGCCCGCGACAAGCCCGAGCCGTTTTCCATCACCAAGTGCGAGGCAGTAATGCCTTTTTTCGCCAGCCATTGGCGAATCACCCGTTGCGCGGCCTTGGCGTCGTCACCGTCGGCGCTGTTGCGAAACTCCGCACCCAGGCTCAGGAACAGCTGACGGGCCATGGTGTTGTTACTGTATTTGTTGATGTCGCGGATGATTTCCGCCAGGTCTGGCGAATACGCCCGCGCCAGCAGGGTGCCGCTTTTCGGTACTTCGCCGATGCGGTCCTTGCCCATGATGCTGCCGCCCAGTTCCTGCCAGATGGCACGCACGGCGCCAGCGGCATAACCGGCGTGGTCGAGCAAGGACAGGTAGGACTGGGTGTTGCAGCCTTCATTTAACTGGCCGGTGACCACCAACGTGGTGCCGTCAAACTCGGTCACCGGGTTAAAGCGCACGTCGCCCACGCACTTGCCTTTGCCCAGGTATTTCACCTTGTTGTCGATACGCACATTGGTCAGTGGTGGTTCCATCATGACGCTGACCTTGCCGCCTTCGGCGCGGGTGATCATGCGCACGGCTTTGAGGTTGACCAACAGCGAATCCGGGGTCACCAGAAACGGCTTGTTGTCGTCTTTGCCGTCGTCGTCAAACACCGGCAGTTGTGGCTGGACAAAGTGCGTGCGGTCGAGCACCAGGTCGCCGGTGATTTTCTGTACGCCATTGGCGCGCAGGTCGCGCATCAACAGCCAGAGTTTTTCCATGTTCAGTTTCGGATCGCCGCCACCTTTAAGGTAGAGGTTGCCGTTGATCACGCCGTCTTTTAACGGCCCGTCGCTGTAAAACTCGGTTTTCCATTGATAGGTAGGGCCGAGCAATTCCAGGGCGGCGTAGGTGGTGATCAGCTTCATGGTCGAGGCTGGGTTAACCGACACATCGGCATTGATGATGGTTGGCGTACCGGCGCCGGTCATGGGCAAGGTGACTACGGAAATGGAGTCGTTGCCGATCTTGCCGGCTTTCATGGCTTTTTGAACGGAGGCGGGCAGGGTGGTGTTCAGTGGGGCGGAAAACGCCGGCAGGGCGGCGGGTAACAAGAGGCTGACGATGACGAGGTGGCGAAACGATTTGATCATTGGCAAAAACCCTTCAGGCAAGGGCCAAAAAATAGAGATGGCGTAAAGAAGAAAGCGCACGGGCCCACAGGTTCCCAAATGCGCGGAGAAAGTGCCGGCATTATGCCCGAAGCTTTCTGCAGGTGGGCGGCTTTGCGCGTTAACAACGTTGGGTGTGCTATGCGCACCAAGGCGTTACCCGGATAAATCGTCTGACACCCTACGGCCTTCGAGCAGAGAGTCGGGCAAGCCACGCCCTAAGCGCGTTATCACTCTTGAGGATTGTTCCATGGCTACTAACCGTTCCCGCCGTCTGCGCAAAAAACTCTGCGTGGATGAATTCCAGGAGCTCGGTTTCGAGCTGAATCTGAACCTCAAGGCGGACCTGAGCGAAGCGCAAATCGACGCTTTCCTCGACGAGTTCCTGCGTGTGGCCATGAAAGACAACGGCCTGGGCTATGTCGGCGGCGAAGACTACGGTCTGGTTTGCCTGGCCAAACGTGGTTCGGTCAGCGAAGAGCAACGCGCTGCCGTTGAAGCGTGGTTGAAAGCCCGCAGTGAAGTCACCGACTACACCGCCAGCCCCCTGATCGACGTCTGGTACCCAGAAACCGCGATCAACGCTGAACACGCCTAAGCCCTTCGGGACTTACGCAAAACAAAGGAGCCTTCGGGCTCCTTTGTTGTTTCTGTTGTATGGGATATGCCGGGTTCAGCTTGGGAAGCTGGATCCCGAATCGTCGGACCGCCGCCTTCGCGGGGATGACGGTGGACGGAAAAAAAACACCGTCGCCCCGCGCAGGCGGCGGCCCAGAATCTGTCAGGCAATCTTCGCCAACAACCCTTGCACATCCACTTCGTCAATCTGCTCAGGCTGTAAAAAGCGTTGGGCGTATTCCAGGTGCAGGCCGCTGCGTACGAAGAGGGCAAACAGCTCTTTGTCGATATGCGCGCCGTTGCACATGCCGACCATAATGCCCAGCGCTTGCGACAGGGTTTTGCCTTTTTTGTAGGGCCTATCTACGGCAGTCAGCGCTTCAAAAATATCGGCAATCGCCATCATCCGTGCCGGTAGGCTCATCTGTTCGCGTTGCAGGCGTTTGGGGTAGCCGCTGCCGTCCATTTTCTCGTGGTGGCCGCCGGCGATTTCGGCGACGTTGGCCAGGTGCGCGGGGAAGGGCAGGTGGTTGAGCATCAGGATGGTTTGCACGATGTGGTTGTTGATGATGTAGCGCTCTTCCGCGGTCAAGGTGCCACGGCTGATGGCGAGGTTGTACAGCTCGCCGCGGTTGAATTTGTATGGCGGCTCGTTGAGCTTGAAGCCCCACGGGTTGTCCAGCGGCATATGGTCGTTAACGCCGCGTTCGAACAGGTGCTCGGGCTTGTCAGCCAGCAATGGTTCGCTGACCGGCAGCACTGGTGCCGGCGTACGACTTTGGCGCTGGTTTTCTTCCCAAGACACGCCAAGGCGGTCGTCCAAGGTGCGGGTCCAGGTGCGCAGGGCAATCTGCCCCAGGCGCTCAAGGTCGGCTTCGGCCATGGCTTCGCCGCCGAGGTTGCAGCGGGCGACAAAGGCGAATTCGTCATCCAGCGTGGTCAACAGTTCGTCACGTAGCGAGGCCAGGGCTCCGGCATCGCCGCCACCGGCTACGCCTTGCCAGTAGCTGATCCAGGCGTCGCGCTTGAGTACTTCGAAGCGGGTGCGCACTTCATGGATGCGGTCGTAGAGGGTTTCCAGTTTCGTCGCTTTGTCGACCACGTACTCCGGGGTGGTGACCTTGCCGCAGTCGTGCAACCAGGCAGCGATGTGCAGCTCTTCCCATTGATCTTCGCTGGGCTGGTACGCGGCAAATTCGGGTGCATCGCTGTCGGCAGCGGCGCGGGCGAGCATCAGGGTCAATTCCGGTACGCGTTGGCAGTGGCCGCCGGTGTAGGGGCTCTTGGCGTCGATAGCGCCGGCAATCAATTGGATAAAAGCGTTGAGCAGTTTTTTCTGACTCTCCAGCAGGCGCTGACTTTCGATGCACAGCGCGGCCACGCCGGAGACTGCCTCAACAAAGGCAATGCGCTCAGGGCGCAGCATCGCTTCGTCGTCGATATTGCCGGTGTCGCGTTGCAGCAACACCAGCACGCCAAGCGTCTGCCCTTGACGGTTATGCAAGCCGGTGGCGACCAGATGGATGCGTGGGCTGTCGAGGGCCAACAAGATTTCGCTCAACGCACCGGCCTGATCGAAGCCCAGGCTGTGGGTGGCGCTGGGACCGCCGTGGGCCGGGCCATCGAGCCAGCGTGGTAGATCGTCGGCGCTGCTTGGGTAGCTGGGCAGCGTGTAGTCGCCCAATTCACGCGTCTGCTTGTCGAGAATCAGCCCTTTGGGTTCCAGGCTACCGGTGTCGGCATCAAACAGGTAAATCAGCCCACCCTGGGCGCCGCTGATATCTACGGTTTCTTCCAGCACCCGCGCCAGCAAAGTGTCGAAACGGTTTTCGGCAGAAAGGCTGGCGGCGATGTTAAGAAAGCTGGAGATGGTTTCCTTCATGCGCGCCATGGAAGTGGCCAACTGATCGATTTCCAAAATCGGCGAGTGGCCGCTGGCCGGGTGGCTGAAGTCGAAACGGCGGATGGCTTCGGCTTCCTGCACCAGGCTGCGTAGCGGACGAATGATGATGCGCGAGCTCAACCAGCCCAGCGGCAGACACAGCAGCAGAATAGCCAGGGTTACCAGCGCGCCTTGCCAGCGAATGCGGTAGGCGTCGGCCAGTAACTCATCTTCGGGTACCACCAACGCAAGGTTCAGGCCCTGCGGCCCACCTTCGGCCAAGTGGCTGCGCGACACCACCCAGTTGCGCTGCGCCAGTTGCAGGTTGCCCAAGTGAGTGCCATCAAAGTCGTGCTCAAGCACTGCCGCCAGCGCCGGGTGCAGGTCACGCGCTTTCGCCAGCTGGGCTTTCTCCGTTTGCACAATCAGGCGGCTGCTGTCGGGGTAGGCAATGGCATTGCCGTCGCCGTCGTACAGCACCACCTCGGTAGCCGGTGTGATTTTATGTTTGGCAATGGTGGCGCTGAGGTCTGCCAGGGTCAGGTCGGCGCCGATCACCGCGTGCTCACCACTGGCCCGCGCCAGCGTGGTACCGACATTGCCGGTGGAGAAAAACACATAGGGCGCGGTGGTGATCTGTCCCCCCTCGGCACGGGCGCTGGAAAACCAGCTGCGGTTGCGCGGGTCGTAACGCTCTTTGAGGTTTTGTCGGCGGCTGATCAGCTGCATATCGGCGCTGTAGTAGGCCGACTCCGACTGTACCGATTCGGTTAGTGCTGACTCGCCCATACGGTCGATGGTCCACACCTGAAAGGCGGCGTCTTTCGGCGCGTCAAAGCGATCTTTAAGCGCCTGGGTGGTGAGCGGGCGCACCATAAAAAAATCGCCGTCGTCGTAACCCAGGTACAGCGAGGCGAGTTTGGGGTTGTCGCGCAGTGCCTGCACAAAGGAGGGCAGCAGGGCCATGCGCGCATAGTGGTCAGCCGCCTGATTGCTTTCCTGCAAGGCCAAAAGGCTCAGCAGGTGGCGAATGGGTTGGTAGGTATTGAGCAGGTCGTGCTGCACATCTTCCTGAATGCGGCTGAACAGCTCGTTGCTACTGGAGTAGATGATTTGCGTGGTTTGCCGGTAGTTGAACAGGCCCAAGACAACGCCGGTAACCAGCAGCAAAAAGGTGAACAGCACGCTGATATGCACGTGCAACGAATAGCGACGTTCGACGCGGCGGAACTTGGGCATTTGCGCATCACTCCTTGAACAGCGCAGAGGGATCAAGCGTGTGCGAGCTGGGATCGGCCAGGCAGGCGAAGGCCGGTAGGGGCATTGCTGCGCTCAACCCGTTGCCGGACAAGAGCAAAGCATAGTGAACAGTCTGAAATTCTGCCGCCTAAAAACCGTGCACACGTCACTCTTGGGTCGGGGTTTTCACCGGGCTTGCAATCGTCAGCGCTTTCCCTGTCTGACGATTGTTCAGGTACTGATTCAAATAGTGCCGTACGCCATGCATCAACAACGCTACCGACAGGGCAATTGCCACGCCGCTCAAGGTGTTCAGCACGCGCACCTGCCCCAAGTGCCAATCCTGCGACAGGCTTTCGGTGAGCAGCAGAAAGCACAGGGTGGTCTGCAGCACAAACAGACCGTAGTGGTGCGCCTGAAAGGCGCGGCTCATGGCGATCAGCGGCAGCATTACTGCCACCATCACCGGCGGGCTTTGCAGGCTATGGCCGAAGTAGATCAACAACGATGCGGCGCAAAAACTCGCCAGGCTGGCTTGCAGGGCGCGCACCAGGCTGCCCTGAAATTCCAGCTGCAAGGTGGCGACCACGGTGATGGTCAGCCAGTAGCCACGCGGTAGCTCTGCCAACTCGACGGTCAAGCCCGCCAGGGCAAAGGCCAGGGTGCAACTGAAGGCATGCAGCAACCATTGCCGCCGTGGTTGGCGTTTGGCATGCCGGCGTAGCACCTTAAGTAAGCCAAGCAGGCGTGGCATACGTGGCCACATACGCAAACCGTGCATGCCGCGCAGGGCGAATGCCAGCAACGTCACCCACAGTCCGCCGAGAATAAACAGCATGCCCACTGCATAAGGGTTGGTCAGGTTGCCGACGCCTTGCTGGCCTTGGCCGAGGCACAAGCAAATTGCCAAGCCAATGCCAAGCTTGCCGGCTTCGGCGCCAAAGCGTTGCAGCCAGGCCAGCAGAAAGCCGAAAACGGCGAACAGCCCAAGGCTGATCAGCGGGTGGTCGGCGCCCCAGAAACCTAGGCCGGCGCTCCACGCGCCGAGGCCAATCAGCAGCAACATGCGCAGCATGCCAAAGCGGTGCAAGGGGTTGGCTTTGGCGGCTTGAAACGCGCCCACCGAGGCCCAGAGAAAGCCGGGGTGGCCGCTGAACAAACCCAGAATCAGCGGCAAGGCGCAACCGAGCATGGCCACCATGGCCGGGCCCCAGGCAGGCGGGCCGGACTGCCAACTGAATACTTGGCGGAGCAAATTGGGCATAGCGTTCTCTATTCAGTCACACCGGGCTGGAGCGCCCAGTCATTTCAGCGGCCATTTCGGTGGCGTAGCTGTCGGTCATGCCGGCAATAAAATCGATCATGCGCAAAAACGAGCGGTGCAGGGTCCAGTCGGACTGCGGCGTGTTATAGCCGAGCAGGTCGAGAATGCGCTGGTTCTTGAACGACAGGCTTTCGCCGTTGTGCAGTTCGAGGGCCGCACCGCAGAAATTGTTCAGCAAGATTTCCAACGTGGTGTAGGCGCCGATCTCGTGCAGGGTTTTGCGCTTGTCCTGGAAGATTTTCTCCCGCGCCATGTTTTTTGCACCAAGGACGCAGCGCTTGGCCTCGCCGTGCATATGCTCAACCAAGTCGCCCTGCAGCGTGCCAGCCAGCAGCGCGTCTTGCTGCTCAACAAAGGCTTGGGCGGCGGCGTTGGTCAGATGCTCAATGGCTTTGCCGCGCAGAATCGCCAGCTTGCGCCGTTGTGAATCGCGCGGACCAAGAAGGCGGTAGGTTTCCGGCAGGTCATCGCCCACCAAACCGAGCAACACCGCTTCCACTTCCTGATAGTTGAGCAGGTCCATTTCCAGACCGTCTTCCAGGTCAATCAGGCCGTAGCAAATATCGTCGGCGGCTTCCATCAGGTACACCAGCGGGTGGCGCGCCCAACGTTCGTCCTCCAGTTGCGGCAGGCCGAGTTTGCCGGCGATTTGCTCAAGCAAGGCCAGCTCGCTGCGGTAGCAACCGAACTTGTGTTTTTTGTAGCCCATGGCGTGGGCGTGCTTGGAGGTCCAGGGGTATTTCAGGTAGGTACCGAGGGTGGCGTAGGTCAGGCGCGTGCCGCCGTCGAACTGGTGGTATTCCAGTTGGGTAAGCACGCGAAAGCCCTGGGCATTGCCTTCGAAGTGGAGGAAGTCCTGGCGCTCGACATCGCTCATGCCATCCAGCCAACCCCGCCCGGCGGCCTGCTGAAACCAATGGCGAATGGCGTCTTCACCGGAGTGGCCGTAGGGCGGGTTGCCAATGTCGTGGGCCAGGCAGGCAGACTGCACAACCATGCCCAAGTCGCTGGGTTCGCACCAATCAGGCAGGGCATCGCGAAGCATCTCGCCAACGCGCATGCCTAACGAACGGCCGACGCAACTGACTTCCAGCGAATGGGTCAGGCGGGTGTGAATATGGTCGTTACTGGAGACCGGATGCACCTGAGTCTTGCGCCCCAGGCGGCGGAACGCACCGGAAAAGATGATGCGGTCATGGTCTTTATGAAACGGGCTGCGCCCCAGTTCGTCGGCGCTATGGCTCGGTTTGCCGAGACGTTCGCGGTTGAGCAGTGTGTGCCAGTCCAAGGCCTGTCCTCGCCGTTCAGTGGCTGATGGCGCCTAGCTTCCCGGTTCCGCTGATGGGCTGCAAGGGTTAAAGGGGCTGGTTGAGACGTAGGACCGATGGGCAAAGTTCAGCCCTTCGTAGCTAAACGCGCCTTGTAGGGTGTGCTGCGCGCACCAGACGGTTCCGGCGGTTACCCACGGTGCGCACAGCACACCCTACAAAATCATCGTGCTCGTGCTAAAGACCAGCCACATCGATATCCAACAACAGCAGGCGCTGGCCATTGTCGATAAATTGCCCGGCCGTCAGGCAGTACTGGTTGCTGGTGGCGTCGCGGTAGGTGGAGCTGAGGATCAGCCGGCGTTCATCCCAGCCCTCGGCCAGTAGTTGGTAGAAGTACGGCCGCCACGACCAGTTGTGCCCCAGGTAACGGCCGTCTTCGCGCCAGCCACTGGCGGTCCATTCCAGGTTAGGGGTGAGCTGGGTGCCGTTGCGGTCGCATTGGTAGATGCGCAGTAACCAGGGGTAGGCGGTGGGTGCCGGCAGGCTTTCCAGTGGTACGCCGGTTTCGGCCCAGGCTTTGAGGCTGTTCATCAAACCGCTGAGGTTCTGGCGTAAATCCATCAGCCGTGCACGCTCGGCGAGTTTGTTGTGCACGTAGCGGTTGCGCAGCTGGGCGAAGCGCTCGACAAACGCATCGGCGGGGAAGAAGTCGCGCTCAGGTTTGGCGAATAGAAAACCCTGCACATAACGCGAGCCGCACTCCAGGGCGAAGTCCAGCTCGGCTTCGGTTTCCACGCCCTCGGCAATGATCCAGCAGCCGGTTTTTTCCGCCATCTGCGCCAGGGCTTTTACCACTTCGCTACTGGGGCCGCCGCGGGCGGCTTCCTGAAACAGGCGCATGTCCAATTTGAGAATGTCTGGCTGCAGGGCCAGCACGCGGTCAAGTTGCGAGTAGCCGGCACCAAAGTCGTCGATGGCGATTCGCGCGCCGGCTTGGCGATAGCGCGCCACTACTTCGGGCAAGCGCAGGCTACCGCCGCCTAGTTCGGTAATTTCAAAGACGATGCGCTCGGGCGACACGCCGTATTTTTCCAGCTGTTTAAGGCTGGGCAGCGGTTGGTTGGGGCGCAGGCGACCAATCCAGCGCGGGGAAATATTGATGCTTAAAAACCAGTCGGCCGGCGCGGCGTGAAAACGCTGCAAGGCATCGGCGCGAATTTCCCGGTCCAGGCGGCGCAGGGCGGTCATGGGGAATTTGGGGTCAGCGAAGAGCGGCCCCACCGAAGCGAGGCGGCCGTCAGCCTGTTGCAGGCGGCCCAGTGCTTCAATACCGGCGATACGGCCGGTGGCTGTATCTATAAACGGCTGGAAGCAGGCAAGCGGTTGCCCGTCGTTAGTCGCGGTTTACGGTACTGCCCGCGCGAGATCGGGCGATGAACAGCGCAGAATTGCTGTTCATGCCGTTCCGTTTGCAAGAAGGTGGCCAGTTGTAAGGCAGGGGTTACATCAGAGTTGTTTGCGGTTCTTGAGTGCGACGGCTACCACCGGGTAAAGGCTCATACCGATTTTTAGCCAGCGGCTGAGCTTTTTACTTTTGCCGCCAAAAAAACCTAACAGACTCACCCCGGCCATGCCCCACAGTGGGGCGTGGCTGGAACTCAGGCTGCTTTGCCAACTGCTGGCCGTGCCGCGCATTTTGCGCAGCGGTTGCAGCAGTTCATGGGTTTCGTGGCTGAGCTCGTGGCGGTGCATTTCCATGCGCAAACGAACCAGTTGTTTGCGCAGTTCCTGACGCGTGGGTTTGCTCGGTTGGCTCATGGCATCAGGCGCTCGCGGTCACGGGCCAACTCTTCAAGGGTGGCACTGAAAGGGGAATGCTCGTCGGTGATCTGATTGCGCAACACCACCGCGCAGGCTAACGCTGCCAGGGCATAGAACACGCACAGGCCGATGATGCCGGGAATGCGGTAACTGTCCCACACCAGAATCAGCACCAAGGCCGAGAGCCCCAAGAGCAGCAGCAAGGCAAACACCAACGCTAAACCGGCAAACAGCAGCAGGTTTAACGTTCTGCTTTTCTGCTCCTGCAACTCGATGCCGAACAGTTCGACATGGCTATGCAGCAGGCCCAAGAAGGCCGCGCTCAAGCGTTTGGGCGAGGGACCACGGCCTTGCAGAGGAGGTGGGGGTAAGGCGTCCATTCCGTCTCTCATAGTTAGCGGCGAGAGGCCAACAGGCCCAGCAGAAAGCCAACACCGGCGGCGATGCCAACCGACTGCCAGGGGTTTTGCTGCACATAGGCTTCGGTGTTGGCGAGGGCTTCTTCAGCGCGTTCGCGCACGCTTTGTTCGGTTAGTTGCAGGGTGTCGCGGGCACGCTTGAGGCTGTCGTGAATGCTCAAGCGCAATTCGTCAGCTTCGGCGCCGGCCAGGCTGGCAGTGTGGTCGAGCAGTTTTTCGGTATCGGCGATAAGGGCTTGAAACTCGGCGACAAGCTCTTCCTGAGCGCGTTCGTTGGCCTTGCTAACCATAGTGAATCTCCGTAAGTGAGGGGCTTTGGGTTTCGAGTCGTGGGCAAAACGGATGGTTCCATCTATTGCCCGGCGCGTCATTTGCGTAGGTGCCAGCTGGCTGGCGAATTCTGGAAACCCAGTTCTTGAATCAGGCGCGGCCTTCGCCCGCGAGCTGGCTCCTACAAAAGCGCAACCAGTGCTGGTATAGCGCTTGCATTGCGCTGGTGCGTAACAGGCTGACATTGCGCCGTAATCGCGCATTTTTAGCTGCTAACAAGGTGGCAACAGTGTTGCTCAACCAGATGAAAAATAAAGAAAAGAACTGATCGCTCAAATTTCCTGCCCGTTTCCCTGGTACTAAATCGGTTCGCTTGCCTGAGCAGAACTGGTGCGTTATGGCGTCATCATGGTGCGTGCAAATGGAGCTTTGAGCTGCTTTGGTGCTTTTTCGCTGCCGGAGTCGCTTTGTCGATGGAAAACCTCAACAGTGCCGTGCAAACCCTGATCCACGGCTCCAACACGGTATTCATTTTGCTCGGTGCCGTCATGGTGCTGGCCATGCATGCTGGCTTTGCGTTTCTGGAAGTTGGCACAGTCCGGCAAAAGAACCAAGTCAACGCGTTGTCGAAGATCATCTCCGACTTTGCCATGTCCGCCCTGGCGTACTTTTTCGTCGGCTACTGGGTCGCCTACGGGGTGACCTTTATGGTGCCAACCGCTGAGCTGACCGTCGACCATGGTTACGCCTTAGTGAAGTTCTTCTTTCTGCTGACCTTTGCCGCAGCCATTCCAGCCATCATCTCCGGTGGCATCGCCGAGCGCGCCAAGTTTGGGCCGCAGCTGTGCGCCACGTTGCTGATTGTGGCGTTTATTTATCCGTTCTTTGAAGGCCTGATCTGGAACGGCAACTTCGGCCTGCAAGCGTGGCTGGCTGAACGCTTTGGCGCCAGCTTCCATGACTTCGCCGGTTCAGTGGTGGTACACGCCATGGGCGGTTGGTTGGCCCTCGGCGCGGTGTTGCTATTGGGCAGCCGCAACGGCCGTTATCGCGACGGCAAGCTGATGGCCTTTGCCCCGTCGAACATTCCATTCCTGGCCCTGGGTTCGTGGATTCTGATTGTTGGCTGGTTTGGCTTTAACGTGATGAGCGCGCAGACCATGGCTGGCGTCAGCGGCCTGGTGGCGGTCAACTCGCTGATGGCCATGGTGGGCGGCACGGTGGCAGCGTTGTTTGTTGGCCGTAACGACCCAGGCTTCTTGCACAACGGCCCGTTGGCCGGCTTGGTCGCCATTTGCGCTGGCTCCGACTTGATGCACCCGGTGGGTGCGTTGATTACCGGCTTGGTGGCGGGTGCGCTGTTTGTTTGGGCCTTTACTGCTACCCAAGTGAAATGGCGTATCGACGACGTGCTTGGCGTATGGCCGCTGCATGGTTTGTGCGGGGTGTGGGGTGGCATTGCCTGCGGGATTTTTGGCCAGCAGATGCTTGGCGGTTTGGGTGGTGTGAGCCTGATCAGCCAGTTGATTGGCACCGGCTTGGGCGTGGTGGTGGCGCTACTCGGCGGGCTGTTGGTGTATGGCGTGCTGAAAGCGTTGACCGGCATTCGTTTGAGTCAGGAAGAGGAGTACTACGGCGCCGATTTGTCGATTCACAAGATTGGTGCGGTTAGCCTGGACTAACGCAATCATCGGCTTCACCCCGTAGGGTGTGCTGCGCGCACCAGGCGATTTCGGCATTTGTGCCAAGGTGCGCACAGCACACCCTACGACGAGCAAGCGATTTCGGCGTTCTGTGCCATGGTGCGCACCACGGCCCCCGCGCTTAACACACCAAACTATCCGCCTGGCGATAGAGCATCAGCATTTTGCGGGTGATGGTTTGGTGGATGTCGTCGCGCTCAAACACGGAGAGGTGGGTGAGTTTGTTCACTTGCAGGCGATGCAGGTGGATATAGGGCATCTGCTGGTCGAACTCGCGCAGGTCGCCTTTCATCATGATCGGCAAAAACACGTCGCCGAGCTTTTTCTGGCTGTTGATGATCTGTGCCAGCGCCGGTTTAAAGGCCATGGTTTTCGGAATGCTGCCGTCGTCTTTCATTTCGGTGCTGAGCAACAAACCCGGTTTGCCCACCAACACGCCCGGCAATACACATAACCCGGTTTTGCGCACGGCAGCTGCGTCGATGCCGTGCAGGGTGTCGTGGAAGGCGTAGGCGTTGGGCAGCACCACCATTTTGCGCCCCAGGTCGCTGGGGAAGTGCAGGGTGTAGTTGGTGTAGAGCTGGCGCACCGACTCGGAATACACGCAGAAGCGGTTCTCGAACAAGCGGATAAAACGCTCGGCCAGCTCACGCCGGGCCATGCTTGCCAAGTCCCAGATCAGGTCTTGGTTTTCCGGTTGTTGGAGATTGATCTCCTGGTGTTCCATGCTCGTCATGCATTCCTCATACGCGAAATTGGCGCAACAGCCGATTCAGCTCATCAGCCAGTTGGTTCAGGTGTTGGCTGGCACTGCTCGATTGCTCGGCGGCCAGCGCATTGTTATGGGCCAGACTGGCGGCGTCGGTCACGTTCTGATTGATATCTTCAACCACATGCGCCTGCTGCAAGGTGGCGCTGGCGATGGAAGCATTAAGACCGGTCAGGTTGCGTAGCGACTGGCTAATCAGGGTCAAACTTTCCCCGGCCTGGCGCGCCTGTTCGACGGTCAGTTGCGAGGCTTTGCTGCTTTCGTTGATGACATTGACCGCCGCTTCCGAGTTGGTTTGCAGGCGCTCGATCATGCTGTGAATTTCGGCCGTCGACTTCTGTGTGCGTTGGGCCAGTAACCTTACTTCATCCGCCACCACGGCAAAGCCGCGGCCCTGTTCACCAGCCCGCGCAGCTTCGATGGCAGCGTTCAGGGCGAGCAGGTTGGTTTGTTCGGCGATGGAGCGTATCACTTCCAGCACGCCGCCGATCTGGGTTGTTTCCTGGGCTAAGGTTTGGATCACTTCCACCGCTTTGCCGATGGTGACGGAGAGCTGGTCGATCTGCTGCAGGCTGCGGTCGATATTGGCTTGGCCCTGCTTGGCGTTGTTCTCCGCACCTTGCACTTCGCCGGAGGCTTGCTCGGCATTCTTGGCCACATCCTGCACGGCGTATGTGACTTCATTAATAGCGGTGGCTACCTGCTCCATTTGCAGGGCTTGTTGTTGGCTTTCTTGCTGGGATTTAGTTGCCACGCCGCCCAGGGTGTCGGCCGATTGATTGAGCGCCGCGGCGGCTTGCAGCATTTGGCTGATCACCTGGCGCAGCTTATTGGTGAACGTGTTGAAGTGGCGGGCGAGGGTGGCCAATTCATCATTGCCCTCACTGGCAAGGGTGCGGGTCAGGTCGCCTTCGCCACTGGCGATATTTTCCATGGCGCTGACCACCTCGCGCAGCGGCCGGGTAATGCTGCGGCTGATATACAACACCAGCAGGCTCATCAACACGGCAATCGCCAGGCCCATGGCGGAAGCGCGCAGCGCCTGTTCGCGGAACTCGGCCTGCATATCGTCGATATACACGCCCGAGCCCACCAGCCAGCCCCAAGGCTCGAATAGTTGCACATAGGAAATTTTTGGCACCGGGTCGCTGGCGCCCGGTTTTGGCCAACGGTATTCGACCATGCCGGCGCCTTTGGCTTTGGCGATGGCGACCATCTCGTTAAACAGGAATTTACCGTCTGGGTCTTTTAGGCCGCTGAGGTCTTGCCCCTCCAGCTTGGCGTTCATGGGGTGCATGATCATTTTCGGGCCCAGATCGTTGATCCAGAAATAATCCCCGTTGCCATAGCGCAGCCCGCGCACCGTTTCCATCGCCTGTTTTTGCGCCTGATCGCGGGTCAAGGTGCCAGCGGCTTCAAGGCTTTGAAAATAAGTCAGCACGCCAGCGGCACTTTGCACCACATGCTGGGTCTTTTGAACCTTGGCGCTGTACAGGTCATTGTTGATCTGCTGCAGCATTAACAAGCCAAGACTGACCAGCATGGCCACGGCAACAGCCAGGATCAGCCACAGCCGACTCTGAATCGGAAGTTTGCGAAGGCTTTGCATGGGGGGGAACTCCAGACTTTATTGTTGTAATCAGCCTTGAAGGTAGGCGCTGGTGATGGCTTTGCAACAGTACCGCGTAAATGCAGGCAAAGGCAGCAGCGCCAGCAAGATATGTCTGATAGCATTTCTGCCCCAAAGCGGCATTCCCAAGCGCTCGCTGTTGTGCTTTGAGCTAATCCGCTGTTTTGCTTTTTAGCTCAGTTGTAACGCCTCTGGCCGCATGCTGGTCAGGGTTCCTTTCTGCCGACACTCATGTTTGTCGACCACATAAATCTGGCGGTGCTAGCCATCGCCCACGGGGAGAGTTGCATGGATCTTTGGAGCGCTGCGCAGGCGTTGATTTTGGGTATTGTCGAAGGGCTCACCGAGTTTCTGCCGATTTCCAGTACCGGGCACCAGATTATCGTCGCTGACTTGCTGAATTTCGGCGGTGAGCGGGCCATGGCGTTCAACATCATTATTCAGCTCGGCGCCATCTTGGCGGTGGTCTGGGAATTCCGTAAAAAGATTTTCGACGTAGTTGTTGGCTTACCTAAAGACCGTAGCGCGCAACGCTTTACTGGCAACCTGCTGATTGCCTTTTTCCCGGCAGTAGTTCTTGGCGTGATCTTCGCCGACCTGATTCACCACTATCTGTTTAACCCGATTACCGTGGCAGCTGCCTTGGTGATTGGCGGGGTGATCATGCTTTGGGCCGAGAAGCGCCAGCATGTGGTACACGCCGAAACCGTGGATGACATGACCTGGAAAGACGCACTCAAAGTTGGCTTTGCCCAGTGCCTGGCGATGATCCCTGGCACTTCGCGGTCCGGCGCCACCATCATTGGCGGCCTGCTGTTTGGCCTGTCGCGCAAGACCGCCACCGAGTTCTCGTTTTTCCTCGCTATGCCAACCATGGTCGGTGCAGCGGTGTACTCCGGCTACAAGTACCGTGACCTGTTCCAGCAAAGCGATTTGCCGGTGTTTGCCATCGGCTTTGTCACCGCCTTTATCTTCGCCATGATCGCCGTGCGTGGCTTGCTGAAGTTTATCGCCAACCACAGTTACGCCGTGTTCGCCTGGTACCGCATTGCCTTCGGCCTGCTGATTCTGGCCACCTGGCAGTTCGGCTGGATCGACTGGAGCTCCGCTCAGCCGTAACGGGCTGGGCTGTTGTTATGTCGCGTACACCCAGCACCCCGGTTTCACCCACCGAGCGTTTCGATAGCGCCGAGCAAACCGAGATCACCCGTGATGTGGTGCTGCGTTATCACTACTGCTGGAAATACCGCGACCTCGACGGGGTGATGGCGCTCTATCACCCCGACGTCGAGTACAACGACTTTTTCCAGAACCGCGTGATGCACCGCGCCGACTTGCGCGAGTATGTGCGCGCCACCATGCCGCGCGAGCCGGAAGAGGCGCTGGAACACAGCGACCGTATTCGTATGGACGGCGACACCGCCTTTATCCAATACCGCATCACCTTGCGTGGCGGCGAAGGCCTGGTGTCGTTTCGCACCAGCGAGGCGATCACCGTGCGCGATGGCTTGGTCTGGCAGGTGAATGAATACGCCTCGCTAATGCACGAAAGCCGCGATGCCGGCGCGCAGGCGGTGGAAAGTCGCCCAGCTATTGCCCGCTTGGGTTTGTCGGCCCGCCAGTTGGGCTTTCTTGCCGACGATTTGCAGCACTACTTTCAGCAGCATCAGCCGTACCTGGATGCCGAGCTGAACCTGCAACAAGTGGCCAGCGCCACCGGCTACAGCCGCAACCAAATTTCCTACTTGCTTAACCAAGTGCTGGGGCAAAGTTTTTACCGCTACGTTAACCAGGCGCGCTTGCAGCATTTGCTTGCGGCGCTGGAGAACGCGCCAGCGCCGGTGCGCATTGACGAGTTGGCCTTTGCGGCCGGCTTTAACTCGCTGTCGGCCTTCTATAGTTGCTTTCGCCAACACACGGGGCAAACCCCGAAGGCCTATCTAAAAGAGCGTGCCGCCACGCAAATTTCTGCGCGGGCCCGCGCGCAAGACAAGCCAGGAAGCTAGCCACTAGTCTCTGCGCCATCTGTTGGCAAAAGTGACTGGAGCTGGGCATGAGCGCGTGGCGCAACGTAAGTCTGTGGATGGATCAGCTCGAAGAGCCGTTGACCCCGCGTGCACCGCTGGCAGGCGCGGTAGAAGCCGACGTGGCCATTATCGGCGCTGGCTACACCGGGCTGTGGACCGCCTACTACCTCAAACGCCAGGCGCCGGAGCTGCGCATTGTGATTGTCGAAGCCGAGATCGCCGGCTTTGGCGCGTCCGGGCGCAACGGTGGCTGGCTGATGGGCAACCTGTTGGGCGAAGACCGCCTGCTCGCCGGTTTGTCCGCCGGCGCCCGGCATGAAACCCACGAGTTACTGCACAGCATTCCCGATGAAGTGGGCCAGGTGCTTGAGCGTGAAGGCATCGATTGCGACTACCGCAAAGCCGGCATTCTCTACACCGCCGCGCGCTACCCCGAGCAGGAAACCAGCCTGCGCAGCCAACTGCAAAGCTTGTACAGCCAAGGCCTGACCGAAGCGGATTACCGCTGGCTGTCGGTTAACGAACTGAACGAACAACTGCGCATCGCCACGCCTTACGGCGCGATTCACACCCCGCACTGCGCCACTATTCAGCCGGCCAAACTGGTGCGCGGCCTGGCCCGCACGGTGGAGGCCATGGGCGTAAAACTGTTTGAACAAAGCCGCGTCAGCCACTGGCAGCCGGGCGTGGTGCGTACCGAACAAGGCGAAGTGCGCGCCGGCTGGGTGGTGCCGGCTGTAGAAGGCTATTCGGTCACTTTGCCGCCGCTGGGCAACTACCAACTGCCGGTGCAGAGCCTGATCGTCGCCACCGCGCCGCTACCGGCTTCCACCTGGGCCGAGATTGGCCTGGACCGCGGCCAAGCCTTTAGCGAAGCCAGTCGCCAAGTTACCTATGGGCAGCGGACCAAAGATGATCGCCTGGTATTCGGCGCCCGCGGCGGCTACCAATTCGGCGGCAAACTGCGCCACGACTTCAACCTCAGCACAGACGAAGTGGAACTGCGCCGTTACCTGTTCGGCGAGCTATTCCCCATGCTGAAAAAGGTGCCGATCACCCACTCCTGGGGCGGCAACCTGGGCATGTCGCGCAACTTCCACCCGCACATGATCTGCGACCGTAAAAACCAGGTGGCCCTGGCCGGTGGTTATGGCGGCGAAGGGGTGGGCGCCAGCAACCTCGGTGGGCGCACCCTGGCCAAACTGATTCTTGGCGAAACCAGCGTACTGACCCGCCAGCCCTGGGTGCAGCTCGATAGCAGCATCAAACAAGGCCTGCGCACCTGGGAACCGGAACCGTGCCGCTGGCTGGGCTACAACGCCATCATCCGCAGCTTTGTGCACGAAGACAAAGTGCTCGCCGACCCCAGCAGCGCGCCCTGGCGGCGGCGGTTGGCCAGTGGCTTGGCGGGGTTTATGGAAAGTTTTATGCGGTAAAGACTCAACGGCTCTTCACCCCTCTCCTGTTTGCGGGCGCCCGGCCAGGGGAGAGGGGCCGGGGGTGAGGGCTGGTAGCTGCGCCAATCCATGCCCGCCGCAACACCGCTCCTTAACCCTCTCCCAACTGATTTCCTTTAACTGAATAACCGAGCAAACCGATGAACATCACCCACTTCAAAAACACCCCCAACGCCGTTCTGGAAGAGTCCTTTCCCGTTGCCGTGCCCTTGAGCGACGTCGTGGCCGTGGCTTCGACCACCAGCGTCGAGCGCACTGATGGTGTGGAAACTGGCATCTGGGAATGCACGCCTGGCGTCTGGCGTCGGCAGATTGTGCAGCAGGAGTTCTGCCACATCATCGCCGGCCATTGCACCTTTACCCCGGACGGCGGTGAGCCCATGGAGATCAAGGCCGGCGACGCGTTGATGATGCCGGAGAACACCGTAGGCATTTGGGATATCAAGGAGACCGTGCGTAAAACCTATGTACTGATCTTCAAGTAAGCCCGCTTACCCCCGTCAAACCTAAAAACAAAAAGCACAGAGACATCGCCATGCTCAAATTTATCGCCCCGTTAATGCTGGTGGCTTCGGTTAGCCAGGCTGCCGATACCGTGAAGATCTACAACTGGTCCGATTACATCGCGCCAGATACTTTGAAGAACTTCCAGGCCGCCACTGGCATCACGCCGATCTACGACGTTTACGACAGCAACGAAACCCTCGACGGTAAGTTGATGACCGGCAAATCCGGCTATGACGTGGTGTTTCCGTCCAACCACTTTATGGCGCGGCAGATTCAGGGCGGGGCGTTAAAGAAGCTGGATAAGAGCCAGTTACCAAACTGGAACAACCTCAACCCGGTGCTGCTCAAGGCTCTGGAAACCAACGACCCGGGCAATGAACATGGCTTCCCCTATCTGTGGGGCAGCACCGGTATTGGCTACAACGTGGCCAAGGTTAAAGCGGCGCTGGGTGACGTGCCGTTGGATTCCTGGGACCTGATCCTCAAGCCGGAGAACATGAAAAAGCTCAGCCAGTGCGGCGTGGCGATTCTGGATAATGGCCCGGAAGTATTGCCCATTACCCTGCATTACCTCGGCTTGCCCCATCACAGCAAAGACCCGGCCGACTACAAAAAGGCTGAAGCCACGCTGATGCAAATCCGCCCCTACGTGCGCTATTTCCATTCCTCCAAATACGTCACCGACCTGGCCAATGGCGAGATCTGCGTAGCCGTGGGTTTTTCCGGCGATATCATGCAAGCCGCCAACCGCGCCAAAGAGGCCAACAATGGCGTAGACATTGGTTACGTGATTCCCAAAGAAGGCGCGCCGATGTGGTTTGACATGGTCTCCATGCCCGCCGACGCCCCGGACGAAAAAGCCGCCTACGCCTTTATGAACTACCTGCTTGAGCCCAAGGTCATGGCGCAAATCAGCGACTACGTGCGCTACGCCAACGGCAATGAAAAAGCCGACAGTTTGGTCAGTGCCGACCTGAAAGCGGATACCAAGGTGTACCCGAGCGCAGAAACCATGAAGACGCTGTTTGCCCTGGAAGCCATGCCGCTGGCCACCGACCGCATTCGCACGCGGCTGTGGAATAAGGTCAAATCAGGGAACTGATTCCTACCGATAAAAAACGGCGCCTCTCCCACGAGTGGCGCCGTTTTTTTTATTGCCTAGGGTTTGCCCTGCGCAGCGCGGCGCAATCCATTACCCTGCGCGGCACAACATCAAACCGAGGCCGGCCATGGCGCAACAACTGGGCATTAAGTGGGTAGTGTTTGTTGTGCTTAGCGCGGCGCCTTTGTTGGGGGCGTTGCAGCTGCTGTTAACGTATCAGTGGCTTTGGGCAATTGTGCTGTACCCAGTGCTTAGCCTGCTGACGCTGGTGCTTTATCGCCACGATAAGCAGCGGGCGATGGCGGGAGGACCGCGTACGCCGGAGAAAACCTTGCACTTGCTGGAATTGCTCGGCGGTTGGCCGGGGGCGTTGGTGGCTCAGCAGGTGTACCGGCATAAAACCCGCAAGGTTGAATACCAACTGGTGTTCTGGCTGATCGTGCTGGCGCATCAAGCGCTGTGGCTGGATTGGCTGCTGCTTAAAGGGCAGTACTTTGGCCGGGTTACTCAGCTACTGGTGGCGATATAACCGTAGATTGGGTCGGTCCGCGTCCGGTGAGCCGCAGGCGAAGCCCGGCAAAACTGACACTGAGCAAGGAGCCGCGCTCACCCTCAAGAGCTTGCGGCACAAGCCCCGCCCAACGCAGATTGCTGCTCAGTTCTCCAGCAGAGCTATTCACTCACCTCCACCACCCGTCCATTCAACGGCTGCACCGGCCGCGCATTCATGGGGTAAAGGCGGCGGAAGGCATCGATCTGCGCTTTCGACAGTTCCACCGCTTGCCTCACCACCTGCCAGCTCACGTTCTCGCTGCAAGGTGGGGTGGTCAGGGAGCCGGTGAAGCGAAAGTAGCTGGAGTCGCTAGGCATCAATAGGGCCGGATTGAAGTCCTTCAGGTTCTGCTGTTTGCCGGCTGCCGGTAGGGCGGCCAAGAGTGGCTGCAAGGCCGCATTATGTGCACCTTCCTTGAACTCCACGGCTACCACCAGCAAGCGGCCTGCCGCCGTCTTGTGCACCAGGTGCGCGCTCAGCGGGTATTGCTTGCCGTCAAAGCGTTCTTCGCTGGGGGCGTGGAAGTGAAACTGCAGTAGCTCGGCCGGTTCGTCGCCGACGTTCAAACGATTTCCCGCGGCAACATTGACCTGCACGGTGTGGCCATTGTTGACCAGCTCAGCGCTGCCGCTCTGGTACTGAAAGTCCAGCATGGGCATGCGCGCGGGCCGGCTTTTGCTGAGGGTGATATTGATCGGCGATTGCTGTTTGCCGGTGGCGCAGGCGGCGTTTGCCGGGGACAAATCAGCCCAATGCTCGGGGCCGGTCAGGCCGCTGTAACTCCACTCAGCGGCAAGGGTAGGGTTGAGGCCTAAACCGCTGACTAACAAGGTGAGGGTGAGGGTGAGGGTGAGGGGCGCTAGACACTTCATTGCACTGCTCCGCGAGAAAGAAAACGCGGAGTAATTTTTTCGTTTTGCGCAGGGTAGGACTGTAGGCAGGGGCGCTGTGGTAGGCGGGAGAGGGCTGTGTTTTAGCGCGAGTTTGGGTGTTGTAAGAGCACAAGCTGATCAGCCGCGACGTCTGCAAACCGTACTTTGCCGAGCAGGCGCAACCGGCCACTAGCATTGGGTGCGCACAGCCACACTAAGGTGCTGGTAGGTCCAGCAATAGGCCGACCTGGCGAACCTTTGGCAATTTGCGCACAACCAGTTGATGAGAGCGGGTAAGCAGGTCTTGCAGTTCCTCGCTGCTCAGCACTTGCGGTTTGTCCAAGCGAATCCAATGGGCGCGCGCCAGGTAAGGGGCAGGGCGGATGCCGGGGCGGTCGACATAGCCGAGGAACAGGTCTTTATCCACCTTGAAGGCCAGGCCATCGCCCAAGAAGTTAATGATGGCGACCATCTTGTTTTCCATCACCGAGAACACGCGGTTTTCGCCCCATTTGAGGTCTTCGCGCACGCCGGGCAGTTGCAGCAGAAAGGCGGCGGTTTGTTCAGTGTTCATAGGGGCTCCTCTTTAAACCGGATGCAGCCAGTCGCCGCGAAAGGCTTCAGTGATGTGTTCAATCCAGGCGCGCACGGCCGGCAGCATTCCGCGGCGGTGCGGGTACACGGCCTGTAGATAGCCGCCGGGAAGCTTCCATTCCGGTAGCAGTTGCAACAGGCGGCCATCAGCCAGTTCTTCGTGGCAGTTCATGAGCGGCAGCATGGAAAAGCCCAAACCGGCGAGGGCGGCATTTTTGCGCACCATAAAATCTTCGATGGCCAGGCGCGGCTCCAAGGCGATTTCGCGCTTTTTACCCTGGCTGTCGACCAGTTGGAAATGCACTTTGCGGTCGGCGTCGATAGCGCCGAGCACGGGCAAGGTGTGCAGGTCTTGCAGGCTTTCAATAGTGCGCTCAGCCAGCAGCGATGGTGCGGCTACCAATACGGCAGAGGCGGGACGTAGTTTGCGGGCAATCAGCGCGGGGTCTTCATCGCCTTCATCGCGCACGCGCAGGGCAACGTCGATGCCTTCGGCTAGCAAGTCGACGCGCCGATTGACCAGCACAATCTCCAGCTGCACCTGCGGGTAGGTGGTGAGAAAGTCGTTAATGATTGGCGACAGGTACGACTCGGCCAACGCCGTGGGGCACGACACCCGCAGCCGTCCACGCGGTTCACTGGAATGCGTGGCCACGGCTTCGTCGGCCATATCGGCGGCGATGATCATGGTCTGGCAGTGACGGTAATAGTGCTCACCGATATCGGTCAGCGCCAACTTGCGCGTGCTGCGTTGTAACAACCGCGCACCCAGACGTTCTTCCAGCTCGGCAATGCGCCGCGACAAGCGCGATTTAGGGATGCCCAGCAGGCGTCCGGCAGCGGCGAAACCGCCGGCTTCCACCACTTTGGCGAAGTAAAACAGGTCGTTGAGATCTTGCATGGCAGCTCTTGATTGTTGCTGTCGTCCTATCAGTGGGACGAACTATCACATTTTTGCCGACTAATAGGCTATTGGTTTCACCGGTAGGCTTAGCGCCAGTTGAAATCAAACCTCTTTTAATCGCCAAACGCGATACCTACTCGGAGAACCCCCCATGAAACTTCTGCATCTTGACTCCAGCATCCTTGGCGATAACTCGGCTTCGCGCCAACTGAGCAAAGCCGTAGTCAGCGCTTGGCAAGCCAGCGACGCCGGCGTGCAGGTCAGCTACCGCGACCTGGCTGCCGATGCATTCAGCCACCTGTCTGCTGCCAGCCTGGTCGCCGGTGGTACTCCGGCTGAACTGCGTGACGCCGCGCAAAAGCATGAAGCCGATCTGGCCGAAGCGACCCTGAACGAATTCCTCGCCGCCGACGCCATTGTGATTGGTGCGCCGATGTACAACTTCACCGTGCCTACCCAGCTCAAAGCCTGGATCGACCGCATCTCTGTTGCCGGCAAAACCTTCGCCTATGACGAGAACGGTCCGAAAGGTCTGGCTGGCGGTAAAAAAGTAGTGATCGTTTCCACTGCCGGTGGTATCCACGCCGGCCAAGCCAGCGGCATTGCCCACGAAGACTATCTGCAACTGGTACTGCGCTTCCTCGGCATCACCGACATCGAAGTGGTACGTGCCGAAGGTCTGGCCTATGGCGATGAGCCGCGTGCACAAGCGTTGGCTGCTGCTAATCAGCAAGTGGCTGAGCTGTTTGTTGCAGCGTAAGGCTTGCTTGGTAATGAAAAATCCCCGCTTCGGCGGGGATTTTTTATGGGCACTCGAACCGTTAGAAATCCAAGCTCAGCCCCAGGTTAACGCCCTGTTGGCTCTGGTCGTCACGCCGTTCAAGGCTGTAGCTCGCTTGCACGGCAAGCGCCGATGTCAGCTTCTGGTTAACCCCCAGGCTTAGGCTATTTATCTGTTGCGCCGGGCGGTAGCCGTCCAACTGATAGGCCAAGGTTGGCAGGGCTTTCTGCCGCAGGGTTACGTGTTGGGCGTCACCGTTGAACTCGTGCTCGTGAGTCACTTCGCCAAACAGGCGGGTGGTCGGTAGCACTTGCACATTGGCGAGCACACCAGCGCCCAGGCGTTTGCTGGTAAGGGTTTGCTCATCCACTTGCAGTGCGGTGGAGCTCTGGCCGCGTTCGCTGTAGCCGTCAACAGTGATGCGTGAATAGGCGGCGCTAAGAAACGGTGAGAGCTGCCAACTGCTGGTGCTTGGGGCCAGGTTGAAACCCACGCGGCTGCTGGCGCTCCATAACGAGCCGCGGCTATTGCCTTGTTCGGCACGTTCGCCGATGCCCAGGGCAAAGGTGCGTTGCAGGTCGCGGTAGTCGAGATAACCACCGGTGAGGGCGGCGTCGGCCCACCAGCGGTCATGCTGGAACTGCACAAAAGCGCTGCCCAGGTAGCCGTCGAGCTTGTAACGCGAATCGGCTTCGCCGGCCTTGAGGTTTTGTCGGTAGGCGCCGCCCAGCAGCCCGGCACGCCAGTCTTCATGCAGACGGTAACTGCCGCCTACTTGCAGGTTGGCATGGCTGCCGTCGGCACTGACGGCGCTGTCTTGGCCATCGAATTCTTGCCGTTGGGCGCCGCCATTGACGATGGCGCGCCAGTTGCCCAGCGCCTGCCAGGCGCCGGCATCAGCTTGCCATTCACGGCGCAAGCCGTCTTCTTGCGCGAGCAGTGTGCGATTGGCCATTTGCGGCAATAAAGACAGTTCCCACGGCGCGGCAAGCAGCGAATAGGCGTAGTCGGCAATCAGCTTGTGGCCCGCTGTGGTGGGGTGCACGGAGTCGTCAAACAGCAGTTTGCTCGGGTCCGGGGTAGTACCGCTCGCACCGTAACTCGGGTTGGCGGTGCAACTCTCGCCGCTAAAACAGGTGGTGAGCAAGGGTGTGCCACTGATAAAGCCAAAGGCCGTAGGGGTGTTTATGACCTCGCTGAAGAGCAGTGGCACATTGAGGGGAATGATCTGCGCTGGCACTTGAGCAAGCTGCTGCACCAGTGTTTGGTTAAATGCTGCACTCAGTTGGCTTTGGGCTGATTGGAACGCCGAGCCGTAGGCCGCGGGTGTCAGGCCCAGGTCCGGTAGCAGCCATACCATCAAGTAGCGCCCGCCTGCCTGTTGTAGCGCCCTGGCGCTATCGACCAGACGGCCTGCTGCTGCGTCTGCCAGTGCCGGGGTAGTGACCAAGCCTTGGAAGAAGTCGTTAGCGCCGCCATTGAGGTAATACATCGCGTTAGGGTCGGCTTTGAAATTGCGCTCGGCCAGGTAACCAGGCCGCTGGCGAAGGGGTATACCGCCGCCGGCACCGATGGCAGAGGTGTCGGTGATTGAGGCAAGGATGTCCGCCGTGGTGTAGCCGCCGGTTGCCCAGTTGTTGCCGTCGGGCAGCCCCAGTTGCGGGTGCAGGACGGCCGTGGAGGCCGCTTGTTCGCTGGCACCAAACCCCAGCTTGCTAGCCAGCAACATGGCGTTGACGGCGCCGGTCTGTTCGCTGTTGTTGTTTAGATAAGTGGGCCCGGTACGGTTGGTAAAGCGCAGGGAGGAACCCAGCGGGCCACCGGCGTCGGGAAATTGCCCGGCATCGTTGAGGCTGTCGCCAAATACCACCAGGGTGGAGTAGGGCATGGGTGCTGCAACCGCCGTGGTGCAGGCAAGGGCTAACAGGCATAGAGCGAAAGGCCGAGGGTTTTTCTTGCGCATTGATCAGTCCTTATATAACGAGGCATACACGACTTGATCATCTGGCGCGGCGTTGTGCCGGGGTATCGGACCTGGCGGTTTAATGCGGCGGAAAGCTCTTGCCGGGCGGCTATCGCGGTGGATTTTTCGCTGCCAGGGCTGCTCGTTTTCTTTTGGCACAAGTCATGCTTTTGTAACGCTCATGTGTTTGCGCAGAAGCGGTTAGGGGCTGTTGCCCAGCGCTGTTGCGCAGGCGGTTATCAGGGTTGGGTTCTGCTGTGGAGGTGAGGGTTGAGCACCTTTTTCGCGCGTATGTTGGTGCTGCTGCTCGGTTTAGTGGCTGCTGCCATGCCGGCCCTGGCGGCGACAGGCAGTGGGCGGATGACCGTGGGCTTTCATCAAATGACCCTGCGTGACCCCCTCGACCAACAACCCATGCAAGCGGTGGCTTTCTACCCAGCTTTTGCCCATGCCACCGTCAGTAACATCGGTCCGTACCATATTGCCGCTGGCCAGGACGCGCCCGTGGCGCCGGGGCATTACCCGTTGTTGGTGTTATCTCACGGCAACAGCGGCAGCCCTCTGGCTCAGCACGACCTGGCCACCTATCTGGCCAAGCATGGCTTTGTTGTTTTGGCGGTGGTCCATCCTGGCGACAACTACGCCGACCAGAGCCGCCTGGGCACGGTGAGCAACCTCTATGGCCGGCCGATGCAGATTTCCGAAGCCATCACCGACGCCTTGCAAGATCCCTGGCTGGAGCCGTTTGTCGATGAACAACGGATCGGCATGATCGGTTACTCCGCCGGTGGCGAAACGGCGCTGATTGTTGCCGGCGCGCAGCCGCAAATGCAGTTGCTGCGCGACTATTGCCAAGCCCACCCCAGCGATCAGGATGCTTGCCGTACCCAGGGCGAATTGGTGGTCGACCGTGACGACCTGGTTCCGGAAAGCGACCCACGGGTGAAGGCGCTGCTGTTGCTGGCACCGTTGGGCCTGATGTTTGGCAAGGAAGAACTGCAGGATGTACAAATGCCGGTGCTGATGTATGCCGGCGACAACGACCAATTGCTAGCCATCGAAACCAATGCTCTGGCGCTGAGCCACAGCCTGCCGCAGCCGCCGCACTACCGCCTGCTTGATGGGGCCGGGCACTTTATTTTTATGTCGCCGTGCTCAGCCGAGCAGGAACAGATGATGCCGATGCTGTGCAAAGACGCCGACGGCGTGGACCGCCAGCGCATCCACCGGCGGATGAATGCCGAAGCGGTGGAGTTCTTTACCAGCGTGCTCGGTCCGGATTTGTCCAACCACCAAGCCTCGCTGCACTAACCCGCGCTGGCGCGCCTGGACAGCCACAGGCTTAGGCTCAGGCCGCTTACCGCCAGCAGCGCGGCGGCGAGAAAAATACCGTTATAGCCAAAGCCGTAGGCCACCGCGCCCATTAGCGGCCCGGCGATCGCCAGGGCCAAATCAAAGAACACCGCATAGGCGCTAAAGCCCGCGCTGCGGCTGCTATCCGGAATCTGCTTGATGGCTTCCACGCCTAATGCCGGATACACCAACGACAAACCGCAGCCCGTCAGCGCCGCGCCAGCCATCGCCCAGAGCGGCGAAGGGGCAAACCACAACAGCAGCAGGCCAAGGGTCTCGATGCCCATACACCCGATTGCCACGCTGTAGCCGCCGTAGCGCTTGATGGCGTCGATCAGCAGCACCCGCGCGCCGATAAATGCCACACCAAAAGCCGAGAGGCTATACGCCGCACCGCTCCAGCCTTTACTGGCGAAATACAGGGCAACAAAGGTGGTCAGCGTGCCGTAACCAATCGAACCCAGGGCCAGGCCCAACCCATAGGGCGCGATTCGGCCCAGCACCGTACTGAACGGCAAACGTTCACCCTTAAGCACCGGTGCCGAAGCGCGTTTGCGGATCAGCAGTAAACCCAACAGCGCCAGGGCGGTGAGGGCGCAGCCCATCGTCCAGTTGCCCCAGGCGTCGACCATCAACACACCCACCGGCGCACCGATGGCAATGGCGCCATAGGCGGCAATGCCGTTCCAGGAAATCACCCGCGCCGTGTGCTCGGTGCCGACCTGATTAATGCCCCAACTGATGGTGCTGACCCCCAGCAAACCCTGGGTAACACCCAGCAGCAAACGCGCCAGCAACATGACCAACAGACTAAGCAACGGCAGGTGGCTGAGTTCGGTGGCCAGCAGCGTCAGCAGCCCACTGATGGCGATGCCGCTCAGGCCATACACCAGCGCCGGCTTGGTGCCCAGGCTGTCGGCCAGACGCCCGGCGAGCGGGCGGGTGAGCAGGGTGGCGAGGTACTGCGAGGCGATGGTCAGACCGGCGATAACGGCGCCATAGCCGAGTTGGTCATGCACAAACCCCGGCACCACGGCGATGGGAATGCCGATGCAGAGAAAACCAATAAAGGTATAAAACACGACGCTAAGAATTTGCCCGGTGATGGCCAGCGAGCTGGGTGTTTGGCTATGCATGTGTACGCTTCAGCGAAAACCTGCGGCAATCATGGCGGCTGTTTACTGAGAAGGGAAGGTTGCTAACGATTGCATAACGGCGGCGAATAGGGGCGCAGTGTTTACGTGCGTAGCGTTGAGCCCGGTAGTGCGCACAGCGCCCCCTACAAGATTAACGGCGCAAACAACGTTTCTTCCGCAGGGTCTGCTACGCGCACCAGGCGATAGCGCGGCAAACATTTTGGGCGCGCTCGGCACCAACAAAAACGCCCCGCAATGGCGGGGCGTTTCGGTGCAGCGTGGCGGGTTTAGATCAGCACGCCCTGGCTACGCAGGTAGTCGTCGTAGGTGCCGCTGAAGTCGACGACGCCGCTGGCCGACAGCTCGATAATGCGCGTGGCCAGCGAGGAAACGAACTCACGGTCGTGGCTGACGAAAATCAGCGTGCCGGGGTAGTTTTCCAAGGCCAGGTTCAGCGCTTCGATCGACTCCATGTCCAAGTGGTTGGTCGGTTCGTCCATGATCAGTACGTTGGGCTTTTGCAAGATCAGCTTGCCGAACAGCATGCGGCCTTGCTCACCACCGGAAATCACTTTTACCGACTTCAAGATTTCGTCGTTGGAAAACAGCATACGGCCCAGGGTGCCGCGAATCATCTGCTCGCCGGTGGTCCATTGGCCCATCCAGTCGAACAGGGTGACGTCGTCTTCGAAGTCATGGGCGTGGTCTTGGGCGTAGTAGCCAAGCTCGGCGCTGTCGGTCCACTTGATGGTGCCGGCATCCGGCGTCAGCTCGCCGACCAGGCTGCGCAGCAGGGTGGTTTTGCCGATGCCGTTGGGGCCGATAATAGCCACGCGCTCGCCGGCTTCAACCTGGAAGCTGAAGTTCTTGAACAGGGTTTTGCCGTCAAAACCCTTAGCCATGTGCTCGACCATCACGGCCTGGCGGTGCAGCTTTTTATTCTGCTCAAAGCGAATAAACGGGCTCACACGGCTGGACGGCTTGACCTCAGCCAGCTGGATTTTGTCGATCTGCTTGGCGCGCGACGTGGCCTGTTTGGCTTTCGAGGCGTTGGCCGAGAAGCGGCTAACGAAGCTTTGCAGTTCGTTGATTTGCGCTTTCTTCTTGGCGTTGTCCGACAGCAGTTGCTCGCGCGACTG
>LNAP01001045.1_pt1 | contig 39365 bp, 32 predicted proteins | sample 602601 | NCBI WGS metagenome assembly LNAP01 (sample SAMN02440304, study PRJNA202911) | soil metagenome | biome: Subtropical and temperate rainforests or woodlands; isolation source: soil samples (1 kg each in a 20% v/v slurry with milli Q water) were... ... | reverse complement strand
TTTACTTACCGCTACTTTATAATATGGCGAGCGGCGTTAACCAAGTAATTTGTTTTCACTATTTTATAAACACATCACCGACAATTAAATGTCCTGATGTGATGTATTTACTGATATTAAGTGTATTCTTATCAAGAATTTAACATGAACTTTAATTGTTAAACCACAAGAATCATCGCAGTATAAGCTACATCAATCATTTAAGCAAAGCATGAACAATTTAATTACAGAAAATCAAAGTACTAACAATTCCAAAGTCGGTGAATTAGCTGCGGCATTCTTGACAGTTGATGAGGCAAGCGAAGGTCAGCGCGTCGATAACTTTTTGACCAAGACATTAAAAGGTGTGCCTAAAAGCCACGTTTACCGTATTTTGCGCAGTGGTGAAGTACGTGTAAACAAAAAACGTATTGATGCAGACTTTCGTCTGAGTTTGGGGGATGTGGTGCGTGTGCCGCCTATCCGGGCAACTATTACAGAAAAACCGGAAGGTGCAGTACCGGCCATTTCAAAATTTGAAAACGCGATCATTTACGAAGATGATGCCATGCTGGTGATTGATAAAGCCGCCGGCTTTGCCGTACATGGTGGCAGCGGCGTCAGCCGTGGTGTGATCGAGCAGATGCGCATTGAGCGGCCAAAAGCCAAGTTTCTGGAACTGGTGCACAGGCTGGACCGCGAAACTTCAGGTGTGCTGATGCTGGCAAAAAAAAGAAGTGCATTAGTTGCGTTGCATGAGGCGATCCGCAATAATCAGACCGATAAACGCTATTTGATGCTGGTGCAAGGTGAATGGCTGGAACAGAAAAAACGTGTAGTGCTGGATTTGCAGAAGTATGTACTGCCAAACGGTGAGCGTAGAGTTAACGTGGTAACCGATGTCAGCAAAGATAAATTTGGTGAGCGCCAGACTTCAGAAACGATGTTCCGCTTGATAAAGAACTATAGCAACCCCACTATAGGTAAGTACAGTTTGCTGGAAGCGCAATTGGTGACGGGGCGCACCCATCAGCTACGTGTGCAATTGTCACATTTAGGCTTTCCGATTGTTGGTGATGATAAATATGGTGATTTTGCATTGAATAAAGCATTGGTAAAACATGGTTTGAAACGCATGTTTCTGCATTCATCGGTCACTAAAATACGGCATCCACTGACACAGGAAAAGCTAGAGCTGTTAGCACCGATGCCGGCAGAATTAGGTAAGTTTTTGAAGAATTTAGAGAAAGAATAATAGCAGTATGGCAAAGCAGTATGATTTGATCGTGTGGGATTGGGATGGCACTTTGGCTGACTCGACCGGTATGATCACAAGAGCAATTGTTAAGGCAGCAGAACAAGCTGGGTTGCCATCGTTAACAGCAGAGGCTGCCAGCAGCATTATCGGTTTAGGTCTGCGCGAGTCGATTGATACCTTGTACCCTGGTATCTCGGATGAGCAAGCCAGAGTGCTGGCAACGCAATACAATGTGAATTATTTTGCCGGTGAGAGCGAAATTCCATTATTTACCGGTGCTGCAGATACGATCAAAACCCTCAATCGCCGCGGCTATAAATTGGCAGTGGCGACTGGCAAAAGTCGTCGCGGCCTGAATCTGGCCTTAGAGCACACACAATTGCGTAATTATTTTCATGCGACCAGAACGGTAGATGAGTGTTTTTCAAAGCCGCATCCGCAGATGCTGGACGAGCTGATGGATGATTTGGTGGTGTTGCCGGAGCGTACCTTGATGATCGGCGATACCAGTTATGATCTGCAGATGGCAAAAAATGCAGGTGTGCATGCAGTCGGCGTGAGTTATGGCGCACAAGCAGCTGATGCGTGGCAAGATTTGAACCCGGTGCAGCAATTTGATAATTTTAGCGCGCTGAGCCTATGGCTGTTAGAGCATGCATAATTTACCAGGCATGAATGTTGATACAAATACAGTGGTTTTAAATAGCACAGATCTGGAAGATGGCGGTAAGGGCTTATGTTTTCCACTGCCGGCTTTAGGGCCGTATGTGACAGGTTTTGTTATCAGGTTCAAGGGTGTGCCTTATGCTTATGTGAATCAATGTGCCCACGTTTCTGTAGAATTGGATTGGAACGAAGGTGACTTTTTTACGGCGCAGCAGGATTTTTTAATCTGCTCGACACATGGTGCGCATTACCGTCCGGATAACGGGTTTTGTGTTACGGGTCCATGCAAAGGTAAAAGTTTAAAGCCATTGCAAGTAATTGAACAAAATGGTCAAATTGTTATCAACATAACATCTGCTGCTTAATCGGTAGTTTTAAACAGCAATATTTAAGCGTTAACTCAGGAATTTTGAAATATGTCAGAACAAAATCAGCAATCAGAAACTGTAAATGTAGCAGGGCAGAAACCTCAATCTACGCAAGATGTCAATTGGCAGCGCGATGTCATTGAAAAGCTGGCTTTTTCTGCATTAGCCGAACAAAAAACTGCACGTCGCTGGAGTACACTTTTTAAAGGACTTACCTTTGCCTATTTACTAGTTTTAATTTTAATGGCCCTAGGGGTATTTAGTGATGGAAAAAAGACTTTTGATACGCATACTGCGCTCATCGATATTTCCGGAGTGATAGAAGCCGGTGGCGAGGTCAATGCTGATGCAGTGATGAACAGCCTGCATGATGCATATGAGAGCAAAGGCACCAAAGGTATTATTCTGCGTATTAACAGTCCAGGTGGCAGTCCGGTGCAGTCTGGCATTATTAATGATGAAATCAAGCGTCAAAAGAAGCTGCATCCGGATATTCCGGTATATGCAGTTGTTGAAGATATTTGTGCATCTGGCGGCTATTACATTGCAGCAGCAGCTGATAAGATTTATGTGGATAAAGCCAGCATCGTCGGCTCTATTGGTGTATTGATGGATGGTTACGGTTTTACCGAAACCATGAAAAAAGTAGGTGTTGAGCGCCGCCTGATGACTGCCGGTGAAAATAAAGCCATGCTTGACCCATTCTCACCGGTGAATCCTAAACATCAGGAACTGGCACAGACGATGCTGAATGAAGTGCATGAGCAATTTAAAACTGTGGTGCGTGAGGGCCGAGGCGCACGCTTGAAAGAAACACCAGAAGTATTCAGCGGCCTGTTCTGGAGCGGTGAGCAAAGCATCAAGATCGGTTTGGCTGATGCGTTGGGCAGTACAGATTATGTGGCACGCGAAATCATCAAGCAGGAAGAAATTGTCGACTTTACTTACCAGGAAGATTTTACCAGCCGCATTGCCAAGCGTATCGGTGCCAGCGTTAGCGCAGCTTTAGGTGAGGTTGTTGCCAGACAGTTGATTAACTCAGGTGAAGTTAAGCTGCGTTAATCAACCGCTGAGTCAATCAATGCGGGGTTTTAATCCTAGATATTAATCCTGAATTTTAATGGATTTGTATTCTGCAGGAATGGCAGGATAGCGCAAATCGAGATTTTTCAGAGTATTAAGCAATAGTCTTGAAATCAGCAGATTCCGATTGGTTTTGGAATCTGCCGGCACTATGAACCAAGGTGCATGTTTGCTTGAAGTTGCTTTAATAGCCTGTTCGTAGGTTTTTGTGTAGTTTGGCCACAACTCACGTTCTTTGATGTCGCCTGGATTGAATTTCCAGGTTTTTTCCGGGTCGTCCAATCGTTCCTGCAGGCGCTTCCTTTGTTCATCTTTTGAAATATGTAAAAAACATTTGATGATGGTGGTCCCTGTTTCCGTCAGCATGCGTTCAAAATCATTGATTTGTGCATAGCGGCGCTTGCATTCATCTTCATCAATCCAGTTGTGTACTCTTACAATCACTACATCTTCATAATGGCTGCGGTTGAAAATAACTAATTCGCCAGCTTTTGGTACCTGCTGGTGCACACGCCACAGATAATCATGCGCTAGTTCTTCATTACTTGGTGCTTTGAAGTTAGCCAGACGTATTCCCAACGGGTCGCATTCACTGAACACATGGCGAATAGTGCCATCTTTACCGCTAGTATCCATGCCCTGTAGTACGAGCAGAACTTTACGCTTACCTTCGGCATGCAGAATGTCCTGATATCTGTTGATTTCAGATACTAGTTTTGCAAATTCAACTATATCTTCTTCTTTAGTGACGCTGCGCTCGGTTTTATCTCTGGGGTTAAAATCTTTTAGTGAAAAGTTTTTTGGATTGACGCGGTATTGATCGAGATTTGCCATTTTTCTATGCCCGGAGAGTAACTACAATTGTTATTGGAACTAATAAATAACCGATATTAAGTAGCAAACGCACATTTTAATTTTCAGTGCTTATTGCTGTAAATCCATGTGTTTATACAGCTTACTGATCTTGAGCCCAGTGGAATTTGTGCATTATCCGATGCACTAATGGTGCAAGGATAAGGCTAGCAACTACGATAAATACCAAGCCTGCGTATAGTGCATAAATCCCTGCGAATAGTTTACCGCCATCAGTATGAGGCGCATCTACAGGCCCCATGCCACCCAACAGCATTGCTGAATTTAAAAATGCGCTCTGCCATGAAAGTGCTTCGAAATACTCATAACCACCCATACCAATAATGATAGATACAATAAGTAGAATAAGTGCTAATGCGGCATGACGCAGCATTCTAATTACAAATCTATCGGCGGTTATTGGGGGATGTATTATCGGTTCGTACATGAATAAGTTCGACCAATGAATTCAAAAGTAATCTTAGTCTAACATGAAACTATATTTAGTTTATAAGTTGAGATTCTGTGTTAACTCATGATAAATACTGAAGAACTTTTCACTATGTACGATAGCGTACAGACTTTGTTTGTAATAAATGAATATACTCTTACAGCTTATATAGCTGACAGCATGAACTTAATTCTTGCTGTATTAAAAGAGGTATTATCATGAAAAAAAATCATAGTTTTAGTCTGATAGCAGTGGTAAGTCTATTATTAATTAGTTTGAGTGGGTGTGGCGGAATGTCAACACGCGATAAAAGTACCGCAGTCGGTGCTGGCATAGGAGCTGTTACAGGCGCTGTATTAACCGGAGGCAGTGCAGTTGGTACCGTAGGTGGTGCTGCAGTAGGTGGTGTGATAGGCAACCAAGTAGGTAAATAAGCTTTATTGCTTATTCTTGAAAGTAGCCGTATAAATGCAGCTACTTTTATTACAGGATAATAGTATTACAGAGTATTTAGAGTTGTTCATCATGCAATAGAAAAGCCCAACGGACTAAACCATTGGGCTTTTTAGTTTTACTCTGAATGTGCTTAATGTATTTTATACATCATCAATCTTGAGCGATTTGGTGTAATTGATTAAACCATTAGTAGAACTGTCGTAGTTGGTAACAACTTCATCGCTAATTAACTGCGGCAAGATTTGCTGCGCAATCTGCTTGCCATACTCAACACCCCATTGGTCGTAACTGTTGATATCCCAGATGATGCCTTGTACGAATATCTTGTGTTCATATAAGGCGATAAGCTTACCTAAGGTATTAGGTGTCAGTTTGTCGAACATGATGGAGCTTGTAGGGCGATTGCCTTCAAACTCTTTATGCGGCAGCAGATCTTCAAGTGCTTCGCCTCTCAACCCTTGCTGTTCAAGTTCAGCACGTGCTTGGTCTTTGGTTTTACCTAACATCAGTGACTGCGTCTGTGCAAGGAAGTTGGCAAGTAGTATTTTGTGATGTGTGTTACCGTTTTCACCGACTTTGTATTGGCTGTGTACCGGCATTAAGAAGTCAGCAGGCACGATCTGAGTGCCCTGATGAATCAGTTGGTAAAATGCATGTTGGCCGTTAGTGCCAGCCTCACCCCAAACAACCGGGCCGGTTTTGTATGGCACACGCGTACCATCACGGCAGATGAATTTGCCATTACTCTCCATATCTGCTTGCTGCAGATAAGCCGGGAAGCGCGCTAAACCTTGATCGTAAGGCAGGATAGCTTGCGTATCAATATGAAAGAAATTGTTATACCACACGCCGATCAGCGCCATGATCACAGGCATATTCTGTTCAAGTGGCGCTGTTCTGAAGTGCTGGTCCATCTCAAAAGCACCGGTAAGTAACTCTTCAAACTTATCCATGCCTACATATAGTGCGATAGATAGGCCGATAGCTGACCACAGTGAATAGCGGCCGCCTACCCAGTCCCAGAAGGCGAACATATTGGCAGTGTCAATGCCGAAATCTTCTACAGCTTTTGCGTTGGTTGAAAGCGCTACAAAGTGCTTGGCAACGTGCGCATTGTCTTTGGCTGATTTAAGGAACCATGTACGTGCAGAACGTGCATTGGTCATGGTTTCTTGTGTCGTGAACGTTTTTGAAGCGACGATGAAAAGTGTCGTTTCCGGGTTGCATACATTGAGTGCACGCATTAAATGTGCGCCATCGATATTGGATACAAAATGCACGTTCAAATCAGGGCTGGAGTATGGCTTCAGTGCGTCGCATACCATGACCGGGCCCAAGTCAGAACCGCCAATACCAATATTAACTACATCAGTAATGCGTTTGCCGGTGTAGCCGGTCCAGCTGCCGTTACGTACTTTATCTGAAAATTCACGCATTTGTGCTAATACAGCATTCACGTCCGGCATTACATCATGACCGTCTACCAGTACTGGCGTATTGGCGCGGTTGCGTAAAGCTGTGTGCAGTACAGCGCGGTCTTCTGTAATGTTGATTTTTTCGCCGGCAAACATTTTGTCGCGCCAGTTTTCAATTTTGGCTTCACGTGCCAGCTGAAATAGCATAGGCAACGTTTCATCGGTGATACGATGTTTTGAGTAATCAAACAGAATGTCAGCAAATTTAAGGCTGAATTTATCAAAACGTTTAGCATCTTGTGCAAATAAATCGCGCATATGCAGTGATGCGATGTTTTGTTGATGCTGATTAAGTTTTTGCCATACCGGAAGTTTATGAAGTGTAGCCATTTATGTATTTAGTGTTTTTTATTCAATGAGTTATTTAATTTGTAGAACAATCCCAGCCAGTGGTGGCAGAGTTATTACCAGCGATTGATTATGGTGCATCCATGCCACATTTTCGGTGCTTAACCCGCCGCCGTTACCTTGGTTGCTACCGCCATAACAAGCGGCATCACTGTTGAAAATCTCTTGGTAATTTCCAGCTTGTGGAACGCCGATGCGGTAAGCATTTCTTAAAACAGGTGTAAAGTTAAGCACCATTATAACAAAACTATTGTCTAAACCGCGTCTTAGATAACTGATAATTGATTGTTCTGTATCGTGACAGTCTATCCATTCAAAACCCTGCACCTCAAAATCCAATGTGTGCAGTGCTTTAATATCTTTGTAAATATTATTTAAATCCGCGTTAAGTTTTTGGATGCCTTGATGCCACTGGTGCCCGGGGTAGCTATCGCCAAGCAAGTGCCAGTCGAGGCTGCTGTTTACATTCCATTCGCGGCCTTGTCCGAATTCATTGCCCATGAAATTGAGTTTTTTACCAGGGGAAGTCATCTGGTAGGTCATCAGCAAGCGCAGATTGGCAAATTTTTGCCAGGTATCACCGGGCATTTTGTCCAGCAATGATTTTTTACCATGCACGACTTCATCATGAGAGAACGGCAGTACAAAATTCTCAGAGTACGCATAGAGCTGACCAAAAGTCAGTTTGTCATGGTAATAACGTCTGTGAACAGGGTCGTTTTCGATGTAGCTTAAGGTGTCATTCATCCAGCCCATATTCCACTTCATGTTGAAGCCCAGTCCGCCTAAGTAGACTGGACGTGACACCATAGGCCATGCGGTGGATTCTTCGGCAATGGTCAATGCGCCAGGAAAGTCTTCACCAACCATGACATTGAGCTGTTTCAGAAAGTCGATCACATCCAGATTCTCACGTCCACCAAATTTGTTTGGCAGCCATTCACCGGCTTTGCGTGAGTAATCCAGGTAAAGCATGGATGCTACAGCATCGACACGTAAGCCGTCGATGTGGAATTCGTTGAGCCAGAAATAAGCATTGGCAATCAGGAAGTTACGAACTTCGTTACGGCCGTAATTGAAAATATAGGTACCCCAGTCCTGATGTTCACCCAGGCGAGGGTCTTCATGTTCATACAGTGCTGTACCGTCAAATCTTGCTAATGCCCAGTCATCTTTAGGGAAGTGCCCAGGCACCCAGTCGAGAATAACGCCAATATTAGCCTGATGGAATGCATCAATTAAAAAGCGTAAATCATCCGGTGAGCCAAAGCGGTTAGTAACGCCAAAGTAACCTGTAGTCTGGTAACCCCATGATTCATTGAGCGGGTGTTCTGTAATCGGCAGCAATTCAACGTGGGTGTAACCCATCGCCGCAACGTGCGGCACCAGAGATTCGGCTAGTTCGCGATAGGTTAAAAAATGACCTTTTGCATTACGTTGCCATGAGCCTAAATGCACTTCGTAACAATTGAATGGACTATGTAGCCAGTCACGTTTTTTACGCGCGATTAACCAGTCTTTGTCTTGCCACTGGTGGTGGCTGGTACTGATTTTTGCTGCGGTGCCTGGACGCTTCTCATATTCAAAACCGTAAGGGTCGGTTTTAACTAAAATAGCACCGCTGTGGCGGTTGCGGATTTCGAATTTATAAGTGTCACTGGTGGTGAGGCCGGGGATGAAAATATCCCAAACACCACTGGAGCCGTGAGCGCGCATTGAATGTATGCGGCCATCCCAGTTGTTGAAATTGCCGATGACACTGACGCGCTCTGCGTTTGGCGCCCAAACTGCAAAACGCACCCCGGCAACTTTGTCCTGCGTAATAAACTGTGCACCTAAAGTTTTGTAAGCTTGTTTTAAGCGACCTTCAGCAAATAAATAGAGCTCATCCTGCGTGATGCTGGTAGTAAATGAGTAAGGGTCATGAATTTCATAGCTGTTATTACCCGACTGCACTTTAAGCAGGCACGGTGTTGGCAACGCAGTTTTATAACAGAGTTCAAACAGGCCATCTCGATGTGTCTTTTCCAACTTATCCCAGAGCGCACCATTTTTTATATACACTTCTCCAGCGCTTGGTATAAATGCACGGTAAACAAAGCCATTCTCTTTATCGTCATCATTTACATGCTGACCCAGATAGCTGAATGGGTCGTGATGGCTGGCATGCAAAATGAGCTGGCGCGCATGAGAACTTGCTTTAGATGTTTTGGAATTTACCAAGATGGGTATCCCCTAATAGATTTAAGGTTAATTTAGCTTTTATTTGTTAAATTTTAACTATTTAAGCTAGATTATAGTGCTTTAAGCTGATTATAATGTAATCAATCGCAGTCGTAATTAAAAATAAGCCAGTTAGCCCAGCTGGCGTAAATGGAGGGCATCATGTCGACAAACCGACAAATAGACCAACATTCAGATCGTTTTATTAGTACCTTAACCAAAAACACTGTCGCGATTATTCTCGCAGGTGGACGCGGGAGCCGCTTAAAAAGTCTGACGGACTGGCGAGCGAAGCCTGCTGTTCAATTCGGCGGTAAGTTCCGCATTATCGATTTCCCTTTATCTAATTGTGTTAATTCCGGTATTCGTCGGATTAATGTGGCCACACAATATAAAGCACAGAGCCTGATTCAGCATATTCAACGCGGTTGGGGTTTTTTACGCGGTGAGTTTAATGAGTATGTAAATATTATTCCGGCACAACAGCGTATTTCTGAAGAGTGGTACAAGGGTACTGCCGATGCTGTTTATCAGAATATAGACCTGCTGCGCGAGGGTGGGGCAGAATACATTCTTATTCTGGCCGGCGACCATATTTATAAAATGGACTACGGAAAAATGCTGGCTACGCATGTGAGAAACAATGCCGATATGACAGTAGCGTGTATCAACGTACCGCTAGAGGATGCCAAAGGTTTCGGTGTGCTGGCAGTGGATGCAACGGACCGGGTCGTTGAATTTGCCGAGAAACCGGCGAACCCTAAACATATGCCGGATGATCCTACCAAAGCTTTTGCCAGCATGGGTATTTATGTATTCAACGCAAAATTCCTCTATGAGCAGTTGATTCGTGATGCGGGTGACTCAAAATCAACGCACGATTTTGGCGGCGATATCATTCCTTACATCATCAATAAATACAAAGTGCAGGCGCACCGCTTTACTGATAGCTGCGTGGGTGCCAAGAATGGAAACTTCTACTGGCGTGATGTTGGAACCATAGACGCATATTGGGAAGCCAATATGGAGCTGACCAAAGTTATCCCTGAGCTTAATCTGTATGACCGCGAGTGGCCGATCTGGACTTATCAGGATCAGTTGCCGCCAGCGAAATTTGTGTTCAACGATGAAGGACGCACAGGTAAGGCCACTGACTCACTGGTGTCCGGCGGTTGTTTAATCAGCGGCTCATGTGTGACTAATTCCATTTTGTTCTCAGATGTACGGGTACATAGTTATTGCGACATTCAGGGCGCTGTTATACTGCCTAAAGTGACGATCAACCGTAATACAATTCTGAAGAACGTCGTGATTGACCACGGGTGTGTCATTCCTGAAGGCATGCAGATTGGTGTAGATTTAAGTCTAGATGCCAAACGTTTTTATGTTTCTGAGAAAGGTATCGTGCTGGTAACGCCTGATATGCTCGGGCAAGACCTGTATCGTGTTGTGTAATAGAAGGTAAATGTTCAATATTTGAATACTTAATCAAGGGTGTTTATTAACTCATGATTAAGTATTCGTTCTAATTCTTAAAGTTTCTAAAGTACTAATTAATAGTTAAGGTTTATTCTGAAGTGAAAGCTGACCGTCCTAAGTTATATCTGAATCTGTACTGGCATATGCATCAACCGGACTACCGTGATCTGGTGACCAATGAGTATGTGCTGCCATGGACATATTTACACGCCATAAAAGATTACAGTGATATGGCGTATCACCTTGAGGCTAATCCTGCCGCGCGCGTGAGTTTTAACTTTGTGCCGATTTTGTTGGAGCAGCTTGAGGATTACACTCAGCAATTCAAGACTAATTCAATACGCGACCCGCTACTGGCCTTGCTGAGTAAAGAGGACCTGAACACTATCAGTCACGAACAGTGTCGTTTGATTGTAGACAGTTGTTTCAAGAGTCATCATGAAAAAATGCTGAGTCCGTTTCCGCATTATCAGCGCCTACTGCATCTATACCAGCTTGTTGAGCCGATGATGACAGAAAATGCAGGTTGTGGCGGTGACGAGTTCCATTACCTATCTGCGCAATACAAAGCTGATTTGCTGGTGTGGTATCACCTGGCATGGTGCGGTGAGAGCCTTCGCCGTAACAGCCTCGTAGTTCAGAAGTTGATGGCTAAAGGTGTGTTGTTCACGTATGAAGAACGTACTCAGTTATTTGCAGTCATCGCCGAAACAATTTCGAATCTTATTCCGCGCTATAAAGTATTGATGGAGCGTAAACAGATCGAGATTTCCACTACACCTTATTACCACCCGATACTACCCTTGTTGCTAGATTTCAGATCTACGCTTGATGCAATGCCGGAAGCACCTTTGCCAGAAAGTCTGAGTTACCCGGGAGGTCAGGCGCGTGCGGTTGCGCATGTGCAATCTGCAAAAAAATCTCACGAGCATCACTTTGGTGAGACTCCGCGCGGTATGTGGCCCGCAGAAGGCGGTGTTTCACACGCAGCATTGTCATTAATGGCCGAACATGGAGTGGGTTGGGCCGCAACTGGTCAAGCCGTTCTTTCCAACAGCCTGCTTAAGTCGCATTTGAGCAATGCCAATAAAGATGAGTATTTATACCAGCCTTACCGTGTAACAGGCGGAGCGAAAGACATTCTGTGTTTCTTCCGGGATGATCAGCTTTCTGACAAAATCGGTTTTGAGTACGCAAAAATACACTCACGTGATGCCATTAGTGATTTTATGACAACACTAGAAGCAATTCATAAGAACAATCTGACTGATAAGCCACGTGTTGTGAGTGTAATTCTGGATGGTGAAAATGCATGGGAGTATTTTCCTTATAACGGCTATTATTTCCTGACTGAACTTTATTCAGCGTTGAGCAGTCATCCTGATATAAAAATGACAACATTCAGCGACATTGTTGATATGTATCAAAATAAAAACATGCCTGATCAGGGATTATCTGCGCCTGTTTTACCACAGGTTGCTGCCGGTAGTTGGGTGTATGGTACTTTCAGTACCTGGATAGGTAGCAAAGACAAAAACCTGGCTTGGGATTTGTTATGTGCAGTTAAAAAAACGTACGACAGTGTAGTTTCTCAGAATATTCTGACTATAGAACAACTTAAGGCGTGTGAGCGCCAGTTAGCGATCTGTGAAGGTTCTGACTGGTTCTGGTGGTTTGGCGACTATAACGCATCGGATAGTGTTGCAAGTTTTGACCAGCTTTATCGTCGTAATTTAATTAACTTGTACAAACTGCTTGGTCAGCCAGTACCAGATGTGCTGCATCAAAAAATCAGTGCAGGAGGCGGTAATTCAGAGAATGCAGGCACAATGAGGCGAGGGCAGTCTTAACATGTAATGCTCATATTACAAGCTGCTATGTTTAATTTAGTCGTGCAATAAACAGTGAAAATTCGAACTCAGAACTCAAGTTCTGATTTGAGTTTTAAAATTGAAGTGCGTACTTTTAAGAATAAGAAATATCCATGACATTGCCAGCTAATGCATTATTGAAAAATCAACGCCGAGCCGGTGTGCTGCTGCACATTAGCTCTCTACCGAGTGCTTATTACACCGGTGACTTAGGTGTTGAGTCATATAGGTTCGTAGATTTTCTACATGAAATCGGCGCAACAGTATGGCAGACATTGCCAATCAATATGACGCACGCTGATAACTCACCGTACCAGTGCCTATCTGCTCATGCCGGAAACCCTGATTTTATTAGCCTTGAAACTTTGCATGCTCAGGGTTTGCTGAAAAAAGAAGATTTAAGCGGTCTTATCACAGATAAAACGCAGTTATTGGCAAAAGCCTACTCAGCATTTGCTGAGCGCTCTGATCCACATGAGTTCACAGATTTTATGAACTTTTGTGATAAGCAGGCTGATTGGCTGCATGATTTTGCCTTATTTCTGGCACTGCGTACAAAGTTTAATCAGGCTGGCTGGCATGCGTGGCCAGAAGTCTATAAAAAGCGATATATTCCTGACTTAAGGGAAGCTAGAGAAGAACTGGCACAGGAAATCGCGGTGATCAAATTCACACAGTTTGTATTTTTTACGCAGTGGATGGCGCTTAAAAAATATGCCAATGAAAAGAATATTAAAATGTTCGGGGATATCCCGATTTTTGTTGCCTACGATAGTGCCGATGTATGGTCACATCCGTATCTCTTTAAGCTAGACGCCGAGCAGAATATGACCGTGGTGGCGGGTGTGCCGCCGGATTATTTTTCAGCGACCGGTCAGCGCTGGGGTAACCCGCACTATAACTGGGAGGCCATGGCCAAGAAAAAATTCTCCTGGTGGGTTGCGCGTATGACTACCCAGAGCGAATTGTTTGATATCGTGCGAATTGATCATTTCAGAGGCTTGGAAGCGGCATGGGAAATTCCCGTGAATGAAGATACCGCGATTAACGGTGAGTGGGCACCTGCACCAGGTGATGCTTTGCTTGCTGCCATTAGAGTAGCTTTGCCGAATCTTGATCTGGTAGCAGAAGATCTGGGTATCATTACTGATGAAGTTGAAGCATTGAGGAAAAAATACAATTTACCCGGTATGAAAATCCTGCATTTTGCGTTCAGTGGTGAGTCGGATAATCCTTATCTGCCGCATAACATTGGGCCTGACAGCGTAGTTTATACCGGCACGCACGATAATGACACCACGGTTGGCTGGCATAGCGCTATGGATGAGAGCCAGTTAGAACATGTGCATGCGCATTTAAGCGAACATAATGATCAGGACTTATGGCAGGATCAGGAACCGAATATTCTTAATGCGTTAATTGAAATGGCAATGAAATCCAAAGCTAATCTGGCCATTATTCCCATGCAGGATATTTTAGCGCTGGACACTACGCATAGAATGAATATACCGGGTACTGCAACTGGAAACTGGCACTGGCGTTTCAGCTGGCAGCAGCTTACACAAGAGCAAAAGTATTTATTTAAAAACCTTGTTGAAAGTTCAGGGCGAGATTAGGTAATGGCTTTGATCATAGGCATTGATGTTGGCGGTACCAACCTGCGCTTGGGCGTAGTGCAATATGAAGTGCAACACAAAGCGCAATGCAATGCAGTCGGGTCTCAAAATGAACGGCCAAAGCTGCTTGAAGAAATGCGGTTTCAGGCGGACTTTTCCGGTTTATGCAAGCTACATGGGCCTGACTCTGATCAGGCCTGGCATAAAATTTTAACTACAATCGCCGCCGCTATAAATGCCGTTCGTGCAAAATACCCGACAGTAGCTGCTGTTGGTATTGGTTTTCCCGGATTTATTGACCCACATACGCAGAGAATCTCGCTTTCTCCCAATCTACCTGGTTTAAGTAATGTTGATTTAAGCGCAGACCTCAGCGCATTAATTGCTTTGCCTGTTATTACTGAGAATGATGCGCTGGCAGCTGCCTATGGTGAATTTGTGACAGTGGCTAAACCTCTTAATAATCTGCTTTATCTGGGTCTTGGTACCGGAGTAGGCGGCGGTCTTATATTGAATCGTCAGCCATTCCAGGGCCAGCACGGTGTAGCAATGGAAGTGGGGCATATTATTGTCGCACCTGGTGGCCGTTTATGCGGGTGCGGTAATTATGGCTGCATGGAGCAGTATGCTTCAGCCAGCGGTGTATCAATTACTTATCTCGAAGCGAGCGGTGAGCGTTGCAGTGCAGCAGAAATTGCTGCTCGTGCTAAAGCTGGTGATCAGCATGCGGTAGCAGCTTATAGCTTGGCGGGTGAGTCTCTGGCGCAGGCCTTGGCGCATATTCTCAAAGTAATCGATGTGACCGATATAGTGGTAGGCGGCGGCATGAGTGCGGGCTGGCAGTACATGCAGCAAGCGTTTCAGCAAAGGCTGAATCAGGATTTAATACCTGTGTTGCGTGGTAAAGTAAATGTGTATGTTACAGATATGGATGATCAAGCCGGAATTATTGGTGCAGCGATGCTGGCAGGCAAAAAACTATAACGCTAAAAATATGGCGTTAGTTATTACCGGTAATATTACTGAATTTTTTTAGCCAGACATTATGCCGGATTGATAGCAGCAGCTTCTCTTACATAGGCTTCAAATTTGTCTGCTGAGACAGGTCTGCTGAAATAATAGCCTTGCACCTCATTACAGCCTTGCAGTCGCAAAAACGCCAGTTGTCCAGCGGTTTCTACGCCCTCGGCAATAGTGCGAACTCCCAAGCTGGTAGCCATGTTAATAATCGCGGCAACAATGGCTTTATCTTCTGCATCTTCGGTGATGTCGCGTACAAAAGACCGGTCGATTTTCAGTTTATATACCTTAAAGCGTTTCAGATAGCTTAATGATGAGTAACCGGTACCAAAGTCATCTATCGACATGCGTATGCCCAGGCCATCGAGCTTATCCATCATTTTGACTGCAGCCTCCGGGTTATCCATCGCGGCAGCCTCGGTAAGTTCTAATTCGAGATAGCGGTGCGGTAAGTTTTCTTCATCAAGTATTGAGGTTACCAGATCAGGGAAATTACTATCACGGAACTGTATTGCCGATATATTGACTGCAATCACTGGAATAGGTAATCCGGCATCAAGCCATATTTTCATCTGTCTGGCTACGTTGCGTAGTACCCATTCACCAATTTTGGCAATCTGCCCTGTATTTTCGGCAATAGCGATGAATTCGGCCGGTGACAGCATCCCCAGTTCAGGATGCTGCCAGCGGATTAAGGTTTCAGCGCCGATAATATGACCATCATCAACAGAAACCTGTGGTTGGTAATGCAGGTACAACTGGTTGCGCTCGATTGCAAAGCGCAAAGCATTTGCCAGCTGTAAATTGCGCTCAGTATTAGCCTGCATTTCCTGTGTAAAAAAGCGGAAATCATTGCGACCTGCTTGTTTAGCTTTATACATTGCATTGTCAGCGTTTTTGTAAAGCATCTCTATATCATCACCGTCATTCGGGTAAATAGCGATACCTATCGAGGCCGTAGTAATCAGCTCATGTTGATCAACCACGAATGGAACAGATATTATTTCCAGCAATCTATCGGCAAGGTTAGCTGCATTGTTTGCCGAAGCGGTCGGTAGCACAATCACAAACTCATCACCGCCGGAACGCGACACTGTGTCTTCATCGCGCAGTACCGACTTAATGCGTTTTGCTAATTCTATTAGCATCTGGTCACCTATACTGTGACCCAGGGTGTCATTGATGTATTTAAAGTGATCTAAATCCACCAGCATGATGGCCAGATTATTGCTGCTGTGTTGCGCCAGACTAAGCGCATATCTGAAGTGATCCTGCAACAGTGTGCGGTTAGGCAAGCCCGTAAGCTGGTCGAAATGTGCCAGAAACTGAATGCGTTCACCTGTCTGCAGTTTTTCGGTAATGTCGTCTTTGATTGCAAGATAGTTAGTGATATTTCCTTCATCGTCGCGAATCGGAGAAATCATTACATACTCAACATATTCCGTTCCATCTTTACGACGATTAACGAGTTCACCTTTCCATATTTCGCCGCGTGTTATGGATGCCCACATTTCTTCGTAGGTTTGCTTAGACGTTTTACCGGATTGAAGAATGCGTGGGTTTTGACCGATTATTTCACTTTCACTGTAGCCTGATGACTCAAGTAATGCAGAGTTTGCAAAAACAATTTTGGCATCCAGATCGGTGATGACAATCGAATTCGGGCTTTGCTCAACCGCCAGTGATAATTTACGCAAATCATCCTGCATTTTGTTTTTTTGCAGCTCATTTGCAAAGCGATCTATGGCAGAGCTGATGTCCAATGCCATTTCTGACAGTAGTTTTTGCACATCATCTTCAAACGCATTAACTTCTGTTGAGTAAAAACTAATGACACCAATGACGCAATCTTTTTGATGCAACGGTAAAGAAGCTGATGCGTTCCAGCCAAATTTCTGGCTACGCTCGTGCCACGGAGCGGCCATAGGGTTGTTTGTAAAATCCTGACACCACACCGGGCGATCTTCACGTATAGAAATACCTGTAGGCCCTTGCCCGTAGGGGTGGTCAGCAAGCGTTGATATCACTATGCCATCCAGATATTCAGTGCCTTGCCCATAAGATGCCACAGGTTTTACCAGGTGCGTGGTTTCATCCTGAATACCTATCCAGCACATACTCATTCCGCCGTGTGTTACTGCATCACGGCAGATAGTGTTATAAAGCTCAACAGAATCTTTGCTGCGGACAATCGCTTCATTGCAATAGCTCAGCGCAGCATAAAAACGTGTAAGCCTGTCATTATCCGCACGCGCTTTGGAAAGCCGCTGCTGTGTTTCTGAAAGCCAGCTCATGACACTGTTTTCCATACCCTTGTTGACTGGAATAGTGTCTTTGAAATCACCACTGCCGATTCTTGTAATTTGTGACTGCACTTCGTTAAGCGGTGCACCCAGCGAAGAGCGCATTGATTGATACGTTCTCCAAAGCAGAAAAAGCAATATGAAACCAACTAAAATAACTGCATAGCGAATATTCAGAGCAAGTCGTTCATTAGACTTTACTAAATCTGATGTGCGTTCTTCCATCATGCGATAACAATCGCTGATGGGTTTCATAATTTCTGCTTTAGCCTGATTGTAAATATCGTCATGCAGTATGCGCAGCGCTTCAAGGTGCTGTTTATCGCCGGCATGCTTCGAAGTTTCAAACAGGGCCATCGCGGCGAATTCAATAGTGGTCAGCTTGTCTGATTTGTCTTTCGCCTCGGCTAGTTTCGCAAGTTCTTTTTGGCTGAATCCGGCTTTCCGTATTAACTCCATCAGTGGCACAGCTTCACCGGAACCAAGAGTTGAAGTCTGATTGTTTTGTGTATTGTCCCAGTATGCAATATGGTAATAGGGCTTGCGCGGTAGCTTACCGTTGCGAATATCAATAATTTCAGAGTAATACTGTTTGTAAATAGGATCGCTGCTTGCTACATAGGTACGCACTGCGCGGGTGAGGTCATCGGAAGACTGGCGAAGCTCGCTTGCTAATAAGAATGACTGGTGGCGTAATTCATTTGCTGAATCAATTCGTTTTTCCGCCAGTATATAAACCGTAAATAAAACACTGAAAATAGCCAGACATATAGATGCCAAAAGCAGATTTAGCGTAAACGCACTTGAGTTATTTTTGCGTAAAATCATGTGGTGGCATTGTAGATGAATTTTATAGGTTACACATTGATTATTCATCGACTATTTTAGTTGTCGGCAACGTACTTTCTGGATTGTGTATTTGTCTATAAGCAGCATCGTGCTAGAAAGATTTTGTATTAATTTTTAATTTTATGCGCCTGCACGATCTGGTAGCGATAGGGCCTGAAACTAATAATCGTGACATAATGAATTAGAAGGCTGGTTCGCGGTCTATGACAGGAACCTACCTAATGATTGAATTATTTAAAATTTTTGCACAAATTGATAGCAGAAAGTTATATATATGAGTGCGAAAGCAGTGACTTCCTTATTGTTTATTTTGATAGCAGGCTTACCACTGGTATCGCAGGCAGCTGATAAATGGTTGATTGCCACCCAGAGTGAGGCGTTCAATACCGGGCAGAAGATTTCTGTTGAGGTGATAAGGCCTAATAACTTTACTACTTGGCCAGATAGTATTAATTTAGATCTATCCGGTTCTGGTGCTACTGAGGTAGTAGAGTTAAAGCCTATTGGAAATAGTGCAGTGAATGGCGCGATACATACCTATGCAGGCATCCCAAAGGTTAAGTTTATCGGCGTGGTACGCGCAGAACTTGTGGGTTATAAGTCTAACCGTATGCTGATGCTGGCAGAGAGCGATGATGATATTGGACGACTCGAAATTGCAGCGACAACTGATACTAAAGATGAATTAACGCCGGTAGATGCTAATACGGCTACGGTAGTTTTGGCTCAACCTGGGGATGAGCCTCCCCTTTCGGCTAATGAACCATTGTACTTTCTGGTGGGCTCATCATCTGAACGAAATTTTGATGCAAGGTTTCAGCTTAGTTTTAAATATCGACCGTTTGATCCGGATGCCAGAGTCGCTCAATACTTACCGCCTTTAAGTAATTTGTATTTTGCATATACGCAGACCAGCTTGTGGGATCTGGGTGGAAACTCCAGCCCATTTGAAGATACAAGTTACCGGCCTAGTGTTTATTACAAATGGTCCGGTGCCGGTAGAGGCATGATTCCTGATGGCTGGAGTGTTGGTCTTGAACATGAGTCTAATGGACGCGATGGCTCAGATTCCCGCTCGATCAATACTGCTTTTGTAAAACCAACATGGCATTTTGATTTTGCGCATGGCCGAAGGCTGACCTTATCGCCAAAGTTTTATCAGTATCTGGAAAAATCAGATAATACTGATATTTATAAATATCGTGGCTATGTAGATTTTCAGGCACGCTTTGGTCGTGAAGACGGTGCAATAGTGACAGCGCTTTATCGCCAGGGCACTAGCGGGCATGCTTCGGGACAGCTTGATTTTTCATACCCGATCAGTGATAAATTATTCGGGCGCACCGGCACTTTTATACATCTGCAGTTGATGGACGGTTATGGTGAAACTTTAATCGATTACAATCGTTATAGTGATACACAGTTGCGATTAGGTTTGTCGCTTGCTCGATAAATAATTTAATAACTAGTCTAGTTTTTAAGGATATTGCCAAGCTGACAATTGTTTTTTTTAACCTGCGCTTATGATTGTTACTTGTTATCAATGCTTTAACGAGAAAGGTTGTTAATGCTGAATCGAATTTTCAAGAATACTTTTAATGTTAAATAGATATTTTATTTTGACGCTATTATCAGGCCTCATGATAGCTCCGCAGGTGATGGCTGCAGGCTCAGTCTGGTATACAGATGGCGATCCATTATCTACTTCACTGGAGTTGCCTCCGGCGGTATATGGTGAAGGCTTTAAACCTGAGATAGCAGGACATTCTTGTGTGAGCCTGGATTTTAGCAAAGCGCTGACTTTGGCTGATGTTACTGAAGCGGCGCTATGCAACAATCCGCAGACGCGCGAATCTTATGCAAATGCCAAGGTACAGGCAGCGCAGTTAGGCATTGCAAAATCAGCTTTTCTACCAACGCTTACTGACAGTTTCGGGGTAAATCAAAATTTTGTTAATCCAGAATCAGCAAGCAGGGGGCGTGAGTTCAGTAACCTGAGTAATAGTCTCGCTGCATCGTATCTGCTGTATGACTTTGGTAACCGTGATGCCGCACTTGAAAATGCACGCCAGTTACTCAATGCAGTCAGTGCAACGCAAAGCGCAATTGTGCAGAATATATTGCTTTCGACGGTAAAAGCTTATTATCAGGTACAGAGTGACATTGCCTTACTGGAAGCAACTAAAGAGGCCGAGCGTTTTAATCTGGAAAGTTTTAAATCGGCTGAAGCGAAGTACAAGGCTGGTGTTTCTACTCCAGCAGACAAGTTACAGGCAGAAACTGCTTATGCACAGGCTATGCTAAATAGAATCAGCGCAGAAGGCGCCCTTAAAACCGATTATGGTATTTTGGCAAATGTAATGGGCATGAATGCCAATATGCCGCTTAATCTGGTGCGTAGCGTAAATTCACCAGTTAATACCTCTGAAATAGAACGTGATATTAATCAGCTTATTGAGTATGCACGTGTGCGCCGCCCTGACCTGGTGGCGAGTGAAGCGCAAGTGAGTGCGGCAAAAGCCGGTATTCAGGCAAGTCGTGCGGCAGCTAAACCAACTGTTTCTGTAGGCTTATCTAACAGTTTTCAGGATGGCAGCAGCTTATCTTCAAGCAATAGCTCAACGTTAGGTTTGACCGTAACAGTGCCGATTTTTTCCGGCTATGCCCCGACATACAGAATACGCTCTGCCGAGGCGACTGCAGAAGTAAGAGAAGCGCAGCGTGACCAATTAAAGCTGCAGATTTCATTGGATGTATGGACTGCGTTTCAGAACCTGCGCACTGCGCACGAAACGATCAAATCTGCCGAGGTGCTGGTTAATAGTGCAACAGAGTCAGCGCGCGTAGCTCTGGGGCGTTATAAAGCCGGTGTTGGCAATATCATTGATACGCTGAATGCACAGAGTGCTTTGGCAAGTGCAAATCAGCAGAAAATCAAGGCTGACCTTAACCGTAACATTGCCCGTGCCGCACTGGCGCAAGCCATTGGCACGCTTGATAGCGTGATGATTCAGTCCTTACCGGATGGCGGTCAGGCACTTACAGAAGCGAACTTTTAAAACGCAAGTAAATAAGTAAAAAGTAAATTCATGAGAAAAATCATTAAACAATCTGTTTTTTTGCTAATCGTTGTAGCACTGCTGGCAGGTGGATATTATTTTTATAAGAGCAGTAAACAAATCAAGCCGGAGGATATGTACAAGTTAGGAACGGTGACGCAGGGTGACATAGAACAGGCTGTTTCTGCCAATGGCACAATTAACCCGGTAACGCTGGTGAGTGTAGGTACACAGGTTTCCGGCCGTGTCAGCAAGCTGTATGTAGACTTTAACGATAAGGTGGAAAAAGGACAGATTCTGCTGGAGCTGGATGATGCTTTGTTTACAGCGCAGATAGCGCAAACGCAGGGCAACGTGCGCAATGCTGAAGCTTCAGTAGAGCTCGCCAAAGCCAATGAAGCCAGAATGCGCTCATTGTTTGAACAGGAATATGTGTCGAGGCAGGAACTGGATCAGTCGGTACAGGCCTTAAAGTCTGCTAAAGCGCTGTTGGAAACTGCACGGGCTCAATTGCAGCGTGATAGAACCAATTTATCTTATTCAATTATCCGTTCCCCGGTGTCAGGCATCGTGATCGACCGTCAGATTGATCTGGGACAGACGGTAGCCGCAAGCTTCCAGACGCCAACACTAATCAAGATCGCGCAGGATTTATCTAAAATGCAGATTGATACCAGTTTCGCCGAGGCGGATATTGGTAACATCAAGGTCGGACAGTTGGCAAAATTCAGTGTGGATGCATTCCCCAATCTTAATTTTGAAGGTGTCGTGAAGCAGATACGCCTGAACCCGGTAACGACGTCTAATGTGGTTTCATATAACGTAGTGATTTCTGTGGATAATCCAGAGCAGATTCTGCTGCCTGGTATGACTGCTTATGTAAGTATTGTGTTTGCCAAGCATGACAATGTGATGCTGGTGCCGAATGCTGCATTGCGTTATAAGCCCAAGCTTGATAATGATGGCGATAGCAGCAAGACCACGGCTAATGGCAATGGCACAAATCAGACACCAGCTAAGGGTGGTGGAAGAAAAACTACTAAGAGCGCCGAAGCTGGCGGTTTTGGGCGCGGCAAAGTTTTTGTGCTGCAGGATGGTAAGCCGCAACTGCGAGAGGTTAAGGTTGGCATTACCGATGGCAAGCTTACCGAAATCGTCAGTGACACATTGAAATCAGGTGACCAAGTCGTTACCGGTAATGCGCAGGCAGATGGTCAGGCATCAGGTAATGCGATGCGTGCACCGAGAATGTTTTAATGACCGGTAGCCAAAATATATAACATGAGTTACGTGATTGAAGTGCGTCAGATATACAAGGACTACCAGACTGCGGCTGGTGCTTTTCCTGTGCTTAAAGATGTGAACCTGACGATAGAGCGCGGCGATTACGTCGCGATTATGGGGCCTTCCGGTTCCGGTAAATCAACTTTCATGAATATATTAGGCTGCCTGGATCGACCTACATCAGGTGAGTATCTGTTGGACGGACATCAGGTATCGCAGCTTTCAGGCAATGCGCTGGCGCAGCTTAGAAACAAGACCATCGGCTTTGTATTTCAGGGCTTTAATCTGCTAGCCCGCTCCAACTTGCTTGATAACGTAGCGCTGCCGCTGGTGTATTCCGGCGTAGACAAAAAGTCACGGCACGAGCGCGCAGAAGAGGTGCTGATTAAAGTCGGCTTGGGCAGTTACCTTAACTCGCGACCAAGCCAGATATCAGGCGGACAACAGCAGCGCGTGGCGATTGCACGCGCACTGGTGAACGAACCGCGTCTGATTCTGGCCGATGAACCGACTGGCAACCTTGACAGCAAGACCAGCGAAGAAATTATGCAGCTGTTCGATAGCCTGAATAAAGAAGGTATTTCTATCGTACTGGTAACGCATGAAACCGATATTGCCGAACATGCAAAACGACAGGTGCGGTTTCTAGATGGCAAAATCGTGCATGACAGCTATGCGCAATCCGCAGTAACGGAGGCAAGCTGATGTTTACGGCAATGCTGGGCGAAGCATGGCATGCCATGGGCGCAAACCGCATGCGTACATTTTTAACCATGCTCGGCATGATGATAGGTGTGGGTGCTGTGGTAATGATGATGGCAATAGGTGAGGGTGCGCAGCAATCCATCAAAAAATCCATCAGTTCTATGGGCAGTAACTTATTTATCGTGCTTTCCGGCCCGCCTAATACTGCTGGAGCGAGATCCGCTACTGGTAATGCACTTTCATTGAACGTAAAAGATGCAGATGCGATTGCTGAGTTGGACGGTGTCGCAGGCGTTGCACCAACCACAATGGGTAGTGCGCAGGTGATTTATGCCGGCAATAATTGGAACACATCGATCATTGGCACTACGCCAAGTTATATGGAAATTCGTGACTGGGTCATTGATGACGGTTATGTATTTTCCAACTCCGATATGCGCTCTGCCACGCGTGTTGCGTTGATTGGTAAAACTGTTGCCGATAATCTGTTCGGTGATGATACTGACCCGGTAGGTAAAACAATCAGAATCAAGCAGAGCCCGTTTCTGGTGGTAGGGGTGTTGAATCCCAAAGGCCAGAGTCTGGATGGACGCGATCAGGACGATACTATTATTGTGCCGCTGACCACGGCGCAACGTAAATTATTCGGCAATCAGGTGCCTGGCAGCGTCAGGATGATGATGGTGCAGGCTGAATCAGATAAAGCCATGCCGCAGGCGGAAGAAGATATTAATAACCTGCTACGCCAGCGTCACAATATCCGTGAAGGGTCAGATAGTGATTTTTCTGTGCGCAACCTGACCGCCATTGCTAACACCGCTGCTGAAACCACGCGCACCATGGCGTTGCTGCTGGGCGCTATTGCTTCGATTTCACTATTGGTAGGCGGCATCGGCATTATGAATATCATGCTGGTATCGGTGACTGAGCGTACGCGTGAGATCGGCATCCGCATGGCCATTGGCGCCCGTGAGCGCGATATTTTGCTGCAATTCTTATTAGAAGCGTTTGTGATTTCTATTGTGGGTTGCGTGATCGGTATATTAATTGGCGTAGGCGGCGCAATGCTCGTGAAGAGCTTTACCGGTACCGATGCAGTTGTGACCACGCAATCTATCAGTCTTGCATTTGCGGTTGCCGCCAGTGTAGGTATATTTTTCGGGTTTTATCCGGCACGTAAAGCAGCGCGGTTGAATCCGATTGAGGCGTTGCGCTATCAGTAGTTAATTTAACTGAATTTAATTATCACTTAATTACAGTCTTAGCAGCCAGTTTTGCTGCAACTGTATATGCATCCTGTGAGAATAAATACATAAGTTATTATTAGTAATAAAAGGTAAGTTTTTTTCATTGAGCCTCGTTTATTGATGATAATTGTCTATTAATCGCCCAGCTTATATGTTCTTGCAACATTGCAGAGGCACCATCAATGCGTGATTGCAATGCAGCGATAATCTCAGGTGTGGGCTTTGCGTTGCCTAAACCTACGGCAATATTACGCAGCCATTGCTCATAACCAATTCTGTAAATGGCGCTGCCGGCCATGTTGGCTTTGAATTCTTCTTCGCTCCAGTGAAAACATTCAATCAGGCTGATGTCATCGAGGCCGTTTCTTACTGCAAAATCGGTTTCCTTGGTGATTTCGGCAAACTTGTTCCATGGGCAGAAAAGCTGGCAGTCATCACAGCCATAAACGCGATTGCCAATGAGTGGGCGCAGTTCCAGTGGAATGCTGTCTTTAAGCTCAATGGTCAGGTAAGAGATGCAGCGTCTGGCATCAACTTCATAAGGCGCGGTAATGGCTTGGGTCGGGCATACCTCCATACAGCTTGAACAGGTGCCACAGTGATTGGTTGCCGATGTATCAATTGTCAGCGGTAGGTTTGTGTAGATCTCGCCCAGAAAAAACCAGGAGCCGCGATCTTTGTTAATCAGCAAGGTATGTTTGCCGCGCCAGCCCAGCCCGGCTTTTTCAGCGAGCGCTACTTCGAGTACCGGTGCGCTGTCGGTGAATACTCGGTATTCAAAGTCATCTGTATCAAAGTTGGCTAATTCAGCCTGTATTTTTTCGCATAGTTTCTGCAATTTATTACGCAGCACCTTGTGGTAATCACGCCCTAGTGCATAGCGTGAAATAAAGGCTTTTTCGCTGTTTTGCAGAACGTTCTCACTATCGGCTGCATTCGGCGGTAGGTAATCCAGCCGTACGGAAATCACACGCAGCGTATTTGGTATTAATTCGGCAGGGCGGGTGCGCTTAACACCATGTTTTGCCATATAATCCATCTCACCATGAAAACCTTTTTTAATCCAATCTTCATGTCTGGCTTCGGCCTCATGCAAATCAGTATCGGTGATGCCGATGTAGTTAAGGCCCAGTGCCAAACCCCAGTTTTTAATGCTGGCGCTCAGAGCTTGCATTGTTTGCTTGCTGGAATGGATTGCGGAGTCAGTCATGGAAAGTGATTTTACACTTGATTTAGCAGATGAAGCGGCAACGATTGAGTTTGGTGCTGCTATCGCTAAAGTTATCGTGCCTGAACTTACCATTTATCTGCATGGGGATTTAGGTGCCGGCAAGACTACGCTGGTACGTGGGTTGCTACGCGGCTTGGGCTATGTTGGGCGAGTGAAAAGCCCAACCTATACATTAGTAGAGCCTTATGAAATGCTGGATAGCCATTCTGCACCGTTGAATCTGTATCATTTTGATTTGTATCGATTTAACGATGAAGAGGAATGGGAGGCTGCTGGCTTCCGGGATCACTTTAATTCCAATAGCGTGTGCCTGATCGAGTGGCCTGAAAAGGCGGCACAGGTGCTGCCTGAGCCCGATATTGAAATCAACTTTGACATCAGGGCTGATAGTCGTAGTGTGCATGTATCTGCGCATACTGTACGTGGGCAGCAGTGCTTGCAACACATTAAGCTGAAATAGGCATGTTAAGTATCTATAGTATGATTGAGTACTTCATGATTCGCTGCATAGAAAGTTTTATGGTTAAACGCTTTTTGTCTGTATTTTTAAGTTCGGTAATGATGCTTGGTTTCTTCACCACGCAGGCGGCGCATGCTGCCAGCAATACAGTCACTGCTGCGCGTGTGTGGCCAGCGCAGGACTATACCCGTATCACACTGGAGGCAGGCAAGCCAATTGTTTACAAAATGACGCTACTTAAAGACCCGGAGCGTGTGGTGGTCGATATTGATAATGTAGATGTTAATCCGGCCTTAAAATCTTTGAGCGAAAAGATACTTGGTAGCGATCCATATATTGCACAATTGCGCATAGCTAGATTCAAGCCAGGTACAGTACGCTTGGTTGTGGATTTAAAAGCAGAAGTGAAACCCACCATATTTACACTGCCTCCGGCCGGAGAGTATAAACACAGGCTGGTGTTGGATATTTACCCGGTTAAAGATCCGCTGATGAATATGCTTGCGGAGCTTGATCAGGGAGGCAAGCCAGCCGAAACGAATGCCGCCGCTCAACCGCAATTGATTACAGAGCCCAAACTGCTGCCGCACGGTAATATTGAGCAGCAGATCATTACGCAAAAAGATGAAGTGAAGCCTGAGATAGAACCAGCCATGCAGGAGGTTCAATCGGCGATGAACAATGGCCAGAATCAGGTGGCACCTGCAGAGACGGCAAAAGCCGCTGACAAAGCTGTTGAAAAAACTGCAGAGAAAACCGTATTTGTGCCAGATGGTACCAATCTCAAAAGTATTCCTAATACAAATGTTGATAATAACTGGTCACGTAAAATCACAATTGCAATTGACCCTGGGCACGGCGGCGAAGACCCGGGCGCAATAGGTGCCAGTGGTAGCCGCGAGAAAGATATCACGCTGAAAGTGGCAAAGAAACTTAAAGCTAGGATTGATAATGATCCGAATATGCGCGCTGTACTTACACGTGATGGTGATTTTTTTATTCCCTTACACGGCCGCGTAATCAAAGCCCGTAAATTTCAGGCAGACCTTTTCATTTCTATCCATGCTGATGCATTTACCAACCCCGCCGCACGCGGCTCATCTGTATTTGCGCTATCTGAAAAAGGTGCAACCAGTGCCAGTGCACGTTATTTGGCTAAAAAGGAAAATGAATCTGATTTGATCGGCGGTGTGAGTCTGAACATTAAAGATCCTGTGCTGGCGAGAACCCTGCTGGATTTATCGCAGACAGCTACCATTAATGATAGTCTGAAACTTGGCAAGGCGGTTTTGGGCCAGATCGGTAATATCAATAAGCTGCATAAAAATCATGTCGAGCAGGCCGGGTTTGCCGTATTGAAGTCGCCGGATATTCCGTCCATACTGGTTGAAACTGCATTCATTAGTAATCCGGAAGAAGAACGCAGGTTGAATGACGATGAATATCAGGACACCCTTGTGACTTCTATTTTTGAAGGTATCAAAAAGTATTTTGCGACGAATCCTGCACTTGCAAAAACCAAGGTGGCATTTGATTAAGGATTTTAGTCAGTCATCGCCTATGGCGGTTTGAGCTGTAGCAGCTGTTAAAAGGGGAGGGCATCACATGCAACTTAAGTTTTTAGGTGCAACAGGTACTGTAACCGGATCCAAATACTTACTGACGAGTGATAAGTATCGCGTTCTGATTGACTGCGGCTTGTTTCAGGGCTTAAAGCAATTGCGTTTGAAAAACTGGGCACAGTTACCAATTAAGCCCAGCGAAGTCAATGCAGTCGTGTTGACGCATGCTCATATTGACCACACCGGTTATCTGCCGCTTTTTGTTAAAAACGGTTTTTCCGGCAAAGTGTATTGCACGGAAGCAACACGTGATTTATGCAAAATTCTACTACCTGACTCAGCACACCTGCAGGAAGAGGAAGCGGAATACGCAAACCGCCGTGGCTTCTCCAAGCATCACCCGGCTTTGCCCCTTTACACTAAAGAAGATGCGTTCAAAGCACTGGAGCTGCTTACCCCGGTGCCGTTTGATCAGGATATTAATATCGGTGATGATCTCACGCTCAGGTACTATCCTAACGGGCATATTCTGGGCTCTGCATTCGCGCGTATCCACAATAAAAAAACGTCGGTATTGTTCTCAGGCGATATCGGTCGCCCCAATAATATTCTGATGAAGCCACCGGTGCAGGTGAAGCAGGCAGATTATCTGCTGCTGGAATCAACCTACGGCAATCGTCTGCATGAACGTGATGATCCAATGCTTAAACTGGCGTCTATCATCAATAAAACCGTTAAGCGTAAAGGTGTGGTGGTGATTCCGGTATTTGCGGTTGGACGTGCACAGGAGCTGTTGTATTACATTCATCTGCTGAAAGCGTCAGGCGCTATTTCCGATGATATCCCTGTATACCTGAACAGTCCGATGGCGGTAGATGCTACAGCAATATTCAGCAAGCATCGCGGTGAACATCGTTTGTCAAAAGAAGAATGTGCAGCATTGAGCCGTACTGCACGAATGGTCAATAGTGTTGAGGAATCACGCGCCCTGAATCAAATGAAAGGCCCGATGATTATTCTTTCTGCCAGCGGTATGGCTTCCGGCGGGCGTGTTGTGCATCACCTGAAAGCATTTGCCCCCAAATCCAATAATACGATTTTATTCGCAGGTTTTCAGGCAGCCGGTACACGCGGGGCAGCCATGCTTGATGGCGCCAAGGAAATCAAGATTCATGGTGAATATGTACCGGTGAAGGCGAGTGTTGAATCTATCACCAATCTTTCAGCACATGCTGATTACTCTGAGATTATTACCTGGCTTAAAGGCTTTGAATCTGCACCTAAAAAGACCTTTATCATACATGGCGAACCGTTGGCTGCTGATGCGATGCGGTTGCATGTTGAAGAGCAATTGCATTGGCATACGGAAGTGCCGGATTATCTGGAAACAGTAAATCTGGATTGATTAACAGTCGATGGTTGTTAAATCAGCGACCTCTCGTCATGAGGTAGTCAATATCCCTGCTGGTGTCACCATAACCGGCTTGCGTCAGCAATGCACGTTCAATATAGCGGCTTACTTGTTGGCGTAATGCTCTGACCTCGTCGCCATCTACAAAAAATTGTGGAAACTTGAAACTGAGCCATGCGTACAGGCTTAGATTATGGCTGAGTAGCTCTGCTGCTTCCAGATGTTTCGGGCTTTCAGAACCTAGCCAGACTGGGCTGCTGGGCAGGTAACGTACTTTTGATTGCGCCACGCTCTGCAGGTACAGCAGGTAGTAGTCTTTCTCAAAAGCCACATTGAGCGAGATAGGCGCACAGGTAAATATATATTTATCTTTCAAAGACATATCCGGTGCGTATTCATCCACCAGTAATGCCTGGCTAATCTGCGCATTTAGCGGAGCTTGCTCAAACAGCGCATGTTCAAAGCGGGTGCGTTCCTGAAGGTAAATCAGAATCTCGGAGATTTTGCGCGTATGCAGTTTGCTGGCAATGCTATCAATCTGCATCATGTTGATATTGATAGGCAGCTTCTGCAAGTTGGCGGTGTCATCCGCCAATAGCATGTGTTCGATATGAATCAGTTCATCATTTTCCAGCACATTCACGTAGCCTGTTTCGTAAATGCCGAACCTGCCGGCACGTCCTGCAATCTGCCTGACTTCAGTCATGTTGAGCATGCGTGAAGCTACCCCGTCAAATTTATGGATATGCGAGAAAATCACGCGGCGTATCGGCAGATTTAAGCCCATGCCGATCGCATCGGTCGCTACCAGAATATCTGCCTGTCCGTTACAAAAGCGTTCAGATTCAGTACGACGCACTTCAGGTGCCAGTGCCCCGTATATGGAAGCTACAGTAAAGCCCCATTGCCTGAACCTTGCGCTTAATGTCAGTACATCTTTGCGGCTGAATGCGATTACGGCATCACCTTTTTGCAGTTTTGGTTTTAACTTTTGCTTGCTGTAGCGTTTTCCGCACAGGCTTTCATCTTCGAGCACCAGCGGGGTTTTACGCGCCAGATAAGTAATATCGTAAGTTTCACCTAAAGCTGCAATGGCATCTATGCACGGAGCCGTCACCGCTGTTGAGCCACAGATAAAAACTTTAGATGCGGGAGCGCCTACTAATGCCGATGTCCATGCCGAGCCTCGATCCGGGTCTTGCAGCATCTGAATCTCATCGATAATTGCTACTTCCACCTGCCGGTTAGGATTCATCATCTCAATGGTTGAAGCCGTATGCTGAGCACCTTCCATCAGTACGCGTTCTTCGCCGGTAATCAGGTTGCAGGGAATGCCTGTTGCAAGCAGCCTGTCGCGTATTTCCATTGCCAATAGCCGCAGCGGTGCAAGATATACGCCGGATTGTGCTTTTTCCAGCGCGAGTAATGCCTGATAGGTTTTTCCAGAGTTGGTAGGGCCGAGATAAAAGTGATGATGCCGTTTTATGCTGCGTGCGAGGCTGAAGCTATCGGTGAATCTGGCAGGTGATAAATCATTCATATATACATGAATTTAGCTTAAAACAGGTAAAATGACCATCACTAAAATTACCAATTAAGTCTGCCAATTAAACCCATGCGAATTCAGTTATTACCAGACCAGCTTATCAGCCAGATCGCCGCCGGTGAGGTGGTGGAACGCCCGGCTTCAGCCCTGAAAGAGTTGCTGGAGAACAGTCTGGATGCAGGCAGCTCCGATATTCAGGTCGCATTGCAGCAGGGTGGCATTAAACAGATTCGCGTAGCGGATAACGGTGCTGGAGTCGCAAAAGAAGATCTGGAGCTTGCCCTGACACGCCATGCCACCAGCAAGATCGCCAGCCTTGAAGATCTGGAATCTGTTGCCAGTTTGGGTTTTCGCGGTGAGGCATTGGCAAGTATTGCCTCTATTTCACGTACGCAACTGTTAAGCCGTCAGGCAGATGCCAAATATGCCTGGCGTATCGCGTCAGAAGGTAGCGATATTTCTGTGATTGAACCTGCTGCGCTGGATACCGGCACCGTGATCGAAGTTTCTGATCTGTATTTCAATACGCCGGCACGCCGTAAGTTCCTGAAAACTGAAGGTACTGAATTCGGCCATTGCGAGGAAGTATTTAACCGCATTGCACTCTCACGGCCGGATGTTGCATTGATGTTGCAGCACAATGGGCGCGCTTTAAGCCGCTATGCAGTGAGTCAGCCTGAGCGTAGATTCGCAGAGGTATTGGGCAGTGAGTTTGCTGCAGAATCTATCAGCCTGGATGAGTCTGCTGCAGGCTTGCGTTTATGGGGTATGGCAGCCAAGCCGACATTTAACCGCAATAGCCGCGACACCCAGTACGTGTATGTGAATGGCCGCTTTGTGCGCGATAAGCTGATTGCACATGCGATTCGCCAGGCCTATCAGGATGTATTGCATCATGACCGTCATCCGGCTTTTGTGCTGTTTCTGGAGCTTGGCCCGACATTGGTAGATGTCAACGTGCATCCAGCCAAAACCGAGGTCAGGTTCAGGGATGCACAGGCGATGCATCGCTTTATATTCCATTCGCTAAATAAGGCGCTGGCATCACCTACCGGGGCATCCAGCGCGGTGACGGCAAGTCAGGCCGGCTACAATCCATTTGGTCAGCAGCCTTCAAATACACCTTACCCCACTTATCAGTCACAAATTAATTTACGCGCCGGCGAGTCAAGTGGTTTCTACGAAACGATGTTTGGTGCAAGAGGCATTGGTGTAAGTGGTGGTTCTGGTTCTCAGATGCAGTATGCCAGCCCGGTATGCTATGCGCCGGAGTTTGAAGCTGAGAGTGCTATCGGTCAGCCACAGAATAATACTCAGGAATATCCGCTCGGATTTGCTGTCGCGCAGATTCACGGTGTTTATGTACTGGCACAGAATGCACTAGGCTTGATCGTGGTGGATATGCATGCCGCGCATGAGCGCATCATGTATGAAAAACTCAAAAATGCACTGGATAGTAAAAGTGTGCCGATGCAGCCTCTTTTGCTACCCGTAAGTTTTAATGCAGATAAGCTCGAAGTCGCCACCGTACAGGATACACTCAGCGGTAATGATGACAGCTTGCAGCAGTTAGGTTTTGATATTGCCGTGCTGTCGCCAACCACACTTGCGGTACGCGCAGTGCCAACTATGCTGCAAAGTGCAGATGTAGTGGAACTGGCGCGCGATGTATTAAGAGATTTGCGTGAATACGGTGCAAGCAGGGCGCTGACCGAGCGACGTAATGAATTGCTCGGTACCATGGCCTGCCATGCGGCGGTACGTGCAAACCGCAGTCTGACGATACCGGAAATGAATGCTTTGCTGCGCGATATGGAAGCGACCGAGCGTTCTGGGCAGTGCAATCATGGCAGACCTACCTGGTTTCAGGTATCAATGTCAGATCTGGATAAGATGTTTATGCGAGGGAAGTAGTTGTGGTGGCATTCTTGCGTAATCGCAAAGTTAATATGGTGTGATGTAGATTCTGACTTCTATTGATATTTCGTACGTAAAAGCGTACCATTATTTCTGAGTTATCGGAGATTTATTATGCAGACATTATCAGCCAGTACAGCACGCACTAATCTATACCGCTTAATTGACGAAACGGCCGAATCGCATCAGCCTTTGGTGATTACGGGTAAGCGTAATAACGCCGTACTGGTTTCAGCGGAAGATTGGGCTGCGATGCAAGAAACCTTATTTTTACTATCAGTTCCCAATATGCGTGAATCTATTCGCGCGGGCATGAGCACGCCTGTAAGTGAGCTTGCTGATACGCTGGATTGGTAATTGATGGCCAATTGGCAACTGCTATATACAAAAGCAGCGCAGAAAGATGCTAAAAATTTAACGGCAGCAGGATTAAAAGACAAAACTTTGCAACTCTTGGATATAGTTGCAGAAAATCCATTTCAAAATCCTCCACCTTACGAAAAACTAGTGGGGGATTTAACTGGCGTTTACTCGCGCCGCATCAATATCCAGCATCGTTTGGTTTATCAGGTATTGGAAGCGGAAAAGATCATAAAAATACTCAGAATGTGGTCTCATTACGAGTAATTTATTGCAGTTTCTTCTTTAACCAGCGCCAGACCACACTGTCAGGCACTTCAATACCATCCACAATGTAATTTAGTGCTTTCGAGTTGTTAATGCTTATATTGATGGCGGATCTGGCGTCAGAGATGCCGCAAAATAATATTCTATCCCCGAGTTGCAGCGCGGTTGATGGAGGCGGTACCAGCATCGGAACGTTATTGCGTAACAGCAGTAGCGGTACCAGATTGAGTCGGCTATTGCGATCTGCGGGGTCTTGTGTAAGGTTGTGCAGCGAAACCGAAATGTTTTTACTCAACAATTCCGCAATAGCAGGAGTCTGTTCTTTACTGACTGTGATTGCCCATCTTTCCGGCACAGTTTCACCGACTACTGAAACTAATTCACTAATGAGCTGATTCGCCCAGCTATTGCTTTGATTACGCACAAGAGTTAAGAACTGAGCAAGTAATGGTGCAATCATGTGCGCCAGACATTCATGCGCGATAATCTCTGTAGGCTGCATCGTGATGTCAGCATTGAATTGCCTGAATAGCGTGTCATTGTGGCGTTTGTTTTTACGTATCACCACAAACAGTTGCGGGTTCAGCTCGTAAGCGGTCATTACGATAGACAGGTTGTTAATGTCATTATCGGTACCAGCCACGATGCCGACAGCATTTTTAATATCTGCTTCCAGCAGAGTTTTAGACTCAGTGCCACTGCCTACAATACAGTCAACACAGCCGGTCAGCTCCGGCATCGCTTCTACAATAGTGGTAGTAATATTTTCACGTTCCAGGTTTTCCACCACGGACTTGCCAAAACGGCCGTAACCGCATACGACCCATCTGCCTCTGGGCGGCGTTTCAGGCGGTAGCAGCGTATCCCCCGGAACGTCAGTCAGCCATTCGTGCAAAATAAAAGTGCCAATGGCATGCACGCGCATCGCAAGTTGGTCGCCAAACAATGTATAGGGGTTGATGATGTGATCGGTGCCGAATGAAGCCATATTAGCGGCAATGTCGTCGCGCTCGGCGCGAGCCAGTACAGGCAGGGTTGGATTCATGAGCTTAACCGCAACTGCAACCGCAAGATTAACGTCGTCATTATCCGTCAATGTCACTACACCGCTGCAAAGCGGATGATGCACACCGGCACGAATCAGGTTTTCAGGGAGTTTCGCATCGGCACATAGGTGCGGGATAATGCTGTGAGTTTCGGATAGATCAAGTTCGTTTAAGCGTTCTTGCTGTGATTCAATTACCACTACACGCATGCCTTTTTCATCCAGTGTTTTCGCCAATACGCTGGCAGATTCACCATAACTGCATAGGATATAAAAAGGTTCCTGCAACTGTCGTACAGCACTCGCAAAACGTTCAGTCGTGATTGCTTGACGTAATGCAGTGTCTTGTAACAGGGTGATGATTTTACCTATGGCATAAAACCATGGAATTACTGTCAGATAGATGGAAATAGTTAGCCACAGGCGTTGCGCCTGGCTATAGGGGTATGGGATTTCGCCAAAGCCGATAGTAGTAGCAGTGTAGCTGATGACATAAAGTGCATCGAATATGCTCATGTGCCATGGGCGACCTTCATTGTCGGTGCCCGGCATGAGTGTCAGCCCTAGTATGGCGATAGCAAAACAAACAATAATCAGGATCAGCGGCCGCCGCAGGCGACGTAAAATCAGGAAGAGTATGCTATTCATTTAAGTGCAGATCGCGCTGATTAATTGTAATAAATGGTTTGACGCCAATTAACGGCGCTGACCAATGGTTTCTGATATCAGCAATATGACAGATACAAAGTTAGCCATCAGCGCACCGCCAGAAAGTGAAACGATATAGACAGTCAGGTTTGCACTATCCATGCTATTGCCTAAAGCTGCCCATAAAATAGCAGCAGTGATTAATTGCAGGTCAGCAGCAAGGCTGGTGGATAATAAAATTGCACCTACGTGCGTACGGTCACCGAATTTGAGTACGGTTGCAATCAGGCTGACAACGATGGCAGCGTAAAGCTCGTAAACATGGTGATGGCTAGGGTTGTCAATGTCGCCTACAAAAAAACCGAAATTCAGCGTCATTGCCAATACGATAAAAAAACCGAAAATAACTTTTTCTAAATTCATGGATAAGCCCGCCAGTAAATTGTGTACTAATAGTTGAATGCGATGATGGGTAGCATCGTAAAGGTGCAGTAAGATGTATTATACATACTTCATATTTACTTTCTTCAACCAAATTAAGCGCATATCAGCTTTAATGCTTTGTTAGCATCATGCTGAAAATATGCCATGTAAAATCATATTAAATGAACCAATTCGTATTACCCCCTGCCATTTTTTTGATGGGCCCTACTGCCAGTGGCAAAACTGGTGCGGCCGTCGAACTTTATTCCCGGCTACCGGTTGAACTGATCAGTGTAGATTCCGCACTGGTATTTCGTGATATGAATATAGGCACTGCAAAGCCTGATGCAGAGACTTTAGCAAAAGCGCCGCACCATTTGATTGATATTCTTCCACCGACAGCCGCATACTCTGCGGCTAATTTCAGAACAGATGCTTTGCGCCTGATGGCGGATATAACCGCACGCGGCAAAATTCCTTTACTGGTTGGCGGCACTATGCTGTATTTCAAAGCCCTGCAAGGTGGCCTAAGTAATTTGCCGGAGGCAAGCCCGGAAGTTCGAGAGAAAATTGAGCAGGAAGCCGCACAGGTCGGCTGGCCTGCCATGCATGCCAAACTAGGAGAAGTAGACCCGGAAACCGCTGCGCGGCTGCAGCCGAATGATGTGCAGCGTATTGAGCGGGCATTGGAAGTCTATCGGCTGACCGGGCAATCAATGACCTCCTTGCATCAGGCATCGGTGGGTGAAGCTTTACCCTATCGGTTGCTTAAAATTGCATTGGTGCCCAGTGACCGTAAAGTATTGCATGAACGTATAGCGCTCAGATTTGACCAGATGCTGGCTGATGGCTTTATTGACGAAGTGAAAGTACTGGTGCAAAAATATCCTGAATTGACACCGGATAGCACTTCTATGCGTTGCGTGGGTTACCGACAGGCGCTGGAGTATCTGGCCGGACAATATGATAAGAATGAGTTACGTGACAGAGGTATTTTTGCTACACGCCAGCTGGCTAAGCGCCAGTTGACGTGGCTGCGCGCGATGGATGATATTGTCGAAATCGACTGTTTGAATCCGAACCTGCATGAATTGGTATTGCATGAAATAGCAGCGTTTATTAAGGGGTAAGTGCATGAAAAACTTTATTAAAGAGAATCTGGTGCTGGTGGTCGGACTTACATTACCACTGCTGCTGATAGTACTTTTTTTTGTTGCTGCGGTTATTCCAAAAGCTTTCGGCATGCCACCGCGGTATGAAATGTTATTTACTACTACGCGCTATGAGTATCAGGATCCGCCTGATCACTCTCTGGATTTTATTGTGAGAGATCAAAAGCTTATTGTTAAAGCTCACAAAAGCAATAGTAAAGATCAAAGGGGCTATAACTCAAAATTATTGATGGCCTATGACGGCAAAACAGAAACAGTGCGTGAAGTCAATGTAGACCTTGCTAAAGCTGCAAGTGACGCAGGTGGTAATGAAGCAGTGTTGGAAGAAACAAGCAGCTGGATTATAGATTCATCGCGCGTATCGCCAGATGGCTACACTTTAGATGGCCCTAGCTACAGGGATGGAGGCTTGGTAGGCGGGATTTTTGGCGGCGGTTACTCCAATAACAGCTTCAGGCTCAAAAAAGGTAGTGTCGGTTACAAGATACCTGATACGCAGGGCGCTTATTATTACAATCAAGTGCATTTCGTCGGATGGGTCATCAAAAAGTAAGGGGTTGTTATGTCGCTTAAAGAAGATGCATTGCAGGATATTGTTGCGCTTGCCAAACATAATCAGATCACGCTTAATGAAATAGCCGAGGCGCTTCAGCTATCAAAAACACAGACGGATAAGCCACCCACTAGCGTTTTATCTAAACTTTTTGGCTATATAGGCGGTATTTTTGTATTTGCCGGCATCGCTGTTTTTATCTCTATGTATTGGGATGATTTTGGCTCAGCAGCCCGCGTGATTGTAACGCTTGGTATCGGGCTGATTGCATTTGTGATGGGGCTGGTATGTCTGTCCAATCAAAAATATGAGCGTGCAGCCACACCCATGTTTCTGATAGCGTCTTTATTACAGCCAACCGGAGTTCTGGTGATGCTGCATGAGTACTCGTCGGGCGGGGATGCGCGTCACGGTCTGCTTTTTATGGCTGCATACATGCTAATTCAGCAGGGCAGTGCTTTCTGGGCTAAAGGGCGCACGGTTTTGGCGTTCAGTGCCATTCTGTTTGGCTGTATCTTTTTTGCTAACCTGTTTGATATTCTGGATATCAACGAAAAGCTTATCGGCGTTGTAATTGGCACTTCATTACTTTTTATCGCTTATGCGCTCAATCAATCGAAACATATCGCGATTGCAGCATTCTGGTATTTTATCGGGTCTGTTGTGCTGCTGTGGTCGGTATTTGAGTCGGTAAAGCACTCTGCGCTTGAGCCTCTATATCTGGGTGTATGTGCTCTGATGATATTTATCAGTACCTATGTGCGCAGCAGAACCCTGCTACTGGTTGGTACACTTGCCATGCTGTTTTATATAGGCTATTACACGGCAAAGCATTTTGCGAATACGGTGGGCTGGCCGATTGCATTGGTGTTGATCGGTATCGCTTTAATTGCGTTGAGTTCGCTTGCTGTGAAATTGAATAATAAATATATTAAAGCGGTGAATTAGAAAAAAGCGCTGTTAAATTTAACAGCGCTTTTAACAAGTTCGCGATGACCGTATCTACTATAGATGTATATGTTCACGTATACGATGCGCTGCTTCAATACATTCCTCATAAGAGGCAACCAGCGCCATGCGTACGAAATTCTTACCTGGGTTTACGCCATGTGCTTCACGCGCAAGGAAGCTGCCCGGTAATACCGTGATATTCAAGTCACGATACAATTTCACAGCTAGCTCTGTATCTGAATATTGCTCGCTTTTAATTCTGGACCACAGATAAAACGCAGCATCAGGAATTGTAGCTTCAAGTACATCAGACAACAGTGGTGTTACGTCTTTGAATTTTTTCGCATATTGTCTGCGATTCTCAATAACATGCGCTTCATCATTCCATGCGGCAATTGAAGCTGCCTGCACAGCCGGGTTCATCGCGCAGCCGTGATAAGTACGATACAGCGTGAATTTCTCCATGATGGCTTCATCGCCGGCTACAAAGCCTGAGCGCATGCCAGGTACATTGGAGCGTTTGGAAAGTGAGCTGAATACGACCAGGTTTTTATAATCGCGGCCTAATCGATGTGCAGCTTGCAGTGCACCTAAAGGCGGATTGGCTTCTTCAAAATAAATCTCTGAATAACATTCATCAGCGGCAATCACAAAACCATATTTATCTGATAATTCAAAAAGGTTTTTCCATTGCGCCAGACTCATTACCTTGCCGGAAGGGTTGCCAGGACTGCACACAAATACAAGCTGGGTACGCGCCAGAACATCTGCCGGTACGCTCGAAAAATCCATGACATGATTATGTTCAGAGTCTGCGTGCGGCAATGTATTCAGAAAATAGGGCGTAGCACCGGCCAGGAATGCAGCGCCTTCATAAATCTGGTAAAACGGATTAGGTGATATCACCACCGGGTCTTTTTTTGTCGTGTCAATAATCACCTGGGCAAAGGCAAATAGTGCTTCACGGCTACCGTTGACCGGCAGTATTGCGCGTTCAGCGCTCAATGCTGGAATGCTGTAGCGTCTGCTAATCCAGCTAGAAATTGCTTCACGTAACTCAATTGAGCCAATAGTCGTGGGATAATTGGCTAATCCGGCCAGATTATTCACCAGTGCATCTTTTACCAATTGCGGTGTGGCATGCTTGGGTTCACCGATTGATAAATTAATGGGTGTAAAAGCCGGGTTGGGAGTAATGCCTTTAAACAGGTCGCGCAGGCGCTGAAA
>LNAP01000610.1_pt1 | contig 39403 bp, 31 predicted proteins | sample 602601 | NCBI WGS metagenome assembly LNAP01 (sample SAMN02440304, study PRJNA202911) | soil metagenome | biome: Subtropical and temperate rainforests or woodlands; isolation source: soil samples (1 kg each in a 20% v/v slurry with milli Q water) were... ... | reverse complement strand
GGGCTTGGTGCCGGTGGCGAAGACCGGGCCCAGCCCGACATAATCCACCACCGCCGCATCCACGGTCGCGATTTCCAATTCCCTTGTGACGGAGATGCCGAGAATCTTGTCCGGCCCCAGCAGTCGCCGCGCGATGAGCGAGGGCATATCGGATTGCCCGACATGCAAGCCGTCGGCATCCACCGCCAAAGCGATATCCAGCCGGTCATTGACGATGAAGGGGACGTTATGCCGGCGCGCGATCTCCGCCAGCATGGCGGCCTCCGCCAAAGCCGTCCGCAGCTCGCTGTCCTTGGCACGGTATTGCAGCATGGAGACGCCGCCGGTCAGGGCCGTCTCGACCGTCGCCTGCAATCCGCGCGCACCGCAGAGCGCGTTATCCGTGACCAGGTAAAGCGACAGATCGAAACGCGTGCGGCCGTTCATGACAATCGCGCTTTCTCGAGAATGGCGGGAGCCTCGAGCGCGTAGAGCACGTCCAGGAACGCGACCTGGAACGAGCCTGGACCGCCGGCCATCTCCACTGCCATTTCGCCGGCGACACCCATCACGACCATCGCCTGCACCGCCGCCGCGAAGGCGTTCTTCTCGACCGCGAGAAAGGCGCCGATCAGGGCCGTCGCCGTACAGCCCATGCCGGTGACGCGGGTCATGATCGGATGGCCGTTGGCGATGCCCGCAACCCGCGTGCCGTCGGTCACGTAATCCACCGCGCCGCTGACGACGACCACGCCGTTCTGTGCCGCGGCCAGTGCCTTCGCCGCCTCCAAAGCGGCTTCCGACTGCAACAGGCTATCGACGCCCTTGCCGCCCGCCGCCGGCTGTACCAACCCCGCCTGGGCGGCCAGCGCCATGATCTCCGACGCATTGCCGCGCACGACATCGGGCTTGGATGCCAGCAGCTCGCGCGCGACACGGCTGCGATAGGCGAGCGCGCCGACCGCGACGGGGTCCATCACCCAGGGTGTCTTCGCCTGCTGCGCCGCCTGTGCGGCCAGGCGCATGGCCGCCGCCTTCTCGCTGGAGATGGTGCCGAGATTGATCACCAGCGCAGTCGCGACACGCGCCAGCTCAGCCGATTCCTCGGTATTTTCCACCATGGCCGGCGAGGCGCCCAGCGCCAGCAGCGCATTGGCCGTGATATTGGTCACCACCAGATTCGTGATGTTGTGGATCAGGGGCGACCGGTCGCGGATCGCTTCCAGATTGCCGTTTAATGTGGCGATGGCGGTGTCGGGCATGTTGCCTTCCCTCTCGCCGGCGAATGAGGAAAGGCACCGACGGGGAAAAGGCTGTGAGGGAGCCGATGGCCGTCCTGTGCAACGATCCCTTCGCTGGCATGACCCAGATCAGGTTCTTCGGGTATGATCTCAGTTCGCGACTGGTGCGCGAACACCCCGTGTGACAGTGGCCGCGAAGTTTAATGAATTGCGGCCTCATGTCAATCGATGGGACGTCAATCGATGGGGTGACGGTCGGCAGGTATCAATCGGCGGGGCGCCGATCGGCCGCGGGGAGCTGGCCGGGAGAGGATTCCGCGCTGAACGGCCGGCGCTTCATCAGGACGATCAGGCTGAGCAAGACCAGGAGGGTGCCGAAGCCGCGCATGCCCGTCGCCGTCAGCGTGGCCGGCACCGCCACCAGCGTCACCGCCAGAAGAAGCATCAGCAAGCCGGCGATGCGCCAGGACGGCGACGGCGAGGTCAGCGCGACATCGCTGCGCAGAATACGCCGCAGGCTGAGAAACCCGCCGACCACCAGCAACATGGCCGCGGCGGCCCCCGGCAGGACCGACGGGATCAGCGAGATGGGGTCGAACTGTCCCTCCTGCCGGGTCTCGCGCGCGGCCAGGCCCTGAAAGATGAGATGCAGCAGGCTGCCGTCAAAGAGCGCATGCACGGCGACTGCGGCGAGATAGGCCGGAATCAGCCACAACCAGCGCACCCCCCGCCGGATACCGGGTACCGCCCAGAGCCGCAGCAGGAAAACGCCGGCAATCAGGGCCAGCATGACATGCAGGAAGGCACCGACGGCCGCGCGCAATGCGGCAAAGAGTGGCAGGTTGTCGCGAAATTCCGGGATCGCCGCGAAGCCATAGACATAAAGCAGGCTTTCGGGCAGCGCGAAGCCGAGGGCCGCAAAGACCAGCAACTGCGCCGGGTCATTGGGACGCCGCACCTGGCGACCGGCGATCAGCAGCAGCAACACGACCACGCCGATCTTCACTGCTTCTTCCGGCAGTGCCGCATAGATCAACGCCAGGCGCAGCATGCCGGTGAGATCGGCCGCGTTCTGCAGATTGGCGAGCAAGCCGGTGACCAGCACGCCCTGCAGCTTGGCGATGGAAAAGACGCCGATGCCCAGTCCGACCAGGGCCAGGCTGCCAATGAAAGCGATCAAGGCCAGACCGCCATGGACGCGCCAGGCAAAGAGATAACGGAACAGCAGCGCATAACACGCGACCACCATGACGACGATCGCGAAAGGCCCCCAGAGATAGGACGGAATCATCAGACCGGCCAAGCTTGAGGCTGGTGGTCACGCGCCAACACCCCCTCATCCCAGCCCTCTCCCGCGAGGGGAGAGGGAGGACGAGCGATTCTCGTTATGGCGAAGTTTGATGCTTTCCAGAGACGCTGGATATCGGACCGGGCACACGATACGCCCCCTCTCCCCTCGCGGGAGAGGGCTGGGGTGAGGGGGAAAGGCAAGCGCTGCGCCGGAGGACCAAGCTCGCGCAAGCGTCACGCGGCCTGGGCGGTGCCGCCGATCGCTTTTTCGATCGCCGCCAGTGCATCCTGGGCCTTGCCGGCATCGGGACCGCCGGCCTGGGCCATGTCGGGACGACCGCCGCCGCCCTGCCCGCCCAAAGCCGCACTGCCGGTCTTCACCAGATCGACGGCGCTGACCTTGCCGGTCAGATCGGCGGTGACGCCGACCACCAGCGAGGCCTTGCCCTCATCGGCCGAGATCAACACGACGATGCCGGAGCCGAGCTGCTTCTTCAGCTCATCCGCCATGCCCTTCAGTTCTTTCGCCGGCACGCCGCTGAGCACGCGGGAGGTGAACTTGACGCCATTGACATCCTTGGTCCCGCCGGCCGCGCCGTCATTGCCCAAGGCACCACCGCCGGATCCGGCCAAAGCGGCCGCCTTGCGCGTCTCGGTCAGATCGCGTTCCAGCTTCTTCTTTTCCTCGACCAGCGACGTGATGCGGTTGGCAAGGTCGCTGGGCAGCGTCTTCAGGGCCGCCGCGGCTTCCGTCAGCAAACGCTGCTGCTCGGCGATATAGGCTTCCGCCGCAGCGCCCGTCATCGCCTCGATGCGGCGCACGCCGGACGCGACTGCGCCTTCGCTGACGATCTTGAAGAGGCCGATATCGCCGGTGCGGCGCACATGGGTACCGCCGCAAAGCTCCGTCGAGAAATTGCGCGCCTCGTCCTCGTGGCGCCCGCCCATTGAGACGACGCGCACTTCCTCGCCGTATTTTTCGCCGAACAAAGCGAGCGCGCCGGCTTCGATCGCCGCATCCGGCGTCATCAGATGAGTCTCGACCGCGGCGTTCTTGCGGATGCGCTCATTGACGTCGCGCTCGACGACCGCGATATCCTCCGCCGTCAGCGCGCGCGGATGGCTGAAGTCGAAGCGCAGGCGATCCGGCGCCACCAGCGAACCCTTCTGCGTCACATGCGCACCGAGCCGGCGGCGCAAGGCTTCATGCAGCAGATGTGTCGCCGAATGATGCGCCCGCAAGGCGCTGCGGCGCTTGCCGTCGACCTTGAATTCGGCAGCCTCGCCCCGCGTCACCGTGCCCTTGGTGACCTTGCCGAAATGCACCAGCATGTCGCCCAGTTTTTTCTGGGTGTCCGTGACCGCGATCTCGCCGCCCGCCCCGCCGCTCAGCGTGACGATGGTGCCGGTATCGCCCATCTGGCCGCCGGATTCGCCGTAGAACGGCGTCTGGTTTGCAATGATCGCCACCTCGTCGCCGGCAACGGCCTTGTCGGTTTCCTGGCCGTTCTTCAGGATGGCCGTGATCTGGCCTTCGGCTTTTTCCGTTGCATAACCGAGGAAATCGCTGGCACCGAGCTTTTCGCGCAGGTTGAACCAGACGGCTTCGGTCGCCGCCTCGCCCGAACCGGACCAGGCCTTGCGCGCCATGTCACGCTGATGCTCCATGGCGGCATCGAAGCCGGCATTGTCGACACTGCGATTCTGGCCGCGCAGGATGTCCTCGGTCAAATCGAGCGGGAAGCCGAAGGTATCGTAGAGCTTGAACGCAACCTCGCCCGGCAACTTCTGATCGGCGCCGAGCTTCGCGGTCTCGTCATCCAGCAGGCGCAGGCCGCGATCCAGCATCTGCTTGAAGCGGGTCTCTTCCAGCTTGAAGGTTTCGGTGATCACCGCCTCCGCCCGGATCAGTTCCGGATAGGCCTGGCCCATCTGGGCGATCAAGGCCGGCACCAGGCGCCACATCAGCGGGTCCTGGCAGCCGAGCTTATGGGCATGGCGCATGGCGCGGCGCATGATCCGGCGCAGCACATAGCCGCGGCCTTCATTGGCCGGCAGCACGCCGTCGGCCACCAGGAAGCTGCAGGAGCGCAGGTGATCGGCAATGACCCGGTGCGAGATTTTCAGCGGCCCGTCGGCTTCCGTGTTGGAGGCCGCAGCCGAAGCCTCGATCAAGGCCCGCATCAGGTCGATGTCGTAATTGTCGTGCTTGCCCTGCAGCACCGCAGCCAAGCGCTCCAGCCCCATGCCGGTATCGATCGAGGGACGCGGCAGGTTGACCCGCTCGTCTTTGCTCAGCTGCTCGAACTGCATGAAGACGAGGTTCCAGATTTCGATGAAGCGGTCGCCATCCTGATCCGGGCTGCCCGGAGGGCCGCCGGGGATCGACGGGCCGTGATCGTAGAAGATCTCGGAACAGGGACCGCAGGGGCCGGTATCGCCCATCGCCCAGAAATTATCCGAGGTCGGGATGCGGATGATGCGGTCTTCCGGCAGGCCGGCGATCTTGCGCCACAAAGCGAAAGCCTCGTCATCCTCGTGATAGACGGTGACCAGCAGCTTGTCCTTGGCCAGGCCGAATTCCTTGGTGATCAGCCGCCAGGCGAGATCGATGGCGCGTTCCTTGAAATAATCGCCGAAGGAGAAATTCCCCAGCATTTCAAAGAAGGTATGATGCCGCGCCGTATAGCCGACATTTTCCAGGTCGTTATGCTTGCCGCCGGCACGGACGCATTTCTGGGCGGTCGAAGCTCGCACGTAATCCCGTTTTTCGGCTCCCGTGAAGACGTTCTTGAACTGCACCATGCCGGCATTGGTGAACATCAATGTCGGGTCATTGCGCGGTACCAGGGGACTCGACGGCACGATTTCGTGCCCTTCCTTGCGGAAGTAGTCCAGGAATGTGCGGCGGATTTCGTTCGCGGTCTGCATTCTCGCTCGATCCAAAAAATGTCGGCCCCAAAGCATCCGTCTGGCTGGCCGGCTCCTGTCATTTATATCGGGTCTCGCCTCGGCTTGGTCCAGTCGGGACCGGCCGGAACGGCACGAAAGGTGAATATTTCCGGTTTTCAGGGCCGCGACAAGGAAATTGAGGCACGAGCGGGCCGTTTTCGCCCCGACTTTGCGGCCGCCGACTGCCCTTTCGGCCCGTCCGGCCCATCTTCGCCTTGCGGTCACGGGAAAAACAGCGCCGGGATATCCCGGATCCGACAGGCGTCCAACAGGATACAGGGGCAGAAGGGGCCGGTGGCACAAGACGGCCCAAGGCAATGTGGACCCCAGCCGCCCCGATGGGCGCCCTCAGACGCCCTCCCCGGCGCAACAGCTCATCATGGAGCTCCAGATGCGACCTTTTCTGTTCGGCATTGTGGTCACCGCCCTGCTGGCCTGCGACGGCTGCGTCGCACAAAGTCATTCGGCGGACCAGGATACCAAAGACCTGGCGACGATGTTTACGCCGGTCGGCGATTACCCACTGGGGAAGAGCACCGACCGGCTCGACTATCAGAGCGTGGATACCGCGGCGCGGCGTCTCTATATCGCCGATATGGGTGCCGGCCAGTTGCTGAGCTTCGATCTCGACAACAACAAGCTCCTTGCCGCGCTGGACAATTTCCCGAAAGTGACCGGCGTCCTCGTCGTCCCCGACCAGCATAAGATCTATGCCAGCATCCCCGGCGCCGGATTGGTGCCGTCGCTGCATGTCGCACTCGGCATGGCCGGCCTGTCATCGGGCCGCGGCGCTGTCGCTGTGGTCGATGCGGCGAATCTGCGGGAAATCGCGCGATTGCCGGGTGGCGTTTTTCCCGACGGGATTGCCTATGACTCCAAGGAACACAAAATTTTCGTCTCCGATGAACTGGGCTCCGCCATCTTGGTGATCGATGCCGAGAAGGACCGGCTGGTCACCCGGATCGATACCGGCGGCGAAGTCGGCAATGTGCGCTATGATCCCAGGACCGGCCGCATCTATGTGCCGATCCAGTCGCATGGCACCCTGGCCGTCATCGATCCGGTGGCGGATCGAATCGTGACGCGTTACGCCCTGCCGGGCGCAGATCATCCGCATGGTTTGATCATCGCGCCGGATGAAGCCATCGGCTATGTGGCTTGCGACGGCAATAACCGTCTATTGACGGTCGATCTTGCCACGGGACATGTCCTGGCCCGGCACGCCGTGGCACGCGATCCCGATGTGCTGGCGATCGATCCCGCCGCCAAACGTCTCTATGTCGCCGGTGAATCGGGCACTCTTTCCAGTTTCGACATCGCGATGGCAACAGCGCCGCGCGCTTTGGGCGATGTCTTCGTCGGCGATGATGCGCATTCCGTGGCCGTGGATCCCGTGAGTCACCAATTATATTTTCCGCTCGGCGATGTGAACGGCCAGGCGGTGTTGCGCGTGCTCGCGCCGAAACCCTGATCGAGACGCGTATCAAGAAAGAAGCCCGGCATTACTGGCCGGGCTTCATCTAACGTCGGCCTTCCAAGCGCAATATATCCGTCAATGCAAGGCGGCCGAGAAATCGCCCAAAGGCGGATTGCCATGGGCCACCAGGCCGGCATCGCGGTCTTTGAGGCCTGGCAGGACATCCAGGCGGTAACGCTCGGTGATGAATTTCAGGATCGAGGTCGTGTCGTATTCGGTATGGTCGATGAAACCGTTCTTCACCGTCGGCCCGACCAGGATCGCCGGGATGCGGGTGCCGGGGCCCCAGCGATCGGCCTTGGGCGGCGCGACATGATCCCAGAAGCCGCCATTCTCGTCATAGGTCACGATCACCAGCATATGCGACCATTGCGGGCTCTTCTCCAGATGGCTGATGAGATCGGCGAGATGCTGGTCGCCAGCCCGCACATCGGCATAGCCGGCATGCTGGTTCAAATTGCCCTGGGGCTTGTAGAACGTGACCTGAGGCAGCTTGCCGGCATCGATGTCCTGGATGAACAAGTCACCGTTCATCCCGCCGTCACGCAGATGTTCGGCGCGGGCCGCCGTGCCCGGCGCGTAATTGGCGAAGTAGTTGTAGGGCTGGTGATGGTACTGGAAATTCGGCACCGGCGTGGCATTGCCCTTGGTCAGCACCTCGTTCCAGGCACCGGCATACCAGGCCCAGGTGATGCCCCTGGCGCTCAACTCGTCGCCGATCGTGACACCATGCTGGGGTGGCAAGGTGGTGGCCTTTGCCGGATCGGCATAGGCCGGGTCGCCACCCGCGGCCGGCTTGTTGGCGCTCGGCTGATAGGGCGGCTGCATGGTGTTGACGGCGTAGAAATCCGGCGTGAGATTGCCGTCGCTGACGAATTTGGGCACGCCCTGCATCGCCGATTTCGGCGAATTGGCCGCCAGGGTCAGCGAGGTGCCGTCAGCATCGACCACGGCGATGGTGGGCTTCGCCGGGCTCTTATCGGCATTGGGATAATACGGCGCGCAGGCGCAGGCCAGCCATTGGTGATTGAAGAAGGAACCGCCGAAGCCGCCCATGAAGAAATGATCGGCCAGGGTATATTTCTGTGCCACCTGCCACATGGCCGATTTCGAGCCGTCGTAATGGCCCATCACCAGCCCGCCGGAATCGGCATAGGCCACGAATTTATCGTTCTTGCCGCCGTCGATCTGCATCTGGTTCTGATAGAAACGGTGCCAGAGATCGCCGGTGACGACGCTGTCGGGCGTGTTGAAGCCCTGCGGATCGTCGATCGCATAGGGTCCGTTGGGCACATGTTCGGTCATCGCCTGGGTAATCGCCGGCGTGACGCCCTTGCCGGTCAGGCCGCCCCAGGCCGGCGGCAGTTCGCTTAGCGGGTTGCCGTCGCGATCGACCTGGCGCATCGATGCCGCGCTGGCATTTTCCAGCCCGTCGGCGCCGGGGAAGCTGCCATAGAGGTTGTCGAAGCTACGGTTCTCGGCATAGATGACGACGACCGTGTCGATGGCATTGATGGCGCTTGAAGAGGCGTGATCCGTTGACGTGCTGCTGCAGGCGGCAAGCGACATAGCCAAGGCTGAGATCCCCAGCGAAAGACGCAACTTGACTGTCATTATTTCTTCCCTCGAACTCGTTATGGTCCCCGTGGTGGATTTATGATGGATGCGCGACATGTTGATTGCCAGTGATAAGCGTGTAACGAGGCGCGCCAGAAACCTGACAAAAAACGCGATCCTGGCCCTGCTGCTTGTCCTCGGCAGCGCCGAAACCGCCCTGCCGGATGGCTTGACGACGGGCGGTCAATCGAGCGGTGATATCCCGGAGAAGGCACCCACGGAGATGGCCGCCGCGGCGCCCGTCGATGGCGGCATGAGCCGGCCGGCGGCCTATGCCCAGGCGAAGGCCCTGTCGGCGGTCGGCGCCCGCTTGTTTCTCGACCCCCGGCTGTCCGGCTCGGGGAAGCTGGCTTGCTCTTCCTGCCATGACCCGGCCCATGCTTTCGCCCCGGCAAATGATCTGCCGGTGCAAATGGGCGGCACCGATTTGCATCAGCCCGGCATCCGCGCGGTTCCTACCCTGATGTATCTGCAGGCCGTGCCGCAATTTTCCGAGCATTTTTTCGACAATGAAGATGAAGCCGATGAGAGCGTCGATAACGGGCCGACCGGCGGCCTGACATGGGACGGCCGCGCCGACAGCAAGAGCGACCAGGCCCGCATCCCCCTGCTCTCCAGCTTCGAAATGGCCAATGTCTCGGCCGATGCCGTGGTCGAGGCGGCGGAAAAGGCCGGCTATGTCGCCGAGCTGCAGCGGATCCTGGCGCCGGCGCCGCTCGGCAACAAGACGCAGAAATTCGATGCGGTGCTGAAAGCCCTGGAGGTCTATCAGCAGGATCCCGCCACCTTCTATCCCTATAGCAGCAAATACGATGCCTATCTGGCCGGCAAGGCCGTGCTGACGCCGCAGGAACAGCGCGGCCTGACGGCCTTCAGCGATCCGGACAAGGGCAATTGCAGTTCCTGCCATATTTCCGAGCGGGCCAATGACGGCACGCCGCCGCAATTCACCGATTTCGGCCTGATCGCCATCGGCCTGCCCCGAAATAGGGCGATTCCCGCCAACCAGAATCCGGCCTATGTCGATCTCGGCGTCTGCGGCCCGCTGCGCACCGACATGAAGGACCATCCGGATTATTGCGGCCTCTTCAAGACGCCGACCCTGCGCAATGTCGCCACACGCAAGACCTTCTTCCATAACGGCATCTTCCATACCTTGCGCGATGCCGTGGCCTTCTATGCGACCCGCGACAGCGACCCGGGACGCTGGTATCCGCATCGCGCGGACGGCACCGTCGCGAAGTTCAACGACCTGCCGCAGCGCTACTGGCCCAACCTCAATACCGACCCGCCTTTCGACGGCCGCAAGCCCGGCGACAAACCGACTTTGACCGATGCCGAGACGGACGATATCGTTGCCTTCCTGCAGACCCTCACCGACGGCTACCGGGTGGCGCAATAAGCTCCGCGATTAATCAGCAGGCGGTTGATCGGACGGCGGTTGCTCCCGATATCTGAATCCGCCTCATCCCCCCGTCGGACTCGTTCGCAGTCTGACTCATTCCCAATCGGAGAAAGCCATGGACTTGAAACTTAAAGGCAAGGTCGCATTGGTCACCGGCGCCAGCCGCGGCATCGGACAGGCAATCGCCCAGGAACTGGCCCGCGAGGGCATGTCGCTGCTGCTGGTCGGCCGCGACGCCGAGGCCCTGGCGGAAACCACCCATGCGACAGCGCGGCTGGGCGCGCCGCAAACCGAGATCCATCTGGCCGATCTCCGCCTGCCCGAGGCGGCAGCCGAGACGGTAGCCGTCGCGGTGCAGCATTTCGGCGGGTTGGATCTGCTGGTGAATTGCGCAGGGGCAACCAAGCGGGGCGACTTCTTCTCGCTCACGGATGCGGATTGGGAAGACGGCTTTGCGCTCAAATTCCACGGCGCCGTCCGCCTCAGCCGCGCGGCCTGGCCGCATCTGGTGGCGCGCCAGGGTTCGGTGATCAATATCGTCGGCGTCGGCGGCAGCACGCCCAGCGCCGATTTCACCATCGGCGGCTCGGTGAACTCCGCCTTCCTGAACTTCACCAAGGCGCTGGCCGATATCGGCGGCAAGGCCGGCGTCCGGGTCAATGCGATCAGCCCCGGCTTCATTCACACCACACGCCTGGATCGCACCATCGAGGCCCGCATGAAGGAAACCGGCGTCGCCCGGGAGAAAGCCGAAGCGGATATTATGAGCGCCCTGAAAGTCCAGCGCTTCGGCAAGCCCGAAGAGATCGGGCACCTCGCCGCCTTCCTCGCCTCGACGCAAGCATCCTACATCCACAGCACGATCATCAATATCGACGGCGGCGCGACGAAGGGGCTTTGAGCGTCGTGCGGCTTTTGGCGACGTGACGCATATCAAGTCTGTCACAGGCCCCCATCCCGGCCCTCCCCCGATTCGGGGGAGGGAGAATTGCTGCGAGCAAATGTGAAGCCATCGCGCGAAAGAATGAGCTCAGTTGGTCGCCAACATTCGGTGCGCTCCCTCCCCCGCACCGGGGGAGGGTTGGGGTGGGGGCAAGTTAGAATAGAGAGGCGTTCGGCCGCAAAAGCCTAGCCCACAAAAGCTTAGGGGCGCAGTTACGGTTGCCCGTCCCTGCGCCCCTCTCGGAGAGAGCCCTGTGGAAAGCCGGCGTCAGTTCAGCCGGTCTTTCCCGCCGCCATGAACCGGCGGCAAATCTCCATCATTCCTCTTCGCTGTCGCCACCGGCGCCGGCCTTTTCCAGCATGGCGCCGGCGACCAGACCGGCATTCTGGCGGACCTTGGCTTCAATTTCGGCGGCGATCTGCGGATTGTCGCGCAGAAATGCCTTGGCGTTTTCACGGCCCTGGCCGATGCGCTGGCTGCTATAGGAGAACCAAGCACCGGATTTCTCCACCACATTGGCGGCGACGCCGAGATCGATCAACTCGCCGGTCTTGGAAATGCCTTCGCCATACATGATGTCGAATTCGACCACGCGGAAAGGCGGCGCCACCTTGTTCTTCACCACCTTGACCCGGGTCTGGTTGCCGACCACGGTTTCCTTATCCTTGATGGCGCCGATGCGGCGGATATCGAGGCGCACCGAGGCGTAGAATTTCAGCGCATTACCGCCGGTCGTGGTCTCGGGATTGCCGAACATCACGCCGATCTTCATGCGGATCTGATTGATGAAGATCACCATGCAGCGCGACCGCGAAATCGAGCCGGTCAGCTTGCGCAAGGCCTGGCTCATCAGCCGGGCCTGCAAGCCGACATGGGCATCGCCCATCTCGCCTTCGAGTTCGGCCCGCGGCACCAGAGCGGCGACCGAGTCAACCACCAGCACATCGATGGCGCCCGAACGCACCAGCGTATCGGTGATTTCCAAAGCCTGCTCGCCGGCATCCGGCTGCGAGATCAGGAGATCGTCGACATTGACGCCGAGCTTGACGGCGTAAGACGGATCCAGCGCATGTTCGGCATCGATGAAGGCGCAGGCGCCGCCGGCCTTCTGTGCCTCGGCCACCACCTGCAGCGCGAGAGTGGTCTTACCGGAGCTCTCCGGGCCGTAGATTTCGATGATACGGCCGCGCGGCAGGCCGCCGATGCCCAGCGCGATATCGAGACCAAGCGAGCCGGTGGAAACGGCTTCCGCCTCCACTGCATTTTCGCGCTGCCCAAGGCGCATGATCGAGCCCTTGCCGAAGGCGCGTTCAATCTGCGCCAAGGCTGCATCTAAAGCTTTAGTCTTGTCCATTCCATCCCTGTCGGCGATACGAACCACATTCTGCGACATTAGCGTCCTCCACTTTAGATCACAGCGTTTCGGCCCTGACAACGATCGGCCGACCACCTGGGTGAAATTCGGTGTCGGCGCCCATAGTACACATTTTGTTCTCACGGTAAAGCGTTAAGATCAAAAGCAGAACATTTTAAATTTTTTCGAGATATTACAAAGACCTAAACGCCAACCCGGCGATCATGTTCAAGGACTTCCTTCACCTTGGCGGCGAGCTGTTTCAGGGTGAAGGGCTTGAGCAGGAAATGCGCTTCTTCACCGGCATCGATTCGCCGGCGGAAAGCGTCTTCGGCATAGCCGGAAATGAAGATCACCGGCATGTCGATGCGGCGCGCCCGCACCTCCTTGATCAGCGTCGGGCCGTCCATACGCGGCATCACCACATCGCTGATGATGAGGTTCAACTCACCGATATGCTCGTTGATGATTTCCAGCGCCGCCTCGCCGCTGCGCGCTTCCAGCACCTGATAGCCTTTGTTGCGCAAGGCGCGGGCGCTGAACAGGCGAACGGCATCCTCGTCCTCAACCAGCAGGATGGTGCCGATACCGGTCAGATCGCGCGGCGTATCCTCGCCGGACTCGATCTTGGCATCGCCGCCGGCGATGGCCATGTGCTGGGGCAGATAGATGCGGAAGCTGGTCCCCGTCCCCACCCAGCTGTCGACGAAGATGAAGCCGCCGGTCTGGCGCACGATACCATAGACGGTGGAAAGACCGAGCCCGGTGCCCGAGCCCACGGCCTTGGTCGAAAAGAAGGGCTCGAAGATGCGGTCCATGATATCGGCCGGAATGCCGGTGCCGTTATCCTTCATCTCGATCAGCACGTAATTGCCGGGCGGCATCACTTCGGCGCCGCGCTGCAGCGGCTCGGCGGTGGTCATATTCTCCGTGCGGATGGTCAATTCGCCGCCATCGGGCATGGCATCGCGGGCATTGACGGCGAGATTGATGATCACCTGTTCGAGCTGACCCTGATCGACCCGCACCGTGCGCAGGTCGCGGCCATGCACCATGTTGAGTTCGATATTCTCGCCGATCAGCCGGCGCAGCAGATGCGAAAGCTCGGCCAGGACATCGGTGATGGAGAGGACCCGCGGCTGCAGAGTCTGCTGCCGCGAGAAGGCCAGCAATTGGCGCACCAGATTGGCGGCGCGGTTCGCATTCTGCTTGATCTGCATGATATCGGCAAAGGACTGGTCGCCGGCGCGGTGGCGCAGCAGCAGCAGATCGCAGAAGCCGATCATCGCGGTCAGCAGATTGTTGAAGTCATGGGCGATGCCGCCCGCCAGCAGGCCGACCGCCTGCATCTTCTGCGACTGCGCGAATTGCACCTCGAGCCGCTTCTGCTCGGTCGCATCGATGAAATGCGCGATGATGCCAAGCGACTTGCCCTGATTGTCGTCGCGGCTGGAGGCGAAGATGGTGACGCTGCGCTGCGCGGTGCCGGCCAGGCGGACCGTCAGCGGCGAGGGTGGCCGGCCGCTGCCCTGCACCTGTGCGAAATGCTCGGTGACGGCGGCGCGGTCATCGGAATGGATGAGATCGATCACCCGCGCATCGTGCCATTTGCCGGCATCGGCCAGTTGCTGAAAGGCCCGGTTGGCCCGCTCGATCTTGCCGGCCTCGTCGATCAGGGCGATGCCGGTCGGCGCCTCTTCGAAGAAGCGGCGGAAATACTGTTCCGAGACCTGCAACGCCTGTTCCAGCTCGCGCTCGCGCGACAGGTCATGCACCACGGAGCGGGTACGGATGCCGGTGCGCTTGCCACCCTGCTGCACCGCCGCCACCGCATGGCGGATATAGGCCTGCATGACCTGGCCGTTGGGACGGCGTAGCAGCACCTCGCCTGAACGCGCCTCGGAATCGGCAAAGGGGCTGTAGGCCGGTGTGCCGGGCGGCAGCGCCCCCACTACCAGATCATGCAGCTTCACCGTGAAGGCGCCGTTCTCGTCGGTCTGCAGATCGAGCCAGCCTTCCAATGTCTCGTTGACGAATTGGAAGTTGCCGTTCTCGTCCACCGAATAGAAGCCGATCGGCGCGTGCTCGACCAGATCGGCGAATTTCTCGTGATCCGAGCGGATATATTCTTCGATCTGCCGCTGCTCGGTGACGATGTCCAGCGTCCATAAGACATAGCCGCTGAAGCTGCGCAGCTGATGCGCCGCGACATCGAGGATCTCACGGTCGCCGGACGGCATGATGAGATCGATATCGGCCCGGCCATGGCCGATCTGTTCCAGGCCCAGCGTCAATTGCTGCAGGTTGCGCGCCGCATCGGAGCCGGCGGCGATCAGGCCGCTCAGCGTACTGATCAGCGGTACATCGACGGCGGGAAAGATCTTGGCATAGACCGAATTGACGAAGCGCACCTGCCCCTTGGCATCGACCAGTTGGCGCGCCCGTTTGACGACATCCAGGCTCTCCCGCATCAAGGCCGATTGACGGTAGAGGAACCAGATGAAGGCCAGCAGGGCCAGCACCACCAGCACGAACACCGTGCTGGTGATCTGCAGCCAGCTATAACCGGCAAAATCGCCGTCGACATCCACCATGGCGTTGGCGCCGACATTGGTAACGACACTGGTGCCGGTGCTGGTCACTACATCGCTGGGAGCCATCGGAGCGTCCTGTGCCGAGGCTGCGCAGATCAGCCCGCCGCACAAGACCATGCCGAGCAGCGCGATACCAAGACAGATCACCTGAAGATAGGATCCAAGCACAAGCCAGACCCTCTGGTCGGGGCGATTCCGCCACGTTGCCGTTAATCGGTCGGCATCTATCCCTGCCACGCCCGCCATTTTCTACGCACGCCCCCAAGCCTCCGAGTCTTAACTCGGCGGCACACTGTAGCTCAACTCACAGCACAGTCTCAAATTGCAACATGCCATCGGCCAGCCGGTTGCTTCAACGGGCAAAAGATCGCCCCGCAAAAGAAGGCGCGCCAATCTTCCTCCGGAACCAACACTGTATTGTGTCGATCATCGCCGCGATGGGGACCGTTGCCCGCGGGTCCGATGACGCATCAGGCACACCCTCCCGCGGCAGAAGACTACACCGCCTGATAGGAAATCCTGCCGGAACAGCATGTGAGCCCCGCCCATGCATCGCGGCAGGACGCACGAAAATGGGGCATTGCGCGCGAAAATCGTATCCCCTCCATGGCACCCAAAACCCCAACAACCGCTGAATGCCGAAGCCGGGATTACTACAGATGTAGCCCCTTTCCGAGGAACGAGACACGGTTCGGTAATCCGAGTTCAGTAATTTTTCATTTGAAATACTTCGAAACCAATCCTGCCGAGCAACCAGCCATCCGCCAGGCGAAACCCATTTGGCGAAAGGAGTCCCTGTGTCCGACCTTGCCGCACGCATTCGTACCAACCAGGAAAAGCTTACCGCCCAGTTGAAACCGCATTACGACTTCATCGTTTGCGGATCGGGATCATCGGGATCGGTGGTGGCACGGCGCCTGGCCGAGAATGCAGAGGTCAGCGTGCTCCTGCTCGAAGCCGGCGGCAGCGATGACGTGCCCAGCATCATGGAATCGCTGCGCTGGCCTGAAAACCTTTACGGCGAACATGACTGGGGCTTCAAATCGCTGCCCAACCCCCAGTTGAACGGTCGGTCCATCCCGCTGTCCATGGGCAAGGTGCTGGGCGGCGGCTCCAGCATCAACGTGATGTGCTGGTCGCGCGGCCATAAGGGCGATTGGGATTATTTCGCCGCGGAAGCCGGTGACGATGCCTGGAACTATCAATCCGTGCTGGGGATCTATCGCCGCATCGAGGATTGGCACGGTGCGCCCGACCCGACGCGCCGCGGCACGGGCGGACTTGTCTTCGTGCAGCCGGCGCCGGACCCGCACCCCCTGGCGAGCGCAATGATCGAAGGTGCCGCGTCGGTCGGCATTCCGAGCTTCGACGATCAGAACGGCGCCATGATGGAGGGCGATGGCGGTGCCGCCATCACCAATGTGCGCATTCGCGACGGCAAGCGCCTGTCGGTCTTCCGCAGCTATGTTTACCCCGTCATGGACCAGCCGAATCTCACGGTGCTGACCCGGGCCCTGGTCACCCGCCTGACATTTTCCGGCAAGCAGGTGAGCGGCGTGGAAGTCGAGCATGACGGAAAACTGCATCGGATCGGCGCGGCGCGCGAGGTCGTGCTATCGATGGGGGCCATCCAGACGCCGAAGGTGCTGATGCAATCGGGCATCGGCGACGAGGCGGCGTTGAAGCGCTTCGGCATTCCCGTCGTGCAGCACCTGCCCGGTGTCGGCCAGAACTATCAGGACCATTACCTGCTGAGTTGCGTCTGGGAATCGCCCATGGCGATCGATGCGCGCAACAACCAGGCCGAATCCACCTGTTTCTGGAAGAGCGATCCGGCACTCGATACGCCGGACCTGCAATGGTTCAGCGTTGAACTTCCCTTCGTCTCGCCGGACGCAACCGATCTGCCGCCGAAGAATTCCTGGAGCCTCAGCCCGGGCCTGGTGCGGCCCACCAGCCGCGGCGAGATCCGCCTGACCGGACCCAATCCGCGCGACCCGATCGAGATCGACAGCAATTACCTGAGCGACCCCGCCGATTTCAAAGCCATGAAGACCTGCCTCGAGATTTGCCGCGAGATCGGCAATTCCGCGGCGATGCGCCCCTTCGTGCGGCGGGAATTCCTGCCCGGCAATTTGAAGGGCCAGGCGCTCGATGCCTATATCCGCAATTCCATCGCCACCTATTGGCATCAGACCTGTACCGCCAAGATGGGCCGCGATGCCATGTCGGTGGTGGATAGCCGTCTCAAGGTCTATGGCATCGACAAGCTGCGGATCGCCGACGGCTCGATCATGCCGCGGGTGACGAGCGGCAACACCATGGCGCCCTGCGTCATCATCGGCGAGCGCGCCGGCGAGATAATGAAAGCCGACCACAGCATATAAGCGATACTTGGGTATCGTCACATGTGCGGTTGGCGTGCAGCGTTTACATCGCCCTGACAGTCACCAGGAACTCATCCACCCGCTGCTCCAGCCCAGTCGCCTGCTGCGCCAGCTCCCGCGACACGCTGAGCACCGCGGTAGAGGACCGGCCGGTATCTTCCGCCGCCAGGGTGACACCGTTGATATTCTCGGAAACTTCGCGCGTGGCGGCGGATTGCTCTTCGACCGCGCCCGAGATCGACGTGCTGATCTCGCTCACCTTGCTGATGATATCTGCGATCTCGCGGATGGAGCGGGCGGTGATCTGGCTGGATTCCTGGATGTCCTTGATTTGCTGTTCGATCTCTTCCGTCGCCTTGCTGGTCTGGGTCGCCAGACTTTTCACTTCCGAGGCAACCACGGCAAAACCCTTACCCGCCTCACCGGCGCGAGCGGCTTCGATCGTGGCGTTCAGGGCCAGCAGATTCGTCTGGCTGGCGATATCATTGATCATTTGCGTGACGGCGCCGATCTTGTCGGCAGCGCCAACCAATTCACCCACCATCTGCTCCGACTTGCGTGCACCGGCAACGGCAGTGCTGATGACGGAAGTCGATTGCGCGATCTGCCGGGAGATTTCCGTCACCGAGGCCGAAAGCTCCTCGGTTGCCGCCGCCACGGTCGAAGATTGCTGATTGGTCTGTTCGGCGGCAGCGGCCAGCGATTGCGCCGTCCCCTGCATCTGGCCCGCCGAGGCGGATACCTGCTGAACCAGCGCCTTCACATTCGTTTCGAAATCCTTGGCCAGTTCGGCATTCTGCTGCTTGCGCTTGGAAAGGTCGGTGGCGAATTTGACGACTTTGTAAGGCCGGCCATTGGCATCCAGGATCGGGTTATAGCTGGCCTCGATCCAGCACTCCTTGCCGCCTTTGCCGATCCGCTTGTATTGCGCCGCCTGATATTCGCCCGCCCGGAGCTTCTCCCAGAAACGTTTATAGTCCGCGCTGTCCCGATAGCCGGGCTCCACGAACATGCTGTGATGCTTGCCCTTGATCTCTTCCAGCCTATAGCCGAGCAAGTTCAGGAAATTTTCGTTGGCGGTAATGACCGTACCATCCAGCTCGAATTCGATCACGGCCTGGGACCGGGCGATGGCATTGACCTGGCCGATCATATCGGCCTCGATCATCTTCTGCTTGGTGATATCGGTCGCGAACTTTACCACCTTATAGGGCTTGCCGTTGCGACCGAGGACCGGATTGTAGCTCGCCTCGATCCAAACTTCCCGGCCACCCTTGCCAATACGCTTGAAACGTTCAGCCTGGAATTCACCGCTCCGCAACCGCTGCCAGAAACGGTCATAGTCCTGACTGTTGCGATAGGCGGTGTCGACGAACATGCTGTGATGCTTGCCCTTGATCTCCTCAAGGCTATAGCCAAGCGCCTTCAGGAAATTCTCATTGGCAGTGATGATCGTCCCATCCATCTTGAATTCGATGACCGCTTGGGACTTATGCAGTGCCGCCAGAATCGCGTTGCCGTCGCCGGCCGAAAATACTGAAAGCATCATTGTGTCCTTTCGTCGTATCGACTTCGCAGCTTCCATGCTGAAGCTCAGACACTACGCCACAAATGATTTAAGAATTTGTGAGAATTACTAGGAAAATAACGAGTCCTCTTGGGTCTTTTTGCCGTGACGTCGTGGGAATATTAATGATTTCTTGCGTTAAGATCCTGACTGAGCTGCCGATGCGTTCCTGATGACCGACTGGGCCTTTGCAGCATCCGTTACCGCCGTAACCTCTTTCCTCGCTTCGGGACACAATTCCGTAGTCGGCTTCCCTAACAATTTAAGTTCGCATTTCAGCGACTGGCATCCCCTTGTTCGCAGCTGCAGCAGCGATGTTGAACCAACGATCATGACTCCGCTCCCTCCGCCCGGCTCGCTCTCTCCGCCCAGCTCTTGGGCGGCAACTATCCTCACCGGCCGCGATCGTCAGTCGGATCGGAGATTCTGAAGGAAAGACGATGGATAACCTTGTCCCTCAACGCGCTGCCTTGCCCAAACATCGTAGCCTCTATTACGGCGGCGCCTGGCACGATCCGGTGACGAAAAGTCATTTCGAGACGATCAACCCTGCGACGGGAGAGGTATTGGCGCGCGTCGCCGATGCAACGCCGGGCGATGTCGATTTAGCGGTGACGGCCGCCTATCAGGGCTATCTCGTCTGGCGCGATGTTCCGCCGCTCGAACGCACGCGTCTCATGCGCGCTTGTGCGGCGGTATTTCGCCAGCATGCCGGGGAATTGGCCATGCTCGATTCGTTGGACGGCGGCAATCCGGTCTCCGAGATGGAGCGGGATATCATGATCTCGGCGGCCTTCTGGGAGTTCTTCGCGGGTTTCGTGACGGAGCTGAAAGGCTCGTCGGTGCCGATGGGGCCACAATCGGTCAATTTTTCGGTGCGGGAACCGCGCGGTGTCGTGCTGCGGATCGCCCCCTTCAATCATCCCTTCATGTTCAGCGCCGGACGCCTGGCAGCACCGCTCGCGGCCGGCAATGCGGTCATCGTCAAGCCGCCGGAACAGGCGCCGCTTTCGGCCTTGCGCATGGCGGAACTGCTCGATGGACTTCTGCCGCCGGGTGTCTTGAACGTCGTTCCCGGTCAACGGGAAACCGGCATGGCCCTCGTTGCGCATCGGAAAGTTGCGATGATCGGCCTGACCGGCAGCGTCCCGACCGGCCGCGCCGTTGCCCGCGCGGCGGCCGAAACCCTGAAGCCGGTGCTCCTGGAACTCGGCGGCAAGAACGCCCTGATCGCCTATGACGACGTGGATCCGGATGTTGCCGCCGCAGCGATCGTCCGCGGCATGAATTTTTCCTGGTGCGGCCAATCATGCGGCTCGACCAGCCGGGCCTTCGTTCACAAAAAAATCTATGAAGATGTCCTCACGCATATCCGGGCCTATACCGATGGTTATGTGCCCGGCCTTCCGACCATCCCGGAAACGACAATGGGCGCCATCATCAGCAAATCCCAGCACGAAAAGGTTCTGGCCTATATCAAAGCCGGCCTCGAGGAGGGTGCGCGTCTCCTGGTCGGCGGCAAAGTCCCCTCCGCGCCCGAACTCGCCAAGGGCTTTTTCATCGAGCCGACGGTGTTCGTCGATGTGACGCAGAGCATGAGGATCGCCCGCGAGGAAATCTTCGGTCCGGTCGTCTCCATCCTGCCCTGGGAAAACGAGACGCAGATGCTCGAAGAGGTCAATTCCGTCGATTACGGCCTCACCTGTTCGATCTGGACCAACAGGCTCGATCAGGCGCACCGGACGGCCAAGCGGGTCGAAGCCGGCTTTGTCTGGATCAACGAAGTCGGTAAGCATTTCATCGGCGCGCCGTTCGGCGGCTACAAGCAATCTGGCACCGGACGCGAGGAATGCCTTGAGGAACTATTGGCCTATTCCCAGGAAAAGCACATCCACGTCAATCTCGCGTGAACCTTCATGGCCGACAGCCTCGCCGCGCGCATCCGCGCCAATCAGGAAAAGCTCACCGCCGAACTGAAATCCCATTATGACTTCATCGTCTGCGGGTCGGGATCCTCGGGATCGGCGGTGGCACGGCGCTTGGCCGAGAACCCGAATGTCAGCGTCCTGCTGCTGGAAGCCGGCGGCAGCGATGATATAGCGAACATCATGGCCCCCCGCGCCTGGCCAACCCTGCGCGGCAGCGAACAGGACTGGTCCTTCAAGGCCACGCCAAACTCGAAATTGAACGGTCGCGCCATTCCCATGGCCATGGGCAAGGTTCTGGGCGGCGGCTCAAGCATCAATGTCATGATGTGGTCCAGGGGCCATCAGAAAGACTGGGATTGTTTCGCCGCCGAAGCCGGCGATGACCGCTGGAACTATCTGTCGGTGCTGCAGATCTACAAGCGCATCGAAGACTGGCATGGCGCCCCGGATCCCGCGCGCCGCGGCACAGGCGGACCGCTCTTCGTGCAGCCGGCGCCCGATCCCCATCCTCTCGCCGCAGCCATGCTCGAGGCTTATGCGGCGGCCGGCATACCGACTTTCGACGATCAGAATGGCGTCATGATGGAAGGCGATAGCGGGGCCGCCATCACCAATGTCTGCATCCGGGACGGAAGACGCCAATCTGTCTTCCGGGCCTATGTCTATCCCTATATGGACCGGCCCAACCTGACCGTGCTGACGCTGGCGCTGGTCACCCATCTAACATTTGAGGGGAAAAAAGTGACCGGCGTGGAGCTCTTGCATGCGGGTAGACTGCAGCGCATCGGTGCTGCGCGCGAGGTTGTTCTGTCGATGGGAGCAATCCATACGCCCAAGATCCTCATGCAATCCGGCATCGGCGACGAAGCCGAGTTGAAACGCGTCGGCATTCCCGTCATCCAGCACCTGCCCGGTATCGGCCGGAATTTTCAGGATCACTTCATGGCGCCCTGTGTTTGGGAAGCGCGGGAACCCATCGATCGGCGCAACAACATGGGCGAGGCGACCGCCATGTGGAAGAGTGACGCCAAACTCGACAGGCCGGACTTGCAATCGATCATGGTTGAAGCACCTTACGCCAGCCCCCAAGCTGCCAGAGCCCCCCTGCCGCCGGATTGCTGGTCAATGACGACGGCCGTGCTGCGGACCGCCAGCCGGGGCCGTCTGCGTCTCACGGGACCCGACCCGCACGATCCGATCGACGTCGACCCGAACTTTCTCGACGACCCCGCCGATTTGAAGGCACTCAGGCAATGTGTCGAATTCTGCCGGGCCATCGGCAATTCGGCAGCCCTGCGGCCGTTCAGGAAGCGCGAAGTCCTGCCGGGCCCTGTCACGGCTGCGGCGCTGGAAACATTCATGCGCAATGCAACGGTCAGCCATTCCCACCAGACCTGCACCGCCAAAATGGGCCGCGATGCCATGTCGGTGGTGGATCACCGCCTCAAGGTTTACGGCATCGATAACTTGCGGATCGCCGACGGTTCGATCCTGCCGCGCGTGACGACCGGCAATACCATGGCGCCCTGCGTCGTCATCGGCGAACGCGCCGCCGACATGCTGAAAGCCGACCACAACATTTGAACCTGCGACGCCGGCCGCGAGATTATGCGGCCGGGCGAGGGATCAACCGGAACAGAGGGGCGCGGTCCGGCTGTGTCGTCGCCACAGCCACCGGCAGGACCGGCTGGCGCTCGACAAGCTCGACGCGGAAGTTGCGGATCAGCGCCGCCAGAACCAGCGTCGCCTCCGCCAAAGCGAATTGCGAGCCGATGCAGACGCGCGGGCCTGCGCCGAACGGCAAATAGGCAAAGCGCGGCGGCGTAGGCGCAGCCGGCAGAAAACGCGACGGATCGAAGGCATCCGGGTCGCGCCACAGCCGGCGATGACGGTGCAAAACCCAGGGCGCGATCCAGATCAGCGCCCCTGCCGGAATCTCGATTCCCGCGGCATTGTCGGCTGCGATGGCTTCACGCGCCAGGGTGAAAGCGGGCGGATAGAGCCGCAGCGCCTCGCTGATCACGGCGCGTGTCTGCGGCAGCTCGGCCAAGGTCGCGGCGGCCGCATCCGGTGAAAAATCGTGTGACGCCGCCTCCATCGCCACGCGCTCCTGCTCCGCGGGGACCTGTGCCAGCAACGTAAGCGACCAGAACAATGTCGTCGCCGTCGTCTCGTGTCCTGCAAGGATCATGGTGGCGGTCTGATCGCGGAGCTGGTCGCGGGAAAAACCCTGGCCGCTTTCCGGGTCGCGCGCGGCAATCAGCAAGTCGAACAGATCGCGCGGCGTATCGGTCGGCGGTAATCGCAGGCGCGCCTCCATGATGGTTTCGACCAAACCCATCCAGCCGCGTTGAAAGCGTCTGCGGCCGAAATCGCGCGGCGACGGAATATGAAGCGGCAGCACCATATCCAACAGGGACGGCCTTGTATGACGTTCGTTGTACCGCGTCATCGCGGTGGTGATTGCGTCGCCATAATCGTGCATTTCCAGGGAAAACATCGAGCGCCCGGCGATGTTCAGCGCCAGGTTCTGCAGGACGGAGCGCATATTGACGGGTGCCGCGGCATCCCTGCGCAGTTGCTCGATCGTTTCGGCCAGGCTGGCGGCGACATGGTGGCACAGCAATGGAATGATCCGCGGTCCCAAGGCCGGCGCGATGGTCCGCCGCTGATGGCGCCAGGCCTCGCCTTCGCTCAGCACCAGCCCATCGCCGGCGATCGGACGGATGATCCGGCTGATGCTGGTGGGGCGGCGATAATTGCCGGGATGCCCCACCAGCACGTGATGGATGGCGGCGGGATCGTTCAGCAGCAACCTTGTATGACCGAGAAAGCTCTGCCGTATGAACGGCCGCTCATAAGCGTCATCCGGCCACATCAGCAGGGCGTTGGTGCGCGCCGCGTGCAGAAACCGCCAGAAGGACGGATAGGCTTTCGGCGCAATCGGACGCGCCGGTGCGGATAACGCCCGATTGCCTTCACCTGTCATCGGGGAAGCCACCCATCGGCCGTCAGCCTTGCATCCTCAGCTTTCATCAGTCGACACCGCCTCCTTCGGTCATCAGGTTGCGCTTGAACGATCGTCGCCCGAACATGCCTGCCGGGACAAGTCTGGCAGCCAAGCTGTCGCATTTCCACTGCCGTTCCGGTGCGGCACTCGCTCGATCGGGTTACGCCTGTAACGTCGCGCTGCGATCCTGCAACCCCGGTTCAATTTGGCCCCCTCCGGAAACACATTTTTTTCTGTTCGCGGGCGGCGAAGCTGTTAGCCTTGCCTCCATTCCTTATTGAACGGAGATGGCGATCATGACCTCGCAAGCCAGCAAAGGCGCCACATTCAAGGCGTTACATGAAGGAACGGCCGCCTTCATCATCCCCAATCCCTGGGATGCCGGCAGCGCCCGCATTCTGGCAGAATTCGGCTTCCCTGCCCTGGCCACCACCAGCGCCGGCGCCGCCTTCACGGATGCCCGCCCGGACGGCTCGTCGACCCGGGAACAGACGCTGGAAAACGCCCGCCTTATCGTCGCCGCCGCCGGCGATCTGCCGGTCAGCGCCGATCTGGAAAACGGCTTCGGCGATGCGCCGGAGGTCTGCGCCGAGACCATCCGTCTGGCAGCACAAGCGGGGCTGGTCGGCGGCTCGATCGAGGATGCAACCGGCCGGGCGGAAGATTCGATCTATTCCCTCGATCTCGCCGTCGCCCGCGTCAAGGCGGCAGTGGCGGCGGCGCGGGCGCTCCCCTTTTCCTTCATGCTGACGGCACGGGCGGAAAATTACCTCCATGGCCGCGCTGATCTCGACGACACGATTCGCCGCCTCCGGGCTTTCGCCGAGGCCGGCGCCGATGTGCTCTATGCGCCCGGCATCAAGAGCCGTGCCGAGATAGAGGCCGTGGTCAAGGTGGTGGCGCCGAAGCCCGTCAATGTGCTGACCGGCCTTCCGGGCATAACCCTCAGCCAGAAGGACCTGTCGGCGCTGGGCGTCAAGCGCATCAGCGTCGGCGGCGCCCTCGCCTGCGCCGCCTATGGCGCCTTGATGGAAGCCGCGGAAGAGATGCGCCGCGATGGCACTTTCACCTATGCCGACAAAGCCGTCCCGTTCGGCAAGATCAACGGCTTGTTCGAGGGATGAGCTTTAGACAGCCGGCGCTGCGACCCTGGATCCTCGCATCAAGTACGAGGATGGCGAGCGAGTGGGGCATTTAGCGCGTTGCGCCAAACACAAGAACTCATCATTGCCCTTTACGCCAACAACAAAAGGGCTCCTCACCCCCGGACTTGAACCGAGGGTCCAGGGCGACTGATGGTCACGCCTGTTTCCTTCACCGCTGCAATCCCTCCAGCCGGTCGAGCAGCATGTAGAACTGGCTCAAGGCGAAGATGCCGACCTGGCGCAAGCCGTGAAGATGGAAGAGCTGCGGTGCCGTGACGGGAAAGGGAATCTCCTCGGGCGCTGCGCCGGCCACGAGATCGCCGAGCACCTGGCCCAGCACCGTGCCCACGGCGACGCCGCGGCCGTTGCATCCCAAAGCGGTGTAGAGACCCGGCGCCAGCACATGCAGATGCGGCAGCTTATCCTTGGTCAGCGCCACCCGGCCGGTCCAGGCGAAATCGAGATCGTCCATCTCAAGCTGCGGAAACAAGCGTCTTGCCAGGCGCTGCAAGGTGCCGGCATCGCCGAAGGTGGGATCGTCATCGACCGGCGAACGTCCGCCGATGACGAAGCGGCCGAGATGATCGCGGCGATAATAGACCAGCAGGCGGCGGGTATCGGTGACGCCCTGTCCGCCCGGCAGCACCGTGGCCGTGACATCCGGCGAGAGCGGCCGGGTGGCGATCTGAAAGCTGGTGACCGGCACGACGCTCTGCGCCAGGCCGGGCCACAACCCGTCGGTATAGGCATTGGTGGCCAGCACCACCTTGCCGGCCGCGATCTTGCAATCGCCGGATTCGACGATCCAGCCGGCGGCCGATTGCGTCAAGCGATGCGCCGGCGAATGCCCATGCAGGATGCCGCCGCCAGCGACCACCGCTTTTGCCAGACCGCGACAATAACTGAGCGGCTGCAAGACGCCGCCACGCCGGTCGAGCCAGCCGCCGGCATAGGTGCCGGGCGCACAGCCAAGCTCGCGGCACAAATCCTCGTCCGTCAGGAGGACGCCGTCTACGCCGCGTGCCTGCCATTGACGGTGGCGCGGCCGGACCAGCGTCTCGAAGGGCTTACGACCATGAGCGGCATAGATCCAGCCCGAGCGCTGGGCATGGCAGTCGATGCCATGACGCTCGATCAGGTCGAAGACCCGATCCGCGGCGCCGCCGAAAGCCGCCGTCATGCGCGCGCCGAGGTCGCGGCCGAAGATCTCGTCCAGCAGATCGGGATTATGCTTCAGCCCGGCAATGACCTGGCCGCCATTGCGACCCGAGGCGCCCCAGCCCGGTTCCGCCGCATCCAGAACGATGACGCCGTAACCCCGCTCCAGCAGGCGCAAGGCGGCGTTGAGGCCGACGAAACCGGCGCCGATGACCACGACATCGGTACGTGTATCGGCACCAAGCGGCGACGCTGCCACGGCCGGAGCGGCAGTTGCCGCCCAGAGTGACCGCGGGAGTGATCGCGGCAGTGACGCCGACGGCTTTTTTGCCTGCATGTTGGCCCCCGCCCGGCTTGGATCACCCGGCCTTGATCGCCCGGATGATGACTGCTCTTGCCAAGAGCCTCATGATATCCTTGAATGCCGCATCGAACTCAAAGGCCAAAATAATCAGATGTTGCATTCATTCATGTCATGAGCCAGCTTCGCCGCCTGCTGCCAAGCGCCAATGCCCTGCTGGTCTTCGAGGCCGCCGCCCGACTTCTCAGCTTCACCAAGGCCGCGGCCGAGCTGAGCGTCACGCAATCGGCCGTCAGTCGCATGATCAGCCGTTTCGAATCCCATATCGGGTTGGCGCTGTTCCTGCGTCATCCGACCGGCCTCGCCTTGACCGATGACGGTCGGCAACTCTTCAACGCCGTCGCCAGCAGCCTGCAGCGGGTCGAGCTGACCCTGGAAGATCTGCTGGCGCGCAAGAGCGGCAAGAGCACGGTCACGCTGTCGGTTTCTTCCGCTTTCGCCATGCATTGGTTCATGCCGCGCATGGCGGACTTTCAGGATCGCTTCCCGACCATCGACCTGCGCTTCCAATTGGTGCGTTCCGAGCCGCTGGGCCCCGTGCTGGATGTCGATTTCGGCGTACGCTACGACACGCCCGATGACGAGAGCCATCTGCGCTGGCCGCTGATGGAAGAAGAGGTCCTGCCGGTCTGCAATCCGGCCTATCTCGAAACCCATGGCAGCCTCGATGATTGCCGCGATCTCAGCAGACACACGCTGGTGCATCTTTCCGGCAGCGTACGGATTCCCTGGTCGCGCTATCTCGCCGAATTCGGCTATCCGCCGGTGACCGGCAGCCGCAGCCTCACCTTCTCCGATTACACATTGGTCATCCAGGCCGGCGTCAGCGGCCGCGGCATCGCCTTGGGCTGGTGGCATGTCATCGCCCGGGATCTCATCTCGCGCAACCTGGCGCCGGCCAGCCGCAACGTCTTGCGGACCGGCCGTGCCTATTACATCACGGCGACCGCCAGCCGGCCGCTGCGCGAACCGGCGGCGCAAGTGCGGGACTGGCTGCTGGCCGAGATGCAGGCGGAACGAAAGACCATTCTTGCAGCCGGGACTTAGCAGGCCTGCATCATGGCCTGAGCTGCCATCCCAGCAGTGCAGATATCGGCGCAGATATCGGTACTGGCGAAACGCCCGTGCGATGTCTATTTAAGAAGACGAACTGAGTTCGCGGCGTCCCCGCCTTCCGCCCGTGCCTCCCCACAAATCAGGTTGACCAGACGATGAGCCGTTTAGCCGAGACACCGTTATCCGTCCTCGATCTCGCCCCGATCATCAGCGGCGGCACGCCGGCCGAAGCCTTTCGCAACACGCTGGAACTGGCGCAGCATGTCGAGCGCCTCGGCTTCACCCGCTTCTGGCTGGCCGAGCACCACAACATCGCCGGTGTCGCCAGTTCGGCGACCGCCGTGCTGATCGGCCATGTCGCCGGCGGCACCAAGACGCTGCGCGTCGGCTCGGGCGGCGTCATGCTGCCCAATCATGCGCCGCTGGTTGTCGCGGAGGCCTTCGGTACCCTGGAAGCGCTCTATCCCGGCCGGATCGATCTCGGCCTCGGCCGCGCGCCCGGCGCCGATCAGCGCACCATGCGGGCGCTGCGGGCCGATCCCATGGCCGGCCACGAATTCCCGCAATTGCTGCAAGAGCTGCGCGCCTATCTCGGCCCCACCCAGCCTGGCCAGTTCATCCAGGCGGTACCGGGTGCCGGATCGAATGTGCCGATCTGGCTGCTGGGCTCCAGCGATTTCAGCGCCCATCTCGCCGGCACGCTCGGCCTGCCCTATGCCTTCGCCGGACAGTTCGCGCCGGCCGGCATGCTGGAAGCGCTGGCGATCTATCGCCATCATTTCCGCCCGTCGGAGGTGCTGCAAAAACCCTATGCCATGGTGGGCGTGCCGGTGGTCGCCGCCGAGACCGATGCGGAAGCAAAGTTTCAGGCAACCACCGCGCAGCAGAAATTCCTCAACCTCATTCGCGGCCAGCCCTTACCCTTGCGCCCGCCGGTCGAGGATATCGAGCGCCTCTGGGATGCCCGCGAGAAAATCGGCGTCGAGCGTTTCCTGGGCGCCGCCATCATCGGCGGCCCGGCCTCGGTCAAAGCCCAGTTCGATGCCCTGCTGGAAGAGACGCAGGCCGACGAGATCATGATCAATTCCGATTTCTATCGCCAGGAGGACCGCCTGCGCTCTTACGACATCGTGGCCGAGGTCTGGAAATCGTAACGGCGGAATAACTTTCCGGTCGTCCTATCGCCGGCCGCGGCGCAGCTTCATGACGTAGCTGATGACTTCCGCCACGGCCTTGTAGAATTCCGGGGAAATTTCCTGATCGAGCTCGACGGCGGCATAGAGGCCGCGGGCCAATGGCGGATTCTCGACCACCGGAATATCATTTTCCTTGGCCAGTTCGCGGATGCGCTGCGCCACTTTATCCGTGCCTTTGGCGAGGAGGCGTGGCGCGCCCATGGTCGCCTGGTCGTATTTCAAGGCAATCGCGTAGTGGGTCGGGTTGGTGATCACGACGTCCGATTTCGGCACTTCCGCCATCATGCGGCGGCGCGCCCGCTCCATGCGCAACTGACGCAGCTTTCCCTTCACCAGCGGATCGCCTTCGGTATCCTTGTATTCTTCCTTCATCTCCTGACGCGACATGCGCAGGCTGCGGGTATGCTGGAAGCGCTGGTAGAAGACGTCGAAGATGGTGATGCCCATGATAACCGAGAGCACGCCGAACAGCAGATGCGTGATGGTGGATTTGATCACGCCCAGCATCTGAATCGGATCGAGGCCGATCAGCCGGTGGACATCGCGCATGGCCGGTATCAGCAAGCTGGTGGCGACCGCCCCGACGATGGCGATCTTCGCGAGGCCCTTCAGGAACTCTGTCAGCGAGCGCAGGGAAAACATGCGCTTGAAGCCGGCGAGCGGCGAAATCTTGTCGAAACTCGGCATCAGATGCTCGGCCGACCATAGCAGGCCGAACTGCAGATAGCCGGCGCCGAAAGCCGCGGCGAGCGCCAGGATCAGCGGCACGATACCGGCCATGAGGATGGCGACCAGGAAGCGCCAGCCCAGGGATTGCAGATGCCCGAGATCGGTCGGGATTTTGTCCGGCGCCTCGACGAAGGGCACCATGATGTCGCGAATTCTGCTGCCGATGTCGGTGCTGAACATCGCCACGGACAAGGTCAGCGCCAGCACCATGAAGAGGTTGTTGACCTCGCGCGAATTCGCGACCTGCCCCTGTTTGCGCGCATCGTCCAGGCGTTTGCCTGTCGGGTCTTCCGTCTTATCTGAATCGTCGGCGCCGTCAGCCATGCATCACCACCGCGCCCGTCACCGTAGCGTACCCAGGAAATTGGAGAGATGGCTCTCATAGGAATTGAGGAACCACAGAACGGCGGTACTGAGACTAATCGCGAAGAGAGCGAGGCCACCCAGCAATTGCAGGGGCGTCGCGATGAAGAAGACCTGCAAGGCCGGCATCAGCCGGGCCAGCAGGCCAAGCGCCACGGCAAAGACCAGGCCATAGATCAGGAAGGGCGCAGCCAGTTGCAGCGACAGCAGGAAACTGTCCGAGACGGCATGGGAAATGTACTCCGACACATCGCCCATCGGCGGCCATACCCCCGGCGGCATCAGTGCGTAGGTGCCGAACAGCGCCTTCAACGTCATCTCATCGAGCCCGGTGACGAAGATCATGCAGAGGCAGAGCGCCATCAGGAAATTGCCGGGCACCGCCCCCTGCTCCGCCGTCACGGCGTTCTGCACCATCGCATTGGCGATGCCGATCTGCAGCGCCAGGATGGTGCCGGCGGTCTGCGTCGCCGACAGGATGACCCGGGTCATGGTGCCGAAGAAAATGCCGATGCCGAGCTCACCCACCAGCAGCAGGAAGAAACGGTCGAGCGTTGCCGGCATGGGCGGCACGCGATCGACCACCGCCGGCAACAGCACCAGGCTGATCGTCATGGCCAATGCCAGGCGCGAGCGCGGCGCCACATAGGCTTCGCCATAGCCGGGCACCAGCATGATGGCGCCGCCGACCCGGGCGAAGACCATGAAATATTGGAAAATGCTGCCGTTGAGGAATTCTTCCAGCGTCATGTCGCGGAGCCGCCCATCCTCAGCCGATCATGCCCCCTGGCCAAGCTCAACTGCCCATCCGCGCCATCAACTGCTCGGTGAAATCGATCAGCGTATGCAGCATGAAGGGGGCGAGGAGCAGCAGCGAGATGAAGACGACCAACAGCTTCGGGACGAAGGTCAGGGTCATTTCCTGGATCTGGGTCAAGGCCTGAAACAGCGCGATGATCAAACCGACGATCAGCGAGACGAGCATGATCGGCGCGGAGATCTTCAGCATGACGATGACGGCATCGCGGCCGATTTCCAGAACGGCGGCCTCATTCATGGCCCGGTCCTCGATCTGACGACTGAGGGTATGGCGCCAAGGCGGCACCAATGAAGATCCGCGCCGAGACGGCGCGGATCGGCAAGCTTAGATCTGCATCCGCAGGACGTCCTGATAGGCGGCCACCACCTTGTCGCGCACCGCCGTCACCGTCTGCACCGTCAATTCGGCAGAGGAAACCGCCGTCACCACATCGGCGACATTGGCCTGGCCGACCGTGGCGGCCATGCTCTGCTTTTCATCTTCCTTGCCGGTCGCGATCGCCTTGTCGCCGAATTGCTGCAGCAACTCGCCGAAACTGGGGCCGGTGCGGGACTCGCTGACCGGAGCGACCGCCTGCCCGCCGATCTGCTGGGTAGCGGCATTATAGGCGGCGATGGCATTGCTCACCGGAACGGTCATCTCATGTCTCCTTCAATCCCGGCCCGTCAGCGCAGGATGTCGATGGTCCGCTGCAGCATGGTGCGCGCGGCGTCGATGGTCTTCAGATTGGCTTCATAGGAACGCTCTGCTTCCCGCATATCGGTCAGCTCGACCAGCGTATTGACGTTGGGCATGGTGACATAGCCGGTGCTGTCGGCCGCCGGATTGCCGGGATCGAATTTCTTGCGGAAATCGCTCTTATCCTGGCCGACCTTGGCGACCTGCACGGTTTCGATGCCGAGATGCTTGTCGAGAGCATTCTTGAAACTGATGGTCTTGCGGCGATAGGGATCGCCGCCCGGTTTCTCGGCGACCGAATCGGCGTTGGCCAGGTTTTCCGAGATGACCCGGAGCCTTTCGCCCTGCACCCGCATGCCGGCGGCTGCCACCATCAGCGATTCATTAAGATCCATCGCATCCTCCTCAGCGCATCATCGCAGCCGACCCGTTCAAGGTCAGTTCGTGCCGATGGCGCGTTTCATGATATCGACATGCTGGCGATACAGATTGGTGATCAACTGATAATTCATCTGCGTCTGGGTGACATTCATCATCTGCTCTTCGAGCACGACGGAATTGCCGGCCGGCGCTGATTCGTATTGGTCCTTGGTCTTTTCGTTGCCTGGCGCCTTCTTGACCGGAATGGTGCCCTGCAGATGCATCGGGCTGGTCATTTCAGGGGCGACCGGCGCCAGCTGCTGCATGTGATCGCCGAAGGTCTGGGGCTTCAGATCGCGCGGCGTATAACCCGGCGTGTCGGCATTGGCCACGTTCTGCGACAGCACATCCTGACGGGCATTCAGCCAACCCATCCGGTCGGTCATGCGCGAAAAAAGCGGAATCTTGGTGAAATCCATGGACCCTGTCTTCCCTGCCCTTGCTTCCCTGGCCGTCACAAGCGGTTCGTCGACAACATGCACCAGCCGTTCAGGCACCCGAAAGAAACCTGTCCGACCATAGCTGATTTATCCCACCCATCATCGGCAAGGCAGCTTAATAATCCCTTAACCCCACCCTCTGCAGCACCGGGTATGCTGATTCGGACAGAAATGCTTGATTTACGATAGTTTAACGGATCTGATTAAGGCTTCATTAAGCAAAAATTGCAAACACTGTTCGAACCGTAAAGACTGGACGCCATGGCGAAAGACGAGATCGGTCCGAAACGCGCGACCTGGGCGCCGGCGAAAGCCAAGCCGGCCATCGCGGTCGCCCTGGACTATAAGGGTGCCGACGGCAAGCCCAACGCCAAACGCGCGCCCCGCGTTACCGCTACCGGCCGTGGCGCTGTCGCGGAGCAGATTCTGGCGATTGCCTTTGAAAAGGGCGTGCCGGTGCGCGAGGATGCCGATCTGGCGCAGATCCTTTCCACCGTCGATGTCGATGCCGAGATTCCGATCGACGCGCTGGCGGCAGTGGCGGAGATCCTGTCCTACCTCTACCGGGTCAACCGCACGGCGCCGGACGAGATCGATGCAGTGAAAGCGGCCCAGGCGGCCGCGGGAGAAACCACATGACGCAACCGCTGCAGCCGGAAGATGCCGGCACGACCGGCACACAGGCGGGCGCCGGAGATCCGGTCGATCTGCATCAAACCATTTCCGACCTGGCGGTGATGATCGATACAGCGACCGTCCTCGCCCATCGCGGCGAACAGGTCGAACTCGACATTCTGACCATGCGGGTTGCCGTTCTGTGCGATGCCATCGCCGGTGCCGACCGTCCCGAGGTCAAGCAGTTCCGCGGTGATCTGGAAGATATTCTGGTGCATCTCGACATGCTGGAGACGACCTTGCGTCGCCAGCGCGTGCAACTGGCGCTCAATCTGGAATCGGCCGACAAGCGGCTACGCGCCCAGCTCGCTTATGGCCGCAACGCTGCGCCGAATCCGGCCGCAGCCAAAAAAGATTGATCCGGCATATCATGGAATTTGACGGCTATATTCGCTTCATCCTCGCTTTGGTCCTGGTGCTCGGCCTGCTGGGTCTGGCGGCCTGGATGCTGCGCCGCTCGGGCTATGCCGGCAAGCTCGCCCGTTCGCGCCGGCTGGGGATGGTCGAGGTGCTGGCCTTGGGGCCGCGCCATCGTCTGATGCTGGTCCGCCGCGACGACGTGGAGCATCTGCTGCTGCTCGGCCCACAGGGCGACACGGTGGTGGAGCGCGATATCGCGGGTCTGGCCGCGAGCGCCGACGCCCTGGCCACGGATGATCCCCTGGCGACGCGTTTCCGCGAACCCACGATCGGCCGGCCGGGCACCGGCCCTGCCCCCTCCGACAAGGAGCGCTTTGCCGAGGTGCTGCGCGACACCAGGAGCAATCTCAGGCGAGACAACCCATCGCGGGACGACCAATCTTGAAATTTCGCCGCGATTTGCCGCGCGCCGAATGGCAGCGCGTCCGTCTATCCTGCGCGCTCTGGCAGTTTGGGGCGTTGCTCTGCGTCGGGGGCGTCTTCGCCCTGGCCTGCGCCCTGTTGGCGCATCCGGCGATGGCGCAAAGCTTCACCCTCAATCTCGGCGGCCAGAATGGGACCAGCGGCGGCTTGACCGGCCGGGTCATCCAGCTGATCGCCCTGATGACGGTGCTGAGCCTGGCGCCCGGCATTCTGATGATGGTGACGTCCTTCACCCGCATCGTCATCGTGCTGTCGCTGCTGCGCTCGGCCCTGGGCACGGCGACGACGCCGCCCAATACCGTGCTGGTCAGCCTGGCGCTCTTCCTGACCGCTTTCGTCATGGCGCCGACCTTTCAGCGGGCCTATGACACGGCCATCCTGCCGCTGATGTCCGAACAGATCGATGAAAAGGAGGCCTTCACCAGGGCCAGCCTGCCATTCAAGGATTTCATGCTGAGCCAGGTACGCGAAAAGGACCTGCGCCTGTTCATGGACCTCGCCAATATCGAAAATGTGCAGACGCCGCAGGAAACGCCGCTGCAGGTCCTGATTCCCGCCTTCATGGTCGGTGAATTGCGCCGCGCTTTCGAGATGGGCTTCCTGCTCTTCGTGCCCTTTCTCATCATCGACATGGTGGTCGCGTCGGTGCTGATGTCGATGGGCATGATGATGCTGCCGCCCGTGATGATCTCGCTGCCCTTCAAGCTGATCTTCTTCGTGCTGGTCGATGGCTGGTATCTCGTCGCCGGCAGCCTGGTGCGCAGCTTCACGACTGCGGGTTAGCGGTCAGCCGATCGGCGAACGCGCATTCAAGACCTGCAGATAGTCCAGCAGCGGGGGCCCGAGCGGGCTGTCGCCGGCGGCCTGCTCATGGACAGCCTGCAGGAATTCGACATCGGGCAGATTGGTGGCGCCCAGCACTTCCGGGCCGTCCGGCGTGCAGGCAATATCCCAGCCGATGACGAAACGGTCTTCGCAATATCCATGGGCCTTGAGCACCAGGGACTTGATCTCACCCCAGAACGGCACGAAGCACCCGAGGATCCGCCTGTCGCTGCAGGGGTGGCGCTCAAGGCGCGTCAGGGCGAAAGGCGGCGGCATGCCGATCAGACTGCCCAACTGGCCGCTTTCCAGATCGATCGGCGCGCCGAGTTCCAGCAGCGGTGCCCCAGGCGTCTCTTCCACCCGTCCGATCAGGCACAGCATGCCATGGGTGACCAGCAGTTGCCGCTGACGGGTGCGGCAAGTCACCACCCGTATGATGACCTGCGCATCCGGTCCCGCCAGATCGCTGAGCGCCGGGTGATGGTGCCAGCGCCGCATCAGCCAGGGCCGCGATATCGAGACCCGTCGGAACCAGCGCAGCAAGTCGCGCGCGGAAAGGATGTCGCCACCATCGAGGCGGTAACGCCGATGGCCGAAATCATGGATGACGATGTTGCCGGTCGCCGGCTCATCGGTGCCTGACACATAACGCGGCAAGGCAACCAGGTCCTGCGGTCCCCGATCCCGGGCCGATGGCCGCGCACGATTGAGCGTCCCATGCGCGCCGGCCATCAGCGTTTCGGCGCTCGCCAGTCGATGCCGCCGGCAGAAATCCGTCATCGCCTGACGGTCTGCGAAATCGATCGGCGTCAGATCTCGCGACGGCATATCTGCCAGCTGGGGCCGGACCAGCAGAGCGTCGATGGCGGCGAAGAGGCCGTTATTGGCTTCGAAACAGGTGAGATAGGCGCCGGCCCGATCGGCGCCCCGCTGTTGATACAAGCCGAAGCCGTAATAGGCCTTGGCATCCAAACCATGCCGCCAGGCGAGCTGGATGATATCGGCAAGCTGCCGCAGGATGTCCTTGCCGTGGCGGGCGCTCACCATCGGCGCCGCGACCGGCATCCAGGTCAGCAGCCGCACCAGCCAAAGGCCGCTGCGATAGCCGGGCCATCGCCCGGCCACCCGCGGATCGCAAGGCAGCCCGATCAGTTTCAGACGCACCAGCAAATAACGCGACAACGCGCCCAGCTGTTTGATGCCGCCGGCCTGCGCCCGCTGATGATAATGCAGCGATACCAAAAAGACCGCGACGCTGAACAGATAGATCTGCAAGGCAGCGAACTGACCGAAATCGGTGACGATATCGATGAGCACGACATCGTGGTGCCAATGCAGTTGCATGGTCGCGTTGAAAATATCCAGCAATGTCGCGATGGCCTGCATCAGAAAGCCGAACAGGAACAGGTTTCTGGCAAAGATCGGCGGCGGGTCGAATTTCGCGATCATCCAGAGCGTGATCGGGCTGACCACCAGCAGAACGCAATCGGCGACGTCGTCGATGCCGAAGGTTTCCTGCAGTGATTGGGAATAGGGCTCAACGAACTGCGCCGCACCGACCGTACAGAAGACCGCGATCAGCCCGGTCCAGATTCGCCTGGCGACGCGATTGGGCGCCCCCATGGCAATCCGCGCACCTGCCAGGATGCAGAAGGCAGCCGCGGTCAGCCCCGTCAGCGGATTGATGATCCAATCGTCGGTCGCGACCGGCGACAACAGGATATAAACCGCCGCTACGCTGGTGATCAGAAGAAAGCCGGGCACGGCTTTTTGCGCGTCTTTCAACAACATCCGGTTACCGCATGAAAGCAGCGACGGTGACAGGCCCCCACCAAGCGGCCGATGATGAAATTAAGGTATTGAATTATCAGGCATTCATCCGCAGGCGCCAAGCAAAAAGATTTCGCCGCAACCCGGCTTGAACTGACGCGCCTACCCGCATCCGGGATATTTCGGGGTTGGTAGACCACACTTTTGGGCACTTGGCGCTGCAACCCTGGCCCCCGAACCCTGGCCCCCGGTCGAGCCCGGGGGTGACGAACGAGGGGGAGCGTCGGCGATGCTGTTAAATCGGAAAGCCGGTGGAGTCGACGTGCGGACAGCGCCGCGCGAAACTTAATTGGTCAAGGCAGGTTGGCTGAGGCTGGCCTGGCGCAGCAGGTTGCGGTACTCGTCGACGAAACTGTTGATCTGATCGACGCTGGCCATCTCGGCGCTGACCGAATCCGTGAGACCGTTACCGGGCGAGGTCAGCATGGCGAAGGTCTTTGAGAGATCGGTCTGGGCCATGTCCTTGCCGAAATCGCGGGCCAAAGCGCGCAAGCCGCGCCGATCGCCGGCCAGGGACATGGCGACCGCCCGGTTGAGCACGACCCGCCCCAGCCTGTCCTTGAAAGCCTGCTGCCGCAATTGCGCCATCACGTCGGTGAAGGTGACCGGGCCCCTCTGATCTGTTCCCTGATCGGCGGGCGTCGCGGCAACGGGCTGCACCGCTGCAGCGGGCGCTGCACCGGCGGCGGTCGGATCCGCTGCCGAATCCTGATCTTGTGAAGGCGGCAATGTCTGGCGCAAGGCAGCGCTCGGATCGAGCGAGACATTGTTCTTGGCCATGATCAAGCCGGCCTGGCGGGCGATGGCATCCTCCTCGCCCTCGATCACCTGGCCCAAGCTATCGGCCGCGGCCGGCCATTCCCGCAATTGCCACAACATATCTGCCCGCTGCCAGCGGGCCGGCAGGCTGTCATCGTTCTTGATCTCGTCCAGTGCCTTCAATGTCTGGCCGTTACCGAAATCAGCCTGCGACTGCAGGCGCTGACGGGTCGCCACCATGTCGTCGGGAAGCTTATCCGGCACCTGGCTGTCGACCAGGGCCTGCATCGCCAGATCGGGCTTGTTGTCGAGCAGGCGGATGGCCGCCAGCCGCGCCCCGGCCCGCGCCTTGTCCAGCCCCGTCAGCCGATGCTTGACCTGGGTGTCGAGCAGATTGGCGGCGCCGTCCAGCAGGTCCACTTTCACCAGGCGATCGGCGAGATTGGCGATCATGCGATCGCCGTCGGGACCGCTGGGGGTCAGTTCGCGGAATTCATCGTATAGCGCCACCGCCGTCAGCGGCGTCAGGCGATCGGCGGCACCGTCGAGATAGAGATGGCGGAAAGCATCGCTCATCTCTTGTGCCACATCCTTGGAATCCGGTCGGTCGGCGAAATTCGTCACCGCCTGGCGCAAGGTCAGCAACCCGCGCCGCGGCTGGTCGGCCTGTAGATAGACCTCGCCCAGGCGGCGCAAGAGGGCAAATTCAAAATCGCCGCCACGCGACAGGAAGCGCAAAGCCTCAAGCGGCTGAATCGCGTCTTGCGGCGTCATCTGCTTGGCGCGGAGCTTTTCCGTGACGATGGCGAATTGCGATTGCGCCCTGACATCCTCGACCGGGCTGTTCTTCAAGGCATCCCAGGTCGTGAAGGCCTCGTCCATCTGGCCAAGTTTCATCAACCGCAACCCGTCGAGATAGGTCATGCGGTCGGTTGTCTCGGCATCGGGCATGTCCTTGCGCACTTCATCGGCAAAGGCCTGGGAGGTCACGGGATTGCCGCCATCGATCAGCGCCCGGGCAATCAGCAGGCCAAGCTGCGTACGCAGGGGTTTCGGATAGTGCTTCAATTGCGGCAGCGGCTCGTTGAAGAACTTGCTGGCCGCGACCGCATCGCCCTTGCGGGCGGCGATCACCCCCCTGAAGAGGCTGGCCTCCGGCGAGCTGCCGACCAGCGGATCGTCCAGCAGCTTGCTGGCCGCGTCGAGATCGCCATCCAGCGCATGAGCCGCAGCGGTGAGGGTCAGAATCTGCTTGTTGGCGATGACGCCGTTGCGTTCCTTGATGATGAAATCGAGCATGCCCGCCGCTTCCGGCACCAGGCCATGGGCGAACAGGAATTCCGCGAGATCGAGACGCGCCTCGTTCCGCATCACCGGCGAGGCCTCGGTGACCGCCTCTTCCAGCTGATCGCGATCCTTCAGAAAGCTTGCCGAGCCGCCGTGGCGCCAGGCCGGCAGATCGAACAGGCCGGGGACTTCGTTGGTCGCCGGCGGTTCAATTTTCTTGGCCGAGGCCATCTGCTCGCTCAGCTGATTGGCCGGCGATTGCGGATCGACCGGCGGCATGATCCCGTTCGTCGTTGTAGCCGGCGCGTCATTACCGGCAATGGCCGGTTTGCTGGTATTGGGCTGTGTCACCGGCAAGGTCGTCACCACGACGCCATTGGGCAAAGGCTGCACCGAGACATTGTCGGCGAGCGGCGCCACCACCACGCCCTGATAGCTGGGCAGCAATTTGAATTCCGGCCACACTGCCTGTTCGGCGATGCCAAGGCCGGCTTGCGGCAACGGTGCCACCTGCAGACGATCGCCGGTGACGGGATCGGTCAGACTGATCACCGGTCCGGGATCCTGGGCTTCCAGCAGCAGGCTGGAACCGCCCTGGGCCAGCGTCTCACGGCGCTGGGTCATGGTCTTGCCGGGACCGCCCTGACGGCCCGGCGTCAGTTCGACGATCCAGGTATTGCCGCTCTTGCGGATGACCGGCGCCCCCGCGCCCGCGGCGGCATTTCCCTGAGTCAGGCGCAGGCCCGATGCATATTTATTATCGCCCGGCTCCGCCCGCCCCAATGCTGCCAACGGCGCCGCGGTGAAGGCAGTGTCGGGGAAATGCGCCAGCGCGCCGAAAATCAGCCACAGCGCATCGCCGCGCTTGAACGCCGCCATCGGCACCTGCCGCGGCCACTGAAAGGTCAGGATGGCACCACCGTCGGTGCCGGGCGCCACCGTCACAGGTACAGGTGCCGCAACCGGCGGCGGCGCCTGTTCCTGGTCGGCCGTCGCGGGCAAAGCGGGTAACGGCGCCATCGCGGCCGCAGTAACCGGCGTAGCGGTCGATGGCGCGGCCGGCTTGGCGGCAGA